>Ga0316577_10000853_pt1 | contig 13345 bp, 9 predicted proteins | sample S5NA_FD_203073 | JGI IMG/M metagenome (GOLD analysis project Ga0316577, IMG submission 203073) | Rhizosphere microbial communities from salt marsh grasses in Alabama, United States - S5-7_050615r2r1 | ecosystem: Host-associated > Plants > Roots > Rhizosphere | place: USA: Alabama | collected... | reverse complement strand
GTATGAGATCCTTCGGGCCCGGCTCACGGCCTACCTCCAGGGGAAGGATCTCTTCGTGCAAGACTGCTACACGGGGGCCGATCCGGACCACAAGATGCCGATTCGGGTCGTCAACGAAACGGCGTGGCACAACCTGTTCGCTCGGAACATGTTCATCCAGGAGCCCGATCCCAACAAGCTCATGGCGCATGTTCCGGAGTACACCATTCTCCATGCGCCGGGCTTCCTCGCCGTGCCGGATGAGGACGGAACGAACTCGGAGGCCTTTGTCGTCCTTCACCTGGGTCGGAAGGAAGTCATCATCGGTGGGACTGCCTACGCCGGGGAGATCAAGAAGTCCATGTTCTCCATCATGAACTTCCTCCTCCCCCAGAAGGGCGTTCTCCCCATGCACTGCTCCGCCAACTACGGTGAGACCAGGGATGACGCCGCCCTTTTCTTCGGCCTCTCCGGAACGGGAAAAACGACCCTGTCCGCCGATTCCACCCGGACGCTCATCGGGGATGACGAGCACGGTTGGAGCGACAACGGTGTCTTCAACTTCGAGGGTGGCTGCTACGCCAAGGTGATTCGCCTTTCCCCGGAGGGGGAGCCGGAGATCTACGAGACGACCCGACGCTTCGGCACCATCCTCGAGAACGTTGCCATGGACAGTGCCCGGAGGCGGCTGGACCTGAACAGCAGCGAATTCACGGAGAACACCCGGGCGTCCTACCCCATCCCCCACATTCCCAATGCCACCCGTGACGGCGTTGGGGGGCATCCGAAGAACGTCCTGTTCCTCACCGCTGACGCCTTCGGGGTCCTCCCTCCGGTGTCCAAGCTGACCAGAGAACAGGCCATGTATCACTTCCTCTCCGGGTACACGGCCAAGGTGGCGGGAACCGAGCGAGGGGTCACCGAGCCGCAGCCCAACTTCAGCGCCTGCTTCGGCGCGCCGTTCCTGCCTCTGAATCCCACTGCGTACGCAGAGCTCCTGGGCAAGAAGCTAGACGCCCACGGCTCTGATGTGTGGTTGGTGAACACGGGATGGACCGGTGGGGCTTTCGGCGTCGGCAGCCGGATGAGCCTCAAGTACACTCGGGCCATGGTCCGGGCCATTCTCGATGGGACTCTGGCGCAGGTCCCCACGCATCCGGATCCCATCTTCGGGATCCAGGTTCCCGAGAGCTGTCCGAACGTGCCGGCCGAGATTCTGGATCCCAGGAATACATGGGAGGACAAGGACGCCTACGACGCTCAGGCCCGGAAGCTGGCGGGGATGTTCGTGGAGAACTTCAGACAGTTCGAAGACGATGCCTCCCAAGGGGTGAGGGAAGCGGGCCCGAAGGTGGGATAGCTCCAGGTGCTGTAACGGGGGTCGGCCTTCGCCGCCCCAGGGAGAGCCCGGACCGGCGGCGGATGGCCGGTCCGGGCTTTCCCATGGGACTTCCGTCGGGACCTACTCCGGGCTCCGTTGGCTGATGATAGCAGGGTGAGAAGGAGGGGGCGAGGATCTTCCTGTCCGCGCCCCCTCTACTGGGTGTGCCCGACGACCTTCACCGGACGGGGATCGCAACCGAGAGTTGATGGGTCGTGACGCGTGCGTCCTGGAGCGTGAGAGGACCGGTGGGTGCGAGGATGAAGTCGGCGGCCGCGGCCTGGTCCAGCATGGCGGCCCGCTCAGCCGTCCACTGGACCCCGGGGCGCCCGGTACCGGTGGTCACGCGGCCGGCGTACTGGAGAACGGCCCCTCCCAGGTCCAGGCTGATCCCGACGCTCGGGCTCCACTCCATCCAGCTCTCGTCCTGATTCCTACGTACCGCCTCCACCTTGTTGAACTGTTCCAGGTCATAGGCGATGGACCGGACCTGGATCCCACCCCGGAGGGTCGCGCGATGATACTCCCAGGAACCCCCCGCCCGGACGAGGAGGTTGGTGAACCGGAAATCATTCTCCACCGTCTTTTCCCCGGACCCGATGATCTCCCCCGTCACGGAAACGGTGTCTGCCGCCGCGTCGGCCCACGTCTCGCTCCGGATAGGCTCCAGGGCCATCTCCACGGCGAGACGGGTGGGACCTTCCACCTTCGAGAGCCCGACCCCCAATCCATAGGCCCGAGTATTGCCCGGATCCCGGGGAATGTTCTGGATCTCATAGTTCGGTATCTTGGGGTGGTCCTTCCAGTTCCCCGTCAAGGACCAGCCGATCTTCCATCCCGGCCTGCCCAGGGGCCTCCGATAGACCAGATGCGCCCCCCAGGTGTCGGTGTGGTCCAGGTTCTTCTCGGCCCGGGCCATCCACAGCGGGAGGGGTCCCGTATCTGGAGTTCCCGGAGTCCAGACCATGTCCGCGTAGGTGACGTCGTGTGTCATGCGCAGCTTGGACCGGAGGAGAAGGAGCTCCAGGGATCGCTCTCCCTCCCACTCTTTCAGAACTCCGACGCGCAGATCGGACAGGGTCCCCGACTGATGAATCTCCTGGCTCATGGCATAGAGGAGGTCCACACCGTCCATGGCGCCGAGATCACCCCAGAGACCGCTGATGCCCACGGAGAGGCGGGCATCGGCAAAACGGTGGCCCAGGATCCCGAAAGCGTAGAGATTCCGAGCCGACCTTTCGGAGAGGCTCTGGGGTGGGTTTCCCCAGCTCCCGGGGGTCAGGAGCCACTGCTCCCGCCTCGCTCCCTCCACCTCCTGGAGGGAGACGCCACCCCCGCCGAACCAATCCCCGGAGCGGAAGATCGTTCCGACCGGTAAGGTCCGCCCTGAGCCGTTTCCATCGGAAACGTGATAGAAGGTTGGGGCCCCGAAGAAGAAGCTCCCGTCCAGGCGGCCTCCCGTCCCGGGGTTCACGAAAGGGTCCCCCAGAGTATCGACAAGAGCGAGGGAGACACCCCCCATGGACATGCTCGTCGACGGGAAGAGGAGGAATTGGTCTCCTGCCGCCACCGGGACCGTCTTCACCGGTACGACCTGCGTGGATGCGGGGGCTGGGAGACCCAGGAGGGGGAGGGCCAACATGAGGGCCCGAGTTCGTACAGGAACCTCCACCAGGGAGTATCGCATCCTGCCTCCTGTTCAGGCCTCCGGGGGCTCCATGAAAACGCCGACGAAGAGAACGGTCCCGGAAAACCGCTCTCGGATCACGAAGATGAAGGGGTGGTCTGCACGGAAGATGAAACGGTCGGGCAGCGCCGACCGGTCGATCTGCACCATGGTTGCTCCCGCCGCCTCGGTGCCCTCCTCGTTCACGTCCACGAAGCTCTTCTGCTTGACCTTGCTCACGAAGAGTCCCATCGCCAGGGCGTCATCCGACAGGCCGCTGAAGTCCGCCACGCCGGGAAGGAAGGCATCCACCATTCCCATACCCTGGAGGGTCTCGTTCAGGAGCTTTCCCCACTCCATCCGGAATCTGGGGAGTTGTGCGGTCCCCTCCCTTTCCTCGAGATTTCCTACCATTTCCGCCCAGGAGGACCGAGACAGGGCTTCCACCAGGCTCTGCACGGTCTCGCCACCCTTCGGAAGCAGCACGGTCAGGGAGAAGGCGCCTCCGCCGTAGGGGAGATCTACGGCCTGGTAGACCTCCGTTTCTGTGTACGGAACGGTGTCCGTGATCTCCATGAGGGGGACCGGCGAGGATGTCCCGTCCTGGCGGAAGAACTCGGCCTGGGAGGTCTTCCCTTTGTCGAACCGATGGGTCCACTTCGCCTTGAAGTAGGTGGCGTTGATGAGGAACATCACCGTGGAGGGGCTGATGGGGGGGTCGACGATCTCCTTGATTCTTCCCCTGGTCCGGTCGCGGACCCACCCGTTGATGACACCGGGAGCCTCGGGATCGGAGAAGTCCAGTGCCCGGACCAGGGCATCGAAGTAGCGCTCCATCCGATCCAGGAAATCGTCCCGCACGGAGAACCCTTCCCGGTACCAGATGGAGTTCCCCACCCCCATCTCCACCCGGGGGTCCAAATCCATCAGGAGGTCCATGAGGTCCCGGTAACCCTGGTTGATCCCCTCCAGGGAGAGGGTGCCGAAGCCCAGGGTCTCCCGCATCTCCTGGTAGGTGTTCCCACTCGCCCCATTCAGGGTCATCCCCAGGGCCATGGAGGCGCTGAGGGGGGCGAGAAAGAGGTTGGAAGTGGGGTCCGCCTCATAGGATTCCCGAAGAAACCGGAACGAAAAGTCGTTCCCCGCCTCGATCAGGAGCGTCTCTTCCTGGGAGAGAGCGCGGGGCAGGCCGGAGAGGCTGGGCCCTGGGCCAAGGGGCGAGTCGCCGCCACATGCGGCGGCGAGACAGACCAGGAAAACCGAGAGGGGGATGACCGCCTTGCATTCGAAAAGGGACATCGTGACCTGGGATTGAAGGATGGAACGCTTTCTCCCAACTCAATGAAGGAACGATCCGGGTAGGCCGGGTGTGACGGGGGCAGAGACCAAGACGGCCGTCAGAAGATCCACTCCAGGCCCACCAGGGGGATGATGGGCAGCTCCGCCAGGGGGCGCGGCGTCTCGTCCCGCCAGGGATCGAAGTGGTAGAAGAGCGCGTCCCGGCGGTTCAGCGCGTTCAGGACCCGGACGTAAGGTCGGAAACGGGTTTCCCTGCCACCCAGGGTTGCCGTCCACGACCCGTAGAGTTCTCCCTCGACGCGCAGGAACCCTTCGTCCGGTCCGATGGCCAGGCTGGGGGCCTCGTTCAGGACGTTGTCACTGTTCAGGTTGAACTCCCCTCTTCCGGCCTCCTCCGAGACGCCGGGGACGTCCGTCCCGTCGCCTTTCAGGATGGGAATAGCCGTGTAGGGAAGCCCGTCGCCGTACCCCAACCGCAAACGAAGGCCTGTTCTCTCGGAGATGCGAGAGGAGAGGCCGGCGCTCAAAAGATGGCGGCCCACGAAGCGAGAGTCACTCCCGAAGAATCCCTCCTCTGAGGCCCAGAACCACGTGAGTGTATACCCCAGCCACCCTGAGGTCCTGTCCCCTTCCCGAGCGACCCTCAGATCCACACCAGAGGCGCTCAGACGCTGATCCGACGCTCCCGTGACTCCGGAGAAGTTCTTCACGTACCCCTCGAGGCCCAGCTTCAGGCCTGGAGCGAGGATCTGGTCCAGAGAGACCACCAGGTGGTTCGCCGACCCCACCGTCAGATCAGGGCCGGCGGCCAGCGTTCCAGCGCCGTCTCCGACGGAGGAGAGGGTCTTCTCCACCTGTGGGGAGGACAAAGCCGAGAACTGATGATATCGGCCCACCGCCAGGGTGAGGGCGGCCTCGTCCGTGAGAAGCCAGGTCAGTGCAGCGCGGGGAGCGACCCGGAAACCGTCGCCACCGGAGAAGTGATCAACCCGGAGTCCCCCTCTGAATGAGACATTACCCCCCAGGGGCCTCGTCCCTTCGGCGTAGATCCCGCCGGACGTTCCCTCGAGATTCAGGCCCGACTGTACAACGGTGCCCAGGCTGTCGAGCCCCCGGGCGAGGTAGTGGGAAGACAGCCCGTCCAGGGAGGCTCCCACCCTGAGAACTCCCGGTCCCCAGGGGACGGAGATATCGCCGGTGACTCGAACCCGGTCGGACCGACTCTTTGCGAAGAGGGGGAGGGAGTCGGCCACGGGAAGGCGTGCGTCATACCTGCTCAAAGCCACCCTGAGGTCGCCTGTGCTCTTCCCCAGGGCCGCTGACACGCCCCCTGCCAGGGCCTGGTTGCCCCACTGGGCTTCGTCGGCGAAGGCCAGGTCTCCGAGATCCAGCCTGACCTCTTCCCCGTTCCAGAATCCGGTCAGGAACCCGCCGATCCTATCCCGGTCCCCCCAATCCCCCCGAACGAGGAGATCCCGGTACCCGTAGGGGAATCCGTCCCGGGCCAGGGCAGGAGTCCCGAGACCGTGAATGATCCGGGTCCCCAGGAGCACGGCCCCTCCCGGGACGGGCCCCTCCACACGAAGTCGAGTTGTGAGGAGGTCAGCGGCGATCTCACCCGCCACCTCCTCCCGCGTCGGTGAGCGAGTCCTGAGGTCCAGGATATAGGAGAGCCCCCCGTCGAACCGGGCAGGCGCCCCTCCCAGAAAGAGAGAGGCCCCGCCGAGGGTACCGGGGTCGAAGCTTTCCACCAGCCCCCCCAGGTGAAATGGGGTGTAGACCGGTGCACCGTCCAGGAGGACCAGCTTCAGGTCGGCGGCGGAGCCCCGCATGAGGAGGACGTCCGTGGGCTCCGCCTGGTTTCCCTGTCCGGGCAGTGACCGAACCACCTGGGCCAGCCCCCCCTCCACCATCCCGGTGTTCCCCTCCAGAGCCCGGAGCGATACCTCGGCGACTTCGCTGGTGGATGGGAAGGCCGCCGGGTGGGACACCGCGAGGGGGCGACTTCGGACGACAACAGGGGGAAGGGGGATGGGCCTCCATGTCAGCTCCATGTCCAGCTCAACGGCCCCACCCCTGGGCACGAGGACCTCCAGCGCGACCCCCTCATACCCGACGTGGATGGCCCGGACGGTCCACCTGCCCGGCGCGAGGCCCGTAGCGACGTAACGTCCGAGGGAGTCGGCAACTACGGTCTTCCGCTGAGGCCCCTGTGAGAAGGCCAGCATGACGTGGGGTAAGGGGGTGAGCTCTTCCCCGCGGAGGCCCAGGACCCGACCCCGGATCTCACCCGGTATCCCGGTGGGCCGCGGGTCCCCGACCTGTCCCCCGCACGGGACGGGGCCCAGGACGAGGCGTATAAGGGCCAGGAGCGGTACGGCGCGGGAGAGCATGGGCGACATCCGGTTTCGTTGGCAGGACGCGCGGGGCGGCCTTCGTCTTCTACCCGTCGGATGGGGGCCGGTTCGTGTCTCCCCCTGTTGGTCCGAAGCGGATCTCCGTGGAAGTCCGATTTCTCACGGGACCGAGAATCTCCAGCCCCTGAGCCGTCTTTCTCAGGAAGACCTCACCGTTCACGACGATCGTCACAAGGGGTGCGTCCCTGGGGACCTCCATGGTAACGTCTCCCGGCGGTTGGGTGGCTTCCAGTCCCCTTGCCTCGGATCGGAATCGAGTGCCCTCATCGGCGAAAATCCCCGCCCGGTTCCCCTCCACCAGGAGGACCCGTACCGATGCTCCCTCTCGGAGTCCGAGGATGCTCAGCTGGAGCCCGTCCAATGTCGCCGGAATGGTTGCTCCCACCGTCCCCGGGATCGGGGGAACGCCCTCCATCGCAGGGGAGGTTTCCGTTGCCCCTTCCCCGGGCTCGGACACGGTCTTCCACGTGGTGGCCAACCACTCCCGAAGGGGTGAGCCCGGAAGGGCGAAGGCGGTTCCGGCGGTGAGCAGGACGACGAAAGACGCGGCTCTGGGAAGGTTCCTCCGAAGGACGACCACCGGCCGCCTCCTTTCCGCTTCTCTCCGGAGGATCCGTGCTCTGGCCTTTTCTATGGGAGGCTCCACGTCCAGGAGGGGGAGGGCTGCCACGAGCGCGTCGTGAGCCCGGGCCTGTGCACCCGCCATCGCAGCACACTGGGGACACTCGTCGAGGTGGGCTCGAAGCTCCTTCCACTGCCCCGCCGCCTCGCCGTCCATGAGGGCGCGAATCATCCCTTCATCCGGATGTCCCATTCCCCTGTCTCTCCTTTGTGTATGCCGACTCGAACCGTTGAAGGGCCCTGGCCAGGAGTGTCCCCACTGAAGTGGGAGAGACATTCACGACCCGAGCGATCTCCTTGTAGCTGAACCCCTCCTGCCGCAGAAGGAGCACCTCCCGGTCCCGGGACGGGAGCCGGTTCAGGGCAACTCGGACTCCCCGGATCTTCTCATCCCGCTCGAGACCTGCGTCCGGGGTCGGCACGGGATCGGGAGGGTCGGAACCAGCCAGGATCCGACGACGGGTGTCGGCCTGTCGCGCGGCGTCTCGGATGAGATTCGTGGCCACCTTGAACATCCACACTCTCAAGCCGTGAGCGGGTCCACGGGGACCCCGGTCCAGGAGCCGGAAGAAGGCCTCCTGAGCGAGGTCGTCCGCATGATCCGGGTCACCTGTCAACCGATGGCAATATCGGAACAGGGGTGGATAGACCTCATCGAAGAGAGTGTTGATATCCACCGAGCACTCAGGCTTTCATTGGTCCTGGCCTCGGGTCTTCGCCCCGCCCCCCCTTGAGGCCTCGTGTTATCAGAACGATTCGGGCAGCCCGTCTGTGACAGCCGGATGCCTTGCGGTCGAGGTACGGAGCTCGGAGAGGGGAGCGCCGGGTCCGAACGAGAAAGGGCCCCGGAAGCTCTCGCTCCCGGGGCCCCTTCATTCTCGGATCCCAGCTAGCCGGCCTTCTTGATGTCGAAGCAGATCCGCCACGTGGGCATGTTCTCGGGGTCTGCCGAGCCCTCGTCCACCGGCTCGTAGTGGCCGATCCAGTCTGCCACGCTCCCTGAGAACTCTCTGCGGTAATGGTCCAGCTGGTCGTTCGCCGAGAGCTGATCCAGCTCCTCCCCCATGAGCTCGATCACGAGGCTGTCTCCGGGTACTCCATCGTAGAGAACCTTGTTCAGCTTCTCGAGGCGGTTCCACCCGGGCTTGTCTGAGATGGCGTAATAGCCCTCCTCGGGGAAGCGGTACTCCTCGACCTTCCCGGCGGATTCCACCTTTGACGTGAAGACGAACTCACCCGTCTCCTTGAAGAAGGGCTCCAGCTTGTCCAGGATCTGGATCCACCGGAGGACAACCTGGATGCGCTCACCTGCCTGGTCCGTCATGGTGCCCGGCTCCTTTGAATGAAAGATGTGGGTGTCACTGAGGCAACGTTAGGCTGAAGGGGGCGTTTTGTCCAGAATCTTCAACCCTTTCCCCCCCTCGTCAGCCTCCTACTCCCACGACGGCAATTCGATCCCCCTCCGGACTCACCGCGATCCGGCTGATACCTGTCACCCCGGCGGAGGCGAGGTCGGCGATCTCCTCCCAGCCGTGGCTCACCCCCGGGACCCACATGAAGAGCTTCGAGCCTTGACCCGTGAGAAGAGCACCGCCGGGGGTCCAGGCGTGGAATTCGTTCCCCTCCAGGATCGGGACCAGGATGGAGTCTTCCCCGGTTTCCGGGTCCAGCTCGGTGATGACGCCTCGCTGGCCGTCCTCCCATTGAACGAAAGATATGGTGGCTCGGCCCGGGATCCGGTGGAGGGAGCGGCCGATGTTCCGGGCGATGATCCGAGCCTGGCCCGTCTCCACCGACGCCACCTGGAGGGTGGCGGGAGAACCGAGAACGAAGAGAGCCACTCGACCCCCGTCGATCCAGGCGTGATACCCCACGGGTTCTATCGCTTCGAGGATCAGAGTGGGATTCTCCCCCTGCAGATCGAAGCTCCACAGACGCTGTGTCGAATCCGCCTCGACCCGGATCACCGAGATCCGGTCGCCCGAGGGTGTGAGCGTGGCGGAATACTCGCTCTCCGTGGAGGTGTGGGTCAGGGGCTCGGCCGTGCCCCGTCGGAGATCGAACCGATGGATGTCCGCCTGCCCGGAACCATCGATAGAGGTGAAGAGGAGGAACCGTCCCCCGGGGAGGAAGTACGGCTGGTTGTCGTAACCCGGCCGGTCCGTTGCCCGAATGCCGCTGGCGAGGTCCAATCCCGAGGCTTCCTCCCGGAACCCGAAGACCCAGATGTCCGTGCCCGGGGGGGCCTGGGCTCCGGAGGTGCCGGGGAGGACCATTCCGACAAGGCCCAGAATGGGCAGGAGGATGCGAGGCGGGCCGATACGGCGGCGGACGGCATCTGGTTCGTGGGCCATGGAGACCTCCCTCTCTTGGCTGGGACCCCTACCGGAATCCTCCTTCCCCCCACCGATCTCTCTCCGCCAGGACAATAAGAAGATCACCAGTGCGTTGAACAGGGGCCCGGTCGGCCCCTCCGGCTTGAGGGGGGATCTCGGGTTCGGGTGAAGGAGAGCCCCCCCCGGAAGGGACGGTCCTTGGTTGCGGCAGGTTTCGTCCGGGGCGTAATCTCCTGGGGTCCAACCTGCACCCTCGCACCGGAGCGCCTCATGCCCGCTCGATCCTCTCAGAGGGTTCCATTCGGCACCCTACGGCTTCTTGCCCTCGTTCCCTTTCTCCTGGCACCGGTGGTTCACCTTTCGGCCCAGGCCATCCCGTCTCCGGAATCCCACTTCGGACACCCCATCGGCGCGGATGGGAAGCTGGTTGGTTGGGACGGCGCCGTGGAGTACTTCACCCTGGTCGGGGAGCGCTCTGATCGAGTCAACGTGCGGCGGATGGGGGAGACCGCCGACGGGAGGCCGTTTCTCCTGCTGGAGATTGCATCCCCGGAAACGATGGCGGACATCGGCCGCTACCGGTCTCTCCAACAGCGCCTCTATTTCCAGGATCACCGACCCGGAGAGGATCCCGCCGTGGTTCACTCGGACGCGGAACGAGAGGAGCTGTTCCGGGACCACAAGGCGGTTCTACTCATCACGTGCTCCATCCACGCCACGGAGGTGGGAGCCGCCCAGATGAGCCTCGAGCTGGTCCACGAGCTCGCCACCAGCAACGATCCCCGGATTCTCAAGATCCTGGCAAACACCATCCTCCTCCTGGTTCCCAGCATGAACCCAGACGGCCAGGCCATGGTCGTAAAGTGGTACGACGAATACGTCGGGACCGAGTTCGAAGGAGGAGGGATGCCCTGGCTCTACCAGCGGTACGTGGGGCATGACAACAACCGGGACATGTACATGTACACCCAACCCGAGACTCGCCTCATCGGAGAGATTCTCTGGGAGGAGTGGTTCCCCTCCATCTGGCTTGACGAACACCAGATGGGCTCCCGGGGCGCCAGGATCTTCGTCATGCCGGCGACCGATCCCATCAACCCCAATGTTCATCCCCTCATCTACCGGTTGAACGGAGTGTACGGGCAGGCTCAGGGCGCGGCCCTGGAAGAGGCGGGGAAGGTGGGGATCATCTATGGACAGACCTACACGAACTTCTGGCCCGGGGCCATGGCGTGGACGGGGTGGTGGCACAATCAGGTGGGCATGCTCACGGAGATGGCGAGCGTCCGAATTGCGACCCCCACGCTCCAACAGCCTGCCCGACTCGGAGCTCAGCCCTCCGGGGCTTCGGGCGGGGGGCGTGACGCGTACAATCCGAGTGAGGCCCAGGCGCCTCCGACGGACGTGCAGCCTCGTACCACCTATCCGAGGCCGTGGCTGGGAGGCCTCTGGACCCTGAGGGATATCGTGGATTACGAGCTCATCGTGTCGCTGGCTACGCTGGAGGCTGCAGCCGACGGCAGGGAGCGGTTGAACCGGCAGATCTACGAGGTGAACCGTTCCACCATCGAACAGTTCATGGAAGGGGAACCCTCCGGTGGACCGGACGCCGAGCTGGGCGGATATGGTCCTCTCCCTTCTCGTGTGGCGGACTGGCGGGCCGAGACCGGGCGGGTCATGCCGGGTGCCCTCGGCGCCGCCGGTACACCGTATGCGGTCGTCCTTCCTCCGGCCGAGGGTGATGCGGTAACCAGGGCCAGGATGCTTCGGCTCATGGAGCGCGCCGGAGTCATGGTGGAGGAGGCCACTCGGCCCTTTTCCGCCCAGGGCACCGAGTATCCCGCCGGCACCTATGTGATTCGGCTGGCCCAGGTCTTCGGTCGGTACGCGAAGGAAATGCTGGAGACCCAGGTGTACCCCGAGGTTCGGCTGGCTCCGGATCTTCCTCCGGTCCCGCCCTATGACGTGACCGCCTGGTCCCTGGGCCTCATGATGGGTGTGGGGGTGGAGTTCGTGGGCCGTCCGTTCGATGCCGCCCTTCGCCTGGTGGATGGGGTCCCCCTCCCGGAGGGTGGCGTCGAGGGCCGTGGAGATGTCTACCTGCTGTCCCCGGAGTACAACGCGTCCTTCACGGCCATCAACCGTATCTGGGCGAGAGGGGCCCGGGTGATGAGGGCAGAACGCCCCATCACGTTGGACGACGGAGCCCGGGAGCTTCCCCCCGGCGCCTTCGTGGTGGAGCGGGTGGCACGGGACGACGTGGACGCCATCGCCAGGGAGCTGGGGATACCGGTGCTGGCCGTCCTCAGGATTCCGAATGAGGGACTGGTGGAGGTTCCCCGCCCTCGCCTTGCCATTTTTCAGCCATGGCAGTCCAACATGGATGAGGGATGGACCCGATGGGTACTGGAGGAGTTCGGATTCGAGTACACGGTTCTTCATCCCCAGGACTTCCGCGCCGCCGCCGCAGCGGCAGGGGTCGGCCCCCAGGGCGATTACGAGATCCCCTCGGACTTCCGGGAGCAATGGCCACCCCACGTAGCGGACCGGGCTCCGCCCCACGTGATGGACGAGACTCTGTCCGATCGGTTCGACGTCGTTCTGTTCGCTGATCAGAACGGGCGTTCCATCCTTGAAGGTAGCTCCTCCCGGACCACGCCCGAGGTCTACCGCATGGGGCTCGGCGAGGCCGGTCTGGCCGCCCTGGAGGACTTCGTAGAAAAGGGCGGGAGGGTGGTGGCCCTGGGCTCCGCCACGGGCCTGTTCATAGAGCATTGGCCCCTGGCGGTGAAGGACGCCTCGGCCGGACTCTCCACAGACGATTTCCTTATCCCCGGCTCCATCGTGAGGTTGCAGGTGGACAGGAGCGACCCTCTGGCCTGGGGGCTACCCGCGGAGACCTATGGCTTCTTCACCCGGAACCCCTTCTTCCAGGTGGGGGTGCCATTCCCCTCACAGGCGGCGAGGGTCCCGGTGAGGTACCCGAATGAGGGGCTCCGCGCCTCTGGCTGGGTCAGGGGCGAAGAGAAGCTGGCGGGGATGGCCGCCGCCGTGGAGATCCAGTATCCCCCTTTGCATGAGGGAGAGGACCCCGGGAGCCTGATCCTCCTGGGGATCCGCCCGCAACACCGGGCACAGACGCATGCGACCTTCAAGCTCCTCTTCAACGCGCTGGTGAACAGGCGATAGGGAGAGACCGGCGGAACCCGCCCCGCCGAACTTTTCCCCGGGATTTCCGTATTGGGTAGAAGCCACGCCACCCACAAGAGGAGTGACCATGTCCGAAGAGCCTGATCAGGTCGAGGAGCAGCCTCAGGAGGAAACGGGATCCACCGGGCGGAAGGAGAAGTATCGGATCGCCGGTGAGAAGCTCCTGTCGAAGGTCAAGGAGCTCATCAAGGAGGGCAACGTTCGCCGCATCACAATCAAGAACGACGAGGACAAGACCCTCATCGAGATCCCTCTCACCTTCGGGGTCGTCGGTGCCGCGATCTTCCCGGTCTGGGCGGCAGTAGGTGCCATCGCCGCCCTGGTGACGGATTGCTCTATCGAGGTGGAGCGCATCCACGGCGAGGAGTGACCTGCCGGGGGCCCGGAGCCCTACCACGGGAGGAGTCGGGGGGGGGGGCCCCCGGGGGCGGCCCCC
>Ga0316577_10000852_pt1 | contig 13364 bp, 9 predicted proteins | sample S5NA_FD_203073 | JGI IMG/M metagenome (GOLD analysis project Ga0316577, IMG submission 203073) | Rhizosphere microbial communities from salt marsh grasses in Alabama, United States - S5-7_050615r2r1 | ecosystem: Host-associated > Plants > Roots > Rhizosphere | place: USA: Alabama | collected... | reverse complement strand
ATGCTGTTGTCGGGGGTGAATTTCGCGCTGCACTTCGTCGCCTTCCGGCGGCGTAACCCGTTGGTGTATCCGCACGATAGCGAATTCCGCTTCTACCTGTTCCTGATGGTCGTCGCCACCGCCATCGTCACCGTCATGCTGTATCGCACGAACACCTACATCGACTGGGAGGAGTCCTTCACCAAGGGGCTGTTCCAGGTCGTCTCCATCGGCACCACCACGGGCTTCACCACCGCACAGTTCTACGAGTGGCCGCCGTTCATCGAGATCTTGCTGCTGTTCCTCGCCTTCGTCGGCGGCTGTGCCGGCTCCACCGGCGGCGGCATCAAGGTCATTCGGTTCCTGTTGCTGATCAAGCAGGGGCTGCGGGAAATCCAGCGCCTCATTCACCCGAACGCGCAGCTTCCGGTGCGCGTCGGCGGCAACGTGGTTAACCACCGCATCGTCGATGCGGTCTGGGGCTTCTTTTCCCTGTATGTCGCCGCCTTCATCTTCATGTATCTGGCACTCGCGGCGACCGGACTCGACCTGTTGACCTCCTTCTCGGCGGTGGCCGCCTGCATGAACAACCTCGGACCCGGGCTGGCCACCGTCGGCGCCCACTATTTCGATATGCACGACCAAGGTATCTGGATCCTCTGCTTCGCGATGCTGCTCGGGCGGCTGGAGGTCTTTACGCTGCTGGTGCTGCTGACACCGGCGTTTTGGCAGCGTTGATCTAAGGCGCCAGCCGCCAGCCGCCAGCCGGACGGAGTCGCGGGCCGAAGACCCTTCCACCAAAGCCGGGAGTCGTATCTTGGGCATCATCGACAATCTGGAGGCGATGCTGCAGCGTGGACAGGATTCCGCGCTGCTGCGCTACAGCCTCGGCAACGAATATCTGAAGCAGGGCGCTCATGCGTCCGCGATCACCCACCTGGCGGAGGCGGTCCGGATCGATCCGGGCTACTCCGCCGCCTGGAAGCTGTACGGCAAGGCGTTGGAAGCCGACGGCCGGCATCAGGACGCCATCGATGCCTTCGACCGCGGTATCAAGACCGCCGAGCGCAAGGGCGATGTCCAGGCCGCCAAGGAGATGCGCGTCTTTCGGAAGCGTGCCGAGAAGGCGTTGCAGGCTTGAGGCTCGCCGTGGTTGGAGCGGCCGACGGCGCGGGATGGGGATTTGCGATCCGGTCGCGGGCCTTTGATCTAAATAGAGCAGTCAGCTACCAGCCGCCAGCCTCCAGCGGTGGAAAATCCGCGACTTGGCGGATTCTTTTTCTTTCGGCGGTCAGCGGCTCACCGTTGGGTGAGGAATCGAATGCCGGAAAGCAGTGCCAAGACAAGGCTTTAAGCTGGCTGCTGGTGGCTGGCAGCTCTTTCTAGTTGATCGTCCGCAAACCCAAAACCTCTGGTAGCAATCAGCGCTCAGCGGTCAGGCGTCGGCTTTGTGTCTGATGGCCTTCGCGGCGACCGCGCAATCACTTGTCAGATGGCTGGCGGGCTTCGCCCACCGGCTGTCACCCGCGAAGCCGCAGACGCTGATTGCCGAAAGCTGACGGTTGAAGTGCCGTCTGGGTGGAGCAGCAGCAAGACGTTGCGGACGGGCCGAATGTCCCGTCCGGCAGCCGGTCCGCATCACTCCAACGTCGTCAGTTCCCGCCCGGCGCGACGAGCCGCCTGTCCGCCGCCGCTCGCGTGGACCTGCCTTGCCAAGGTCATGAGGCGTCGATCACACAATTTACGATTTGTCACAACTTGGTTACATATTAGCAGTTGCTAATTTAGAAAATGCTTATATAATTCTCCACATCATCCACAGTCCCTAAAGTCAATCAGGAGACACGTCATGCTAGCAGCACTCGCAGTAGCCGCACTCGTCATCGGTGGTGTTTCGTCCGCGGTCGTGGTCACACACGACGATCAAATGGCCGCCCAAAGGCAGACCCCGGTCGTCGAGGTGCAGAAGGTCGAGACGGTGAACCCGTTCACCAAGTAATGGTCGCGACCCCGGCGGGCGGACAACCGCCCGCCCGCAGACCAGCCAACGGCCCCGCTCTGAGCGGGGCCGTTGCGTTTTGCACGATCGCGAATCGGCAGAAGACCGCCCAGCCAGTCGGTGGACACGCCAGGCTTCAATCCAAGCGTCGAACGTCAATCTCGGAATCGAGCTCGGCCGCGCGGCCTTCGCCCTTGAAGCTCTGGCGGAAACCGATCACATCACGCAGGTCGCGGCCGACGGCGAGCCGGATAAAGGTGTCGTCGGCGACCAGATCGTTGCTCGGGTCGAAGCCGCGCCAGCCGGCGCCGGGGACCAGGGCCTCCATCCAGCAGTGCAGGGCCTGCGGGTGCGGCTCGCTGTCGCCGGGATCGTCTGCGTCCGGCTCGAAATAGCCCGCATCGAGATAACCGGTGACGAAGCGCGCCGGCACGCCCCAGGAACGGGCGATGGCGATCAGCAGGTGCGCGAGGTCCGCCGCACCGCCGCTGCGGCGCAGGAACAGCTCGGTCAACGCGGCGGCCGGCGCCTCGTCTCGATCCAGGGTGAAGTCTTCTCCGATCTGATGACAGGCGTCCTGCATCTGCCGCAGGATCGCGACGCCCGGCTGCCAGAGCGGCAGGCTCGGCACGTCGCCGTTAGCGTCATCGTCGTCCGGCTCGCCGAGCGCGCCGGCTTCGAGGGCCGGCGTCAGCGGGCTACGGTGCAGCAGAAAATCCCAAAGCCGCGGCGCCTGGCGCAGGCTGTCGGCGATCCAGCCCGCCTCGCGGGCCGGGGCCACCGCCTCGAAGTCGAAGGGGTTGGCCAGCAGGGTCTCGACCTCGGCTTGCAGGCGCACCACCAGACGGTCGTGGGCGCCGAGCAAGGCGCCGCGATGCACCTGGTTGCCGAAGCCGTCGCGATGGGATGCCAACTCCGCGGCCGGCTCGGTGGCGATCTCCACGCCGTGCAAACGTTGCCCGCCGTCGTCCCAGGGCACGATGCGGCATTCGAAGTGATGCTCGCGCACCGGAGCGCTGAAGCCGGCGCGCTCGAGGCGCTCGATGCGATACCTCATGCCGCGTCTCCGGCGACCAACGGCAGGCCCGGCTCGCCCATGTGTGCCTCGAAATAGTCGGCCTGCAGGGCCACCGTCAGGTCGGCAAGCAGTGCCAGGAAGTCATCCAGGTACTCGTGCAGGCCCTGATCGAGCACCGCCCGCGGCGAGGTGGCGTCCAGATGCACCCGCAGCGCGGCCATGCGCTCGGTCACCGCGGCACCCTGCACCAGGCCGATGCGCTCCAGCGCGCGGTCGAGCCCGTCGACGCAGTAGCGCAGGGAGCGCGGAAAGTCCGGGTCCAGCAGCACGAACTCGACCACATCGATCGGGCGGATGCCGCTGTGGTACTTGCGCCGGTAGGCCTCGAAGCCGGACAGGGACTTCAGCAGTGCGCCCCACTGGTAGAAGTCCAGCGGTGAGCCCACCAGCGTCAGGTCCGGCAGCAGCAAGTGGTAGCGCACGTCCAAGATGCGCGCGGTCATGTCGGCGCGCTCCTGCAGGCTGCCGAGCACGGTGAAGCCGTAGGCCTCGCCGCGCATCATCGTGCTCTGGGTGAGGCCGAAGAACAGCGCGACCTCGCGGTGGACATAGGCGTAGAACTCCGCCGCCCGCCAGGGCTGGAGCTTGGACTTCAGGTGACGGTCGACGGACAGCCAGAACTCGTTGATCGCCTCCCACATCTCCTGCGAGATGCGGTCGCGCACCACCCGCGCATTCTCGCGGGCCAGGCGCAGGCTGTTGTACAGAGAGCCGGCATAGTCCTTGTCCTGGGTCAGCAGTTGGATCACCCGCTGCACCGTGACCTTGCCGTCCGGATGGCGCTCGAGGTAAGTGTCATCGGCGCCGACGATGCTCAGCAGCGGCGTCCACTGCATCTCCTCGGTGGCACCCTCGTCGGACTCCAGCATGAACACGACATTGATGTCGAGGATGCGCGCGGTGTCGTCGGCGCGCTCCAGGTTGCGCGCCATCCAATACAGGGATTCCGCGATCCGGCTCAGCATGATCAGTCCGCCAGCACCCAGGTGTCCTTGCTGCCGCCGCCCTGGGAGGAGTTCACGACCAGCGAGCCCTTCGTCATCGCCACCCGCGTCAGCCCGCCGGGCACCACATCGATGTCGTCGCCGTAGATGATGAAGGGCCGCAGGTCCAGATGCCGCGACTCCAGCTCGCCCTCCAGGTAACAGATGTGGCGCGACAGCTGGACCACCGGCTGCGCAATGTAATTGCGCGGGTCGTCTTGGACCTTGCGGGCGAACTCGGCGCGCTGGCCCGGTGTCGAGCTGGGTCCCATCAGCATGCCGTAGCCGCCGGACTCGGCCACCGCCTTGACCACCATGCGCTCCAGATTGTCGAGCACAAAATCCCGGTCGGCGGCGTCGGTCATCTGGTAGGTCGGCACGTTCTGCAGGATCGGCGCCTCGCCGAGGTAGTAGCGGATGATCTCCGGCACATAGGCGTAGACGGCCTTGTCGTCGGCGATGCCGGCCCCGGGAGCGTTGACCAACCCGACATTGCCGGCGCGCCAGGCGTTGATGACGCCGGCGACGCCGAGCACCGAGTCGCTGCGAAACACCAGTGGGTCCAAGAAGTCGTCGTCGACGCGGCGGTAGATCACGTCCACCTGGTCCAGACCGTGGGTGGTCTTCAGGTAGACCTTGTCGTTCTTGCACACCAGGTCGCGGCCCTCGGCCAGCTCGACGCCCATCTCTTTGGCCAGGAAGGTGTGCTCGAAATAGGCCGAGTTGTAGATGCCCGGCGTCAGCACGACGATGTTCGCCCGGTCCTTGCCGCGCGGCGACAGGTGCCGCAGGGCCTGCAGCAGCAGGGCCGGGTAGTGCTCGACGCGGCGCACCCGGTAGCGGGCGAAGAACTCCGGCAGGATGCGCCGCTCGACGATCCGGTTCTCGATCATGTACGAGACCCCGGACGGTGTGCGCAGGTTGTCCTCCAACACCAGGTAGCGGCCTTCCTCGTCGCGGATCAGGTCGACGCCGCTGATGTGGGTGTAGATGTCGTGCGGGGCGTCGATGTCCATGATCTCGCGACGAAAGTCCTTGCCGCGATAGATCAGCTCCGGCGGCACGACGCCGTCCTTCAGGCAGCGCTGGCCGTGGTAGAGGTCCTTCAGGAACAGATTCAGCGCGCGGATGCGCTGCTTCAGGCCGGCCTCGATATGGGCCCACTCGCTGGCGGTGATGATGCGCGGCAGGATATCGAAGGGCCAGACGCGTTCGATGCCTTCTTCGGAGTTCGAGTAGACGGTGAACGTCACCCCCTCGGTATGCAGGGTCAGGTGCGCCTCCCGCGCCTTGTCACCGAGCAGGTGCTGGCCGGTCTGCTGGATGTGCTCCCACATCGGCAGGTAGTGATCGCGCGGGCGGAAGTCGTCCTGATAGAACTCGTGATAGGCCATCGCCTGGCCGCCGACGACGGCTCGCGCCCCGCCACCGCGCATGGTCTGGAACTGTCCCCGTCCGGACTGGAACTGGCTCATCATCATCGGGCCCGTTACCCTCTCGTTAGGTCCAGAGAGTCGTAAGCAGTTTACGCGCCAGAATCAGCAGGGCAGCAACGGCCTGTCTGCGCGGTTAGAATCTTAGCACCGCCCGATTTGGGTGCATCCGCCGTCAACTGACGACCCGTTACAGTGCATAGCCTGATGCGACGGGCGGCGCTGGTGGCGGGGGCGCGCCAAAGCGGCTTTGCCTTACGATGGAGCAAACGCTTCATGTTGCGGGGTGGCTCCCTGTCATGAACGTTAGGCTCGCTATGACCCAAAAAGCCCGGCGGCGCCCTTTGCCGCGGGCATCAAGAACTGGTTCAGAGAACGCGATCCTACTGCCTCTATTGTCGGTCAGCGATGATGCGCCCAACAACGCGTCAACGGGACTGCACGCCGTCAAACCGCCGCGCTCCAAAGTCAGATCACCCTGTCACTTAAGCTGGCTGCGGCAACTACGGATGCACTCGGAGTCGGATCAAGCCTGACCAGAATGGTCAACGACCGCATAACTCCCTATCACGGAAACGAGCTATGCGCGGTAACTCTCCGAAATGTCCAACTTTCCCCGACCGCAAAGCCCATTACAGTCGGCGGTTTAGGCGGCTATTCGAACTAGTGGATGCGCAAAAATATGCTCTAAAGATCAATGGCTTGGGCGGTGTCAGCCAGCTAATCGGTATCGGTATCGGTATCGGTATCGGTATCGGTATCGAACTGACCGACGCCGTCTTCCCCAAGCGCCTCGCGGATCGCGTAGGCAAGCTGTCCGAGCTTCGCCAGCTCAGCCACACGACGATCGAGCAGTGCCTTCTGCTTCCTGTCGTCGTCTGCGGACATCGCATCGCACACCGGCAGCACGTCCTGAATCGCAGCGCACGCCAGCGCCGAGCCGCGTGCGATTTCAAAATACCGGCGTCGGTCCCCGTGCGTCGCTTTGCCGTTACCCTCGGCCCCTTTCCCTCAACAGTCTTCAGCGCGGACGCCTGCGATGCGCGCGGGAGTTGATCCCTCGCGTTGCGGTGTCCCTTCAGCTTCTCGCAAGACCGGGAGGCTCAACCGACCGTGGCGATGGCCGTTCGGTATACGTCGAGCTTCTCGTGGCCGAATGCCATAGGGCGTCTTCTTTCTCGATTCCGATAGCGACCCCGACCCCGACCCCGACCCCGATTGCGCTCCGCCAACGCATGGATAGCGTTGTTCAGGTTGTCAATGAACGGTTACATACGCCTCCAGTGAACGCGGCAAAGGCGCGCGCCGCTGAGGCGTCGCGATGCGGGAGGACCATCTGAACTTCGACACGATGCGCGTACTCAGCGAGCTCAGCTCGCCGTCCTAGCGGGGCGATACGGCAGACTAAAGGGAGCATAGCGCCACGCGCCTGAGCCTGCATGTCCTCCAAGTGGGTCAAGCGCCGAGGGCCGCTGCAAGTCCCGTTCAGGCGAATTCGGCCGTTGCCGGTTGGCGCTCGATTCTTTGGCGGCAGACGGCGCGGTTGCGGCGAGACTTCCCGCACCTCCAAAGAGTACCGGGCCCCGAGTGGGCTAGTGTAGAAAGTCCAGCGTGTTCGTCGTCACCGGGCAGGAGGCCAACGTCGTCTCGGGCTTCCGGTACAACTGCACGTCACAGCGGCGCGCTGCCAGACAGAGTCTCGCCGTGCCCTGACACACCACCACATCCGCGCCCGCCGCTCCGAGAAGCTTTCCTTCCGGCCGGCTTGAAGCGAAATCCGGGAGAGCCAAGGATCTAAACGCCGTGCGATCGCCTCGCGCAGGCGCCGGGAGACCTCGCTTCCTGTCCGACTCGCACTGGCGAACATCCGTTCGGCGCGAGCACGCGGTCTTGATCTCACCGACTTGGGGAGGACGCGGCTGTGCGGCGCGCCGCTTGCACCAGGTTGGGACGCCGTTCTCGGTTCGGCGCCGGTAGCGCCCGGACTGCCGGCTGGCGCATTGCCGGAACGAATCTTGCTCCGCGCTGGTACAGTTAGGCATCCCTCGCCGCCCCCGCTTCTTTCGGAGCCCTGCCGTTCATGTCCATCCTCGTCGAGATCAATCACAAGACCGAGTACCGCTTCGACCGGCCGATCAGGCTAGCGCCGCATACGGTTCGGCTGCGCCCGGCGCCGCACTGCCGCACGCCGATCCGCTCCTACTCGCTGCGCATCGAGCCGGAGCAGCACTTCATCAACTGGCAGCAGGACCCGTTCGGCAACTTCCTGGCGCGCCTGGTGTTTCCGGAGAAGGCGAAGTCCCTGAGCGTCGAGGTCGACGTCATCGCGGAGATCATCACGATCAACCCGTTCGACTTTTTCGTCGACGAGTACGCCTACAAGTACCCTTTCATCTACGACCCGCAGCTGACCAAGGAGCTGTCGCCGTACCTGGAGCTGGTCGACGACGGCCCGCTGCTGCATCAATGGCTGAGCGGTGTCGACCGTAGCCCGCGCGAGACGGTGTACTTCCTGGTGGACCTGAACAGGAAGCTGCACGAGGACCTCGGCTATGTGATCCGCATGGAGCCCGGCATCCAGACCTGCGAGGAGACGCTGCGGCTCGGCAAGGGCTCCTGCCGCGACACCGGCTGGCTGCTGGTGCAGATCCTGCGCCATCTCGGGCTCGCAGCTCGCTTCGTGTCGGGCTACCTGGTCCAGCTGACGGCGGACGTGAAGTCGCTCGACGGTCCGAGCGGACCCGAGCAGGACTTCACCGACCTGCACGCCTGGGCGGAGGTCTATGTGCCCGGCGCCGGCTGGATCGGGCTCGATCCCACCTCCGGCCTGTTCGCCGGTGAGGGCCATATCCCGTTGGCCTGCACCCCGGACCCGGTTTCGGCGGCGCCGATCACCGGTGCCACCGAAAAGTGCGAGGTGAGCTTCTACTTTCACAATCGGGTCAAGCGCATCCATGAGGACCCGCGGGTCACCAAGCCCTATACCGACGCGCAGTGGCAGGCGATCGAGGCCCTGGGCCATGCCGTCGATGCGGAGCTGCAGACCCAGGATGTGCGCCTGACCATGGGCGGCGAGCCGACCTTCGTCTCCATCGACGACATGGACGGCGCGGAATGGAACATTGCGGCCCTGGGCCCGACCAAGAAACTGCTGGCCGAGGACCTGCTGCTGCGGCTGAAGCGCCGCTTCGCGCCGGGCGGGCTGCTGCACATCGGCCAGGGCAAGTGGTACCCGGGCGAGCAGTTGCCGCGCTGGGCGCTGGCCTGCTACTGGCGCAAGGACGGCGAGCCGGTGTGGCGGGACGAGGCCCTGTTCGGCAACGAGCGGGACGGCTACGAATACGGCCCCGAGGACGCCCAGCGCTTCATCGCCACGCTGGCGCGCGAGCTCGGCGTCTCACCGGAGCATGCCCTGCCGGCGCACGAGGATGTCTTCTATTATCTGTGGAAGGAGTCGCGGCTGCCGGCCAATGTCGATCCGCTGGACACCAAGCTCAAGGACCCGATCGAGCGCGCCCGCATCGCGCGTCTGTTCAGCCAGGGCTTGGACCGCATCGCCGGCTATGCGCTGCCGCTGCGCTGGACCGGACTGACGCCTGGCGGCAGCTGGGTCAGCGCCAAGTGGACATTGCGTGACGGCCATCTGTTCCTGATCCCCGGCGACTCGCCGATGGGCTTCCGGCTGCCGCTGGATGCGCTGCCCCATGTGCCGGAGGCGGAGCTGGACACCCACCCGGAGCGCGATCCGTTCGAGCCGGTCGCACCGTTGCACGCCCCCTATGACGAGATCGCCCGGCGCTACGGGCGTATCGTCGCGACCGACCAGCACCGCCAGCCGTTGAACGAGCAGGGGCCGAATCCCGCCGCGATCGCCCGCCGCTACGGCCGCGCGCCGGTGCTTGACGACCGCCGCCAGCCGCTGACCGAACAGCAAGCGCTGCCGGAGGACTATCCGGCCAAGCTGGTGCGCACGGCGCTCTGCGTGGAAGCACGTGAGGGCCGGCTGTACTGCTTCATGCCGCCGCTGACGCATCTGGAGCACTGGCTCGACCTGGTCGCGAGCCTGGAGTCCACGGCCGCCGAGACGGGCTTGCGGATCATCATCGAGGGCTACGAGCCGCCGCGCGACTTCCGGCTGCAGAAGCTGGCCGTGACGCCGGACCCCGGCGTCATCGAGGTCAACGTGCACCCGGCCGAGTCCTGGGATGATCTGGTGCGCGACACGCATGTCTTGTATGAGGAGGCGCGGCTGGCGCGGCTCGGCACCGAGAAGTTCATGCTCGACGGCCGCCATACCGGCACCGGCGGCGGCAACCACGTCACGCTGGGCGGACCGACGCCCGCGGACAGTCCGCTGCTGCGCCGGCCGGACCTGATCCAGAGCCTGATCACCTACTGGCAGCACCACCCGAGCCTGTCGTATCTGTTCTCCGGCACCTTCATCGGCCCGACCAGCCAGGCGCCGCGGGTGGACGAGGCCCGCGACGACAGCATCTACGAGCTCAGCATCGCCTTCCAGCAGATGCCGCGCGGACAGGTCGCCCAGCCCTGGGTCGTCGACCGGGTGCTGCGCAACCTGCTGGTGGACGTTACCGGCAACACCCATCGCACCGAGTTCTGTATCGACAAGCTGTATTCGCCGGACAGCGCCTCCGGCCGCCAGGGGCTGGTGGAATTTCGCGCCTTCGAAATGCCGCCGCACACGCGCATGAGCCTGGCGCAGATGCTGCTGCTGCGCACGCTGGTGGCGCGCTTCTGGAAGCAGCCCTACACGCGCAAGCCGATCCGCTGGGGCACCGAGCTGCACGACCGCTTCCTGCTGCCGCACTTTGCCCGACAGGACTTCGAGGACGTGATCTGCGACCTGCAGCAAGCCGGCTATCCGTTCGATCCGTCCTGGTTCGATCCGTTCTTCGAGTTCCGCTTCCCGCATTACGGCGATCTGATCACGGCCAACGGCATCAAGATGGAGCTGCGCGGCGCCATCGAGCCCTGGCATGTGCTCGGCGAGGAGGTGACGGCCCTCGGCACGGCGCGCTACGTGGACTCGTCGGTGGAGCGGATGCAGGTGAAGGTCAATGGCATGACCGACGGCCGCCATGTGCTGAGCTGCAACGGCCGCCGCGTGCCGTTGCGTCCCACCGGACGCCGCGGCGAATATGTCGCCGGCGTGCGCTTCAAGGCCTGGAGCCCGCCGTCGGGCTTGCATCCGACCATTCCGGCGCACAATCCGCTGGTCTTCGACGTCGTGGACACCTGGAACCGAGCCAGCCTGGGCGGTTGCTCCTACTTCGTCGCTCACCCCGGCGGGCGCAGCGAGGATCGGTTCCCGGTCAACAGCTACGAGGCCGAGAGCCGGCGCATCGCGCGCTTCCGGCTGATGGGCCATACGCCGGGCGACATCGACGCGCCTCCGGAGGAGCCCGCCGAGGAGCACCCGTACACCCTCGACCTGCGCTACCGGCCCGGCTGCCCGTAACCCCGGCGCGGCGCCGGGCGATGCATTTCCGCCCCTGCCGGGGCATCATTACCCGGCAGGGGCGAGCGCCGAACAAAGATCGTTTGCGGTCTGCGCGTAAGGACAAGGTTTACGAATAACTGGTAAGACTCTACGAGGAAATACCTTCGCTCCCGATTTCGTTGTCGTGCTCGACAACGACAACGACAACGATCATGTCCGTCATTTACCCTATTTCTGACACTTTACCGACTGACTCATCCGATGCTGTCCAGTTCGTCGGCGAGTGCGGCAATATGAGCGGCGAAGGCGGTCAGGTCGGCAGATGCGGCGGACCAAGCTGCCGGAGCGTCCGCCAGCAGCGGCAAGACCAGGCGCACGTCCAGGTCGAATAGATAAAGATTGCGAAAACGATGACGAAATGCCAGGTAGGGCTCGAGCATCCGCGCGGCTGATTCCGAAAGGACCGGCGGTCGAATCTGCGGAAGGTCCAAGGTGGCATCGTCCAACAACCGCCGGTGCCAGGCGCCGCCATCGGGCTGGCTGCTGGTTGCACCCGCGATGCGCATCAGGGCCTTTTCGATGCCGCTGTAGAAGGTCTCCAGAAGGGCCGCCGCGCCATAGAGCTGAAGGCGCGTCGAATCGGCGCGGCCCAACGCATCCGCGGCCGCGGTCAGTTCCGCCAGGGTCCGATCGACCCGGGTCTGCTCCGCCCGGACCTCCGCCGCCAGCAGGCGGAGCTTGGCCGCGCTATCCGCCGTCATGGAGGAGAACGCCTTCCGCCAATGCCTCGGTCATGACCTCGGGTCTGATTTGATCGGCTGGCACGAGGTCTACGCGGGCCTCGGCGAGCAGCCGCTCGGCACGCACCGTTGCCTCGATGAGCCGCTCCATTGGGAGGCCGTCCACGAGCAGGTCGATGTCGCTTCCGGGCACCGCTATGCCGCGAGCGAAGCTGCCGAACAGCAGGACTCGGGTGGCTCCGAAGTCATCTGCCAGCATGCGCGCCACCTGGGGCAGGCATGCTTCCATACGGGAGCGCCATTCGGCCGCCCGCTGCTGCCTCAGCCGATCGCGGGCCTGCCATCCAGCGGCATAGCTCGAAAGACCGGCACGAGGGACTACGCTCGGCGGGACGGGCATTGCACGTGTACAACCTTCTGTTTCCGATTCGGTTCCTGGACGATACCCCAGGGCTGGGTTGCTCACAACTGGCCGGATATTCACACGCCGAGATGCGGCTCACGGGTCGCACCGCAGGGAGACCGGTCAGCCGCCCGAGCAGCACGAGTGCACATTGGATCTGGGCTCACGTTCATGGCAAGGTGCCACCCCGCAAGATGAAGCGTTTGTTTCAGCGTAACGGCCCGGCTGCCCATAACCCCGGCGCGGCGCCGGGCGATGCATTTCCGCCCCTGCCGGGGCATCATTGCCCGGCAGGGGCGACATTGGGTTGGCCCCGCACCAGCCTGATCCGGAAACCGCATCGCCCATGACGCTGCAGCCCACCTCAATCACCGCCGATCGGCACTGGCAGCAATGGCTCGACTGGGCGGCGGGGCAGGGTATCGCGGTGCCGGCGGACGCTGCCTTCACGACGGCCCGGGAGCGGGTCTGGGAAGGAAGCGAATTCGCCGCGCTGACCAGCGCGCGCAACCCGGAGACCCTGGCGGCGCTGATCGCGGACGGCGACCTTGGCCGCTCCCTTGGCAACGACGCCATGGCCGCGCAGCTCGCCGCCGCGCTCGCGGATGTGGACGACGAGGCCGGTCTCCAGCGGGCGCTGCGCTTGTTCCGCCGGCGCCAGATGCTACGCATCGTGTGGCGCGACCTGTCCGGCTGGGCCGACCTGGACGAGACCCTGGAGGACCTGAGCGCGCTGGCGGACTGCTGCATCCGCGAGGCCTTGGCTCGGCTGACCCCCTGGACCGAGGCTGAGCTCGGCAAACCGGAGGCCGAGGCGGATGGAGCGGAGCCGCAGTCCCTCGTCGTGCTCGGCATGGGCAAGCTTGGCGCCCGCGAGCTGAACCTTTCGTCCGACATCGACCTGATCTTCGCCTACCCGAGCGCCGGTGACGTCAAGGGCGGTCCGCGGCCGCTCAGCAACGAGCAGTTCTTCACTCGGCTTTGCCAGCGGCTGGTCAAGGCGCTGGACGCGCAGACCGTCGACGGCTTCGTATTCCGGGTCGATACTCGGCTTCGGCCCTTCGGTGACGCCGGCCCGCTGGCGATGAGCTTCGACGCCATGGAGGGCTACTACCACTCCCAGGCCCGCGAATGGGAGCGGTATGCGATGACCAAGGCGCGGGTCATCGCCGGCGCGCCAGGCCCGGCGGCCGAGCTGATGGCGATGCTCAAGCCGTTCGTCTACCGGCGTTATCTCGACTTCGGTGCCATCGAGTCGCTGCGCAATCTCAAGGCGATCATCGACCGC
>Ga0316577_10000851_pt1 | contig 13367 bp, 13 predicted proteins | sample S5NA_FD_203073 | JGI IMG/M metagenome (GOLD analysis project Ga0316577, IMG submission 203073) | Rhizosphere microbial communities from salt marsh grasses in Alabama, United States - S5-7_050615r2r1 | ecosystem: Host-associated > Plants > Roots > Rhizosphere | place: USA: Alabama | collected... | reverse complement strand
ACAAGGTATAGAGACAATCTTAGACACGCACTGGCTCTGGCCGGTGCTGACATTGGTGCTGGCCAGTCTCTGGATCTGGACCGCAGTCCGGCTGCGTCGGGCAGCCTCTGAAGGCCCACCCGTCGCAGATCGAAGGACGCATGAACCCATGGAGGCGGAGGACGCTCTGAAGGCAGCCTACGCCCTCCAAGAGAAGGGCAATGCCTGGCATGGCGAAAAGCTGGCTCAGTCGATGGGCCTTCCCAAGGCCATGGGCCAAGACATCACGCGTGCTTTCGTCGCTTCGGGTTGGGCCCAGGTGGGCGTTGAAGGCGCGCTGCGTCTGACAGAAGCAGGCAAAGCGCGTGCTCGCGAGCTGGTCCGCGCGCATCGCCTTTGGGAGCAGTACCTGGTCAAGCAAGAGGGCATGCCTTTGGAAGCGGTCCATTCCGAAGCGCATCGCCGCGAACACGAGATGTCCGCAGAGGAAGTGGAGAGGCTGGATGAAGCACTGGGCCATCCAGCCTGGGACCCTCACGGCCACGCCATCCCCGGCCCAGGGTCGCCGGTGCCCTTCTCAGAGGCGCGCTCCCTGCTGGCAGAGGGCGTCCCTGACAGCCGCCTGCGTATTGCCTCCTTGGACGACGAGCCAGCGGCCCTGCTGGCCCAGCTCCTGGCGCTGGGCCTGAGGCCTGGCGTGGACATAGAAGTGTTGGACCAGGAGGGAGGGGTGCTGCGGCTGCGGCTCGATGGTGAACCCGTCCCCCTCGCGTTTGACGCAGCCGAACATATCTCAGTGGTGCCCACGCCGATCCTGCCCGTCCCGATGGCGGAGCTGCCGATCGGCAGCCAGGCTCGCGTCGTAGACATTGCCGGGACCGGGCGGCACCAGCGCCGGATGTTGGATATGGGCTTTGTTCCGGGCGCGGAGGTCAGCACGGTCCGCAAAGCGCCCCTGGGCGATCCGATCGAGTACCGCATCAAGGGTACCGCCGTCGCCCTGCGCCATGAGGACGCCGCCACAGTCCTGGTAGAGGAGTTGGGGTATGAATGAAGGGCGGATCGTCGTAGGCCTGGCGGGCAACCCGAACGTGGGAAAAAGCGCCATCTTTAACACGCTCACGGGCAGCCGGCAGCACGTCGGCAATTGGCCGGGCAAGACCATTGAGCGCGCCGAAGGTGTGTTTCAGCATGGCGGGTGGGAGATTCACCTCGTGGATCTACCGGGTACCTACAGCCTGGCGGCCCAGTCGCCGGAGGAGATTGTGGCTCGCGATTATATCCTCTCAGAAGAACCAGATGTGATCGTCGATATCGTCGATGCCACCTGCCTGGAACGCAATCTGAACCTCACTCTGCAAAGCCTCGAGCTCACCGACAAGGTGGTGGTTGCCCTAAACCTGATGGACGAAGTGCAGCGGCAAGGCTGGGAGATCGATATAGAGACCCTGCAGGCAGCGCTGGGAGTGCCAGTCATACCCACGGTTGCCACCGAGGGAGAGGGCCTCTCAGAGCTGGCCGATGCCATGATCGTGGTCGCCAAGGGACGGCAGACGACCGAGCCGATTCGGATGGACTATGGCTTGACCATCGAGGGCCATATCCAGGATCTAGAGGCAGATCTGGATCGCCTGGCGATTGACGGACAAAGGCGATGGCTGGCACTGAGACTCCTCGAGGACGACCCGGAGATCGTCAACGCATTCAAGGCGGGGGATCTGGAGAAGTGCTGCCTTCGAGACGATACCGAGCCCGCTTCGCGTGAGGCATTGCATGCCGTTTTGAGGAGGGCAACCCGCCTGCGGGAGGCAACGCATCCCGACGCCCGCGTGGAGATCGTGCGCCGGCGCTACGAACTCGCCCATGAGCTGACCCATCGGGTCGCTCACCGTCTGCGTCCTGAGGAGATGAGCCAGACGGAGCGAATGGACCGCATCATCACCCACCGCATCTGGTCCTGGCCCATCTTGCTGGCGATCCTGGTTGCGGTGTTGTGGATCACCATCCAGGGCGCCAATATCCCCTCGTCATGGCTGGGGAATGCCTTTGGCTGGCTCGCCGAGAGAGCTCGGGACTTGCTCGCGAGCATCAATGCCCCCTGGTGGCTGGTCGGCTCCCTGGTAGACGGCCTCATTGTCGGCACCGGCACCGTGATCGCCGTGATGCTTCCGCCCATGGTCATCTTTTTCACCGCCTTCAACCTGCTGGAGGACATTGGATTCATCCCACGCATTGCCTTCAACCTCGACCGCCTTATGCGGGCCATGGGCTCCCAGGGCAAGCACACCCTGGTCGCCATGATGTGTTTCGGCTGCAACGTGACCGGTGTCCTTTCCAGCCGCATCATAGAGAGTCCCAAGGACCGCATTGTAGCCATCGTCACCGCGCCCCTCGTCCTGTGCAACGGTCGCTTCGGTGCCGGTCTGGCGCTGATCATCCTCTTCTTCGGGAACCGCGCCCTCGAAATGACCCTAATCTACCTGTTCATCAGCGTGGGGGCGATGCTCCTGGCAACCTGGATTCTGAATCGGTTTCTGTTCCGAGAGGAGCCGGGCGGCTTTGTCATGGAGCTCCCACCTTACCGGAAGCCCAAGTGGGATCAGGTCATCTGGCGCACCTTGGTCTACCAGGTGGGCCACACCATGGGCCGCGCCATCATGATCGCAGCACCCGCCACACTGCTCATCTGGCTCTTGGGCAACCTACCTCCCGGTGCACCTTTCGAGCAGACGCCGATCGGCCGGCTGGTACGCACGCTGGCCCCTATGGGCCAACCTCTCGGCCTGAACGGCGAAATGATGGTCGCCTTGCTCTTCACCCTGCCAGCCAAGGAGATCATCGTCTCGTCGCTGGCCATGACCTACGGTCTGCAGACGACGCTGGCCGATTCGCAAGCCATCCTGGACTACCTGGCGCAGACCTGGACGACGCTTGTGGCCTTTTCCTTCATCACCTTCTACATGCTCTACATGCCCTGCCTGGTGACGGTCTGGGCGACGTGGAAGGAAACCCACAGCCTGAAGTGGACGGCGGTGAGCATTTTACTGCCACTGGTCATGGCCAGTGGCATCACCATCTTGATCTACCAGGTTGGCTCTCTGCTCCGGTTCTCTTGAGGGGGGTTGTTATGGAGATCAAACCAGAAGACAGAAGAGCGAAGCTTAGGACGATTCGGGTGGGGCATGTTCTCGGCTTTCCCATCGGCATCCACGCCTCATGGTTCACCATCCTGGTGCTACTCACCTGGGTTCTGGCTGTCAGCTACTACCCGGTTCAGATCCAGGGCTGGCCCTCGCTCCAATACTGGATCGCCGGAGGCGTCACGACGATCCTCGTATTCGGGGGGGTGCTGTTCCACGAATTGGGACATGCGGTCGTGGCCCGTCACTTTCAGATCCGGGTACGCGACATCACGCTCTTCATCTTTGGCGGAATCGCCCAGATCGAAGGGCAACCTAGCTCTGCCGTCGCCGAATTCTGGATTGCCGTCGCTGGCCCGGCCATGAGCTTGGCCATGGCAGGGGCCTTTGGGTTGCTGCAGGCTGTATTGACAGGGTTCCCTTTCTTGTCGATTCCGGCAAGGTATCTGGCTTATGTGAACCTTTCGCTGGCCCTGTTCAATCTCATCCCGGGCTACCCCCTGGACGGGGGACGCGTCCTGCGGGCGGTTGTATGGGCTGTCGCAGGCGACATGCGGCGCGCCACGCTGGTCGCTGCGAACGTAGGTCGGGGTGTCTCGTTCCTGTTGGTGGTTCTGGGCTTGTGGCAGGTGGTGGTCGGCAACTGGGCCACAGGCCTGTGGATCGCCTTCATCGGCTGGTTCTTGGAGACGGCGGCCAGGGGAGAGTTGCGCAGGCTGGAAGCCAAGGGCCTGATGGCGCGTCCTGAACGATGGGAAGCGACGCACCCTGACTGCCCTCGCATCCCGGGTGGCCCGCGGGGAGAACCTGGCGATGCATAGCCAAAACGTTTTGTGCTTCCAGCCCACCCTGGAAGCTGGTGTCATAGAGGGGCAGAACGATGCGCGTTGACATCGTGGCAGCAGAGTCCCTTGGCGTGCGTGGGCTCTGCTGTGTCGTAGAGACCCAGGACCGCAAGATCGTAATCGATCCCGGCCTGGCGCTGGGCTATCAGCGCGAGGGGCTACTGCCCCATCCGGCCCAGGTGGCGGTGGGTGAAGAGATACGCGGGCTTGTCCTCGCCGCGCTGCAGACGGCGACCGACGTGGTCATGAGCCACTACCATGGGGATCACGTCCCATTGCTCGACGCCAATCCCTACCAGTTGCAGGCCCAGCGTGTGGCACCTCTCTCCCCGGCGATCCGGCTTTGGGCCAAGGGACGGGAGGGACTCTCACCGCACATGGTGCACCGGCGGGCAGCCCTGGCCGAAACCCTTGGCAGGCGGTTGCCAGACGCTGACGGTCTGGCCCTGGGCGCGCTCGCCTTTTCGCCGCCCCTGCCTCACGGTGAGCCGGATACGCACCTTGGCACAGTGATCATGACCCGCGTCGAGAGTGAGGACGCGGTCTTTGTGCACGCTTCCGATATCCAGCTTCTCGCCGAGGGGGCTGTGGCTTTCCTCCTGGACTGGCACCCGGACATCGCCCTCGTCGGCGGGCCACCGCTCTATCTGTCTCACCTCTCCCTAGCACAGCGGGAGACGGCGTGGGAACACGCGCTGCAGCTCGCCCGCCACGTCGATACCCTAATCCTTGACCATCACCTCCTGCGCAGCGAGGAGGGCCTTTCCTGGCTGGAGCGGCTCTCACTAGAGGCAGGCCGGCCCGTACTCTGTGCGGCCGATTTCATGGGCTGGCCCCGCTGCCTGCTGGAGGCCCGGCGGGTTCAGTTGTATGGGGAGATGCCGGTTCCCCATGGCTGGCACGAGGCCTACGCATGCGGCGATGTCGGTACCGAGGGCTACCAGGACTACTGGCTCAAGTGCCGCCAGGTTTCCCCATCCGCGCCGGCTCCCGCTCACGCCGCTGGGCCTGCACGCCCTGCCGATAAAGCTGGAGGAGTACCAGCTCAGAAGGCCGGCGCGAGGAGGAAGGTGCAATAGTGGGATTGCTTGCCGTCGAGATTGATACCCTGACCATCATAGGTCTCATTATCATCTTGGCCTACCTGGGCAGCAAAGTGATACAGCACATCGGCATTCCGCAGGTAGTCGGCTTCATCCTGGTTGGCGTGCTACTGGGCTCGTCTCTCCTGAACGTTGTGCCCCTCTCACTGGTGCAAGAGCTGGATTTCATCAGTGAGATCGCGCTGGGGCTGATCGGGTTTGACATGGGCTCCCATTTGTGCTTCGAAGAGATCCGGCGTCTGGGGCGGAGCATCCTGTTCATCCTGCTCTGCGAGGCATTCTGCACGTTGTTGCTGGTGACAGGGGGTGTCTACTTGATCACCCACTCTACCTACACTGCCCTCGTCTTTGGGGCGTTGGCGGCTGCCACCGCCCCTGCCGCGACCGTGGACGTGCTGGCCGAATACCGGGCCAAAGGCCCCCTGACGACGACCCTGTTGGCGGTGGTCGGACTGGATGACGCGCTTGCCCTGCTGCTGTTCAGCTTTGCCGTCGTCATTGCGGAATCACTGCTGGCGCGCACCGGTGGGCTGTCGCTGGTGCAAATGATAGGATTGCCGCTCCTGGAGATCGGTGGGGCATTGCTGCTGGGAATCGTGGTCGGAGCACCATTCCAGTGGATGTTGAACCGTTTCAAGGAACGACACGCGGTGTGCGCGTTCATCGTCGGTACGGTGTTTCTTGTGGCTGGGCTGGCCGAGACGTTTCACGTTTCCCTGATCTTGGCCACGATGACGATGGGCATTGTCGTGGCCAACCTCAAGAGCGACAACAGCCAGTATGCTCACCTTATGATAGAACGGATCGGGCCGCTGGCCTATATCCTGTTCTTCGTACTGGTGGGGGCACGGTTGCAGGTTTCGTTGCTACCGCAGATGGGGCTCCTGGGCCTGGCCTACCTCCTACTGCGGACCGCGGGCAAGTTCGGCGGAGCCTGGATAGGCGCTTCGCTGGGCCGGGCCGCGCCCGCTGTGCGGAGCTATTTAGGCTTTGGGCTGCTTTCGCAGGCTGGAGTGGCAATTGGACTGGCGCTTTCCGTCGCCAACCGATTCGACGCGTACGGAGAAGCAGGCGTGCAACTGGGCAACGCCACGATCAACGTCATCACGGCTACGACCTTCATCGTACAGATTGTTGGTCCGATTATGGTCAAGTTTGCCATCGGGCGAGCCGGCGAGATCGGCTTGGGTGGTACGGCAGAAGATCCACTGCCGGCCAGGAGACGCAGAGAGCTGCAGGAAGGGCGAGTCGAACTGGAGGGGTTGAAGGTGGAGATGTGCGATGAGTAGAGAACGGATCGGCGAACTGAAACAGCAAGCGCTGAAGGCGGTCATCCGCCCCTGGAAGCCAACTCGACGGACAGGAGTAAGAGAAGACAGGAGAAAGCAATGCCGGAAATAGCCTATCCCAGGCTCGAGGATCGTTGTATCATATCCTGCGGGATGCTCCACCCGGAGCTCACCCATCTGATGGAGACCGGCTTCTTGAACCCCCGCCGGATGCTGTTCACGCCGCCGGGCCTGCATGCCCTGCCGGAAAAGCTGGAGGAACACCTCCTCAGGAGGCTGGCTGAGGCTCGGCAATCGTGCCCGAACGGCAAGATCATCGTCATCTATGGCAAGAAATGCCATGTCAGCACCGACGAGCCGCTCAAACGCGTGGATACGATCTTGCGAGAGGCAGGTCCTGGTCTCGTGAGGGTCCAGGGCGACTATGGCTACGACATGCTGGCCGGCATGGAGGAGCGGCAGGAGATCAGCGGCGGGCGGCAGGACAAGATCCTGTGGTTCACGCCCGGCTGGCTCAGGAGCTGGAAAGCCGTCTACCAGAAATACTTCGGCTGGGATGCGGCGGACGCCAATGCCAACTTTCCAGGCTTCTACGACAAAGTCATTGTCCTGGACAGCCTGGGCTGGGCCGACGAGTACATGGCAGAGCACGCCGAGGAGATCCTCGAGATTTTCGACTGGATGGGCCTGGAGGTAGCGTTCCATCCAATTACCCTGGATCGCTTTCGAGGCCTATTGAGCGATGCCTTCCTCGCCTGAGGGGACGACCAGGCAACTGTGGCAGATCTTGCTGGATGAGCCTACGGAACTCACCTGCGAGGAGTGCTTTGCCTTGATTGAGTACTATGCCGAGCTCCTGGCAAGCGGCGGTGAACGTCTGCTGCCCAGAGTGCTTGCTCATCTAAAGAGCTGTCCCCACTGCGCCGTACATCACGCTGAGGCGTTACACCACCTGGCAGCGACCCGGGAAGCAGAAGAAGAAGGTGGTTCAGCCAAGTCTGTCCAGGACGACAGCCCGGCCCCGCGGGAAGCTGGCGAAGAGGTGGCAGGAGGGAAGCCATGGCCAGATCAATCGGCTTGATCGTGAACCCTGTAGCAGGCATGGGTGGCAGCGTCGGCCTGAAAGGCACCGACGGCGCGATGTACCACAAGGCGCTCGAGTTGGGCGCCGAGCCAGTGACACCGGCGAGGACCGGAGACTTCCTGGCGCACATCCAGCACATCGAGGACGTATCCCTGCTCGTCGCGCCGGGCAAGATGGGAGCGTGGCACATGGATGGATCCGCCATACGGTTTGAGATCATTGGAGAGACAGGCCAGGCCACCTCAGCCCAGGACACAAAGCGACTCGCAGGCGAGATGTTGGACCGCGGGATTGACCTGCTGATCTTTGTCGGCGGAGACGGCACCGCCCGGGACATCTGCGACGCCGTCGACCAGAGGCTGCCTGTGGTCGGCGTGCCCGCCGGCGTCAAGGTTTTCAGTTCGGTGTTTGCCGTCAGTCCCAGGGCAGCGGCCGAGATGGTAGATGCCTTTGTCGAAGGCACTCGGGTGACTGAGCAAGAGGTCCTGGACATCGACGAAGCTGCCTTCCGGGAGGATCGCCTGGCCTCGAGGCTCTACGGCTATCTCCTCGTACCTGAGGTGCGGAGGTTCCTCCAAGCTGGCAAGGCCGCATCCAACATAAGCAAGAGCGCCACGCAGAGCAAGCAAGAGATCGCGGCCTACGTCGTCGAAGAGATGGATCCCGGGACGCTCTACCTCCTCGGCCCAGGCACCACCTTGAGGTCCATCACCGACAAGATGGCCCTAACCAAGACACTCCTGGGCGTCGATGCGGTCCACGCCGGGTACACGGTCGGCCGGGACGTGAACGAGGGGGACATGCTAAGCTTGTTCGAGCGCTACAGGCGGCGCGAGATCATCGTCACGCCCATCGGTGGCAACGGCTTCATCCTCGGCCGGGGCAGCAAGCAGTTCACCCCGGAGGTGCTCCGCCGCGTCGGCTCGGATAAGGTCAGGGTCGTCGCCACCTGCGCCAAGGTGAGCCAACTGGAGTGCCTGCGTGTCGACACCGGGGACGCGGCGCTCGATGACATGTTCCGCGGCTACATCGAGGTCACCGTCGGCTACCGCGAGAAGATGCTGATGGAGGTCCGCTGTTGACAGACGTCGTCAGGCTACACATGAACGAGATGCCATACCCGCCGGCCTCCCACGTCATCGATGCCGCCCAGCAGGGCCTGGCCTGGATGAATCGATACACGGACCCCGAACCGGGGGAAGCCCTGCGCGGCCTCCTGGCTGGCTACTGTGGTGTACCCAGACAGCAGCTGGTCCTGAGCCCCGGCTCAGACGTGCTCCTGCGGGAGGTGATTCACAGCTTCTCCCACGGGCGGAAGGTTATCACCGCAAGCCCTTCCTTCTTCCCCACCGTGCAGACCGCCAGGCAATTCGCACCAGAATCGCTCAGCATCCGGCTCAGCCCGCCGGACTTTGACCTGAACCTCGAGCTCCTGCTCGGCGTTCTTGACAGCCCGAGCCTACTCATCATCGACAACCCCAACAACCCGACAGGGGCCATGCTTCTGGATCAGCACACGGTCTCAGCCATCCTCGAACAGAGTGAGACCCTTCTCGTCATCGACGAGGCCTATTACGAGTTTTCGGGGCTGACCTTCGCCGCCATGGTGCCGGATCACGCCCGGCTGCTGGTCATCAGGACCATGGACAAGGCATTCAGCCTTGCCGGCGCCCGCATCGGCTACGGCGTCGCCGGAGAGGCCTTCCTGGATGACCTCTCCTTGTTCGGCGCCTTTTTGCCCCAGGCCAGCCTGCGCGCAGCGCTGGCCGCGCTGGAGCAGCCCGGCTACATGCGGGAGAATGTCCGCCGGGTCGTCGAGGAACGGCGGCAGGTGGGGCAGGCCTTGGCCCGCCTAGGCGTGCGCGTCTATCCAAGCTGCACCAACTTTCTCCTGGTGCGGACGGAAGCTGCCGATCTGGCAGCGCGACTGAGCGAAGCGGGTGTGCTCGTGTCTGAGGTATCCAACCAATTGCCAAGGGGATTTCTCCGGATAACCATCGGCACGCCCGAGGAGAACGACACCTTTGTAGCTGCCCTTGCACGAGAGCTGAGCGACCGCAGCCCATAGGGCTCCTCGGCCGGCATCGCCGGTTGCGAAGGCCGATGGAAGAGAGGACAGGGACGTGCAAACAGGAACGATTGTGTTGTCAATACGCGCTCTTGGTCAGGACAGCAGCGCCTTTCTGAACATCAAGGTCGCCGATATCGTGGTTGGCGGATCTGACGTCTATGACGCCGGCCGGTTCGCCGGCGTCGATGGCGACCCCGACGCCGATATCGCAATGCGTTGGGAATGAGGGGCCGGCAATGGATCACAGGTGGTCGCTCCAGCGAACGCCAGGAGAAGCAGGTCGAGCCGTGGTGGGCACCGCTTCGCACAACAGGAGGTCATCTGATACACCTCGCCGGCACAGCGCGCTCGCCTCCCAAGAGACGCCCGTTTTCCTGGCCGGCACAGGGCGGGCGCACCCCGCTGAAATCAGGTCGGCGGTCCGCGCCGCAGCAACCGCGGCCACCGATTTCTCCTGGCTGTCGAGGGGTGACCCAGTGCTCATCAAGCCTGTCCTGAACTCTGGCAACCGCTTCCCTTATACAACGAGTCCGGCAGCGCTCGGAGGCATGATAGAGCTCCTCAAAGAGAAGGGCGCGGGCCGGGTCATCGTCGGAGACATGTCCGGCATCGAACACGTCAGGCCCTTCGGGGACAGACCGTCAGGCAGCACCCACCATCTGATGCATGCCTCGGGCATGGCGGCGGCTGTCCTGGCCGCCGGTGGGGAGCTCTACGCGTTCGAGGATGGGGGCTGGGATGGTTTCTGTAAAGAACATCCCCTGTCGGGCTCCAACTGGAGTCAGGGGCTGATGATGCCCAAGATCCTCCAAGAGGTGGAGCACATCGTCCTCATGCCCCGCTGCGGCCGCCACCTGCTGACCGGTGCCTCCCTGGGCCTCAAGGCGGCCGTGGGCTACTGGAGAACAGACACACGGCTCGAATACCACCGCGACGCGGCAACGCTCCATGAAAAGACGGCGGAAGGCAACACCGTCCCTACCTTGCTCAACAAGCAGCGGCTGGTGCTCACGGCGGCGGACAAGGTGCTCACCACCTTTGGCCCCGACGACGGCCGGGTCTGCCAGCCTGAGATCGGCATGGTGATCGCCTCGCAGTCGGTGGTGGCCCACGATATGATCTCCCTGGCCTGGCTCCTCGAGACCAGGCAGGCGATGCCTCCCCCACCATGGAAGCTGTTCATTGACAGGAGCCGGCTGGCGGCCCGCATTGGCAACCGCGTCGTCGTCGCCTGGCTGAGCAACCTCAAGACCGCCCTGGATTCAGAGACCTTCACAAAAAATGCTTTGCGTTGCATCGGGGACGATCGGGTTCTGAACCATGCCTACCGGGTTCTGGGTGGCAGGCCAAAGATCGCACTCCAGGTTGCGAATGATCTTGTCCCAAGGGACCTGCACGAACGGCTGAGCGAGATGAGCACGAACCCTTAGGATCCATAGATTGAGGAGGATACTTACATGATCGCGTTTGGACCCGTTCCATCCCGGCGCCTGGGCCGCAGCCTGGGCATCAACAACATCCCGCCCAAGGTCTGCACCTATTCGTGCGTCTACTGCCAATTGGGCCGGACACCCAAGATGCAGGCTGAACGCAGCGAATTCTACCCGCCGGAGGAGATTGTGCGTGCCGTACAGGACAAGGTCGCGAGATCGAGGCAAGCGGGAGAAGCCATCGACTACCTCACCTTCGTGCCCGATGGGGAACCGACGCTGGACCTGAACCTCGGCCACGAGATTGAGCTCCTCCGGCCCCTCGGCCTGCCCATCGCCGTCATCACCAACGCCTCTTTGATCTGGCGGGAGGATGTGCGCGAGGAGCTGATGGGCGCAGATTGGGTTTCGCTGAAAATGGATGCCGTAGACGGAGAGACCTGGCGGCGCGTCAACCGCCCACATGGCCAGCTCAACCTGGCCTCGATCCTTGAAGGGGCCCTCACGTTTGCAGAGCACTATCCGGGGAAGCTGGTCACAGAGACCATGCTCGTGGTGGGGACCAACGACGGCGAAGAGCAGGTTGAGGCCGTGGCCCGGTTCTTGGCGCGCCTGCAACCGGCCACAGCCTACCTGTCCATTCCCACGCGGCCACCTGCCGAGGCGTGGGCCCGCGCGCCTGACGAGCAGGCCGTCAACCGCGCCTACCAAATCTTGAGCGAGGCAGTGCCGGACGCCGAATACCTGATCGGCTACGAGGGCAATGCCTTCGCCTTCACCGGCGACGTTGAGCAGGACCTACTGAGCATCACGGCCGTGCACCCCATGCGCGAGGACGCCGTGCAGGCGTTCCTGGCCCGGGCCCGGGCCGGCTGGCCGGTGGTGCAACGGCTGGTCGCCCAAGAAGAACTCGTCGAAGCCCGACACAATGGTCATACGTTCTACCTGAGGAAGCTCCGGCTGCCCGCTGGAGACACTTAGCGTCTGCATTGGTCTCGACCTACCACGACCCCGGGGCCCTTCTCGGAGGGATGGCCGGCGACCAGTCGGGCCTGTGACCAGGCGTGGCTGCTTAGAACCAGAATGGGATGGAACTGGCTCTATCCGTGTAGAACAGAAGAGAGGTGTAGGCCATGACAGAATTCAAACGCATCCTGGTCCCACTGGATGGTTCATCCCTGGCCGAAAGGGCGATCCCGCTGGCTACCTCCCTGGCCAAGAAATTCGGCAGTGAGATCCTCCTGCTGCAGGTATTGGATATTCCTGTTGCCGTCGCCCCAACATCACACGTGGAAGTGACCATTGGTTGGGTAAGGGAGGCCCGAGCCCAAGCTCACCAGCAGGCCCGCAACTACCTCGACGCCCAGCAGCAAGAGATCTACCGGGACGGCATCCCGGTCCGAGGTTTGGTCCGCGACCGATCCGCCGCCGAGGACATCCTGGAGGTCGCAACCAGCGAGGCCGTCGACCTGATCATCATGAGTCCACGTGGCCGCGGGGCGCAGGCACGCTGGACCTTTGGCGGTGTGGCTGACAAGATCGTGCGCCACAGCCCTTGCCCGGTGCTGCTGGCACGCTACGCTGGGAAGGATGTGGACGCATCATAGTCGACAAGTCGCCCCCGTCCGGGACAACTAGCAATCTGGAGGAGAGTCGCGAATGAAGGTCAGCACGGTGGCCGAGATGAGGGCGCTGGACCGGACCGCCATCGAGCAGTACGGCATTGTCGAAGAGCTGCTGATGGAGAACGCGGGTCAGGCCGTGTACTTTGTGTTGCTAAATGAGTTCGGCATTGAGGGCAAGCGATTCGTCGTCTTTTGCGGGTTAGGCAACAATGGCGGCGACGGCCTGGTCGTGGCCCGCAAGATCCACTCTAGTGGCGGCACGGTCAAGGTTTACATCCTGGGCGATCCAGCCCGCTTCAAAGGGGCAGCCGGCCTCAATGCCGACATCATCTCCCGCCTGCCGATCCAGGTCCAGCAGCTCGAGTCGGCCGCGACGGCCGAAGCGGATCTCGCCGGCTGCGATGCCGTCGTGGATGCCATTCTGGGGACAGGGATTACGCGCGAGGTGAACGGGCTCTACCGCAACACGATCGAGTCGATCAACCACAGTGGGAAGCCGGTGTTCAGCGTCGACATCCCGTCCGGCGTCCACGGCGACACGGGCCAGGTGATGGGCACAGCCGTGAAGGCGGACGCTACCGTCACCTTTGGCCTGCCCAAGCTAGGGAATGTGCTCTTTCCGGGTTGCGGGCTGGGCGGCAGGCTGTTCGTCTCGCACATCTCATTCCCGCCGTGCATGACAGCCGCCGATTCCCTGAAGGTGGAGATCAACCATCCGCTGCTGCTTCCTCAGCGGAGAGGAGATGACCACAGAGGGGACTTGGGCCACGTGCTCTTCATCGCTGGGACGGCTGGCCGGTA
>Ga0316577_10000850_pt1 | contig 13367 bp, 10 predicted proteins | sample S5NA_FD_203073 | JGI IMG/M metagenome (GOLD analysis project Ga0316577, IMG submission 203073) | Rhizosphere microbial communities from salt marsh grasses in Alabama, United States - S5-7_050615r2r1 | ecosystem: Host-associated > Plants > Roots > Rhizosphere | place: USA: Alabama | collected... | reverse complement strand
GGTGTCGAGCGTCTGCAGCATGACCGCCTTCTCGATCTGCCGCATGGTCTCGGCGCCGACGAGCTTCTCCTTGTCCGCGTAGCTGGCGGCGATCTGGTCGAGGATGCGCTCGCGCAGACTCTCCTCATGCAGCTCGTCGTCCTGGTCGAGCCAGCGTTGGATGGGCCAGTCGCCGCCGAGGGCATCGGTGAGGGCCGCCGACAGCTCGGCGACGCTCCACTGCTCTTCGAGGCTGCCCGGCGGAATGTAGGCGCTGATCAGCTGGTCGATGACATCCTTGCGCATGACCGCGATGGTGTCGGATATGTCGTTGGTCTCCATCAGCTCGCGCCGTTGCTGGTAGATGACCTTGCGCTGGTCGTTGGCGACGTCGTCGTACTCCAGCAGCTGCTTGCGGATGTCGAAGTTGCGGCCCTCGACCTTGCGCTGGGCGTTCTCGATCGCCTTGGTGACCCAGGGGTGCTCGATGGCCTCGCCCTGCTGCATGCCGAGCTTCTGCATCATCCCCGCCACGCGTTCGGAGGCGAAGATGCGCATCAGGTTATCCTTCAGCGACAGATAGAATCGGCTCGAGCCCGGATCCCCCTGGCGGCCCGACCGGCCTCGGAGCTGGTTGTCGATGCGCCGGGACTCGTGGCGCTCGGTACCGATGACATGCAGGCCGCCGGCCTCGATGACGCGCTGATGGCGCTGCTTCCAATCGGCCCGGATCACCTCGTGCTCGGCCCTGTCATCGGCCTTTTCCAGCTCCGCGTCGAGGTTGCCGCCGAGGACGATGTCGGTACCCCGACCGGCCATATTGGTTGCGATGGTCACGGCACCCGGCTCGCCGGCACGGGCGATGATCCCCGCCTCGCGCTCGTGCTGCTTGGCGTTGAGCACCTCGTGCGGGATGCCGACGTTATTCAGCAGGCCGGAGACCAGCTCCGAGGTCTCGATGGACGCGGTACCGACGAGCGCCGGCTGGCCGCGGGCGACGCAATCCTTGATGTCGTCGATGATGGCGTCGTACTTCTCTTCCTGGGTCAGGTAGACCAAGTCGCCCCGGTCCTCGCGAATCATCGGCTGATTGGTGGGGATGACGACGACCTCCAAGCCGTAGATCTGCTGGAACTCGTAGGCCTCGGTGTCGGCGGTACCGGTCATGCCCGAGAGCTTGGGGTAGAGCCGGAACAGGTTCTGGAAGGTGATCGACGCGAGCGTCTGGTTCTCCTGTTGGATGGGCACCCCCTCCTTGGCCTCGACGGCCTGATGCAGGCCCTCGGACCAGCGCCGGCCGGGCATGGTGCGGCCGGTGAACTCGTCGACGATAATGATCTGGCCGTCACGGACGATGTAGTCCACGTTGCGCTGGAATAGGGCGTGGGCGCGCAGGGCCGCATAGACGTGGTGCATCAGGACGATGTTGGCGGCGTCGTAGAGGCTTTCCCCTTCGGCCAACAGGCCCATCTCGGTCAGCATCGCCTCGACCTTTTCGTGGCCCTCTTCGCTGAGGAAGCACTGGCGGGCCTTCTCGTCGACAGAGAAGTCACCGGGGCCGAAGTCGGGCTTGCCTTCCTCGTTGGTGATCGGCGACTGCCGGGTGAGCCTCGGGATGATCTGGTCGACCTTATGGTACAGGTCGGAGCTGCCCTCGGAGGGGCCGGAGATGATCAGCGGCGTCCGCGCCTCGTCGATCAGGATCGAGTCCACCTCGTCGACGATCGCGTACCAGGGATCACGCTGCACGCGCTGCTCGGCGGTGAAGGCCATGTTGTCGCGCAGGTAGTCGAAGCCGAACTCGTTATTGGTGCCGTAGGTGATGTCGGCGTGATAGGTGTCGCGGCGGGTGGCCGGGCGCAGGTGGCGGTAGCCTTGGCCGTCGGTGGGCTCGTAGTCGGGGTCGTACAGATAGGAGGCCGCATCGGGTCCCATGCCGCCCGACGAGTTGATGACGCCGACGCTGAGACCGAGGAAATGATAGATTTGACCCATCCAGGCGGCATCGCGACGAGCCAGGTAGTCGTTGACCGTGACCACGTGAACACCGTTGCCGGTTAGGGCATTCAGGTAGGCAGCCAGCGTAGCCACCAGGGTCTTACCCTCGCCAGTCCGCATCTCGGCGATCTTGCAGGAGTCGAGCACCATGCCGCCGACCATCTGCACGTCGAAGTGACGCAGGCCGAGGGTACGCTTGCTGGCCTCGCGAACGACGGCAAAACTCTCTGGGAGAAGGCTCTCCAGGTCTGCGCCGCCGCGCAGCTTTTCGCGCAGCTCGTCGGTCTTGGCGCGCAGGGCCTCATCTGACAGGGCCTCGACCGATGGCTCGAGATCGTTAATGGTCTGGACCGTCTTGAGCAGACGCTTGACCAGACGGTCATTGCGGCTTCCGAAGACCTTCTTGAAGACGTTCTTCATGATATGGCGTGTAACCGGCCGGGAGATTGGCGGGACAAATACCCGGCATGATACCGAAAACAGGGCCGCGGGGCAGGGGGACCCCGCGTTGGCGCGGCGGTGCTTCTCCGGTCAGCGGGCCCGGTGGTCAATGGCCGGTCCGATCGCCGATCGCGGCATTGTCTGGACCTGAAAGACGACGAACGCCGGGGGCACCTGGGGCGCCACCGGCGTTGGCACTAGCTTGGCGGGGAAGCGTTACAGTCTGGCGACGCGCGAGCGCTGACTCAGGTCGAGATATCGCATGGGGTTGACGGCCTCGCCGTTCTTGCGGACCTCGAAGTGCACATGCGGACCCGTGGAACGGCCGGTGGATCCGAGCTTGGCGATCACCTGCCCCTTCTTTATCAGGTCGCCCTCCCGCACCAGGTTGCGCTCATTGTGGGCGTAGCGGGTCTCCAGACCGTTGGGATGGCGCAGCTCGACGATGTTTCCGTAACCGCTCTTGCGGCCAGAGAAGATGACCAAGCCATCGGCCATTGCGACGATCTCGGTGCCACGCTTAGCGGCGATATCGATGCCCATATGCATGCTGCGGCGACCCGTGATCGGGTGGCGGCGGAAGCCAAACTTCGAGGTGACGACGCCGCCATTGCGCAGCGGCCAACCCTCAGGGGCCGACTTGCTGGTCAGGTCGCGCTCCATGATCAACGTCTCCAGCAGCACCAGCTTACGCTTTCGGTCGTCAAGCTCGGCGAGTACCTTGGCAAGATCCTGTGCGACGGCATCGACCTTGTTGGCGCGCAGATTCGCTCCGTCCGGGCCGCCGGCGCCCGCGGGCGCATCGAAGCTGAACTCGTCGTCCTCCAATCCGGCCATCTCGACCAGTCGCTGGCCCAGCGCATTGATACGCATCAGCTCCGCCTGCATTTGCCCCAGCTGCGAGGCAAGCGCGTCGATGTGCATTTGCTGCTCTTGGCTTGGGGTGACGTTGGCGACTGCAAGTGCGGCATCCCCAGGGGCGGCGACAGCGAGGGGTGCCGATGATGTCCGGTATTTGCCAAGCCAGAAGCCCAGACCACCGGCAGCGATGGCGATAATCATGATGAGAAGCAAGGTAACGGAGCTGAACCCCCGCTCGTCCTGCTTGATATTCTGATGTCGCATCGTTACTCCGCTCTATATATGTGGTTGATGGCGAGACCTCCCGCTTAAGTGGGATGGTCTCGCTGCGGCGGCCTAGGCTTTCCGTGTTTAGTACCTGGCCGGTCGTCAATCTCTACAGGGCTTGCAGGGGCAACAATCGACGCTTGTTCCCGGCTTGGCCATTCTGATGGCCGGGTCCGCGACGAGGCTCGCCCACCTTACAACCCAAAATTTCGCATCGAGCAACCCGAAGCATGCGCCGGATCCATCGTTTTCTCGGCAGCAGCGACGCGGTCTCCGCCCTGCTGCTGCAGATCGCCCGCAACGAGCGACTCGCTCGGCGCGTCCGTGCCCTTCTACCGGCGGATGTATCCAGCCAATGTCGTCAAGTGAGCCTCGACGACGGTTGCTTGACGCTTTTGACTTCTTCCCCCGTCTGGTCGGCGCGTCTGCGGTTCTTACTGCCACAGATCATCGCGGACCTAAACGCCGATGGTCTTTCGATCCATCGGGGTGACATCCGAGTCATGCCAGTGGAGATGGCCGAGGTCGAGACCCCGGATCGCACCCCGCTGGGGCTATCGCCGCAGGCTTCCAAATGCCTGCGGCAAGCCGCGGCGACCGTCTCGAATCCGGCCCTTGCGGCCAGTCTCGAGCGCCTGGCCAACCGCGGTTCCGACGACTGAATGTCGCCGGCGTCCTAGTTTCGAAAATTGTTTGCTATCGATTCTGTCACCTTGCGAGGCGGCACATGCCGATGTCTTCGCGAAGGCCGCCGTCACCGGCACGGGCAGGCATCAGCTCGCCGCGACGGGCTGGGCATAGTTGATCGGAACCGCACTAGGGTCCTCGAAGGTGACCTTCTCCCAGGCCGCCTGGTCAGCCATCAGCGCTCGCAACAGCCGGTTGTTCAGGGCGTGGCCGGACTTGTGGCCTTGGAACGCGCCGATCAGCGAGTAGCCCAGCAAGTACAGGTCGCCAATGGCGTCGAGCAATTTGTGCTTGACGAACTCGTCTTCGTAACGAAGGCCTTCCTCGTTCAGGACTCGGTAGTCGTCGACGACCACGGCATTGTCCATGCTTCCGCCGAGCGCGAGGTTTTGCTGGCGCAGGGCCTCGATGTCGCGCAGGAAGCCAAAGGTGCGCGCGCGACTGACTTCGCGTACGAACGACGTCGTGGAGAAATCGATCGACGCCCGCTGGGCCCGCGACGTAAAAGCGGGATGGTCGAAGTCGATCGAGAATGACACCTTGAAGCCGTCGAAGGGCTCGAAGCGTGCAAATTTGTCTCCATCCTCAACGACCACTGGGCGCTTGATACGGATGAACCGCTTGGGGCGAGACTGGTCCTCAATGCCAGCGGACTGGATAAGGAAGACGAAGGGCCCGGCGCTGCCGTCCATGATCGGTACCTCGGCAGCACTGACATCGACGTAGGCATTGTCGATGCCAAGCCCTGCGAAGGCCGACAGGAGGTGCTCGATCGTCGAGATGCGCACGGCGCCGTGGGTCGGGTGCGGCTTGACGAGCGCGGTGGACAGCCGCGTATCGCCCACGTTGGATGGATGGGCCTTGATCTCGACCGGCGGATCGAGATCGACGCGCCGGAAGACGATGCCCGTATCCGCGGCAGCAGGACGCAGGGTAAGGTAAACCTTATCGCCGGTATGCAACCCGACACCGGTGGCTCGGATCACGTTTTTCAACGTTCGCTGCCGGATCATGATGTCTATCCTCCGGTCGCTGAGGGCATTGGCCGGTCGGTGGGAAGATCCGGCTCAACCCCGTTGCGCCCGTCTGGTGCACGCTCGCTCGGGTGCAGGGTTGGGAAAACTCGAGTGGGGCATCGCGGCCGTCGTGCGATACCCCACTCAACGCTGAAGCGATATGTTAGGGTTTTCCCGAACTTTTAGCAAGCCCGAAACGAAATTGCAAGAGAAACCACTGATTTCTCTTGCAATCTTTGCCTAGGGTTTGTCCTAGGTCAATAAGCGTGCATGTTCCTTCAGTGCAACATCTCAATCGGCTTGACGGCGCAGGAATGCGGGGATGTCGAGATAGTCGAGATCAGCGGCGGCCTCGGCGGCCTGCCCACCGCCTGCAGCCGCACGTCGGTTGCGAATGTAGGCGGGCTTCTCCATGTCGCGGTAGTCGGGCTCCATGCTGTCCTCCTTCTCGTTGCTGACCAAACGTATCTTCGGCTCACCATTCGATTGCGGGATGCGTGCGGTATGGCGCTCCCCGAGGCCGGTGGCAACGACGGTCACCCGCAGCTCATCCTCCAGCTCCGGATCGATCACGGTGCCCACAACGACGGTGGCCTCGTCATCGGCGAAATCGCGCACGGTGTTGCCGACCTCATCGAACTCGCCAATGGACAGGCTCAGCCCCGCGGTGATGTTGACAAGGATGCCCTTGGCGCCGGCGAGGTCGATGTCCTCCAGCAGCGGACTCTTGATCGCGGCTTCGGCGGCCTCGCGGGCCCGGTTCTCACCGGTCGCCGAGCCGGTACCCATCATGGAGACGCCCATGGCGGACATCACGGTCTTGACGTCGGCGAAGTCGACGTTGATCAGGCCTGGGCGGGTAATCAGCTCGGCGATCCCCTGGGTGGCGTTGAGCAGGACGTCGTTGGCGCTCTTGAAGGCGTCGAGCAGCGTCATTTGCTTGCCGAGCACCGCTAGCAGCTTCTCGTTGGGGATGGTGATGAGCGAGTCCACGTGCTTGGCGAGATCCGTGATGCCCTTCTCCGCCACCTTCTGGCGCTTGCCGCCCTCGAACGGGAACGGCTTGGTGATCACGGCGACGGTCAGGATGCCGAGCTCACGTGCGACCTCGGCCACGACAGGGGCCGAGCCGGTGCCGGTGCCGCCCCCCATGCCGGCGGTGATGAAGACCATGTCGGCGCCGTCGAGGGCGTCCTTGATGCGGTCGCGGTCCTCCTCGGCGGCCTTGCGGCCGATCTCCGGATCGGCCCCGGCGCCGAGGCCCTTGGTTATGCTCGCGCCGAGTTGCAGGATGGTCTTCACCTGGCAGTTGTCCAGGGCCTGGGCGTCGGTGTTGGCGCAGATGAAGTCCACACCCTCGATGTTGGCTTGGGCCATGTGGTTGACGGCATTGCCGCCGCCACCACCGACGCCGATGACTTTGATAACAGCGGCTTGGGTTTGGGTATCCATGAGCTCGAACATGTGGTTTCCCCCGATTTGGGTCGTTGTTGGCAAGTGAAGCCGTTGATCCCCTCGGGCAGCGGGGCGGAGATGCCCGTTTATTGTTGTCGTGACGGTTGAGCAGCGTGTGCCATCGCTTCCGACGGCCCGCGTGCGAGTAAGGCGGCAGACGCCAACGCGGCGCCTAAAGATTGCCGCTGAACCAGTTGCGCAGCCGGTGCATCGCCCCGCCGAGGCCGCGTCGCTCGGCCAGGTCGGAGCCGGTCATGAACCGATGCTGCTGGGCGTAGATCAGCAAGCCGACCCCTGCGGAGTAGGCCGGGTCGGCGATGGTGTCCTCGTAGCCGGTCACCGTCTGCGGGACGCCGAGGCGCACCGGCATCTGGAAGATCCGCTCGGCCAGCTCGATCAGGCCATCCATCTTCGCGCTGCCGCCGGTGAGGACGACGCCGCCGGCGATGAGGTCCTCGAAGCCGCTGCGGCGCAGCTCGCCCTGCAACAGACCAAGCAGCTCCGCGTAGCGCGGCTCGACCACTTCGGTGAGCGTCTGCCGTGAAAGCTCCCGCGCGGGGCGCTCGCCGATGCTCGGCACCTCGATCTTCTTGTCCGCGGTGGTGGCCTTGGTGCTGGCGCAGGCGTGCTCGACCTTGATCTGCTCGGCATGCTGTGTCGGTGTGCGTAAGGCGACCGCAATGTCGTTGGTCACCTGATCGCCGGCGATGGGGATGACCGCGGTGTGGCGGATGGCGCCATCGGTAAAGACGGCCAGATCCGTGGTGCCACCGCCGATGTCGACCAGGCAGACACCAAGCTCCTTCTCGTCCTCGGCAAGGATCGCGAAGCTGGAGCTGAGCTGCTCGAGGACCAGATCATCGACCTCCAGCCCGCAGCGACGGATGCACTTGACGATGTTCTGGGCGGCGCTGACGGCGCCGGTGACGATGTGAACGCGCGCCTCCAGGCGGACACCGCACATGCCAATCGGCTCGCGGATGCCCTCCTGGTCGTCGATGATGAATTCCTGCGGTAGGATGTGGAGGATCTTCTGATCCGCCGGGATGGCAACGGCCCGGGCCGCCTCGATGCAGCGCTCGACATCCGCCTGGTTGACCTCTTGATCCTTGATCGCGGTGATGCCGTGGGAATTGAGGCTGCGCACGTGGCTCCCCGAGATGGTCGCGTGAACGGCGTGGATCTCGCAGCCGGCCATCAGCTCGGCCTCCTCGACCGCACGCTGGATCGACTGGACCGTCGACTCGATGTCGACGACGACACCCTTTTTCAGCCCGCGGGACTTATGGCTGCCGATGCCAACGATCTCGATGGTGTCGTCGGCCTTGATCTCGCCCACGAGGGCAGTGACCTTGGATGTGCCGATGTCGAGGCCGACGACGAGATTTTTTTCGCTGCGTCTGGACATGTGGAGAAGCTCTGTAGTGGTGATCAGCGGATGGCTGCGATGTGATCGCTCTGGCCGCCGCCATCGCTGGCGATCCAGCGGACGGCCAGGCCATTGCTGTAGCGCAGGTCGAGGAGGCTTGGGATGCCTAGGGCTTCAATCCGGCCGTAGGCGGCCAGCAGGCGTTGGAATCGGGTTTCGATCTGGTCGGTGCCGAACAGAAGCTGGGTGCCGCCGAGCAGCTCGACGGTCCAGTCGCCTCGCGCCCCTCGGTGAATCCCGTCGACGATCAGGCCGAGCCCGGCAAGTTTCGGACTCCATTCGTGGAATCGCTCGACGACCAGCGGCGCATCCTGATCGCGGGGTCCGCTCAGATGCGGGAGGCCAGCGGGCAGGCGTCCGTCCTCCGGCCGGAATACGTGACCATCGGCGCTGACTAGCGCGTCCTGACCCCAGCGTGCCTCGGCCTGGTGCTCGACCACGTTCAGCTCGATGCGGTCGGGCCAGACCCGCCGCAGGCGCGCGCTCGCGACCCAGGCCAGCGACTCGATCTCGTCGTGCAACGAGGCCAGGTCGAGCGTCAGGATGCCGCCGCGAATGTGACTGGCGACGGTCTGCTGCAGGGCCTCGCGCGAGAGGCTGCGTAGCTCGCCGTCGATGCTGACGACGCGGACCGGCAGCAGCCGCGGCTCCCAGTCGACCGCGATGGTCGCGGCGCCGGCGAGCCCGGTGATCAGCGTCACGGCAATCAGTAGCCGTGCGAGCAGCGTCGCTTTGCTCGGGCGTTCACTCGATGAGCTCATGAGCGGCCCTCGGCGTCGTTCAAGCTGCCATGGAGGATGCGGAGCACGAGCTGGTCGAATCCGATTCCCGCCGCCTTCGCGGCCATCGGTACGAGGCTGTGATCGGTCATGCCGGGCACCGTGTTGACCTCCAGCAGCTTGGGCTGGTCGTCCTCATCGAGCATGAAGTCCACGCGGCCCCACCCGGCGGCGTCGACGACGGTGAATGCGTCCTGGCAGAGTCGCTGCAGCACCTGCTCGCGCTCGGCGTCGAGGCCGCAGGGGCAGTGGTAACGGGTGGTCGTGGCCTGGTACTTGGCCTCGTAGTCGTAGAAGGCGTTCGGCGTCTCTAGCCGGATCAGCGGTAGGGCCTGCTCACCGAGGATGGCGCAGGTGTACTCCGGCCCGTTGATCCAGCGCTCGGCGATGACTTGGCGGTCGAATCTGGAGGCGGTGGCATAGGCCTGCTCCAACGATGCCCGGTCGTCAGCTCGGGCCATCCCGATGCTGGAGCCCTCTTGGGCCGGCTTGACCATCAGCGGGAATCCCAGCTCGGCGGCGGCATCGATATCGGCTGCTGAACGCAGCAGGACAAATTCCGCCGTCGGCAGCCCGGCGCCAGCCCAGACAAGCTTTGTGCGGTACTTGTCCATGCCGATGGCGGAGCCGAGGACACCTGAGCCGGTATAGGGCATGCCGATGCTCTGCAGCGCGCCCTGGATCTGGCCATCCTCGCCACCGCGCCCGTGCAGGATGATGAAGGCGCGGTCGAAGCCGTCGTCGCGGAGCCGCTCGAGCAGGTCCGGTCCCGGGTCGATGGCCTGGGCATCGATGGACAAGCGCTCCAGCGCGGCGAGCACGGCCGCACCACTCTTCAGCGAGACCTCGCGCTCGGCGGCCTGACCGCCGAGCAGAAGCGCAACCTTGCCGTAGATGGTCGGATCGGTCGGTGTGGAAATCATCGACTGATGGCTCCGATGCGATGGACTTCGGGGATGAGGCGAATGCCGCTGGCTCGCTCCACCTCGGCCTGGACCCGGTCGATCAGCGCGGCGATGTCGGCGGCGCTGGCCCCACCGGTGTTGATGATGAAATTGGCGTGCTTCGGCGAGACCTCGGCGCCACCGATGCGCGCCCCCTTCAGGCCAGCGGCCTCGATCAGCCGCGCGGCGTGGTCGCCGGGCGGGTTGCGGAAGACCGATCCGCAGCTCGGAAGCCCCGTTGGCTGGGTAGCGTTCCGCCGAGCGAGGAGCTCGCGGATCCTTGCGGCCGCAGCGGTTCCGTCGCCGCGCTCGAGCTTGATCTCCGCGGCCAGGAACCATTCTCCGGTGGGTCCGCGGACCTGGCGGTAGCCGATCCGGTAATCTGCCGGCGAGCGGCTGCGTATCCGGCCTTGCCGGTCGATCGTCTCGACGCGCTGGACATGACTCCAGGTGTCGCTGCCCCAGGCCCCGGCGTTCATCGCCAACGCACCGCCGATGGTGCCGGGGATACCGGCCAGAAACTCGATGCCGACCAGATCGCGGCGGGTGGCGAAGCGAGCCGCTTTGGCGCAGGCCACGCCGGCCTCCGCGTAGATGCAATCCGACGCGTTCAGGCTCAGTGCGTCGAGCCGTCCCAGGGTGTGAATCACGGTGCCCGGGAAGCCGCTGTCCGCAATGAGCAGATTGCTGCCCAGCCCGATCCACAACAACGGCTCGTCGGTGGGCAGACCAGCCAGGAAGCTGGCCAGATCCTCGCGGTCCACGGGACGATAAACGCGCGCAGCGGGGCCGCCAACGCGCCAGCTCGTGTAGCCCGCGAGGGGCTCGTTCTGGCGGAGCTCGCCGCGTAGGGGAGTGGCCGCGGGCTTGGAGGCGATCGCCATCGCGCCATTGCCGGGCTCAGTCATCGCCACCCCCGCAGCGCAATAGCTCCGGCAGTCGCGCGGCCAAGACGCCGATGTCGCCGGCGCCAGCGGTGAGGATCAGGTCACCGTCCAGGGCGAGGTTGTCGAGTACTGGCGGGAGCTCGTCGAGGGTCTGGATGAAGACGGGCTCGATCAGGCCGCGGGAACGGATTGCTCGCACCAGGCTGCGGCCATCTGCCCCTGGGATCGGCTCCTCGCCGGCCGGATAGACCTCGCAGAGGATCAGCAGGTCGACGTCGGAGAGCACCCGGACGAAGTCTTCGAACTGCTCCTGGGTGCGGGTATAGCGATGGGGCTGGAAGACCAGCACAAGACGCCTGTCGGGCCAGCCTTGTCGCGCCGCCTCCAGCGTCGCCGCGACCTCGCGCGGGTGATGACCGTAGTCGTCGACCAGCGTCAGGCTGCGCGGACCGGGGGCCTGGCAATCACGCACCACGAAGCGCCGGCCGATCCCCTGAAATGCGCCCAGCGCGCGGACGATGGCGTCCTCGTCGACGCCCAATTCCAACGCCACGCTGATCGCCGCCAGGGCATTCAGCACATTGTGGCGTCCGGCCAAGTTCAACGTGATCGGCAGCGGTCCGGCGCAGCCCTCACAGTGGACCGTGAAATGCATGCGCAGCCCATCCTGGCGGATATCGGTCGCACGCACGTCGGCGTCGGGACCGGTCCCGTAGGTCCGTACCGGCCGGGCAATCAGCGGGATCAGCGCGGCCAGCTCCGGGTCGTCGGCACAGAGCACGGCCAAGCCATAGAAGGGCAGGTGGTGCAGGAACTCCACGAAGGTGTTGCGCAGCCGATTGAAGTCGTTGCCGTAGGTGCGCATGTGGTCGGCGTCGATGTTGGTCACCACGGCCATCATCGGCTGCAGATGCAGGAACGACGCGTCGCTCTCGTCGGCCTCGGCGATCAGATACTTACTGCTGCCGAGCCGGGCGTTGCTGCCCGCGCTGTTGAGTAGTCCGCCGATGACGAATGTCGGGTCGAGATCGCCCTCCGCGAGCACGGTGGTAATCAGGCTCGTGGTCGTCGTCTTGCCATGGGTGCCGGCGACCGCGACGCCATAATGGAACCGCATCAGCTCGGCGAGCATCTCGGCGCGGCGCACCACGGGAATGCGGGCCGCACGGGCCGCGGCGACCTCAGGGTTGTCGGGATCGATGGCGGAGGAGACGACCACGGCGTCACAGTCGGCGATCTGCTCCGCGTGATGGCCCGGGTAGACCCGGATGCCCAGGGATTGCAGCCGGCGGGTCACGTCATTGGTCCGCTGATCCGAGCCCTGGACCTCATAGCCGAGGTTCGCCACCAGCTCGGCGATGCCACTCATGCCGGCGCCGCCGATGCCAACGAAATGCAGCCGCCGAATGCGGCCCATGTAGCTGGCGCTGTGGATGCGGTGGGCGGCGTTCATGGGTTGGCGAGCTCCAGGCAGGCAGTCGCGATGTGCTCGGCGGCATCGACCCTGGCCTGGCCCCGAGCGGCATCGGCCATGGTCAGCCGACGTTCTGGATCCGCCAGCAACGGAGCCAGCTCTGCGGCGAGTCCGGCCGGGGTCAGGTCCCGTTGCAAGATCATCCTTGCGGCGCCCGCATCGACCAGGTAACGGGCGTTGCCGACCTGGTGGTCATCGACGGCGTGCGGATAGGGAATCAGCAGCGCGGGTAGCCCGGCGGCGGCGAGCTCGGCGATGGTCAATGCGCCGGCCCGGCAAACGACCAGGTCGGCCCAGCCGTAAGCTGCCGCCATATCGTCGATGAAGGCGGTGACCTCGGCCTCGACGCCCTGCTCGGCATAGGCGTCGCGGGCGACATCGAGCGTTCGCTCACCGGCCTGGTGACGAACCAGGGGCCGGTGCTCCTTCGGAAGCTGGGCCAGGGCCACTGGCACCGCTTCGTTCAGCGCCTTTGCGCCCAGGGAGCCGCCAACCACGAGCAGCCGTGCCGGCCCCGAGCGACCGGCTAACCGCTCGCCTGGCGGAGTCAGCGCGGCGATCTCGGGACGGACGGGGTTGCCGCTGGTGATGGCGGCCCGGCCGGGCGGAAAGGTGCCCGGGAAGGCCTCGAAGGTCCGGGTCGCGATCCGCGCCAGCCATTGATTGGTTATCCCGGGAACGCTGTTCTGCTCTTGGATCACCAGCGGCCGGCCCTGCAACCATGCGGCGATGCCGCCTGGGCCGGCGACAAAGCCGCCCATGCCGAGCACCAGGGCCGGCCCGCGCCGCCGCAGGATCGTACCAGCCTGGGAGATCGCCCTGAGCAGTCGCCACGGCGCTGCCGCCAGTGTGCCAAGGCCCTTACCGCGCACACCGCTGATGCCGATCCATTCCATCGTGATCCCGTGACCGGGCACCAGCCGCGCCTCCATGCCGGCCCGCGTGCCAATCCAGAACACATCGGCACCGTGCTCGCGCAGACGCTCGACGACTGCCAACGCCGGGAAGACATGTCCGCCGGTTCCGCCCGCCATGACGGCTATGCATGGACCCATCGGAGCCCTCCCTGCGGCAGTTCATCCGCCGGCCGTCGGCGCAGCTCGTAGTCGATGCGCAGCAATAGGCCGATCGCCATGACAGAGACGATGAT
>Ga0316577_10000849_pt1 | contig 13368 bp, 14 predicted proteins | sample S5NA_FD_203073 | JGI IMG/M metagenome (GOLD analysis project Ga0316577, IMG submission 203073) | Rhizosphere microbial communities from salt marsh grasses in Alabama, United States - S5-7_050615r2r1 | ecosystem: Host-associated > Plants > Roots > Rhizosphere | place: USA: Alabama | collected... | reverse complement strand
CCAGGTTCTGGCCATCCATGGGGAACGGACCGAAAGCCGGGCCTTCGTCATGGTAGGGGGAAGATGCGAGCGCATGAGGGCGGCGCTCTCGGAAGCCATGGCGGAGGTAGGAATCCGGGTCCGGGCCCCCAGAGAAGGGCTCGACGGGCGGCACCGGAGAAACATCTGTAATCGGGGACGCTTCGGTACGGGGGGCCAGCTGGAGCTCAGCGAAGGGCTTCGAGCCCGGTTCAAGGGGGATCCGGCCCTTCAGGCCAGGTTCGTGCAGGCCGTAAGGAAGGTGCTCCTTCCCCTGGAGGAGCTCTTGACGGAGACTGGAGCGGGGGAGGGCAGGGGCGGGGAGGAAGGACGAGACCTCGGGCCCCCGAGAAAGGAGCCGCGGCGGTGATGGGGGCCCCCGTGGAAGTGCCGGCCTGGGTGGAGGTGGCACTCCGGAAGGAAGCGATTCCCGAACGGGGGGAGTATGCCTCCAGGTACTTCCCTACGGAGATGCAGATCCTGGGGGTCCCCGCGCCGGAGCTCCGAAAGGTGGTCGGACGGCTCCACCTGGAGCTGAAAGGGGAGAGCCCGGGCCGTGTGGTGGAGATGGCTCTCTCCCTGAAGGCAATGGGAATCCATGAATGTCGACAGGTTGCCTACGAGCTTCTGGACCGCAGAAGGGATGGCCGCAGTCTCCTGGGGATCCGGAAGGTTCGTGCCCTGGGCAAGGGGAACGACAACTGGGCATCAGTCGACGGGTTTTCGGTGTTCGTGTCCGGCCCGGTGTGGCGGGAGGGTCGAATTCCGGACGGGGAAGTCCTCGCCTGGGCCGCATCACGAGACCGATGGTGGCGTCGCACGGCTCTGGTCTCCACTGTACCCCTGAACATGCGGTCTCGCGGCGGGACCGGAGACGCCACAAGGACGCTCCGGGTCTGCCAGGCTCTGGTGAGTGACAGGGACCCCATGGTGGCGAAGGCCCTCTCATGGGCCCTCAGGGCTCTGGTGGGGGTAAACCGAAAGGCCGTGGAACGGTACCTCGAGGTCAACAATGCCGACCTGCCGTCCCTGGTCAAGCGGGAGGTTCGAACGAAGCTGGAGACCGGGAGGAAGGTCCGGCGCCTGTGAACCCCTCCTCCCGATCCGGGGAGGGGAACCGAGGACTCGCCGACAAGGGAGGGAATCCATGAAGACGAAGGGCACCTGGGTGGTGGAAGGCCTGGTCACGGGCCTCATCGGATATGTGACCGTGGTCGGCCTGTTCGCTCTGCTGAATCTGGTCTCCGGAGAGGGGGTGTTCTACACGGCGGCTCTTCTGGGGTCGGCACTCTTCTTCGGAGCCGGGGGGGCGGGGGGTGGGGTGGCGGGGCCCGCGCCCATCATCGCGTACAACGGCGTCCACATCCTGGTCTCCCTGGCCATCGGCCTCGGGGCGGCCTGGCTGGTCTTCCAGGCGGAGAAGAACCGGCCCCTCTGGTATGCCGTCTTCTTCGTCTTCCTTGCCGGATTCATCTACAGCGTCGCCGTCATGGGCGTGTTCGCCGCGGAGGTCTTCCGTCTCCTCTCCTGGCAGAGAATCCTTCTGGCGAACCTGGTGGCGGGGCTAACTGCAGGTGGGTACCTGTGGTGGAGGCACGCGCAGCTACTGGCGGAGCTGAGAGAGGAGGACTGAGAAAGAGGCCCCCGGGGCCGCAGAAAGGCTTTCCGGAGGCACTCTTGACGACTCGTCCGGACGTGGCGGGCTAGTCGTTCCTGAAGCCGGACAGAATGTACGTCGCCACCGCGTCGATGTCTTTCGGTCCGAGCGTGGTAAGACCCCAGTGGGGCATCCCTTCGGCCGTGCCCACGAAGATCTGCCGACGGATCCCGTCTTTGTCTGCGGCGTAGGGCCAGTCCGGCTCCCTGAAGGAAGGCGGCCGGAGCGTGTCTCCGCCCCGCACGAATCCGACATCCCCGACTCCTCGCTCGCCATGGCACTTCTGGCAGCTGAATCGATAGACGACCTCCCCCCGCTCCAGGGCCGCCTGCTCCGATTCCCAGGTGACGGTATCGAAGGCAGTCGGGTCATATGCCTCCTGGGCCATTGCCATCGAGGCGGCCGCAGTGTCGGCGGCGGCCTCGTCGTCGGGCTCGCCAGGTGCACAGCCCGAGAAGGTGACGGCAAGTGCCAACGGCATGGCGATCCAGCGCATGGTTACCTCTCGGTTGAAGAAAGAGGGCACACGTAAACAGGTCTGGCCTCGCCCGAAGATACGGCGGGGATAGTGTTTCCTTCAAGTCGGCGTCCCTTCGGAGAGAGATCGGGGCCGTAACGTCCGATGAAGGTCTTTTCTATCCCGGACCTCGGCTCCGGTCTATACTGTCGCTCGAGAGAGCAGTAGCTGGCCGAGAAGTCAGGTGCTCCAGGGGAGAAGTGCGAACCCATCCCACCCGGGAGGGAAGGAGATGAATCGCTGAGGGGCCTTCGCCTCATCCAGGGGTACTATCTGGCGTCGCCCCTCTTCTTCCTTCTCGGGCTCTGGTGGGGTTTAGAGATCCGGGTCACCTTTCTTCCGGACCTCCGGCAACGGTTCGGATACTATGTGCTCATCAGCACACTGGGGCTCCTGACTCACTTTCGCCCGTCCTCGGCACCCTGGGTCGCCCTGGGGGAAAGCGCCCTGAACCTCCTCCTCATCATGATCTGGATCCTTCTTCCCATCTACGCTCTGCCGAACGGGGTGGAATCCGGGCCGGTGGAGGTTCCGTACACCGTCCGAGAAGTCCTGGTGAACGGAGGACTTGCGGGATCCTTCTTTCTCGTGGGGTTCTATCAGGCCCAGCGGGGGATTCTGGCGAGGTTCCCCTGGTTGGGAGGTCGGCGTGCGAAAAGCCCCCGGACCCGCTGAAGGGGTCCGGGGGCCGTGGGCAGTTCCCCGCCGGGGACTTCCTAGACCTCTCTCGTATGGCCCGAGACGTGCTCCCCGATGAGGATCTTCCCGATCTCGTCCCGCTGGATCTGGTTCGTCCCCTCGTAGATCTGGGTGATCTTCGCGTCCCGCATGTACTTCTCGATGGGGTAGTCCCGCATATAACCGTATCCGCCGAATACCTGGACGGCGTCCGTCGTCACCTCCATGGCCATATCCCCTGCGAAGCACTTGGCCATGGCCGAGTACATGGTGGGACGAAGCTTCGTGCCCGAGTCGATGTGCCGGGCCACGGCGTAGATGAGGGCCCTGGAGGCTTCCACCTTCATGGCCATGTCGGCCATCATGAATCTCAGGCCCTGGAAAGAGGATACGGGGTGTCCGAATTGGCGGCGACCAATGGCGTAATCCACCGCCAGGTCCAGCGCCCCCTGGGCAATGCCGAGGGCCTGGGCTCCGACACCCGGGCGAGACGCATCGAAGGTCTTCATGGTAGTGATGAATCCGGTTCCCTCCCGCCCCAGGACGTTCTCCACCGGGACACGACAGTCCTCGAAGATCAGCTCCCGGGTTGCTGAGGCCCGAATGCCCATCTTGTCTTCCTTCTTCCCGAAGCTGAAGCCCGGGGTGCCCTTCTCCACTACCAGGACGCTGGCCCCGCGAGGGCCCTTCGCGGGATTCGTGAGGGCCACGACGGTGTAGATGTCTGCCTCCCCTCCATTTGTGATCCACTGTTTGGTTCCGTTCAGGACGAAGTGGTCACCGTCTCGAATGGCCGTCGTCCGGATCCCGCCGGCGTCTGATCCGGCCATGGGCTCGGTGATGGCGAAGGCGCAGAGGCGCTCCCCGGAGGCCACGTCCGGGAGAAGGCGGCGCTTCTGTTCGTCGTTCCCGGCGATGAGGATGGGGAGGACCCCCAGGGCTGTTCCGGCAAAGGAGAGAGCGATGCCGCCGCAGGCCTTGGCCAGCTCCTCGGTGACCAGGACCATGTTCATGGTCATGGTCCCGCCGAAACCCCCGTATTCCTCGGGGATCAGGATTCCGAAGAGATCCACCTCGGCCATCTTCTTGACCACCGGCCAGGGGAACTCGCCGGATACGTCGTATTGGGCCGCCACCGGGCGGAGTTGTTCGTCGGCGATGGTCCGTGCAAGCTCCTGGATGGCCTGCTGCTCTTCCGTCAAAAGGTAATCAAGCACTTCCGTCTCTCCTTACCGGCTGGGTGGTAGGGTGGTCAAGTCCTGGCCTCGGGCCAGAGAAGGGGGTGCTGCACCAGGACCTCTCCGTTCTCGAAGAGGACGCGACGCTGGTGTTCCGGGTTGATGGTACCGAACGCGCTTACCTCGAACCGGCCTGACAAGGTTCCGACCCGGGCCAGCTTCCGCAGCAGCTCCACGAGGCGAACCGCATCCAGGTTCACGTCTTCCATCTTGATCTCTACCGTGTCCTGGTCGATGGCTCTGGAGACGCAGTCGCCCTCCGGATACAGCCCCTCGAAGGTATCGGCGAGCTCCTGGAGGGCCTCCGCTGCTTCCCGGGGGGCATCCGCCCTGAACTGCACGGTGCCGTTCAGACGTTGCACCTCGGGATCGATGAGGAACTCGGACCCTCCTCCGTAGGGTCGTCTCGTAGCCTGCCTGAAGCTCGGGTGGGCCCATCGCACGTGGATCGCACCGCCGGCTTCCACCCGCAGCCTGATGAGCTGCCCATGCTCCTCCTCCGTTTGAACGAACAGGGCACCTCCCGGGATGCCCTCATGGAGCTCCGGCGGAATCTCGGCGAAGAGGCGAACGAGCTCACAGGCAATGGCAGGAAGGTGATGGGCGGAGGTGGGTTGGACATGCCGCACCACGATAGCGCCCAAGGGAGGGTCATACTCGAGCCACTCTCCAGGGACCTGGCTGAGTCGTTCAGCCACGTCCTCCGGAAGGGGGCCGAGATCAACCCGGCCGAAGCACCCCTGATCATAGAACATTCACTGACCTCGGCTTCTCAGGATTCAGAATCGCCGTAACGATAGGGGATACCCGTCTCCCTGTCACGATCCCTGGACGCCTGGCGGTGGAAAGCGGCTGGCCGGGGGCGTAGATTGGCCCTCCGCGGTCAGTCCCAGTCTTTCGAAGAGGATCTCCAGGGTGAAACAACGACAGCAGCAGCTCATTCAGGCTATCATCGGAAACGATGCCTTTCGCGTGAAGGCCCTCCTGAGCGAGGAACCGGGTTTGATCAAGGCAAGGGACCCGGAGGGTCGTACTCCGATTCTCCTGGCCCTCTACTTCGGCCACGAGGAGCTGGCGGGGCTCGTCCGGGAGCTCGCCCCGGAGCTGGACCTCTTCGAAGCGGCGGCCCTGGGAGACCTGGAATCCCTCAACGGCCATCTCGGTCGGTCCAGGGACCTGGCCAACGCCGTCGCTCCGGACGGATTCGGCCCCCTGGGCCTGGCGTCCTTCTTCGGGCGTTTCGAGGCCGCCGAGATTCTGCTCGATGCCGGGGCCGACCCCAACGCACCGGCCTCCAATCCAGCAAAAGTGTGCCCGATTCACAGCGCCGCGGCCCACCGTGACAGGGAGCGATCGTCCCTCCTCTGCCGTTTGTTGCTGGAGAGGGGTGCGGACCCCAACGTGGCCCAGGCAGGGGGTTGGACTCCCTTACATCAGGCGGCGGCACAGGGTAAGAGGGAGGTGGTGGACCTCCTCCTCGCCCACGGGGCATCGCCACAGGCAGTGAGTGACGACAACCGCACCCCCGCCCAGATGGCGGAGGTGAAGGGACACCAGGAGATCCAAGCCCTGCTGGAGGCGCAGGCGGGCTGAGGGAGTCAGGGATCCCCGCGAGCGATGAACCACCCGTGAGACGCAGAGTCTTCACCGTCGGCGAGGCCAACGCCCTCCTTCCGCATCTTCGGGAGGTCCTGAGACAGATCCAGGAGTTGCGGGGTGTCGTGGCGAACGAGACGGACCAGCTCAAGATCCTGGACGTCATCTGGGGTCAGATGGTGGCGCGTCCCGAGAACCCCGACAATCGGGAGTTCCGGCGGCGCCGGCGGGCCATCGGTGGGGCGGTGGAGGAGATCGAACGGTTGATTCGGGAGGAGATCCTCGAGCTGGGGGTTCGTTTCCCGCAGGGCGGTCTGGAGCACGGACTTCTGGACTTTCCCACCCAGCTCGACGGTCGGTGGGTCTTTCTTTGCTGGCAGGCTCAGGAGCCGGAGATCCAGGCCTGGCACGAGATAGACGGGGGTTTCGCCGGCCGCCGGCCACTGACCCCGGAGCTGGTCCGGCGCATGGGCAGAACGGGCTCGGAGGGTCTGTCCCATGGCCCCGGCCATGACTCCTGAGGCAGGCCGGCCGGAGCGTAGACGGTCCCCGACACGGCTCCCGACCCCTCGAGACGTCCGTGGGGTCCTCTCTCTGGCCCTTCCGGTGGTGGTGGTGCAGGTGGGGATGATGGCAATGGGGGTGGTGGACACCGTAATGGTCGGCCACTATTCCGCCCGGGACCTCGCCGCAGTGGCGCTGGGGAACCTCTACTTCTTCACGGCCATCGTCTTTCCCATGGGCCTCCTCATGGCCCTGGACCCCCTGGTCTCCCAGGCCGTGGGAGCTGGGGATCACCCCGCCGTCAGCCGAGCCCTTCAGCGGGGATGGATCCTGGCGCTCCTCCTCGGCGTCCCCGCCGCCGCGGCGCTGGTTCCCGGGGAGGTGTTTCTCGGGCTCCTTCGCCAGCCCACGGATGTGGTTCCGGTAGCCGCGGGATACGCCGTCGCGGCCATCCCGGGTGTCTTCCCGTTCCTCGCCTTCATCGTATTCCGGCAGACTCTTCAGGCCATGGGGCGGGTGGCTCCCATCGTGGTCGCCATCCTTCTGGCGAACCTGGCCAATCTCCTGTTCAACTGGGTACTCATCTTCGGGCGGTGGGGCTTGCCGGAGCTCGGTGCCGTGGGATCCGGATGGGCGTCGAGCCTCTCACGCTGGCTCATGTTCCTGGGACTTCTGGTGTTCTCCTGGCCCCTCCTGGAGACATACGTCCGGCCCTTGCGGCGAGAGGCCCTCCACCCCCGTCCCCTGTTGAGGATGATCCGGTTGGGTAGTCCCATCGGGGTCCAGTTCGGTCTCGAGTACGGGGCCTTCGGAACGACAGGCCTTCTGATGGGATGGCTCGGGACCGTGGCCATGGCGGGGCACCAGGTGGCCCTGAACCTTGCCTCCCTCACCTTCATGGTGCCGCTGGGGATCTCCCAGGCCACCGCGGTTCTGGTGGGGCAGGGGGTCGGCCGGGGGGATCCCGGAGGAGCCCGGCGGGCCGCGGGAGCCGGCCTCCTCCTTGGGATGGGGTTCATGGCCGTCACCGCCGTCGTCTTCATCCTGCTTCCCGGCTTCGTGGCCCAGGCCTACTCCAGCGACGAAATGGTCCTGGCCCTCGCAGTGACCCTCATCCCCCTCGCGGGGGTCTTTCAGGTCTTCGACGGGCTCCAGGTGGTGGCTTCGGGTGTGCTGAGAGGGGTCGGGGACACCCGGTCTCCCATGTTGCTGAACCTCCTGGGATTCTGGTGTATAGGGATTCCGGTGGGTGTCTGGCTGGGCTTCAAGGCCTCGTTGGGCCCCCGGGGCCTCTGGTGGGGTCTGGTTCTGGGGCTGGCCTCTGTAGCCGTGCTCCTCCTCCTGCGGGTGCGTGGTCGCCTGGCCGCGGAGCTGACCCGGGTCGTCGTCGAAGAGGGTTGACCCTGAATCATCGAAAGAAGGGGAGCATGAGCGAGGAAAGGAAGACCGGAGACAGCCAAGGGGAGCGGGAACTCTGGATCGAGACCCGTCAGGGTGGACTCTTCTTCGTAAATGCCATTCTCGTGGCCCCGGAGCTCGTGGTGCTCTTCCCCCTCGCCCTCCAGCTCCTGGTGGGCCTCATCGCTCCGGAGAGGAACCCATCCCCTTTCCTGGATACGATTCCCTTTGTGGCCTCGAAATCCATCCCCTACCTCGGTTGGCTCCTGGTGATTCCCATCTGGACCACAGTGAAGAACCTGAGGCTGGAGAGCCTCCCGATCCCCCGGGCCGCTCTCCTGGTCTTCCTGCTCCTCCACATCTCGTTCCTGGGGTATACGCTTCTGAGCTGGGTGGGGTAGCTCAGAAGTCTCCCACCAGGGTGATCTCCGGGACCAGCTCGTAGCCGGTCCTCCCCAGGACCGTCGTCCGGGCGAGTTCCATCAATGCCAGGACGTCGGCGGCGGTGGCGTCGCCCAGGTTCACGATGATGTTCGCATGCCGGGGATAGATCTGAGCACCGCCTCGCACCTCACCCTTGAGCCCACACTCGTCTATCAGACGTCCCGCACCGATTCCCTCGATCTTCTGGAAGATGGATCCTGCCGAGGGCAGGAGTCGGAGGTTGGGGTGCCGCTCTGCCCTCCACTCCAGGTTCTCCTCCATGACCTTCCGGAGAACACCCGGCTCCCCCTCCTCCAGGAGGAAGGTGACCGTGAGCACGATGTCGGATCGCTCGTGGAGGATGCTGAAGTCGTAATCGAACCGGAAATACGTTCCCTCCACCTCCCTGACTTCTCCCTCCTCGGAGAAGATCTGGGCCGACGCCACTACTTCCTGGATGAATACCGTTCGAGATCGGTGGGGAGCGGGGGAGAGGAAATGAAGGTTCTGCCAGATGGCTCCTCCCACGGTGGAGGGAATCCCCACGAAGTGATGGAGACCTCCGAGGCCCCGCGTGACGGTCGCCTCGATTAGGTCGGGGAAAACGTCCACGCCGGCTCCGGCCCTGACCAGATTCCCACCGAGGAACTCGATTCCCGCGACCTCGCTCCGGACCACCAGGCCCCTGAACCCGCGGTCGGACACCAGGACGTTGGCTCCCCTCCCCAGGAGAAAGGTAGGAACGGAGAGCTCCCTCGCCCTCGACATCACCTCGGTCAGCTCCCCGGGGGTCCGGGCACGAAAGAAGAGATCGGCGGGCCCACCGATGCGGAAGGTGGTGAAGGGCGCCAGCCGGACGTCGGTCTCGATGGTCCCGGGTCCGAGTCGTTCCTCCAAAGCCTCCTTCCACTCCGCTGACCTGTTTCCCCTCGCCATGGCTCGCCCCGGATGAGTGGTTTCGGTGGGCTGGGAATCGGTGGGAATTCAACCCGGGCTCCCAGTAGGGAGACGCGGCCCGCGGCCGGTCGCCACCGCCAATTCTACCCCCCCGGGACGCCGGCGGGTAGCCGAGCCTCCTTCCAAGACCCGTGGAAGGCCACCTTCCCGGGGGGAAGGTCCGGGAGACCCCCGGAAACATACCTCTTGACAATCTACAGAAGAGGCGCCAGAATAGGCTCAGAGATTGTCGATAATCTAGGTATGGTTCGTCGCGACTGAATCGGATTCCAACCTATCTGCAACTTTCGACATCTCATGGCCGTAAGGCCAGGTGACAGATTCACAGGGCCCGGGGGGCCCGGTCACATGGCCTTCGGAACCCCTCAGACGGGGGGGATTCTCGAAGGCCGATTGAATGAGCGCTAGCAGGAAGGAGCCGAGACGGTGACTCGCGCACGATACGGTCTCACTGAGAGATTGGTTGCTCTTCTTCTTTTCTTCGCCTTGTCTTCCGGCGCCAGCGCCGGTGCCCAGGAGGTCCAGGGGCCCCTGACGCTGGATGACGCGATCCAGATGGCTCGAAGGAACAACCCGACGTTCCTCCAGACGGCGAACGACGAGGATCCCGCCAACTGGGCCTTCCGCGAATCCCTCGGGGGATTCCTTCCTTCCTTCACGACGAACATGCAGGGCCAGTACCTGGCGCCCGGGATCCCCTCCACGGGGATCTACACGGGGTCTGACTTCGGCATCGGGAGCACGGACTACTACTTCTCGGGCTACAACCTCAACCTCTCCTACAACTTGAGCGGGAGCAGCTTCTTCGAGGTCGCCAGCGCCCGGGCCAGCCAGAACGCCACGAAGGCCCGGATCGACGCGGCAGAATACAACCTGGAATCGGCGGTCACGGTCCAGTATCTCATCGCCCTCAGGGCCCGCGACGGCGTACAGGTGGCCCAACGGCAGCTGGATCGCGCCCAGGAGAACCAGGAGCTTGCCCAGGCCCGGGTGGACGTGGGCGCGGCCATCCCTACCGACGGGAAGCAGGCCGAGGTGGAGCGGGGCCGGGCGGAAGTAGCACTCCTCGAAGCGCAGAGTCTCCTGAGGACCGAGAAGCTCCGCCTCCTCGAGCAGATCGGGGTGGACATGGCGGACGAATACGACCTGGTCAGCGAGTTCGGCGTGTTCGAGCCCAATTGGGACCGGGAGGATCTCGTGGACCGGGCCCTGGCCCGCCACCCCTCCCTCCTGGCCTACCGGGCTCAGGAGAGTGCCGGGAAGGCTCAAGTGAGGCAGGCGTGGAGCGGCTATTTCCCCAGCCTCTACTTCCAGGCCAGCTGGTCCGGGCGCGCCCGGCAGATCGGGGACACGAAGTACCTGATGGACCAGGCGGAGGGGTCGGTGCTGAGCCGGCGGCAGAACTGCGAGTTCTGGAACAACGTGGCATCGGGCCTGACCCATCCCATTGAGGGGTACCCGGCGGACTGCTCCCAATATGTCTGGACCCCGGCCCAGGAGGCGGCGGTCCTCAGGGCGAACGACGTGTTCCCCTTCGATTTCCGGTCGGAACCCCTGTCTCTTTATCTCCAGGTCTCCTTGCCGATCTTTCAGGGTTTCAGCCGGCAGCGGCAGGTGGCAGAGGCGCGGGCCGCGGCAGAGGACGCCCGCTTCAACCGACGGGCCGAGGAGCTGAGGCTCCAGACTGCCGTCACCCAGGCCTACGACGAGCTCATGACCGCGATTGACGTGGTGGAGATCGAAGGCCGGAACCGGGAAGTGGCCACCGAGCAGCTGGAGCTGGCCCAGGAGCGCTATCGACTGGGAGCAGCCCCCTTCCTGGAGCTTCTGGAGGCGCAGAGCTCCATGGCCGAGGCCGAGCGGGACTACCTGAACGCCACCTATCGGTTCCACGGGGCCATCTGGGCCCTGGAAGCAGCGGTTGGAGAGCGGCTCCGCCCGGACGCGGCAACCGTCCGGTAACCAAATAGACTGAGAGGACGCTCCCGTGGACATCATTCGAGAGCAGAAACCAAAGAAGAAGAAGCGGATCATCCAGGTTTCGGCGGTAGTGGCCGCCCTGGTGCTGATCACGCTGGGACTGAGAAGCCTCAAGCCGGCTGCGCCCTCCGTGGACCGGGCCACCGTATGGATGGACACCACCCAGCAGGGGACCATGATCCGGCAGGTTCGAGGGCCCGGGACGCTGGTGCCCGAGAACATGCGCTACATCACCGCGGTGACGGCAGGCCGGATCGAGCAGCGCTATCTGCTGGCCGGCGCCGAGATCGACTCCTCGACGGTTATCCTCCGGCTCAGCAATCCGGACGTGGAGGTTCAACTCCTCCAGTCCCAGCAGCAGCTGAGTCAGGCCGAGGCCGGTCTCATCACCCTTCGGTCGAGTCTCCAGACTCAGCGTCTGACCCAGCAGGGTCTCGTGGCGCAGACCCGGACCCAGTACCTGGAGGCCCAGCGGCTTTTCGAGCAACAACAGGGCCTCTACGATCGGAATCCCGACCTGGTGGCCCCGGCCGAGCTCCAGCGGGCCCGTGAGCAGGCGGAGGAGCTGAAGACCCGCCTCGAGTTGGAGGAGGAACAGCTGGACGTGCTGGAGGGCTCCATCCAGGAGCAGATCGACGCCCAGATGACCCAGATCCACCGCCTTCAAGCCATCGTGCAGTTCAACACTGAGCGGGTGAACTCCTTCGAGGTCGCCGCAGGGGTGGACGGGGTCCTGGCCGAGCTCCCGGTGCAGGAGGGGGAGTGGGTCCAGGCCGGCGGAACGCTGGCCCGGGTGGTGCAGCCGGGTCGCCTGAAGGCCGAGATCCGGATCCCTCAGACCCAGGCCCAGGACATCACCGTGGGGCAGGTGGCCCACATCGACACCCGCAACGATACCATCGAGGGACGGGTTTCCCGAATCGATCCCGCGGTCCAGAGCGGTACGGTCACCATCGACGTCGCGCTCCCCGAGGAGCTCCCCCGGAGCGCTCGCCCCGATCTGAACGTGGATGGAACGGTGGTCATCGAGCGTCTGGAGAACGTCATCTATGTGGGCCGGCCGGCCTTCGGGCAGGCCAACAGCCGGGTGGGAATCTTCAAGTTGGTGGACGATGGCAACTATGCGGAGCGTGTGAACGTCCAATTGGGAAGAAGCTCGGTGAACGAGATTGAGGTAATCGAGGGACTGCAACCCGGAGACGTGGTCATCCTGTCAGATATGTCACAGTGGGACGGCTACGACAGAGTGAGGCTCCGGGGTTGACCGCTGAGCCTCCACCTGAAACCCTAGGGTTGGAGGAATCGTAGGAAGTAGGCGAGACAGGGAACGCCGCCGAATCGAGAGAAACCGCAGGAGTCCCGGAGACAGGGGAGAACCGATGACCACAGATTCCCATTCACTGATTCATCTTGAGGGTCTGTCCAAGGTGTTCTACACCGAGGAAGTGGAGACCCACGCCCTTTCCAACATCGACCTGGAACTCCGGAAGGGGGAGTTCGTCTCCATCGCCGGACCCTCCGGCTGTGGGAAGACGACGCTCCTCTCCATCCTCGGGCTCCTGGATTCACCGACGGGAGGAAAGTACCTCCTGGACAACGAGCCCGTGGAAAACCTCACGGCATCCACGAGGGCGAAGATCCGGAATCAGGCCATCGGGTTCATATTCCAGGCCTTCAACCTCATCGGCGATCTGACGGTCTATGAAAACGTCGAGCTCCCCCTCACCTACCGGGGTATGCCCGGAAAGGAGAGAAAGGAGCGCGTGCAGGAGGCGTTGGAGCGCGTGGGAATGGCCCACCGGATCAACCACTATCCTTCACAGCTCTCAGGTGGTCAGCAGCAGCGGGTGGCGGTAGCCCGGGCCATCGTCGGCAAGCCTCTGATCCTCCTTGCGGACGAGCCCACGGGTAACCTGGACTCCAAGAACGGACACGCCGTGATGGAGCTCCTGATGGAGCTCCACGGTGATGGCGCCACCATCTGCATGGTCACCCACGATCCCCGCTACGCCCATATGGCTGAGCGTATGATCCACCTCTTCGATGGACAGGTGGTAAGCGAAGAGGACGCCAAGAAGATGGCCGAATTGGAGGAAAGCGGCTTCGACGTGGCTTGAAGACGTTGGCTCAGTGACGGAACGCGGGGGTGGGGGAGCAATCTCCCTCCCCCGCTTTTCGTGGGATCCCCATCGCTCCGGGGCTCGAGCTCCCTACTTCTCCCCGAACTCCCGGGATGATATGCTCACCGTGGGGAGTGGATGGTCGAAGAGAGGGCCCCCGAGGAACCCAACCGAAAAGGCGGGACATCGTGTCGCTCATCAGCCTCAGGAATATCGAGAAGTCATACAAGACCGGAGCCGGGGAGACCTTCGTGCTTCGCAGGATCACCCTGGACGTCGAGA
>Ga0316577_10000848_pt1 | contig 13372 bp, 10 predicted proteins | sample S5NA_FD_203073 | JGI IMG/M metagenome (GOLD analysis project Ga0316577, IMG submission 203073) | Rhizosphere microbial communities from salt marsh grasses in Alabama, United States - S5-7_050615r2r1 | ecosystem: Host-associated > Plants > Roots > Rhizosphere | place: USA: Alabama | collected... | reverse complement strand
GCAGTACCTCCCGCTCACGTACCGCAAGCGGTACGGCCATGGGTGCCGCCACGGGCGCCGTCATCGGTTCCTTCAGCGCGAACGCCGGTCGGGGCGCCCTTATCGGCGCTGGCGTTGGCGCCCTCGGGGGCGTGCTGGTGGACGAGCACCAGCGGGGCAGCTTTCAGTAGCTGACCCCCTGGCGCGGCCCCCTCGGGGAGCGCCGGCTTCTTCGGCCTCCCGCGTGGGGCAAGGGTGAGCGGCGCGTGTGCGCGGCCGCTCGCGGGTCGGCGGGGATAGCCGGCCCTGGACCGGCAAGCGGAGCAGGGCCGCGCGGCGAAGTCGGGCCCGCCTTTCCGCGGTGGGGTCGGAACCTGGCCCCGCCGCGTTGGTCCCAGCGATCGAGATGGTCAGTCTGTCAGCCGACTTCCTGCACGCCCTCTGGCAGGTCCTCTTGGACCTGTCGCCGTCACTGCTCCTGGGCCTGCTGATCGCCGGCCTGATCCATGTCTACCTGCCGGTCGGGTTCGTCCACCGCGGGCTCAGCCGTCCGGACCTGAAGGGTGTGGTGCGCGCGTCGCTGGTGGGTGTGCCGTTGCCCCTGTGCTCCTGCGGGGTCATACCGACGGCCCTGGGGCTGCGTAGGGAGGGCGCCTCCAAAGGGGCCACCACCGCGTTCCTCATCAGCACCCCCCAGACGGGGGTGGATTCGGTGCTGGTCAGCGCGGCCTTCCTGGGCTGGCCCTTCGCCCTGTTCAAGGTGGTCGCCGCCTTCGTGACCGGCCTGATCGGCGGTGTGCTGGTGAACCGTCTCACCGAGTCCGACCCCGTGCCGGCGCCGAGCCCCGCCGCGGAGTCGGGGTCCTCGGGTGGCGGTCTGGGCGAGGCCGTGCGCTACGCGGTCATGGACCTGCTGGGGGCCATCGACCTGTGGATCCTCGCCGGCGTGTTGGTTGCCGCCCTCATCACCACCCTGCTTCCGGCGGATTACTTCGCCTCCCAGTCCTGGTCCCAGGGGCTATGGGGCATGCTGGTGGTCCTGGTCATTGCGCTGCCGCTCTACGTCTGCACCACGGGGTCGGTCCCGATCGCCGCCTCCCTGATCGCCGCGGGCCTGCCCGCGGGGTCGGCCCTGGTCCTGCTGATGGCGGGACCCGCCACCAACCTGGCCACCTTCGGCGCGGTGTATCGGACCCTCGGGGGGCGCATCCTGGTGATCTACCTGGGGACGGTGGCCGTCATGAGCGTCCTGTTCGGGCTCCTGTTCGACGGCCTGCTCCAGGGCCAGGGCGTGGGCGGTCACGGCGTCCACGGGCACCATGAGGGATCGAGCTGGCTCGGCGTGCTGAGTGCCCTGGTCCTGATCGCCCTCCTGGCGTTCCTGTCGGTGAGCCGGCTGCGGCGCCGCCTCGCGCCTGGGGAGGCGCCCACCGCGGATCTGACCCTCAGGGTCCAGGGGATGACCTGCGGCCACTGTGTATCGGCGGTGAAACGGGCCCTCGAGGGGTTTGACTCGGTGGAGGAGGCATCCCCAGATCTCGGCTCGGGCCTGGTTCGGGTGCGCGGCAGTCACCTGGATGCGAGCGCGCTGATCGTCGCCATCGAAAAGGCGGGCTACCAGGTCGTCGAGGATCGCTGACCGTCCCGCCGGCCGGGCCCGGTCATGGAAATGTCACGCTTTTGTTCCCTTGCCGCGGTTGACGCCCGGGGCTCCTTACACTAGCTTTCGCCTTGTTTCCAGCGTGGCCAGACTCCAGGGTTCCGATCGACCGAACTAGCACCCGCCCATCGCCCCTTCGGAGCGCCACCGGGGCCCGCCCCAGGAATCTGACCCGTTCATCCGCCCTAAGCCAGGACTCGGCGCAGCGGCGCAGTCAGACTGGAACCATCCCCCTCCGTAGCCTTCCGATGCAGGCGTCAGCGGTGCATCCGTGCCCGGTTCGCCGCCGGGCGCGGGCCCCATCGAGCGGTCGATCGAGCGCATGAAGGTCCGGCTTCCGCCGCTTCCCTGTCCGACGAGTGGACTTGTGCGTTGGTCCCTCGGCGGGTGTCGATCGACCAATGCACACGAGCCTGAGAGACAGCGATGAGGATCTACGTAGGCAACCTGGCTTACAGCGTGACCGATGAGGATTTGCGGGAGGTCTTTGGCGGATACGGCGATCTGGCAAGCGCCGAGGTCATCAAGGACAAGTTTTCGGGTCAATCGAAGGGCTTCGGCTTCGTCGACATGCCCAACAACTCCGAGGCCGATGCGGCCATCAAGGAGCTGAACGAGTCGATGTTCAAGGGGCGCAAGCTCACGGTCAACGAGGCGCGTCCGCGCTCCGAGTCCCAACGCTCCCGCGGTGGCGGTGGCGGTGGCTGGGGCGGCGGCCGGGACCGGGACAGCGGCCGCTACTGACCCTGATCCTTGCGGGGGGCCTCGGTCTCGTCGTCAGCCGAGACCGAGGTCGTCCCAGATCCCATCGACGCGGTTTTTGACCGCCTCGTCCATGCGGATGGGGCGGCCCCACTCGCGCGCCGTCTCGCCTGGCCACTTGTTGGTGGCGTCGAAGCCGATCTTCGAGCCGAGACCCGACACGGGCGAGGCGAAATCCAGATAGTCGATCGGGGTGTTCTCGATCACCACCGTGTCCCGTGCCGGGTCCATGCGGGTGGTCATGGCCCAGATGACATCCTTCCAGTCCCGCGTGCAGACGTCGTCGTCGACCACGATGACGAACTTCGTGTACATGAACTGCCGCAGGAATGACCACACCCCCATCATCACGCGCTTGGCATGGCCCGGATACTGCTTCTTCATGCTCACCACCGCGAGCCGGTAGGAGCAACCCTCGGGGGGCAGATAGAAGTCCTGGATCTCCGGGAACTGCTTCTGCAGGAGGGGCACGAAGACCTCGTTCAGGGCCACCCCCAGGATGGCGGGCTCGTCCGGCGGACGCCCCGTGTAGGTGCTGTGGTAGATCGGCTCCCGGCGCTGGGTGATGCGCTCGATGGTGAGCACGGGGAAGCGGTCGACCTCGTTGTAGTAGCCGGTGTGATCCCCGAAGGGTCCCTCCGGGGCGAGGTCGTCGGGCAGGATGTGGCCCTCCAGCACGATCTCGGCGCTGGCCGGGACCTGGAGGTCAGAGCCCAGGCAGGCGGCGAGCTCGGTGCGGCTGCCGCGCAGGAGTCCGGCGAAGGCATATTCCGAGAGGCTGTCCGGCACCGGGGTGACCGCCGCCAGGATCGTGGCGGGGTCGGCCCCCAGGGCGACCGCCACCGGAAAGGGATGGCCTGGATGGGCCCGCTGGAAGTCCCGGAAGTCGAGGGCGCCGCCCCGATGGGCGAGCCAGCGCATGATTACCCGGTCGCGCCCGAGCACCTGCATCCGATAGATGCCGAGGTTCTGGCGGGGTTTCTCCGGGCCCTTGGTGATCACCAGCCCCCAGGTGATGAGCGGGGCCGCGTCCCCCGGCCAGCAGTGCTGGATCGGCAGCCTTCCGAGGTCCACCTCCTCCCCTTCGAAGGTAAGCTCCTGGCAGGGCGCGCCGCGCCGGACCTTGGGGGCCATGTCCAGCACCTTCTTGAAGATGGGCAGGGTCCGCCAGGCCTCCCGCATGCCGCGAGGCGGGTCCGGCTCCTTCAGGAAAGCCAGGAGCTTGCCCACCTCCCGCAGGGCGGCGACCGATTCCTCGCCCATGCCCAGGGCCACCCGTTCCGGGGTGCCGAACAGGTTACCCAGCAGGGGGATCGCCGACCCCCTGGGCCGCTCGAACAAGAGGGCCGGACCGCCCCGTCGCAGGGTGCGGTCGCAGATCTCCGTGACCTCCAGATACGGGTCCACCTCCACGCCAATGCGCTTGAGCTCGCCGCGCTGCTCGAGCTGGGCGATGAAGTCTCGTAGGTCCGCGTATTTCATCGTCTCGATAGCCTGTCCATGCCAGTCGTGGCGGCCGGAGACCCTGACTGGGATGATGTCGCCGGCGCGGGCGGCGGGTGGGCGTCCGCCCCCCAGAGGGCGAGTCCATCGACTTCGCGCCTGCGGGCGCGTTGCCCTGTCGAGGGCCCTCGGCGATCCGCTCCAGCGCTCACGCGTGGCGCCGATGCCCCGTCACGCGGCGATGCCCGAGTGTCGCAGCAGGGCGTCCGTCGTCGGCTCCCGGCCGCGGAAGTCCACGTAGAGCTCCATCGCGTCCCGGGAGCCACCCTTCTCCAGGATGTTCTCCCGGAAGGCGCGTCCGGCCTCGGCGTCGAAGACGCCCCGCTCCTCGAAGAGCGAGAAGGCGTCCGCCGAGAGCACCTCGGCCCACTTGTAGCTGTAGTAGCCGGCCGCGTAGCCCCCGGAGAAGACATGGGAGAAGCCGTGGGCGAAGCGGTGGAAGGCGGGCGGCCGCACCACCGCCACCTGCTCGCGCACCTCCTCCAGGATCGGATAGATCCGGCCGCCCTGTGCCGGGTCGTACTCCGAATGGATTCGGAAGTCGAACAGGGCGAACTCCAGCTGCCGCACCATCTGCATGGCGGACTGGAAGTTCTTCGCGGCGATCATGCGCCGGAAGAGGTCCTCGGGGATCGGCTCGCCGGTCTGCCAGTGGGCGGCGAACAGATCGAGGGATTCCCGCTCCCAGCACCAGTTTTCCAGGAACTGGCTCGGCAGCTCCACCGCGTCCCAGGCGACCCCATTGATGCCCGACACCGCCGGGTAGTCCACCCGGGTCAGCATGTGGTGCAGTCCGTGGCCGAACTCGTGGAACAGGGTGGTGACCTCGGTGTGGGTGAGCAGCGAGGGCGTGTCCCCCACCGGCGGGCTGAAGTTGCAGACCAGGTACGCTACCGGGATCTGATCGCAGCCGGCGGTATGCAGCCGGTTGGTGCAGACATCCATCCAGGCCCCGCCGCGCTTGTTGGGGCGGGCGAAGGGATCCAGGTAGAACTGCCCCCGAAGCTCGCTGGTGGCGGCATCCCGGATCTCGAAGAAGCGCACGTCCGGGTGGTAGGTCTCGAAGGTGTCGACCTCCGTGATGCGTACCGCGAAGAGCCGCTCGATCACCTGGAAGAGACCGCTCAGGACCCGCGACACGGGGAAGTAGGGCCGAAGCTCCTCCTGACTGATCTGATAGCGGTGGACCCGCAGCTTCTCCGAGTAGTAGGCCAGGTCCCAGGGCTCCAGGTCGTCCAGGCCGTGGTGGTCCCGGGCGAAGCGCCTAACCTCCTCGAGCTCCTGACGGGCCTGGGCCACGGAGCGCGCGGCGAGGTCGTTCAGAAAGGCGAGGACCGCGTGTGTCGATGGGGCCATCTTGGTCGCCAGGGAGCGCTCCGCGTAGTTGGCGAAGCCGAGCAGGCCCGCCAGCTCATGGCGGAGGGCCAGGATGCGCTCCATGATCTCGCCATTGTCCCACTGGCCGGCATGGGGCCCCTGGTCGGACGCGCGGGTGCCGTAGGCCTGGTAGACCTCGAAGCGCAGGTCCCGGTTGTCCGCGTAGGTCATCACCGGCAGGTAGGACGGCATGTCGAGGGTGAGCAGCCAGCCCGGTTGGCTGTTGGGCGACCCCTCCTCGCTCGCCCGCTGCTCGGCGCTCTGGCGCGCGAGGGCCAGGGCGGACTCGGGGAGCCCAGCCAGCTCGGCGGGGTCGGTGATCCGCTTGCTCCAGGCGTTGGTGGCGTCCAGCACGTTCTCCGAGAACTTGCTGGTGAGCTGCGACAGCTCTTGGCTGATGGCCTTGTACCGGGCCTTCTTGTCCGTCGGCAGGTCCACCCCCGAGAGGTGGAAGTCCCGCAATGCGTTGTCCAGCAGCTTGCGCTGCGTCGCATCCAGGTGCTCCTGGGCCGAGACCGCCTGGTAGGCCCGGAACAGGTCCTCGTTCTGGCCCACCTCGGTCCCGTAGTCGCTGAGCTTGGGCAGGCAGGCGTTGTAGGCGGCCCGCAGGGCATCGCTATTGAGCACGCCATTGAGGTGCCCCACCGGGGACCAGGTGCGGCTCAGGATGTCGTCCATCTCCTCCAGGGGCTCGACGAAGGTTTCCCAGGTCGGGACCGGGACCTCTCGGGTGAGCCGCTCGATCTCCGCCCGGCACTCGGCGAGCCGCGCGTCGATGGCGGGCTCGACGTGCTCGGGGCGGATCTGGGAGAACGCGGGAAGTCCGGGGTTGTCGAGGAGCGGATTCAGGGCCATTGTGAAATTGTGTGGATCAGGGTATCAAGCGGCGCATCGGACGATGCCCCGCGCCTCCACGCTCAATGGCGACGGAGACGCCGAGAATCAACCGATGGGGCCAGGCGCTCAATCGGCCTGGAAGCCGGTGTTGGAGTGCGATTTGCCCGAGCCGCGCAGGGTCCGGAGGATCTCCTGCTTGGTGCGGGGGCGGGGCTCGCGGGGGACGCAGAAACTGTGGCGCCAGAGGTCTCTACGGAAGGCCTCCGTGCCGTAGTTGGGGACTGGCGACCAGTCGGACGGCCCGATGGGGCTGAAACCGTCGCCGGCTCCGTATGCGTAGACCCGATAGGCCCCCCTGAGGGTACAGCGAATCCCCTCGAAGGAGACGTTGCGCGCGCCGCTCGCGCTCTCCGCCACGAGGGCGTAGCGCACCACCCCATCCCTGGTGTCCACGCTCAGGTTCCTGCCGTCGATGTAGAAGCGGAAGGGCACGCCGGGCATGTCCGGTTGAAACTCGATGAGGTCCTCGTCCCTCGGCCAGGGGGGGAGGTCGACCCGCCCCTCGGTCCACTCCGGCGTCTCCTGGAGGCTCCTGGGGGCCGGGGGCTCCGGGTCGGGGACGAAGGCGTCGTCGCGCCCAACCCGGGCACCGAAGCTGAGGCACGGGACCAGAAGGAGGGCGAGGGCGAGATTCGATCGAAGGCGCGGCTGCATGGGATTGGGTCCGCTGGACGTTGCGCTTGCCCACAGGGTATCAGACGCGGTCATCCGGAGGATCGGGATCGGCGGCCTGAGGGACCTAGGGTCCGTGGGCATCGGGTGCCAGGGCCCGCTCGGGCATGGTCGCAAGCTCGGGACGGGCCTCGCCGAACCAGTGAGCCAGGGCCGAGTCGCCAGGGGCCCATTGACCCTTGAGGATGTTCCGCGGCTCGTCGCCGGTGAAGACCAGGTAGCCGTACTTGCCGTAGTGGGGCAGCTTTCGGGCCAGTCCCGGGAGGGCAGAGGGCGTTGATGCCGCCACCCAGCCCCAGGGTTGGCCGTCGATCAGGAGGGTCAAGGCCGGGCTCGCGTCGGACCGCGTAAACGACTGGCCGCCGAGCTGCACCGCCCCCTCCTGGGGCCTGAGCTCGAATCCCCGGGCGTTGCGGTCGAGCTCGCTCAGGAAGCGGTTCTCCCACCCCAGGAGCCAGAGCGCGGCATCCTCGGGCAGCTGGTCCACCTCGGTGTCCAGGGCGATCCGCCAACCTGGATGTCCCTTCACCCAGGCCTCGGCCAGGGCCCGATAGCCTTCGAGCGACCGGGGCGGCGCCCGGCCGGGGAGCAGGATGAGTCCCTGCTCGGACCCGAAGAGGTTGCTCAGCGCGGCCGGGGACTCCTCCGGCAGGAGTTCCCGAAAGGTATCGAAGCCCGGGTCCACGGCCAGTCGCACGGGCGGCGACGCGAGGTCCAGGGTAAAGGGGCTGGAGCGCCCGTCGAGCGCCACCGCGAGCTCGACCGGCGGGCCCTGCTCCTGGTGCACCACCAGAGGGACCCGCAGGGGGTAGGGCGCCCCGCGCTGGTCCTGCTCCAGCACCCCGGTCACCCGGAACCCGTCGCGCTGCGGCTCCGCCCCGACCCGCGCCAGGGCGAGTCTCGGCGCCCCCTCGCGAGTGGTCCAGGCATCGAAGAAGGGCCTCAGATCCTGGTTGCTCACGGATTCGAAGGCGTGGCGCAGGTCACCCCAGTCCGCGGTCCGGAAGCGGTTGTCCTGGTAGAAGCGCCCCAGACCCTGGAGGAACAGGTCGTCTCCGAGGCGCCGCCGCAGCATGTGGAAGACCATGGCCGATTTGCCGTAGCCGATGGCCTGGCTGGCGGCGCCGTGGCGGGCGCGGAAGGCCGTGAGGGGGAAGTCCTCGCCGCCGCGGACATAGTCCGCGTAGGACTTGAGGGCATCGCGCCGATAGTCCGCCCCCTGGCCCGCCCGCTCCTTCATCAGATGGTCGGCCAGATAGGCGGTGAGCCCCTCGCTCCAGTTTCCGCCCTGGTAGTCCACGTAGACCCCGTTGCCCCACCAGTTGTGCAGGATCTCGTGGGGGTAGGAGGTGTGGATGATGAAGGGCAGGCGGATCACCTGGGGTCCCAGCAGGGTGAAGGAGGGCATGCCGTAGCCGGTCTCCCAGAAGTTCTCCACCAGGGCGAACTTGGCGTAGGGGTAGGGGCCGATGAGCCGCCCGTAGAGGTCCACGTAGTCCAGGGTGGCGGCCAGATAGGCCGCGGCCAGCTCCGGGTCCGGTCGGCGCAGCCAGACCTGGGCCTCGAAGCCGGGGCCGGGCTCCTGATATAGGACGTAGGGGCCGGCGATCAGATAGATGTCGTCCTGGGGGTGGGACTCGGACCAGGCGGGGCCCGCGCGGCCCTCCCGCTCGGGCCCCGCACCCTGGCTGATGGCGCGCCAGTCCTCCGGCAGGGTCACCTCGAGGTCGAAGGTCTGGAGGCTCCCCGGCACCTGCGGGTACCAGCCGCTCGCGCCGCTCAGGAAGGCCCCCTCGGGAGCGATGATCCCGGTCGTGGACTGGCGCTCCCGTCCCACGCCCTCGGTGACCGAGTCGAGGTCGTGGCGGATCCGTCCCGCGTAGGCCAGGGTCACCGGACCCGGGGAGCGCTGGCGCAGCCGAAACTGCTCCAGATGATCGCCCCGGCCGACGCGCTCCAGCACGGCGTCGCCATCGACCACACGGGGGTCGAGGTCCCCGTGGAGCAGAAAGTCCCAGGACGCGCGCCCCTCGGGCAGGGTCAACCGATCCCGGACCTGGATCTCGCCCGCCTGCGGATCGAGTCGGGCCTCGATCGCATGGCCGATTACCGGGACCGGGCCTGCCCGCGTGAGGCCCGTGGTCGCGATCGAGAAGGTGATCAGGAGTGCTGAGGCGAGGAACTTGCGCATGGAGGTCGGGTCCCATTGGGCTCGCGGTGGCCCCGATTGGCCGTGGCCGCCGGGCGTGGGCAATAATGCGGGCCCTTTCGGCCCGAAACCAGCGGGGGCTCTCTTGGACAACATCCGATCGCACCTCATCCTGCCGTGCCTCCTGGTCCTTGGGGTCGGCGCCGCGGCGGCGAGCCCCGAGCCGGCCCCGGCCGCTCCGGCAACCGACGCCCCCGACGAGATCCTGGACACCCAGACCCGGGTCCTGGATCCCCGCACCCTCACCGACATGGATCGGCTGATCGACGCCATCAGCGACCGGCGCGTGGTCTTCGTCGGAGAGAGCCACGACCGCTACGAGGATCACCTGAACCAACTGGCGGTGATCGAGGGGCTGCAACGGCGCGGGAAGGATCTGGCCATCGGCATGGAGTTCTTCCAGCAGCCCTTTCAGGGGGCCCTGGACGCCTTCGTCGCGGGGGAGATCGACGAGCCGGAGCTCCTGCGCCAGACGGAGTATTTCGAACGCTGGCGGTACGACTTCCGGCTCTACCGCCCCATCCTGCGCTTCGCCCGGGAGCACCGGATCCCGGTGATCGCCCTGAACCTCGAGTCCGAGCTGACCGAAAAGGTGGGCAAGGGGGGGATCGGGAGTCTGACCCCGGAGGAGCAGGCCCGCATCCCGGCGGATATCGATCGGGAGGACCCCGTCTATCGGGATCGGGTGAAGCGGGTCTTCGACATGCACCCGACGCGGGAGGATCGGGCCTTCGAGCACTTCCTGGAGGTCCAGCTCCTCTGGGACGAGGGCATGGCGGAGCGGGCGGCCAGGTATTTACAGGAGCATCCCAACAAGACCCTGGTGGTCCTGGCCGGTGCGGGTCACATCGAGTATGGGCAGGGGATCCCCCGGCGGGTCCTGCGCCGCACCCCGGCTGCCGCGGCGAGCCTCCTGAACGGGAGCGTCCGGGACCTGGACCCGGAGGCGGCGGACTACCTCCTCTATCCACGTCGGGTGGAGCTGCCCGCCGCGGGTCTGCTCGGGGTCATGCTTGGCAAGGAGATCGACGATCAGGGCGCGCGCGTGCAAGGCTTCGCCGAGGACAGCGGGGCCAAGGCCGCGGGTCTCGAGGAGGGGGACCAGATCCTGCGGATCGGGGATCAGCCGGTGCGCGGCTACGCGGACATCCGCATCGCCTTGATGAACAGCCGACCCGGCCAGCGCATACCCGTCGAGGTGCGACGCAAGCACGTCATCGGCGGGGACGAGCAGCTCACCTTCGAGGTGGAGCTCCACGCCTACTGAGCCGGGGAGCCGACGGCCCCCTCGGTCCCAGCGGCAGTGACAGCCCGCGCCGCGAGCCCGCGGATCAATCGTCCCAATCGTAACCGCGGTACTTGCCGTGGCGGTGGCGCCAGTGGCCCCTGGCCGGCGGGTAGTAGTAGCCGTCATCGTAGTTGCGCCGGCCCCGGTAACTGTCGGTGGCCACTACGGAGCCCAGGGCCCCGCCCAGGCCACCGCCCAGGATGGCCCCGGAGCGTCCTCCAACCTCGGAGCCAATGAAGGCCCCCAGTGCACCCCCGAGGCCACCGCCCACGGCAGAACGCGTGTTCAGATTGTCCGCCACGGCCGGTGCGGCCAAAGCAGTCGCGAGAACCAGTAGTGCGGAGACTTGCCTGATCATGGGTCATCACTCCCCTTTCATCGTTCGTTCGTATGAGAGCGTACGACCGGTAAGCTGAACCTCGGCTGAACAGCAGGCCGCGAGCGATGAGGCCGCCACTCGGCGGTCGTCAGTCGGGGGGCTGACACACCTCAGCCCTTGATGCAGATCAGCGGCTCCAGGCGGGCCACGCGCCGGGCGAGGCCGGCCCGATCGGCGGCCTCCACCACCTCGCTGACGTCCTTGTAGGCCCCGGGTGCCTCCTCGGCGACGCCCCGTGGGGAGGGGCTGCGGACGATGATGCCGCGCTGCGCCAGCTCGTTCTGCACCGCGCGTCCCTGCCAGCGCCGGGTGGCGGCATGCCGGCTCATGGCCCGGCCGGCCCCGTGGCAGGCGGAGCCGAAGGCGAGCCCCATGCCCTCGACGGTCCCGGCCAGGATGTAGGAGGCGGTGCCCATGGTCCCGCCGATCAGCACCGGCTGGCCGGCGTCGCGAAGGTCATCGGGGAGCTCCGGGTGTCCGGGGCCGAAGGCACGGGTGGCGCCCTTGCGGTGCACGTAGAGCCGACGCGTGCGACCCTCGATCCGGTGCTCCTCCACCTTGCAGGTGTTGTGGGAGACGTCATAGAGGAGTTGGAGATCCACCCCGAAGAATTCGACGAAGACCTTGCGCGCCAGGTGGGTGAGGATCTGGCGGTTGGCCAGGGCGCAGTTGATGCCGGCGCGCATGGCGCCCAGGTAGTCGCGGCCGAGGGGCGAGTCGATGGGGGCGCAGGCGAGCTCCCGGTCGGGGAGGCGGATGCCGTGCTGGGGGGCCGTGATGGCCATGCGCTTGAGGTACTCGGTGCCGATCTGGTGCCCCAGGCCCCGGGACCCGCAGTGGATGCTGACCTTGATATCGCCGAGGGCAATGTCATAAGCGGCGGCGATCTCCGGCGCGTAGACCGCCGTGACCTCCTGGACCTCGAGGTAGTGATTGCCCGATCCCAGGGTGCCCATCTCATCCTGCTGGCGCTTCTTGGCACGGTCCGAGACCTTCGCGGGATCCGCGCCGCCCATGCGGCCGTGCTCCTCGATGCGGGCCAGATCCTCGGGCCGGCCATAGCCCTGCTCGACCGCCCAGGCGGCGCCGCCGCTCAGCATGGCGTCCATGCCGCGGCGATCCAGGTGCACGCTGCCCGTGCTGCCGACACCGACCGGGATGCGGTAGTAGAGCGCCTCCGCCAGGGACTCCTGGACCCCGATCACGGCGGCCCGGTTGAGCCCTGTGTGCAGGGTGCGCACCCCACAGGAGATGTCGAAGCCCACCCCGCCGCCGGAGACCACCCCGCCCGCCTCCGCATCGAAGGCGGCCACCCCGCCGATGGGGAAGCCGTAGCCCCAGTGCCCGTCGGGCATCACATACGACGCCTGCACGATGCCCGGCAGGCCGGCGACATTGGTGGCCTGCTCCACCACCTTGTCGTCCAGCTCCCGCAGCAGGGGCTCACTGGCGAAGATGATGGCGGGGACGCGCATGGCCCCCGTGGGCTCGATGCGCCATTGTGTATCGGTGAGCTTGGTGAATGACTGGATGTCCATGGCCTCACCTCCCCCGCATTCAGGGTGTTGATCAGACGTCCACCACGCAGCGGGCGGCCCAGGTGCCGTCGGGCCGCTGCCCTACCCACAGTCCAGTGTAGGTCGCCCCTTTGACCTCCACCGCCGGCTGGTGGCGTTGCGTATCCAGCGGCTCGCCCCAGGCTTCACCGACCAGACGGGCGCCATCGAGCTGCACGCGAAAACGGGAGAAGATCAGGTGGCGGATGGCCATCTCGTAGATCAGGGCATTGAGCCAGTCCACCAGCAGGAGCTCCAGATCAGGGGCCTCGCACTGGATGGACACGCGCTCGAGGGGCGCCACCGCCGCCGGGTCGCAGAGGATGGCGGTGAGGGCCTGGGCGGCCTGCTCCATGGCCTGGGCCGGAGTGGTGCCGTAGCCCGCCACCCCGATGTCGGCGCGGTGCTCGAAGTGCTCCCAGCGGGGTGTATGGCCGCTCATGGGTTGACCTACTTGCTCTGAAGATGGCTGTCAGCTTGCCCAAGATCGGCTTCTTTATAGCCTGTAACGCGAAGGGCCGGAGAGGAAGCCCGGGTGGCCGACCCCGACGCGCCGGGGCAGGCTAATTCCTTGTCCGCTTGCATCCCTTTCCGAAGTGGTCGAGAGTCCCACAGGCCCCAAGGGCGTCTTCACCGACAAGGCCGCTGCTGAAGACTGATGACGCCTGAACCTCGCCCACCCCTTTTCCTTCCACGCCGCTGAGTCGCGGCTCGTTGGGTGGCGGCTCAACGCGCTTTGCAGACGCTGGTGGTAACCTCCGGTTAGGCCTGTCACGACCCGCAGAAGCGGCGTTGGTCCTTGGACCAACAATGTCAGGAAAGTGATTAGTGGCGGCCACAAAGTCTTGTGCTGAGATAATTGCCGATACCGCTCCTATCGAGCGAATCCTCTGCCACATCGGTTCGCCGTAATGCCTTCCTCCTGTCGCCCCGGCACGCGGGCGAACCGCGTACCTGCGGCGTCGCTGAACTCCGCCCCATCGCTCGGCAACGCGTGCGGCCGGACCGCCCGCTACGTCATGAGCCCCTTCGTAGGGTCTCGATCGATCCGAGAGCTGCCGCTAGCGTCTTGTGCTAGGCGGCCTGGACA
>Ga0316577_10000847_pt1 | contig 13376 bp, 6 predicted proteins | sample S5NA_FD_203073 | JGI IMG/M metagenome (GOLD analysis project Ga0316577, IMG submission 203073) | Rhizosphere microbial communities from salt marsh grasses in Alabama, United States - S5-7_050615r2r1 | ecosystem: Host-associated > Plants > Roots > Rhizosphere | place: USA: Alabama | collected... | reverse complement strand
GCCGGGCGAAAAGCCGGCCCAGAGCCTGGCCCTCCTCGGGCAGGCGCTCCGCAAGCGCGCGACCGACCTGGGCGAAAATCCGCAACTGGTCGCCCTCTTTCAGGAGCTGTTAAAGTCAACACCTCCTGCATAAGGCTCAAGCCCGGTTCATCCGCTCAAGCGCCCGTCTCGGGCGCGCCCCGGCCACCTGACCGCCCCGGCTCAAGCGCCCGTCTCGGGCGCGCCCCGGCCACCTGACCGTTCCAACTCTTCCAACTTTTCTAACCCTGACTGAACATCTCCGTCTTTAGTCCAACCAACCCCGGCTGTTGGTTGGGTTTCTTTGTGCTATACTGCCAATGTGCGGTCGTTCCGGAAACCGCACGATGGCAATGTAGTAGATTGAAGGATGCCCTCAATGTGTAATATTTCAGTCACAACAAGAGGTAGACGGCCAGATCTAGTAGTTCTCCTGGCCCTGGAAGCTCGGCCAGGGAGGTTCGAACTCGGATGCGGCCAGGCATCACGCAAACGGTCTGCAAGCGCGCAGAGGCGATCGAGCCAGACTAGAAAGGAGCAGTGCATGGTTCTTGTCGGCGATAAAGCTGAATCACCTTGGAATGAGCTTCCAACAACTCTGGCGGCGCGTTCCTTCCAGGATCCCCCTTCCCATTTCTGCCTGGAGGGCACGGGCCGCGAGAAGGCCCAGGGCCTACACGCCCTGGCACACATTATCTGAGGAGGAAAATAAATGATCCCAAAAGTGCAAGCGCGACGTCCGGCCTTTGCCACTGTGCTGGCCTTGTTTCTGATCCTGGCCATGCTGCTCCCCCTGCCGGCCATGACGACTCTGGCGCAGCCGGCAGCGGCCAGTCCAGAAATCGGGCAGGCGGCGGTCAAGGCGCCTATCCAGATGGCGGCGCTGGCCCAGGCTCCCGCTCAAACGAACACCATCACCCTAGAGGTGATCAGCGCCCGCACCGAGCCCCGGGCCTTTGGTGGAGCCGGCGTGCTCAAGGGCGATCCGGTCAGCAACTATGAGTTCATCATCAACGTGGACAACACCGGCGACCCCTTTGACACCACCGACTGCTTCGCCTTCACCGACCCGCCGACCAACACCGTCCGCAACCCCAACTATCCTGACGGCTGCGATTGGCCCGGGGTGCGCACCGTACCCGGCTGGTCGCCGATCTATACCCAGGGCAACCAGGATGATCTCAACGGGACGGCGAGTATCACCCTGCCCGACGGCAAATATCTGATCTCGGTGCAGGCCGACGGCTACAAGGTCGATGGTCAGCACTTTTCGTTGCCGATGGACGAGCCGGGCCTGGTCACGGTAGAGGCGCAGCCGCTGCCCCTGCCGATTGCGCGGATGGTCATCGAGGTCTTTGAGGACAATGCAATGACCAATGGCCAATTCGACGCCCCCGGCGAGCATGGCCTGGCCGGGTTCCGAACCCTGGTCAACGACACGGTCGGCGAGATCACGGTTGACATCTTTGGCAATCCGATCTGCAGTGACTATGAGCGCGACGAGTTCGGCAACCTCATCCTGGACGCGGAGGGCAATGGCACCCCCATCCCGGGCACAGGCGGAGCCTGCTACAGCAAGTGCTACGCCGTCCAGGGCGGCGTCGACCTGGGCTGGGTCGACCCCCTCGATGACCACGGCCGCTGCCCGCTGACCAGCGGCGAGACGGCCAGCCATCCCTTCCCCTGGGTGGCCTCGATTCCCGACGGCCTGGACGTCCATGGCAAGGTCTTGATTGAGCCTCTCGGGCCGCTGCGCTACGACGTGCTCATGGTGCCGCCCGACGGCACCGACTGGGTGCAGACTACCACGCTGGAGGGCTCGAACGGCTGGGATACCTGGCTGCAGGAAGCGGGCACCGGCCTCGACAACGAGTTCGTCGTCGCCGGCGAGCCGTTCCCGTGGACCATTTTTGGCTGGGTGGACCCCACGCCCGACCTGCCCCCGGCCGCCGGCAATGGCTCGATCTCGGGCGTCATCATGGGCACCTCAACCTACATCCCTTCGCAGAACGGGCTGCCCCACCTGGGTGATATCTGGGGTGGGCTCATGGGCACCAAGCTCGAAGAGCCCATCGCCTATCCCTATCTGGCTCTGAACAGCCTGCAACAGGGCGACCAGGCGATCTGGGTGGGCCGCGGCAACGCCGACGGCTCGTTCAACATCCCCAACGTGCCGCCGGGTGACTATTCGCTCACCTACTGGGACGATGTGCAGTTCTACATCCTCGACTTTGTGCAGTTGTCGGTGCAGCCCAACAAAGTGACCGACGTGGGAGTTCGCACCATGGTCGGCTGGTTCGCCCGCTACTTTGGCCACGTCTTTCTCGACAACAACGAGAACGGCCGCCGCGATCCGGGAGAGCAGGGCGTGCCCGACATCATCGTCGTCATGCGCGACCGGGACAACACCGAGATCGACCGCATGTCGATCTCGTCCACGAGCGATGCCACCGGTTTCTGGGAGCTGGAAAAAGGCTATCCCATGACCTTCTGGATGGTACTCGAGGCGTACAGCGACCTCTACTATACGACCGGCGTCACCTTCCAGGCCAGCAACCAACCTGAGGAGACGACCATCCTTGGCGCCGGGGTCGACGTGAGCATCTTGCCCATCCTGAGCCAGTGGGCCCGCCTCGACTGGGGCGTCAAAGCCTACGAGCCCGGGACCAACGGCGGCATCGCCGGCACCGTCTCGCTCGACCTGATGCGCGCCGAAGACGACGCCGCCTACGCCGGCGCGGAGCCGTACCAGCCGGGCATCCCGGATCTAACCATCGAGCTGTGGGAACCGGTGCCCTGCACAGGGGCCTCGGCCTGGTGCAGCGACGACGGGCTGTACGAGCTGGCGCCCGATGGCTCCTACGCCAAGGGTGCGCTGCTGAACAGCATCGAAAACGAAAACTATATCCGGCCCAAGGACTGCGTGGTGCGCGACGTGAACGGCGACCCGGTCGAGTTCCCGTCGATGCCCCCCTCCACCGGCGGCTATGACTGCCTGGAGGCCCCTCTGACGGGCGCGCAGCTTGGCACCGAGTATGCCGAGCTGCCGGGCAACTTTGGCTTTGGCGAGATCTGGCTGCCCGAGCTTGGGGCCACCGGTGCCGTCTCGGTGCCGATCCCACCCGGCAACTACCTGGTCGAGGTCGTCATCCCCGACGATCCGGTCTTTGGCCGGCCGCTCTACACGCCGACGCGTGAAGAGGACGTCAACATCTATGAGGGCGACGAGTTTTACTTCAATGTCGCTCCGCCCGCCTGCGCCGGTCCGCTGCACATCGTCGACGTCATGGACAGCGGCACCGACGGCTACGAACTGCCCTGGGCCCCGGGCGAGTTTTCGACGCCTATCGAGAACCCGGGGTACGTAGAGGCGGGGGGAAGCCGTTTCGAAGGGCAGGTCAAGCCCTTGTGCAACGTCAAGCTGGTCCAGGTCACCGACCAGAAGTCGGTAGCCCCCGTCTTTACGCTCTGGACCGAGGTACCGGTCCCCGGCCGCTGGCGGGGCTACATCGTCGACGACCTGAACCTGGCGACCGATCCGCTGAACCTGACGTTCGGTGAGAAGATGGGCCTGGAACACCTGCCCGTCGGCATCTATGACTTTACCGGGCGGCTGGTGGACACGGTGTGGAGCGACTACCATGGGGTGTTCGAGGAGCTGCTGCCGTCCGACGGGACGTTCGACGCGCCGACGCCCAGCGGCATCCTGCCCAGCATCTACTATATGTATGGCAATGACCCCGGCCAGCCGGGTAGCCTCAACGTTGGCTACAACCCCCAGTACCGCTCCATCGGCACCAGCTTTGAGGTCTATCCCGGGGCCATCATGCCGGTCGACCTGGCACCCATCCAGAACGGCGTCGGCATCTGGACCCCCGGCGCGCAGCAGACCGCGCTGGCGAGCTGTACGCTGGAGGACACGACACCCCAGATCTTCCGGGTGGACACGCCAGTCAAGACGGCCGGCGTTGCCAGCACACTGACTATCAGCGGCCTCGGCTTTGGGGCCCAGGGGCCGCAGAGCCGCGTAACGCTGCGCACCACCGTCCTGACGCCGGTGAGTTGGACCGACCGCGAGATCGTGGCCACCATCCCGGCCAGCATGAATGCCGGGGCCTACCAACTCGAAATTCGGGCCGACAACGGGCAGACCACGGTCAACGGCCTGACCATCCACCTGCGCGGCACGGGCTACAACCCGCCGCTCTTTGAGGTCGGGCCGGCCATGCCCTACGACACGATCCAGAGTGCCATCGACGCGGCTGCCGGACCGACTGGCAACGGGCGCGGCCTGGTGGTGGTCTATCCCGGGTCCCCCACGCCTTTCACCAACCCCACGGGGATTTGGTTCGAAAACCCCATCATCTACTCGCCCATCAAGCTACAGGGCGTGGGGCCGGGCGGCGTCTACCCTGAAGGCGGCGGTGTCATCGGCACCGTCATCGACGGGCGCGCCATGGGCGGCGACACGCCATACGTTACCACGTGGCGCACCACCCTCGGCGACATCTGGCTGAACCGCGGCGGCTGGGACCCAGTCTGGGTCGACGGCGACGGCAATCCGGTGACCTACGAAGGCCAGGTCATCACCGTCTTTGCCAGCGACGGCGAGTTCGTGTCCAACTTCCCCACGACCATCGACGGCCTGACCATCCAGGGTGGTGACCAACAGGGTGTCCCGGCCAACCTCGACCAGAACGGCGGCGGGATCATTCCCGGCATCGCGCCACAGGTGGTGATCCAGGGCGGTGGCATCTTTGTCAACGGTTATGCGCGCTACATGCACATCACCAACAACGTCATCCGCTCTAACGGTGGTGCCTATGCCGGCGCCATCCGGGTCGGCACGCCCCACGTCGCCACACCTCCACTGAACGACTTTCAGAATGACAACCTGCTCATCTCCGACAACCGCATCCTGGCCAACGGCAGCACCAACCTGGCAGGCGCCATCGGCCTGTTCAACGGGACCGAGAACTATCAGGTCACCAACAACGATCTGTGCGGCAACTTCTCTGCCGAGTACGGCGGTGGTCTGAGCCACTATGGCTACAGCCCCGGCGGCAGCATCCACCACAACCGCATCTACTTTAACCAGTCCTACGACGAGGGCGGAGGCATCATGATCGCCGGCGAGCTGCCGGCCGATCCGAACGCGCTCTCGCCTGGCGCAGGGCCGGTCAATGTCTACGCCAACCAGATCCAGGCCAACCTGGCCAACGACGATGGTGGCGGCCTGCGCTTCTTGATGGCCGGCGACTTTCCGTTCAACGTCTATAACAACATGATCGTCAACAACATCTCGACGCACGAGGGCGGCGGCATCTCGCTCAACGATGCCCCCGACGTGCGCATCTACAACAACACGATCATGAAGAACATCACCACGGCCACGGCCGCGACCAGCAATGGCCTGCCGGCGCCCGCCGGCCTGTCGACCAGCCTGAACAGCGACATACTCCAGGCAACGCTGCCGGCCGGGGATCCCGTCTTTAGCGACCCCATCGTCTTTAACAACGTTTTCTGGGACAACCGGGCGGGCACGTGGACCGGTGGCGGCGTAGCCGGCATCGGCCTGCAGGGTGACCCCAACCCGATCTACCACTGGGACCTGGGCGTGGCCGACAGCCCGCTGCTCATGAGCCCCACGTCCAACCTGCTGCAGGTCGCCTACGCGGGCGGCAGCGGTAACATCGTGGGCCAGGATCCGCTGGTGGTCGAAGAGTACGACGTGACGGTCTTTGTCTATCCCTGGCGCGGCAATACAGCCTTCATCGGGGCCAACATCGTCGCCATCGAGTTGCCGCCCAACCTGCTGGGGGACTATCACCTGACGATGACCTCCCCGGCCCACGACGCCGGCATCGCCAGCTACCTGGGCATCGCGGCGCCGAACCAGGACTTTGAGCGGCAACCGCGCCCGATCAACGGTGCCTACGACATAGGTGCCGACGAGCTGCCCCTGGCCTTCCCCGCCGCGGCGGTCCTCTATCCGCCTCCGGCGGCGGCAGCGGCGGCGCAGGCGCAGGCGCCGGCTCAGGGCTTGCCCTTTGTCGCCTACCTGCCCCTGATCTTCCGCTCCGGCGGTGAGCACCTCTCCGAGTGGGGTGGCAACACCGAGAGCTTCGTGCTGGATCCGGCCGGCGGCGTCGATGTGGCGTCGAGCGGCAGCCTCTACTGGCAACAGCAGTCGTTCGCCCAGCACCAGGAGACCTACCTGACCTTCACCGGTGTGGCCAACGATGCGACACGGCAGGACCTGCTGCTCAAGATCGGCGGCCTGACGGCAGAGGGCCAGATCGGGCCTGACACCTACCTGCTCGACATCGGCTACGACGCCACTCAGGATACGCTGTCGGTCAGCACGCTTTCGCCGGGTGGCGCCTGGACGACGCAAGAGACGTTCGGCGGCATCGGGCTGGCAGCGGGCGACATGCTGGGTGCCCGCTCCTCCCCCGGCGGCATCGTCGAGCTGTTCCTGAATGGGATACTCGTCGGCCGGGTGGACCTCAGCGCCGGGGAGTCTCCCTGGAGTTACTATGCGGATGGCGGCTGGCTCGGAGTCTGGTTCGAAGGGCCGGACTTTGCCGTCGACCCCGCCCGCTTTACCGACTTTGGTGGCGGCAGCCTGGACTAAGGGCCGCATCTCAGCGGATTGGGGGCCAGCAGTACGGCCGGTCCCCAATCCGCCCAACAGTTACGAGGAGATAGATAATGAACCAAGATAAGAAATGGCTAAGCCGCAGGCAGGTACTGAAACTGGGCGGTGGCCTGTTAGGCCTTGGCGCCGCCTCGACCATCCTGCCCAAGGCCCTGCTCAAGCCAGACCGCGTCGCCGAGGCCGCACCGGGGCAGGCGCAGGCGGAACCCAACCTCCACTTTGCTGCCAGCGACGGCTGGATCCACCTGCCCGACCCGGCGGTGCCACCCTACCACCCCGACAACCTGGCGCCGGCACCGCTCACAACTTACATCTTTGGCTTCCGCAACGTCACCGGCCTGACCGATCAGCAGGTGTATGCCCAAAAGATGAAGGTGCAGCTCGCGGCGCCCACGTGGTGGCTGAACGAGGGAGAAGACTTTACGCTCAAGATCACCAACCTCGGCCTGGCCGTCCGCCCTGACCTGGTCGACGCCCACACGCTCCACTTTCACGGATTCCGGGACGCCATCCCCATCTTTGACGGCGAGCCCCACTCGTCGGTGGGCGTGCCCATCTCGCGCGACCTGACCTACTTTTACCGGCCGCACCACCCGGGCACCTACATGTACCACTGCCACTTTGAAGAGACGGAGCACGTGCACATGGGCATGGTCGGCACCGTGTTCATCCGGCCGGTCATGGGGCCCAACTTTGCCTACAATGACCCCAGCACCGAGTTCGACCGCGAGTGGACCCTGATGCTCAACGAGGTCTGGAGCCTGGCCCACTGGTGCGACTCGCACGTGCAGCTCCCGGAGTGGAGCGACTATGCCCCCGACTTCTGGCTGCTCAACGGCCGCGCCTATCCGGACACCATCGCCCCGCCCGGCGGCGGCAATGACCCGGTCACCGGCGACCTCATCGCCCCGGCGGGCCACCCCGAGTTGCAATACCAGCCCATCTCGTCGCTGATTCGCTGCAACGAGGGCGACCGGGTGCTGCTGCGCTTTGCCAACCTGGGCTACGAGGAGCAGTCGATGCGCCTGACCGGCATGCCGATGAAGCTCATCGGCCGCGATGCCGTGCAGCTCAAGGGCCGCGACGGCACCGACCTGAGCCAGATCACCGACACGGTCATCGTCGGACCCGGCGAGAGCGCCGACGCCATCTTTGTGGCGCCCAGCGTATCGCTGGCCCCGGGCCAGGACTACCAGCGGTTCTTCCTCTACAACCGCAACGTGAACCGCATCAGCAACGGCGGCGCCCCCGGCTACGGCGGGCAGATGACCGAAGTCCACGTCTACCCGGCCGGCACGCTGCCGCCACAGACCGAGCCCAATACGTAGGCGGGCGAGGAAGAGAGATTGAGAGAGAGGTGAGATCGATGAAACACTCGCGTACGAAACGGCTGGTCCAGTTGCTGGCCCTGCCCCTGGTCCTGGCCCTGGTGTTCGTCGCCATCGGCGGTGCCCCCACGGCCACGGCCGCGCACGAACAGATGCCGGGACATGGCATGATCTGCACGACCAGTCCCGACTCTACCTTTGTCCTGACCACCATGGAGGGCGCCATCAGCACGCCCGACGGCAATATGGTCTATATGTGGGGCTTTTCCGAAGGCGGACACCCCTTCCAACATCCGAGCCCGGTCCTGTGTGTCAACGAGGGCGACACGGTCACCATCGTGGTGAACAATACACTGGACCACGACGTGTCTATCGTCTTCCCCGGGCAGGAAAACGTGCTGGCCAACGGCCAGCCGTCGCAGCCGGTCTTTGACGGCGGCGGCGACATGATCTCGCTGGCCCCCATGGCCGCGGCCAACGGCGGCAGCGTGACCTACAGCTTCGTTGCCACCCATCCCGGCACCTACCTGTACGAGAGCGGCACCGAACAGATGATCCAGGTCAACATGGGCCTCTTTGGCGCCCTCGTCGTCCGCCCGGCGGCACATCCCGACTGGGCCTATAACGAGGTCGTGGACGACGGCACCAACATCTGGACTACCCAGTTCAGGACCGACGCCGAGTTCGTCATGCTCCTGTCCGAGATCGACCCCATGCTGCACGCCGCCGTCGAGCAGGGCTTGCCCTACAACATGGACAACTACCGCCCGCGCTACTGGATGATCAATGGCCGCAGCTTTCCCGACACGGTGGCACCCAACGGCGCCGACTGGCTGCCCAGCCAGCCCTATAGCAGCCTGGTCCACATCTTTCCCTTCAACGACGATCCCGGCGCGGGTGAGGCCTACAATCCCTACCCGGCCCTGATCCGCTACCTGAGCGTGGGCACCGAGAACTTTCCGCACCACCCCCACGGCAACCACGGGCGGATCATTGCCCGCGATGGCAACGTCCTGATTGGTAGCGGGGGCGAGGACATGTCCTACGAAAAGTTCACCGTCGTCGTCGGGCCGGGCGAGACCCACGACGAGTTGTTCGCCTGGACCGACGTGGAGCACTGGGATCCGGTCACGAATCCCATTCCCGTCACCATCCCTCAGCTCCAGAACCTGACCTTTGGCACCTTCTACAGCGGCAGCCCCTACCTGGGGAGCACAGACCAACTCCCGGTGGGCTCGCAGGCCCTGAACGCCTGTGGCGAATACTACCACATCTCGCACAACCACGCGCTACAGCAAATCACGGCCTGGGGCGTCGTCCTCAGCGGCCACATCACCTTCACCCGCATCGACCCACCGTTGCCGAACAACTGCCCGGTCCAGTGATGGCGATGAAGGGTAGAATGGAGAATAGTCAGATGAAAAAGAAAAACTCCGCACTGTTAGCACTCGGCAGCATACTTCTGGCCCTCGTCATCGCGTTCGGGGTCGCTCCCCTGCTGCCCAACGGGCACGCCCTCGCTCAAGGCGGGTCGGTCACGGCCCTGCCGGCCGAGACGTGCACGTTGGTCGGTAGCACCCGGACCTGCGAGCTGTGGGCCACCACCGGCACGCTGACCATGCCTGCCCCGGGCAGCGAGGTCATTCCCGTCTGGGGCTTTGCCGACGCACCGGCGACGGCGGCCCAGGTACCCGGTCCCGTGATCGTGGCCAACGCCGGTGAGACCCTGGAGGTCGTGCTGCACAACGATCTGGCCGGCGAGATGGTCTCCCTGACCTTCCCGGGCCAGATGGGTCTGTTGGCCGATCTGGACGGCATCGCCACCGGCGAAACGGTCACCTACACGCTTCCTCTGGCGGCGCCCGGCACCTTCCTCTACGAGGCGGGCATGACGCCCAATGGGGCGCGACAGATCTCTATGGGCATGTACGGCGCCCTGGTGGTCCGGCCGGCAGCCGCCCCGGGCCAGGCGTACGACGACGCGGCGACGGCGTTCGACGACGAGGCACTGCTCGTCCTGGGCGCCATCGACCCGGACTTTAACGCCGATCCGAACAACTTTGACGTTGTATTCTTCAACCCCGAGTACTGGCTGATCAACGGCCTGGCCTATCCCGACACGACGGTCATCGACACCGTGGCCGGGAATACGCTCCTGCTCCGCTACGTCAACGCCTCCTACCAGACACAGGGGATGGGCGCGCTCGGCTTGCGCCAACTGGTCATCGGCTCCGACGGCCATCCGCTCAACCCGGCCTACGGCGTGGTCAACGAGACGATCGCCGCCGGTCAGACGATGGACATGCTGGTCTCGATGCCGGCCGGCACGACGACGGGCACCAAGTTCGCCGTCTCAAACGCCGCCCTGTACAACCACAACGCCAATACCCGCCTGGCCGACGGTAGGCTGGCCTTTGGCGGGATGATGACCTTTATCAACACCGTCACTGGCGCGACGCCCTGGGAGGCAGGGCCGGTGGTCAGCAACGTGAGCGTCACGCCCAACCCGACGACAGGCACTCCGGGCGTCACCCTCACCGCCAACGCCAGCGATCTGACGACCGGCGGGCGCAATGTGGTCCGCGTCGAGTACTATGTCGACGTCCTGGGCGCGCCGGGCAGCGGGTTCCCGATGAGCATTGGCGCGCCGGCCACCTCGGTCAGCGCCACCCGGATCATACCAGCCAACCAGCTCAACGCCTGGAGCGGCGGCTACCACATGCTGTACGTGCGCGGCCGCGACGCAGCGGGCAACTGGGGCCTGCCGGGAGCTACGGTCCTGAACCTGGACAAGATCGGGCCTGACAGCAATACGCTGAACCTGTCGGCAGATCCGACCAACGGGGCCGTGGACGTGACCCTGTTCGGCACCGGAGACGAGCGCTGGAGCGGGCGCAGCAACGTCGTGGCCGCCCAGTACACCCTCGACGGCGTCACCACGCCGATGACGCTCAACCGCACCGACATGATCGTCGCCGAGCTCTCGGCCGTGATCCCCAGCGCCGTGCTTTCTGGCCTGCCTGAGGGTCTGCACCCCATCATGGTCGAGTCGCAGGATGCGCTGGGCAACTGGGGCCCGCCCGGGTTCATCACCCTGACGCTGGACATGACAGGACCTGAGGCGCCGGTCGTCATCTTGACGCCCGACTACCTGAGCATGACCCAACCGCTGACGGTCACGAGCATCCGCCTGGACGCCGTCATGACCGACGCGCTGAGCTCGGGCGTGCAGTCGCCGCTGGCCAACGCGGAGGCGTTCCTCGACGCTGCCGGACCTGCGGGCGACGGCTTTGACCTCTTCCCCAGCGACGGGCTCTTTGACCAAGTGAGCGAGAGCGCCTACTTTAACATGCCCCTGGCCCACTTTAGCATCCTGGCCCACGGCTACCACACCGTCACGGTGCACGCCCTGGACGTCGCGGGCAACTGGGGTGTCTATGGCCAGGCTCAGATCTGCATCGATCGTGGCGGCGGATGTGGTGCGCCACCGCCACCGCCACCGCCACCGCCACCGCCGCCGCCGGACGACACCGTTCCCCCGGACATCACCAACCTGCTCGCGGCTCCGAACCCCAGTGGTGGCGCGGCCACGGTCGCCCTGACCGCCACGGCGACCGATCCCGGCAGCCTGTCCAACGTCGTCGCCGCCGAGTACTATGTCAACGGCGATCCGGGGGTCGGCAACGGCACCCCGATGCTGGCCGCGGATGGCGCCTTTGACAGCCCGACCGAAAACCTGACGGTCGACATCAACGTCAGCGGCTGGCCCAACGTCGGCTTCCGGCTCTACGTCCGGGCGCAGGACGCAGCCGGCAACTGGACATCGTCGCCGGTGCCGTTCGTCCGGCTGCGGGTCTCGGGTAACGTGCAAGCCGCCCTCCAATTGGACGGCTTTGAAAGCGGCAACCTGGACGCCTGGGCCGAGGCAGTGGGCGCGGTCAGTATTGCGCCCGAGGCTTCGCTGGCCCTCGACAATGGGTCGCTGGGCTTGCAAGCCGCGCTGGATGGCTCACCCGCCTACGTCGGCCACCGCATGGACTATGGCGAGTTTGGCTACCAGGCCAGCTTTGACTTTGACGCCAGCAACGCCGGCCTGACTCGGACCCCGCACGACATCTTTGTCGGGCTCGATCAGGAACAGGCCATCTTTGGCTTGCAGGTTACCCCTGCGGCCACCGATGGCCCGGCGCTCGACAGCGCCAGGGGTGAAACCAGGTACGTGATTCGGGGCTGGGCACTGTCGGCCGGCAAGCCGGTCTATACCGACTGGCAAGCCGTCGCCGCCGGAGCCAGGCTGGGCCTGCGCTGGCAGGCGTCCGAGGCCGGGACGTTCGCGCTCCTGGTCGACGGCGCCGCCGTAGCCGAGCTTGGGTCCCTGGACACCGCGGCCTACCTGCTGTACGAGGCACGCCTCGGGCCGTCGTCCAACGTCGACGCGTCCATGTTCGGCACCGTGTCTTTCGACGAGTTCGAGGCCCAGCACATCGAATAAGGGGCCAAAAGCTGGGGGCTGCGGCCGAGTCCGCAGCCCCCAGCACCAGTTACTTGGGTGTGTGGGGCTCTCACACACACCCGAGAAACAAAGCTGAGGCAAGATCATGACGATCAAAGAGTCAATAACTACAATGAAAACCTGGCGCGGACCGTTGGGCATTGGCCTGACCCACGTAGGTGCCATCCTGCTGGTCGTGGTCCTGGCCACCGGCGGCTTTTTGGGCTGGCAGAGCTACAACACCGCCCACCACGAGTGGGTGCCCGGCACCATGCCGGTCAGTGAAGAGATCGAGGCCAAGTTCGGCGTGCGCTTTAGCTTCTTGGCTGTCACGGCCGAGGGTGGCATGGTCGAGCTGCGCTACCGCGTTCTGGACATGGGCAAGGCGTCGAACTTTGGGCACTATACCGAGACGGCGCCGCTGCTCATCGACGAGGACACGGGCAAGATCGTCGACGTGACGATCATGGGCCTGCACAACCACCGCGTCGAGCCGGGCCGCACCTACTATATCCTGTACCGCAATACCGAGGGCGCCATCAAGTCGGGCCGGCCGGTGACCATCCAGATCGGCAACCTGACGCTCGAGCACGTCGTGCCCTGGTAGCAGAGACCTGACAGGTTTTATGTCGACAAGGACGCGCAAGGCGATCCAAACAGCCTTGTTTTCAAGATGTCGATCCTGTGCCAAACGGCAAACCTGTCAGGGGTCTGTAGCCACCTTTGGAACTGCTGAACTCTGGCAGAATAGAACTTGACGAAAAGGTCAAGGTAGGACATAATCGTATATCGTATCACCTTGCGATTGCAGGGGTTGAGAGGAGTCCCGGCTCAATCCCTGCATTCCGTGCGTCGTCGTAGAGATCTCGAGGAAGAG
>Ga0316577_10000846_pt1 | contig 13382 bp, 12 predicted proteins | sample S5NA_FD_203073 | JGI IMG/M metagenome (GOLD analysis project Ga0316577, IMG submission 203073) | Rhizosphere microbial communities from salt marsh grasses in Alabama, United States - S5-7_050615r2r1 | ecosystem: Host-associated > Plants > Roots > Rhizosphere | place: USA: Alabama | collected... | reverse complement strand
GCCGGCCCAGAGTGGCTTATCTTCCGATAGCGCCTTGCCGGTCTCGATGTCGATCTCTTTCTGGTAGATCGTTCCCCGGGCCTTGTAGGTGAAATAGACCTTGCCATCGTCGTCGAAGAAAAGAGATGGGTCGATCTCTTCTCCCGCCACCCAGATCGGATCGGACCACTCGCCGTAGGGGTCTTGGGTGTGGACGTAAAAATGCCCGCCACCGGTGACATTGGTTGTGACCATGTAAAAAGTACCGTCGTGGTAGCGGATGGTGGGCGCGTAGATGCCGCCGGAGCTGCGCGCGCCTTCCAGCGGGAGCTGGCTCTTGCGCGTCAGGCAATGACCGATCTGCCGCCAGTGCATCAGATCGCGGCTGTGAAAGACCGGCACGCCGGGAAAGTACTCGAACGTGCTGGTGACCAGGTAATAGTCCTCCCCGACACGACACACGCTCGGGTCGGGATAAAAGCCTGGGATGACGGGATTGTTGTATTTCAAGTTGTGCTTTTCCTTACTCCATCGGATACTTGAAACCCCATTGGGCGCGGATGGTGTCCAGTGTCTGCATGATGGCCAGCGTCTCATCGAGCGGCATCACGTCACTCTCCAGCTTGCCCTCGCGCAAACAGCGCATCACCTCGGCGGCCTCAAAGTTGTATCCGTTCCCCTCGTAGGGCAGGCTGATGGCCTCGTCATCGCGTCCTTCGATCGAGAGCGTGAGCGTCGTCCCGTAGAACCACGCCGAATGGACGCGAATCTTGCCCTTGGTGCCCATCACGGTCGCCTCGATCGTGGTGCTCGTCTGCAGGGCCGTATGCAGGATGGCTAGTTGGCCCCCGTCGTATCCAAAGACGATGCCCGCCTGCTCATCCACGCCGGTCTGGCCCAAGTGAGCCATACTGACGATGCGCGATGGGGTGCCGAGCACCATCGACGCAAACGAGATGGGATAGATGCCCACATCGAGCAGCGCCCCGCCGCCCAACTCGAGGTTGAATAGACGGCTCTTGGGATCGAACTCGGAGCGGAACCCCAGGTCGGCGGTGAGCATACGCACCTCGCCGATGGCACCCTCGGCCAATAGCTCGCGCAGTTTGACGATGATGGGGATGTAGCGCGACCACATCGCCTCCATCAAAAAGAGACCCTTTTCCCTGGCCAGGGCAATGACCTTCTCCGCTTCGCCGGCGTTGATGGTGAAGGGCTTTTCAAGCAGCACCGCCTTGCCTGCTTCCAGGCTGAGAATGGCATTGTCCTTGTGGAACGGGTGCGGCGTGCCGATGTATATCACGTCCACGTCCTGGTCCCCGACCAGTGCCTCGTAGCTGGCGTGGCGGTGCGGCACGCCGTACTCGTCGCCAAAGGCGTCGGCGGTCTCTTGCGCCCGCGAGCCCACGGCCACGATCTCGGCGTCGGGCAGCACGCTCAGTCCTTCGGCAAACTTTTTGGCGATCCAGCCCGTGCTCAGGATCCCCCAACGAATTTTGTCAGTCATAACATCCTCCTTTAGTGAATCCTCCGGCGCTTTGCGCCAGAGAGTTTACTCGATTATTACGTCATCTAGCCCTTCCTCCGGCTGCGGGTAGCTCATGTTCAACCCCTCCAGCGTCTCGATCAGGGTCGTGGCGATGACCAGGTTGCGGTACCACTTGCGGTTGGCCGGCACGACGTACCAGGGCGCCCAGTCGGTGCTGGTCTTGCTCAGCACATCCTCGTAGGCCTGCATGTATTTGGGCCACAGCTTGCGCTCCTTCAGGTCGCCTTTGCTAAACTTCCAGCGCTTGTTGGGCTCGTCCAGTCGGGCCTGCAGGCGCTCCTTTTGCTCCTCCAGGTCGATGTGCAGAAAGAATTTCAGGATCGTCGTCCCTTCCTCGGCCAGCGTACGCTCGAACGCGTTGATCTGGTCGTACCGCTTGCTCCATACTTCCTTTGGGACCAGTTCGTGCACGCGCACTACCAACACGTCCTCGTAGTGGCTGCGGTTAAAGATGACGATCTCGCCCCTGCCCGGCGTCTGCTTGTGCACGCGCCACAGGTAGTCGTGAGCCAGCTCCTCCTGCGTGGGCACCTTGAAGCTGGTCACGCGCACGCCCTGGGGGTTGACCCCCTCAAAGACGTGGCGGATGGTGCCGTCCTTGCCACCGGTGTCCATCGCCTGCAGCACGACGAGCACCTTGTGCTTGTGCTCCGCGTAGAGCAATTCCTGCAGTGCCTCGAGTCGGTCGTTGAGGGCCAGGAGGGATTTTTTACCCTCTTCTTTGTCACCTTCGAACGCGGCTTTTTCATTAGGATCCCACTTGCTCAGATCGACCTTGTTGCCCGGTTTGATGCGATACCTTTTCATAGTGCTGCTCCTGTTTGTGACCCAAACCTGTCGGGTTTAGCGTATGATCACCACACTTTGGATCAGGTTTCCTTTTGCGACAAGCTGCGAATTGCCCTGACTGTCGACTCGATAGATGGCGCTGCCGTTGGTATAAACGACGTTGTTTGCAGGGTCTATATCATACGCGACGACGCTCTTGGCTAGGATGGTTTCCTCGCCTGAAGGCTGGCGTTTGACCAGTTCCCACGAAGACGGCACGAGAGCCGGCGTCTCTTTGGCCTGAGCGTTTTCGCGCAGTGCCTTTTGTGCGTCGATCATCCTTCCCCACAACATCAGTGTGTGTTCGTCGGGACCATCTGTCTTTGGGCCGGCGGCTGTGGCCAATGGCTTGCGTGAGAAGGCCAGGGACACAAAGTTCATATAGTGGAACAAGGCTCGCAGCAAGCGGAAAGGAAACAGCAGGACATCGGTGGCGAGTCTCCAAAGTGAGGGCTTTGACCTTCCCGGCATTTCATATGGCCGGCGGATAAAGTAGAGCGTGCCATCGGCGTCGAGGTGGGGGAGCAAGAAATCAATCTCTGGATCGTCGAGCAGTGGTGTGAGGCTGCCTTTTTCCGGGTTCAGACGTTGGATGGTGAAGGGCCCCAGGCCCACGGCGCGACCTTTTGGATTGCGGGCGATGCCGGCCGATTGAAAGACAATCTCTTGCCCCTTGCCGGGTATCCACGACGGCGCGAGGTCCACCGAGTCGCCTTCGGTGATCTGGTGCAAGCCGAGTCCTTTGATGATGCCAATTTTGCCCATGCCGCCGGGGAATAACTGTGCGCAGGCAATCAGGTCCAGCTCTGGATGCCTGTCTATATCTCGGATGTGGAAGGCCTCTTTGTGAAAGATGCGCTTTTCCTCATCATTCGTCCAGTTGTAGGAAAAGAGACCGCCGACATAGCCGGTCTCCAGAAAGTATACCAGTTCGCCGCCTTGGTCGCTGCTGGTGGCGCTGGTGACGTTGACGCGCATCTCATCGGGGGTTGCTTGCTTGGCGCCCCATAACATGCTCCCGCTGAAGGGAGATTCCCGTTCGCCGAACTTCCACTCGTCTCTTTGATGCCTTTGGATGGTGCGGCTGATAATCTCCTGGCCGAACTGGCTGTCTATCTGGCGGGCGGCGAGATCGCCGTGCTTGAAGAACAGCTTGCCTTGGGATAGGTAGGCTAGTTTCAAATTCATAGCGGACCCTTTTGGTGCGGTATTTGGCGGTCTTGCAAATTATAGCCCATTGGCACTCCGGTTACAAATCGAACCTCACTCGGGGTGTGTTTCAATTTGGGGCCATTTACAGCTTTTTGTTCAAAATTTCTACCCTTCTACACGAGGGAAAATTCGGCTTGCCGAATTTTCGGAGGCGTATTTCAGCGTTTTTTTGAGGAGATCGATGATGTGGTGGCAAACTCGAATGCAGTGGCCCGATTGCTCCAGAACTGAAATACGCCCCTTACCCGCGCATCGTCACTAGGTTGCCCGATTCGTAGCGGCGCAGCCCCAGGTGAAAGATCAGGCGCGCGGCCAGCGTGATTCCGGCGACAAAGGCCACCAACAGCGCCAATAGTCCCCAGCGAAAGTCGCTCAACAACTCGGCCGGGACGGAGCTGATGAAGGCGGAGGGGATGAGGGTGTAGAGCAGCACCCGCACCAGGCCGGGAAAGATGTCGATGGGATACAGGCTGAAGGCGATCAGTTTGTCGTTCAGTTGGCCGGCCAGGGTCTCGGCGCGGCCCAGCCAGAAGGCCAGCGACCCCATCAGCACGCCAAAGGCGATGACGATGAGGGCAGAGAGCGTACCCAGCAGGAGGAACAGCGGCAGGCTGGCCCACCGGTCGGGCGCGGCGATCAGGAACACGATCAGGCCAAACATTAGGTCGCCCCAGGCGGCGAGCGACATGCGCGAGACTAACAGATGCACCAGCGGGTCGGCGGGGAGGGCCAGGTAATAATCCAGATCGCCGCTGGCGATGATGCGGGCGATGTGTGTTGTGTTGCCGCAGATGACCGTCGCGCTGCCAAAGCTAAAGGCGGCGATGCCGTAGAGAGCGACCACTTGCTTCATGTCCCAACCGTGCAGGCTGGGCAGGCGGCTAAAGAGCACACCCCAAAAGAACAACAGCATAGCATCATTGAGCAGCATGCCGAACGCTTGCAGGAAGAACGCGCCGCGATACGCCATCGCCGCCATCAGGTTGTGGCGCAGGTAGCCAAACACCAAGCGTAAAGTTTTCATTTTACCCCTTATCCCCCATGCACCACCATGCGCCGCTGGGCCACTTGCCAGACGAGGGATATCGCCGCCACCAGCAAGACTGCATACGTCGTTTGTCCCACCAGCGCCTGCAGCACGAATCCCGGTTCGAAGTCGACAAAGGCGCGCGGCGGCGCGTAGGTGATGAACTGGAATGGCATCCACGCAACCAGTTTTCGTAGCCAGTCGGGAAACATCTCCAGAGGGATGAACATTCCGCCCACGGTAAAGAGCAGCTTCTGATAGATCAAAAAGACCGGAAAGACCTCCTCCAGCCAGAACGCCGCTAGGCCGATCAGTACGGCGATGAGGGCGTCCAGCAGCAGTGCCATCATCGCCATAGCCAGGAAGGCAATGACACCTTGCAAGCTTCCGGCGAACTGGCCGATGCCGATGCTGACGACGACGATCGCCGTGAGAAAGTTGACCAAGAAACGCGGGACCGAATTGCCCAGTGAGTTGGCTACCTGGTAAAAGGGATAGCTCAACGGGCGAGAGAGGGTGTAGGCCAAATCGCCCGCCCGTACCGCTGCGCTGATCTCGTTAAAAATGCGTGACGAGGAGAGGGCGATTGTCTCCGCCATCCCCAGGTACCAGACGACCTGCGTTAGCCGGTATCCCGCCAGCTCCGTCCGCCCGCTGACGCCGTAGACGGTGGTCCACAGGGCCATAAAGATGCCCATAAAGACGACCATCGAGATGGTCTGTATCCCTAGCTCGCCTCTGTAGGCCCACTGCTGCCGGGCGGCGGTGCGCAGGATAAAGCCGTAGCGGGATAGCTTGCGCACCGTCATGTGGCTGCCCTTGAATCTGCTTCATAGATCTTGGCGATGATCTCTTCCATCGGCGGGTTATCGACGGTGATGTCGGCGACGGTGTAGCGTTTCAGAATCTGTCCTACTACTTCATCGATGGGGGTGGCGGTGGTATCGACCTCCAGCTTGACGCCATATCCCTTGTGCTTGAGCACCCGCACGCCGCGGGCATCACAGCCTTCCCACGGTTGCTCCAGCTTCAAGGAGACGGTCTTGGTGCGGATATAGTCGCGCTTGAGGGTAGAGACCCGCCCGTCGTAGATCACCTCGCCGTGGTTGATGACCATCGCGCGCTTACACAACACCTCGACGTCGCCTGCATCGTGGGAGGTGAGAAAGATGGTCACGCCCTCTTGTTGGTTGAGCTCCAGGATCAGGTCGCGGATGCGCTGCTTGACCACCACGTCCAAGCCGATGGTGGGCTCGTCCAAAAAGAGAATGCGCGGGCGGTGCAGCAGCGAGGCGGCGATCTCGCAGCGCATGCGCTCGCCCAGCGACAGCTTGCGCACCGGCGTTTGCAGGTAGTCGCTGACCTCAAACAGCTCGACGAGGAACTCTAGCCGTTGGCGGTAAGCCGCCCGGTCGAGTTCATAGATGCGGGCCAGCAGGTCAAAAGAGTCTGCCGGGGGCAGATGGTACCAGAGCTGCGACTTTTGGCCAAAGACTGCGCCGATCTCGTAGGCCAGCTTTTGACGTTCCTTCCACGGCACCTTGCCCAGCACCTGGGCCTCGCCGGAGGAGGGGTAGAGGATGCCGACCAGCATCTTTATCGTAGTGGATTTACCAGCACCGTTAGGACCGATGAAGGCGACGCGCTCACCTTCCTCTACAGCGAAGGTGATCCCTTTGACGGCGCGCGTCTCCCGATGCACGGGCCGGAACAGGGAGCGGATGCTCCCGCGCAACCCGGGTTGTTTCTCGACGGCGACGAAGGTCTTGGTCAGTTGCTTCGTGTGGATGATGCGCACGCGGATTCCTTTCTATAGAACAAACGAAGGACAGGCTTGCCACCGTCCTTCGTCCTCGGTGCATTTGTATGGGACAATGCACCCATTGTCCTTTGCTAGCTTGCGGTTGCTTAGGGCTTGTTAAGAAATAACTTTCTGTGCCTCGACCTGATTGCCCGACGCTATGCCAAACTTTGCCGTTTCAGGCCTGTAAAGGCTTTTCCTGATCGCCGTCTGAAAGATTCAAGTGCTTTTCGCTGTGACGATGCGAGAAGTCATTCTTTTACAGGCCCCTACGCGCCCGGGTGCCTGGTCGGCAAATCGACGACGAACGTAGTGCCTTGGCCTTCTGGGCTCTTGATGGCAATCTCGCCGCCAAGTAGCTGGCACAAGCGCTGGCTGACCATCAGACCTATGTCGTCGTATTGCAGCGCGCCCGAACTTTGGACCAGTGTGAATCTTTTGATCTGCTGGTGTGTCATACCCAGGCCGGTGTTAGAGACCTGAAATCGAATCCAGTCGGCGCCTTCGACGTCTGCAAGGACGACGTGTAGCGCGATGGTACCTTCCCGGGTGAACTTGGTCGCGCGCGCGATCAGGTTCGCCAGGATTTGCTTGATTTTACCTGGGTCGGAGTGTATCTCATCGGGCGCGTCGGTATATTCTACCTCCAGTTTGTTGCCATATTCGTCGATCAGCGGTTGAACGTCCGAGACGAGACCGCCGACCAGATCCTCTAGCTTGAACGTCTTGGCATCGATCTCGATGCTGCCTGCCTCGATTTTCTCTATATTGAACACGTCGTCGATCATCTTGAGCAGACTCTGCCCGCTTGTGTAGATGGTCTCCAAATCCTGGGACTGGAGGTCTGTGACGGGGCCATCGACGCCCTTCATAATGATGCGTGAAAAGCCAATGATCGCGTTCAGTGGCGAGCGCATGTCGTGGGATGTGGTGGACAGGAATTTCCGTCGCAGTGATTCGGCGAGCTGGTCCTTTTCCTGGACAAATCCGACTGCCACTTCGCTCAGCAACTCGAGAACGTGCGGGAGCAGCAAGACGACTTGCTCACCGGGCAATCCCTCGACGATCTGGCGTGCGAGCACTTCTTGCGTCTTGCTCAGCACCAACGGCTTTGGAGAGATGTCGCGGACGAGGGATTCCCCGATGGCGCGGGCAATCTCCCGCTTGAGTGGAGTGGAGCGCAGCAGGGTGATGACGAGCCCCGTCCACTCGGTCAGTTGTGGTTTTACGTCTGATGCGGCCAGGTCCGGGGTGGACGGCGCGATAGCATCGTACCATTGGTTGGCGATGGCTTCTTTGCGGTCTTCTAGGCTCTCTGCTAGGTTTGCCAGGTTCGAGTTCTCGCTCATTTTTTCCTCCGTGTGCCAAGATGATGATAGCCTATTTTTTGCGATATGGCAACTCGTTTCTTTCAGTAGAGAGGCCCCTTTTCCCGCTTATTGAGAGGGCATGTCGACTCGCTGCCAGCGGGGGCCTTGCGGTGTGTCTTCGATCAGGTAGCCTATGTCTGCCAGTTCTTCGCGGAGGGCATCGGCCTGCGCCCAATCCTCCGCCTGTCGGGCAGCTTCCCGCTTTTTGATGATGATGGCCACCTCGGGTGGAAGCGTTTCTGCAGATGGAAGTACTTCTTCCACGCGCTCTGCCGCCAGCACGGCCTCGACGACGTCGGCGGGCAAACCCTCCCCCAACGCGGGCTCTTGCACCTTGCCCAGCACGTTCAGCTCGAACATCTGGCCGCTGGCAAAAGACCGTTGCTCTCCCGCCCGGTGGACCGTTGCCCCCCCTTGCCCCACCACTTGTGCAGTCTCCTGGACAAGGTCGATCACGACGGCTGTATGTTCGTCTACCCCCAGCAGTGTCGTCGTCGCAGGCAGCAAGACCTCCAGGCGGGCCATACGCTCCATTCCCATGAAGGCGCAGCGCGTGTCCAGCGTTTCGCCGCCGTCATGGTTGTTCCAATGGGTGACGATAGCCAGCTCCAAGCCGTAGGGACCGAGCAGATCCAAGCCTGGCAGCCAGTGCAGATCATCGCCGGCCTTGTAGATTTCATAGACGGGCAGCACGTACCTCCCAGCGGCGATGGCGGCGGCACTGGCCAGGGCGAGGGTGGCTCCCCTTCGCTGGCGCGCGACGACCACCTGCCAGGCCCACGAGTCGGCCAGGTGGCGGACGGCGTAGCTGGGGCTGCCTGGTCCGGCAAAGATATAGTTGGCCGCCAGCAGTGGAGTCGCTATCTCGCGGTCGTCCGTGCTGTGGAAGCCGTCTCTGCGGCGAGCAGGCACGACCGTCACCTGGGGACAAAAGTTCTGCAGGCTGCGCTCGACGAACTCGGCCAGTCGTCCGGCTACCCAGTCAGAGTTAGGTTGAAAGCCCGCAGGGGTTTCTAGGATGGCGACGCGGATGGGCCTTTCTAGCTCCTCGAAGAGAGCCGCATGTACCTGCCGCCCGGCGGGCGCCGTTTCTCCGGAGCCAAAGAGCGCGATTTTGCCTGGAAGGATTTGTCTCATCATCTATCGGCTGCGACACGGTTTTTGTAAAAGAGCGGGCCTACTATTGCCATAGCTGCGACCACCGCCGCCATCACCCACGCGGTTACCGAAACCAAGGAGGTGGCGGTGTGCTTGACGGCGATGCCCGCGAATGCCCACACGATGACCAGCATGTATGCCGCATCCCCGCGTGTAAAGCCCATCGCCGACGCGATAATCGCCCCGGCGATCAACATGACGACTGCCCATATCTGCGGCGCGCCCCAGCCATCCCAGCCAAGGGAATACAGCACCGTGGTTGCGTTGGCGATGGTCGCCACAGTGACCCAGCCCAGGTAGATACTGAAGGGAATGTGCACCAGCCATTTTTCAGCGGGCGAGACCTGGATGCGCCCGATGCCCAGGCGTAGGTAGATGGCGATCAGGATCAGCAGGAGCGCCATCATGGCCACCAGGGTGAGTGGAAGCATCTCATAGTGCCACAGGAACAGCCAGGCGACGTTCGCCAAGCAGCTCAGGGTAAACGGCTCGATGATGCTGTTCAGGCGTGGGTTCTCCCTCTGCGCTGGCAGTGCCTGGTAGATCGCATAGGCGGCCAGAGCGAGGTATATCAATCCCCAAATGGAAAAGACGTACCCAGCAGGTACGAAATAGACCTGGAACTGGTCCGATATTTCACCGGTGGTCTTGTCGTTGAGCGGCAGCGTGTTCGCCAGCCCGTTGACCGCGATGGTGGCGACGAGGGCCAGAACGACGACGATTTGCCCCAGGGCGTATCCTTTCATTCCCTGCCTCCTTTTTCCTTCCCGTTTGTTGCCCTAGCGACGATGGGCCCAACGCTCGCCGCCGTCCACAAACAATACCTCTCCTGTCACATAATCGGCGCGAACCAGGTAGAGCACCGCATCGGCCACGTCCTGCGGGCTGCCCCAGCGGCCCAGCAGTGTTCCCTCGGCCAGACGCTGCATTTGTACCTGGGGGAGTCCCGGCGGGGGAAGCACCGGCCCCGGCACTACCCCGTTGACGCGTACCTGCGGGGCCAGCTCGACCGCCAGGTTGCGCGCCAGCGCCCACAGCGCGCTCTTGCCCACGCCGTGGGGCAGGTACTTGGGCCAAGGATCGAACACGCCCCGATCGAGGATGGCGACGATGGCCCCCTCGCCGCGCGCGATCATCCCCGGCGCCAGCGCCTGGACCAACAGCAGAAAGCTTTCGGCCAGCACGCCCATCACCTGCCGCCACATTTCCGGCGTCGTCTCCACCAGTGAGGCACGGACAAAGGGGGAGGCGGCGTGCACCAACACGTCCACCCTGCCAAATTGTGCCTGCACTGCCGCGGCCAGCGTGCGGGCAGCCTGGGGGTCGGCCAGGTCGGCCTGGAAGGCCTGTGCCTCCACGCCCAACGCCTGCGCCTTGGCGACTGTCTCCTGGGCCGCCTCAGCTGAGCGGTTGTAGTGCACGGCGACGCGGGCGCCGGCCTGTGCCAGCCCTAGCGTGATGGCCCGTCCCACACGCGCCGCCCCGCCGGTGATGAGGGCGGTCTTGTCAGAAATACTCCTCATATCCCTCAATGCCCAACTCGTCCCGCACGAACTGCAGCTCCTGCCGTAGGTTGGGGTTGACGGGGACGCCCTGGGCGCGGACACGCTTCTCCGCCTCATACTCCTTCTCCCCGGCCACGTAAATTCGCTCCTGACCGGGGGCCTTGTGGGCGGCCTGCAGCGCGCGCAGGATGTTCCCTGTGATACGCTTTGATTCCTCCAGCGGCATAAAGCGACTCACGTCGATTGCCAGAAAGAAGTGACCCAGCATGTACGGGCGGTGGGAGCCATCCTCTGCAAACCCCAGCACGTCCTTCATAAACATCCCGCTGCCCAGCGAGGCGGCTAGGATCTCGACCATGGTCGCCAGGCCGTAACCCTTGTATCCTGCCAGGTCCTCGCCCGCGCCACCCAGGGGCAGCAGCGCGGCCTGGGCCTCGTTCAGGCCCGCCAAGATCGCGTCCGCATCCGTCATCGGCTGACCCTCGGCATCGATGACCCAGCCTTCCGGCACGGGCTTTTCGGCGCGGGCGGCCACCTCGACCTTGCCACGCTGGCAGATTGACGTGGCCCCGTCGAAGCAGAATGGATACGGCAGATCGGAGGGGGCGGCGAAGGCGATGGGGTTGGTGCCCAGCATCGGCTCGACGCCGAAGGTGGGCGCGATGGACGGACGGGCGTTGGTCACGGTGAAGCCTATCATCCCTTCTTTGGCCGCCATCAGCGGGTAGTAGCCGGCGATGCCAAAGTGGGTCGAGTTGCGCACGGCCACCGCGCCCGTGCCGTACTGCCTGGACTTGTCTATTGCCATCTGCATGGCGCGATAGGAAATGACGTGACCCATGCCGTGGTGGCCGTCGAGCAGCGCAGTCGTCTCTGATTCCCTGACCACCTCGATCTCGGTCTTGACCCGGTGTTGGCCGCGCTTGATGCGCGTGTAATAGTACTTGAGCCGCCCTACGCCATGCGACTCAATGCCGCGCAGGTCGGAGGTGATGAGCACGTCGGCGCAGATGGCGGCTTCGTCCTGCGGGACACCGAGGGCGGTAAAGACGTCAGCGATGAATGACTGGATGACGCTCGCGGGAATGTACGTGATCTCTGGCATGTTGGGATCTCCTGATGTGGTTTTTGGGGTTCGCTCAAAGTTTACTCCAAAAGGGGGCAGTGTGCAAGTGCGGCGTGCGTACCTGGCGATTTTGACTCACGAGTGCCGTTGGAGCTATCCAAAAAGTGTTCGTGGAATTCGTGCAATTCATGACCCTATTTGACAACCTCGTGCGACATGTAGTATAGTTAGTGGCGTGGAGGAAGGAGAGGAAACCGAGTACAGGCCGACGATCAAGGACCTGCCGGTCGATGAGCGCCCGCGCGAGCGACTGGCGCGGGCGGGCGAAGGGGCGCTTTCGACGGCTGAACTACTGGCGATCATTCTGCGCACAGGGCTGGGCGGCGAGAACGTCCTGGCCATGGCGACGCGCCTCATCTCCAAATACAATGGCTTGCCCGGGCTGGCGCGCGCCAGTTTTGCTGAACTGCAGGCGGAAAAGGGCCTGGGTAAGGCCAAGACGGCGCAGATCAAGGCAGCACTGGAACTGGGTCGCCGCATGCTGCTCACCTCGCCGGAAGATCGCTTTGCCGTGCGTTCGCCGGCCGACGTGGCGCAGCTCTTGATGGCCGAGATGGCCCATCTAGAGCAGGAGCACTTTCGCGTGCTGTACCTGGATACGCGCAACCGGCTGATGGGCTCGGAGACGGTATACGTGGGGAGCCTGAACGCCTCGCACATCCGGGTGGGCGAGATCTTTCGCGATGCCGTCAAGCGCAACTGTGCGGCGATCATCGTCGTTCACAATCATCCCTCGGGCGATCCAACCCCATCGCCTGAGGATGTGGCGGTGACGCGCCAGCTCGTCGAGGCGGGTAAGCTTTTGGATATCGAGTTGCTGGATCACTTGATCATCGGACAGCAGCGTTTCGTGAGTCTGCGCGAACGCGGACTGGGGTTTGAGTAGGCAATCCTTGCGAGGGTCGAGAAAACCTTTGCAGGGTTCGAGGAGGTGACTATGCCCGATTACGTCAGCCACATCATTCTTCTGCCTCAGGGGGCTGAGTGGGAGTGGTACGAGGCGATCCGTAGCTATATGCTACACTTTCGCGTGACCGTGACCCAGAGTGCGGACGATGCGGGCAGCTTTCATGGCATCAGCCACACCATCACGGTGATCGATACCCCCGGTGCGTGGCCGGGTAACATCGTGGACTGGCTGGGCGAGAACTATCCCGATGCGGCGCTCGATGTGATCCAGGTGAGCGATACGCAGGCGCTGGCCGATATGCTGGATGCGCGTGTGCAGGATGAGGACCGCTATGGCGAGCGGCAGACGCTGCTGCTCTCATGGCCCACGGATGCCGACGCGCGCATCAACCAGCATTTTGCCTCGATGCCCTGGGCCTACCGTAAGTGGCCGCAGACACCGGCACACGAGGGGACGGACATCTATGCGCCGGAAGGCGCCTCCATCCTGGCCTGCGCCGACGGCGACGTCTACTTTGTGGATACCGCTCACCCCGATCAGCCAGAGACTTATCCCTACGGCAATCAGGTGCGCGTCAAGCATCTTTTTGGCAAGCAGGTCTATTGTTCGATTTACGCCCACCTGGAGCGCATTGACGTGCAGAAGGGCGATCGCGTGCGTAGGGGGCAGCGAATCGGGACGGCCGATGCGACGGGGAACGTCATCGGCGACGAGGGGCATCACCTGCATCTATCTTTCTTGAGAGAAGGGGCCCAACTCGATGGCTATCGACCCGACTTGGTGGACCCCGAGCTTTATCTGGCTTGGCCTGATGGTCATCGGCTGACGCCCGATGACTCGCTGCCGCACCTTTATGGCGTACACGAGGATGCCGATCATGAGATGGCGCGCGCGATGCGCGATGCGGGCGTGCAGGG
>Ga0316577_10000845_pt1 | contig 13388 bp, 21 predicted proteins | sample S5NA_FD_203073 | JGI IMG/M metagenome (GOLD analysis project Ga0316577, IMG submission 203073) | Rhizosphere microbial communities from salt marsh grasses in Alabama, United States - S5-7_050615r2r1 | ecosystem: Host-associated > Plants > Roots > Rhizosphere | place: USA: Alabama | collected... | reverse complement strand
TAGGGACAGTCCAATACGCCAATAGCGGAGGTTAAAAACTCTTAGGAGTTTGTGAGGAGCCGGAGGTGGGACGCTAGGATCCCAGGGGTGTCTGATTCAGAGTGGCGCGCTGTCCATTTTGGGGGGGGCTTGGTGGGTAGGGCGCGCTCGCCGACCAAGGGTGTCTGAAGCCGCGGGGCGCGTACGATCAGTCTAACCACCGGCTCCCAGCGTCAAGCGATCCAGTCGAAAAAAGAAAACGTCAAGCAGAGGACAAAGAGTGCTTGACGCCTGCTCCACGGTGTTATGATAGCTGCATGACAGCAGCAAGCGACATGACACTTGAACAACGCGTCAACGCCCTCGGATCCCTCATTGAGAAGAACGAGGTGTGGGACGTCCGCCTGGTGTATCCGAACGAGCACGGCACGGAGTCCGAGGAGGCCTTCCTGGTCGTCTCCAGCCATGACGACGTCGAGAAGCTCGAGTCGCTCTGGAACACGGTGCACAACGCCAACGATCCGGACGAAGAGACGGACCGGCTCGACGAGGTGGTGGAGTTCGGATTCAGTGACGAGTACGACTGTTGCTTGGAGTGCGGCTCTGTCATCCGGACGCAGCCGGATTCGTACTGCTGGCAGCTCGAGGCCCAGTACTGCGACGGCGAGGGGTATGTGTGTTCCGAGTGCATCGACGGTGAGTCCTATCTCGAGGACTGTAAGAACCGATCGATGCTAGTCAATACGCGCCTCGCCGATCCCAGCGACCACCTGTGGACGCAGCTCGAGGACCTGGACTTTCAGAACGGTCTCTACGGCGGCCAGAAGGCGGATCCCGAGGCCGTCGTCAAAGCGCTGAACGCTGAGGACATCGACTGCCTGTTCACGGGCTCCGTCGGTCAGTTCGACGTCCGCTTTCGTGTGTGGGTGCCCGAGGGCGACGAAGACCGCGCGCGAGAGGTCCTAGAAGGCTCCAGGACCGACCTTCCTTATGACCCTGCCGTTGAGATGTCTAAGGCTCTCAGCTCCATTGGGAAGGGCTACCAGGGCTCAGAGCATATCCAGGTGGTGGAGCGTGAGATCACGCCGGAGGAGTTCATCGACGGATCGTGGGCGCGTGAGGAGCACGCCGGCACCATCCAGTCGGTCACGATAAAAAAGTCGACCTAGCACTTGACGGGGGGTCGGCGTGACTACAACAAGCTCAGGAGGACAGACATGGACAAGCAAGCGGCAATCGAAAGGCTCAAAGAGGACGTTCAGCCGGGTGACACCCTTCACATGTTCGTTACTGACGTTGCTCGTAGCGGGATGTCCCGTTCGATCAAGGTCTACCGGTTCTCGGTGCTCGAGGACGGGCGGATCGATGCGCAGTGGCTCTCGTACCTCATCGCGCTCGCGCTCGAGATGCGCTTCGATGAGAAGCGGGAGAGTGTGAGGATCGGTGGGACCGGAATGGACATGGGCTTTGCGCTCGTCGATGCCCTGTCCAACCTGCTGTTCGAGCGCTCCAGCGCTATCAGACACGAGTGGTTGTGAGCCGCTTGACGCCCTGCGGGGCGTGCCTACCATCTACTTATTGAGACACCGCTCTGCAGGACAGCCCAAAGCCATCGCACGATGTCTTACCTCCCGGGCTGTCCTGCCGGGCTCCCTTTCCCTCATCCAATCAAAACTCCAAGGAGCTTTGAACAAAGCGGAAGACCCGTGCGGGTCAATCGATCAGTAGTCCATGGAGATCTTGGGGAAGAGCTGCCAGACGGTGCAGCCGTCGCAGGTGATCTTGCCGATCCCGTCTGGGGACACGGCGTATCCGAAGTTGATGGAGACCTCAGGTGTGGGGCCCACCATCTTCTCGGCGAAGCGCTGAGCCCCCTTGAGGGTCTTGTATTTCCGCGTCTTGCGGAAGCGGTCGATGCTTTCGTAATAGACAGTGATCATGGTTGGTTGTGTCCGAACTCGTCGCGGTTGCGCTCCTCGATGCACTCCTCGCAGAGGGGCTCCTCGAGGTCCCCGTAGAGATCGGAGTCCTCATCGCCGCAGTCGGAGCAGCAGGTGAGGCTCTCGGTCTCGAACTCGCCCTCTACCGTGGTGGTGAGCTTCTGGTCCGCCTGGTTCTCGGCGTCGTCTTTGTCCACCGCCTCCACCTCGATCACGTAGGTGCAGGTTACTTGGTATTTGCGGGTCTTCAGTTTCTTGGCCATGTCTTACCTCCTGACCGTATCATAAGGTCCTGGTGGGAGCGTCAAGTAGAAAGTTGACTAGTAGGTGCTGCGGGCTGGGGTGGGGTCTTCGTCTTCCTCGTTCCAGAGAAGCAGGCGGCGTTCGAACTCGTCGAGCGCGACCTCGATCAGAGTGTTGGAGTGGAACACGTGGAAGCGCATCCCGTCGGCCAAGCAGCCCTTGTAGTGGGCGAGGAAGCCGAGCAGGTGCTTTCGCTGCATGCGCGTGTCCAGGATCTCAGTACCGGAGTCGCGGAGCACCCAGCCAAATCGCTTGGGGGCGTCCTGGGACTCCAGGCGTTCCTTGTCGTGCTTGTACAGGTCGTCTTGGTGGATCATAGGCCAGCCGACGTTCTCTGCTTGTGCTCGAATGGAATCGTATGCTGGGCCGGTGCTTAGAATAATCAAGGTGTCTTGCCTCCTGACCGTACCATAAGGCCCTGGTGGTAGCGTCAAGTAGAAAAACGACACTCGTCTTTTTGCTTGACGCCCTGGGATCGGTGGTAACGATGGGGGCATGGCAAAGAACACCGAGCCGACATTCGTAGAGTGGTCTTGCGGGTGCAAGGGGATCCTCATCCCTGATGACCAGGAAAAGGACCTCGTCCTGTGGGCGTGCGACACGTCCGCCGAGGACCCGGATCCGGAGTGCTTCTGCAAGCGCAACATGGGCGGCAAGGACTTCACGTACCTCACGCCCCTGAAGCGGGACGCGTTGATTCAGGACATCGCTCGGCTCGTGGGCGATGGCTACCGCTATCGTACTATCAGGAGCGCCCTTGCGCTGCCAAAGGAGGGCTGAGATGGTCATAGGGGGCTCTTTGAGCCCGAGGGTTCATCAAAACTCCCAGGAGTTTTAGTCTTTCTCGAACATGGCGATCAGCCTCTTCATCCGCGATCGCACGTCCTGCGCGCCAGCTCGGCGCTTGTCCTTCCACCGCTCCAACGCTTTCTCGTAGTGCCCCGGAGCTTCCTGTGCGCTCCGGACCCGGCGCGCCACCGCCGCCTGGACAGCGGCGCGGCGGGCTTTCTTCTTCTCGGCGGAGACAACCTCTGCGAGCCTCATGGCCCGCAGCGTAGCCTATGGGAAGAGGATCGGGAAGTCTGACTTGAGCTGGCGCTTGTACTTGAAGAGGAGCCCTTCCAGGGCGCGACACGCGTCGTCGGTGTCGAGGTCGTACGCCATGAGGAAGCGCGAGATGGCGGCATCCGGCTTGTTGAAGCCCTGACCGTCCTTGGCCACGGCGCCGTCGCACACGCTGATCATGTACTCGTAGGCGCCTTTGAGCGCGCCCTTCACCTCGGGCGTGAGGTCGAGCTGGGGCCGCTCCGGCGAGCGCTCTTTCTGGCGCCCGAGAAGGAGCTGTACGCGGCTCGCGTGCTCGTCGCGCCCGATGGCCTCGAATGCCGCCCGGCGGTCTTCCTCGCTCTCGTGGCGAACCTGAACGCCATTGGAGCCGTTGGAGCCGTCGCGCGGGACGAACTTGTGGGTGGCCTCGATGGCGGCGGCAATGACCTGCGCCTTGCTGTTGATGAGCGCGTTGACGTGGCGATCCAGCTTGTGATCGCTGGTCATCTGAATCACGTGCAGGGATGCGGCTTCCTGGCCGATCCGGCGCATCCGGTCTTCAGCCTGGCGGTTCCCGCTGGGGTTCCAGTCCAGATCCACGAAGATCTCGGTGTCCGCGCGCGTGAGCGTGATTCCCTCACCGCCGGCCTTGATCGTGAGCCCGAGGCCCTTCAGCTTGCCGGCCTGGAAGGCCTCGACAATCTCTGCCCGCTTAGCGGCCGGAGTATCACCCGTGATGGTCGCCCAGCCGTCCCGGGCCGCCAGGGTGTCGATGGGGAAGCGGTGCGCTGAGAAGACGAGCACGGGCTTCTCGTTCTCCTCGTAGTCCGCTACCAGGTCGAGCATGGCGGGCGTGCGAGCCTTAGCCATCTCGGCGCGCACCTCGGAGAACTCGTCAAACGAGGGCAGCTCGCCGATCGCGATGGTATCGGCCCAGTGCTCCCACAGCTGGTCGAGCTTCTTCAGCAGGGTCTTGGACAGGCCGTTGACCACGAGTGCCTGGCGCGTGATCGCGGGCAGATCGGGGAGCACTTCTTCCTTCATGCGACGGATCATGACGCGGCGCATCCGCTCCGGACACTCGGGAGTCGGGATGCCCCACTCCCAGCCGTAGCGGCCTTTGTAGCCGTTCATGACGCGCGTGAAGGTGCCCCAGGATCCGAACACCTCGCGGCCCATGTTGAGCGACTGAAGGACGCCCCACAGGTCCGGAGGACGGTTCTGGAGAGGAGTCCCGGTGAGGCCCCACACTTGTGCGCAGTGCTCGGCGATGCCGCGCACGCGCTTGGAGCGAGCGGCCTTGTGATTCTTGGCGCGCTGGCACTCGTCGGCGATCAAAATAATGCCCTTGAGCGCGGCCTTCTCCTCGTCGGAGGGGTCGGCGGCCCACTTGGGGAGGATATCGTAGTTGACGACAACCATCTCACCAGGGGCGGGGAGCGCGGCCAGCGAGTCGAGGCACTTCCGGCCGGACAGGCACTTGACCTCGAAGTGAGGGGCCCACTTCTTCGCCTCGTTGCGCCAGTTGAACTTGACGTTGGCCGGGACGATCGCGAGGACGGCGGCATCCTTGGGGAGCGCGAGGAGCACCTCGATCGTCTTCCCGAGGCCCTGGTCATCGGCGAGGAGCGCGCGCGGGTGACTGGCCAGGTGTGCGATGCCGTCGAGTTGGAAGGGGTAGGCGCCCTTCTCCGTGGCCTCGGCAAGGATGGTCTCGATCGCCTCACCGTAGGAGAATTCGCGCAGCTCGGGCGCGATCTCCAGCGAGAGTTGCTCGGCGAGTTCCAGGACGCGCGGGCGGTCCTTCGGATCCATGCTGGCGCGCCAGACCTTGTTCTTCGCATCCCAGGCGCTCTTTTGACTGGCGGGCGGGGGGAGCGCGCGAAGGAGCGGGAGCGCGTTGGGGTCGTACGGCATGCGGATCGTGCCGTCCGCCTCGATCAGGCGGCGCGTGTCCTCGGGCTCCGGCACCTTGAGGCCCAGGGCCTCGATGCACGCGGAGCTATTGCACACGGTCGCCCAGCGGCCGTTTTCCTGACGGAACGCGAACCCCTCACCTACGGGGACCTTCTCCTTGCGCTCGGCGCGGGGGCACCCGGGCGCGACGCATAGGTGAGAGTACTTGTTTTTGTACAGCTTGCTCACTTCTTGCCTCCGTGGCAGATCGTTCACACCTGGCGCGAGCGTCAAGCGACTTCCCGAGGATATTTTATTTCGTCCAAGCCCTTGACGCTAGCCGGCGGTGCTTATCATACGAGCAGAGAGGAGGGGCCAGCACAGGGGGATCGTTTCTCGCGCGGGGAGCGCGAGCTGGCGGGGCCCTGCCCGAGTGCCAAAACTCCTGGGAGTTTTGAATGCCCGTACGGGCCAAAGGCCCTGGGGCCTAGAGGTCCCTTTCCCGAGGTACGTCGATCGCCTCCCGGTGATACTCGATCCCGTTCGCATCGCAGTAACGAAACGGGGCTTCACTTCCGCCGTGCTTGTGCTTCTCGCGCGGGGGTGTGAGACCCTGCTCGTCGAGCCACTTCCAGGCGGCTTGCTCGTAGAAGTCCCCGTAACCGTATTCGGGTTCGGTCCGGTGGACTTCCTTGCCGTCCACGATGATCGTGGCGGTGCAGTATGTGTTGCCGTAGGACTTCTGGAACCAACGGCGGCCGATGATGGTGATTGATTTCGGTTTCTTCATGCCTCCACCTCGCTAGTGCTGCTGACGAGCAGTCCCCGGAGCATATCCAGCTCGTACTCGCGTCGTTGTTCAATCTCGTGCTCATCATCGTAGATCATGATGTAGCCCAGGGAATCGATCACTTCCCACTTGCCGCACGACTCGCACCGCTCCTCGAGGATGAGGGTCTGGCAGTAGAGCCGCCCATCGTTGATATCTCGCACGTACTGATCGATATCCTCTTGCTCGCTTGCGAGGTTGCCGGGATCGATGTGCTCTTCGTTTTCCCAGCGAAGTCGAAACCGCTTGTTGCCCATGTCTTGCCTCCTGAACGTATCATAAGGCCCCAGCCGATCCGTCAAGTGAAAAAATAAAGATAGATTGACTCTAGACGGTGAGCCTGGGTGGCTATTATGGGGGTGGAGGCAAGACACGTATGGCAAAGAAACGATACTCTGGATGGTTCCTAGCAGACGATCTGCTAGTGCTCGGGTTGACGCCCAAGGGGCATGAGACGCTCTTGAAGCGCACGAAGCGGGGCATCCCCAGCGGGGCCCTACAGTTCCAGACCGAGCACGCTGCACGGGTGGAGCTGACCGCGATGAAGAACGGGCCCGTCTGGCCCCTCTGGACCCCCAACGCTCGCGTGGTCCGGTTGACGTGGAGCTAGGCCGCAAGGCCGCGGCCTTGTTCAAAACTCCTGGGAGTTTTGATTCCGCTGGAAGAGGAGGGGTCCGAGCGGGAAGAATGCCGCTCGGACCAGACATGACAACCTACTGCTGCAGCCGACGCGCTAGCTCTGGCTCCGGCTGACACGGGCCGCCTGCTACGGCGGTTTGATCCGTGCCCTGCCCTCATCGCAACCGAGGCTTTACCGGGCGTCCCCGACCTCAGTCTCGGCTGCAGCAGTGGGGTGTCATACCCCCTGTTAGATCAGTGTTCGGCGTTTTCGAACTCCTCCCGGTCGTCGGCCAGGAACCGCTCGACCTTGGGTGCGACCTTGCGACAGGTGCGCCAGATTCGCTCGGCTTGCCGTGAATCCGAGTCATAACCCAATTCCGAACAGAAGTCTTCAAAGGACTCCTCACCCGAGCGGGCGTCCGAGATGAGACAGGACAGGACGTCCGCCGCTTGGGGCTCCCGATCCCACGCCGGCCCACAAGAAAAGTAGGTGGTGATCTGGCGCGGTCCGTAGCCCGGGACGTTGCGCGAGAGTCGCACCTTGTAGTGATAGGACCCCGCCGGCATATCGCCGCCCATGTTGGGATTCTCACCCACCATCTCGGCTTCGCACTTGATGTTGAACCGGTCACACACGTTCTGTAGCTCGCTCTTCATTGTTGTCTTGCCTCCTGAACGTATCATAAGGCCCCAGCCGATCCGTCAAGTAGAAAAGAAAAGAAAGATTGACACTAGACGGATCGGCCCGGTGCTTACAGTAGGAGCGCGGAGGTAAGATATAGTGCGGTCCGCTCGACAGGCCGCTAGGCCTCGCCACGTTCAAAACTCCTAGGAGTTTTGAAACAGGACAAAAGGGCAAGGCAGGGGGCGTGCCCTGCCCTCGGGTTCTTAGCTTCTTCCGTCTGGCACCTCCCCTCCGTACATCTTGAACATGATTCGTGCGTCTGTCCGGCCTTCTTCCAGTCCGCGCATGACTGCGGAGCGCATGTCGCCCTTCATGTATTCCTTGGCGGTGGCTCCGATGCGGTTGACCGGACGGTTCATACGCTCCGCATGAGCGCTTGGATCGTCCAGCTCGCGCGATAGCTCGCGAGCTTCCTTCATTTGCTTGCGCCAGTTGTTGCCGCAGAAGTCACCCATAGGCGCTTTGCAGCCGTAGGAGTGCAGAGCCTCCACAAGAGCCAACGGCCCGTAGCGGAAAGCCTCATTCAATGAGAGCCCGACGCAGGAAAGGGCGCTCTTGATGTTTTCGTCCGTGACTTCTTCCAAGTCGATCTCGGACAGGTCGACGCAATACGTAAAGGTCGCGTCGGAACCGCACGCGTCCACCATGTTGACCAGCTCGATAACGTGGTAGCGGTATTCGCTCACCCGACGGATCCACTTGCCGCCGTAGTCTGCATAGTTGACGTCGCCCGCGAGGAACGAAAAGGTGTGCTGTGCTTTTTTGTTTGCCATTGTCTTGCCTCCCAAACCTATCATAGTTGCGTGGAGCCAACGTCAAGTAGAAAAGAAAAGAAAGATTGACACTAGACGGATCGCGATCGGTGTCGATACTGGGGATAGGGAGGCAAGACAATGGCAAAGACAAAGAAACAACTCAACACCTACGCTGCTACGCTCCGATGTGTTGGGCGTATCATGGGACTCGAGCAAGAGATCCGGTTCAAGAGCGCAAGTCTCGAGGATGCGCGTATCTTCGCCGATGACTACGTCTATCAGAACCGCGACCGGTTCTCCCGGGTGCTCAAGGTGAAGGCCGCATAGGCCGCCGGGCCTCGCGCCCGTGCTCGAGGCCAAAACTCCATGGAGTTTTGAATGGGGACAGGCCCCGAGGGGCTCAGAAGTTGATGAGCCCCATCTGGCGACGCTCGGCCGCGTGCTCTTCCCGGACGCTTGCCCCGCCGTCATAGGTGAAGTGCCCTTCGGACTGAGGGCTTGGGGTGTGACCGCACTTCGGGCACGGCTCCCATAGACCGTCGGCGTAGCCGTCCCGGTCAACCTCTACATAGAAGTCGTGGCCGCATTCGCTGCATTCGCATTCAAGCTCCATGTTCTTACCTCCTACCTGTATTCTAACCACGTGGAGCACCCGTCAAGCAAAAAGACGAGAAGACTGTGCGGCTATATGCCAAAACTCCAAGGAGTTTTTATTTCGGTGAGGGTCCGAAGACCCGTGCGGGTCATTCGGGCTCCACGATCTCCCCGGTTCCTACCCGATAGACCGGATAGGGCGCCTTCCCATCCTCAAACCAGTCATGACCGAGGCAGTAGCATTTGTTTGCCTCGTGAGGCTCATCCAACGGGCTCCGAAGATGGCAAGCCCCGGGGGCGCAAGGGGAGCAGAATTGGGCATAGGTGAAGTAGGGTGACTTCACCACGAAGATATCGGTATCATTGGCCGATTGCGTGGCCTGATACCCGTCCGAATCGATATACCATTCGAGCGCATCTTCGGCGTAGCAGTCATCCGGGCCAAGCTCGGTCTCGCAATGCGGACAGGTCTCTACCTCATCCGGATCCTCGATCGTGTTTCCGCATGCGGGGCATGCCGGATCCGGGTAGACAGGTTCGGCATCATCGCACCATGCCTGACAGACGTCATTCACAGGGATCACGCCATAGCGGATACCGGTATCCGTGTCCACGTTGCAGGCCAGTCCGAATGCATAGTTGATACCGCGATAACTAGTTGCTCCCATGTCTTACCTCCTACACCTATCATAGTCGCATGGAGCCAACGTCAAGCGAAAAAAGAAAGATAGATTGACGCTTGACGGATCGCGATCGGTGACTCCAATCTTTGCAGGGAGGCAAAGACATGGAATTCAATCGCTACGACATTATCGAGGCTCACTACTGGTTTTGCGCGGATTACCATGAGGGACAATGGTCCGAGAAGTATCAGCGACTTTGCCGGATCAGCCGATATTTCAGCCCGGGCGCATGCTCCAACGGTCCGAGCAACGAAAACAGCCAGGCAATCTATGACGACTTGGTAGCGAAGGAGGGGGCCTAGTCCCCGTGCTCGAGGCCAAAACTCCAAGGAGTTTTGAAGCCGGTCAGCGAGGAAGGGGCTCGACAGCCCCTTTCGTTCAGTCTTCCATGTCCACCGCGGACTGGATTCCCGGGTTGCGGCAGTCGCAATCCCCGCAGGGATCGGCCAGTGCGTGCTCTGCCCAGCACTTGCGCGACTTCTCGAGGTCTTCCAGCGACTTGATGTCAGGGTCGCCAGGCTCGCGCTCGGTGAGAGCGCCACCGAACGCGGTGTAGAGAACGCAGCTATCCTCACCGTGCGGTCCAGCGATAACCGTGAGGGTGCGCACCATGCGGTAAGGTGCCTGGATCATCCGGGTGGCGACCTTACGGCCATCTCGGATACCGTAATACACGATATCTTCGGGGACAGGATCATCACCCATGAGCGGACCGTAGAGCCCACAAAAGACCTTGCCCAGCTCGACCGGCAGCTGGAACGTTTCGATAAAGAACGCATCGCGATCGGCGAACCGCTCTTTGATGTGATCCAGAACCTCGGACGTCAGTCCATGGTCAACGTGCGAGTCTTTTGTGATTTTCAGTGCCATTGTTGTTGCCTCCCTGTTTCTAAGTTAGTCACCTCGCCCAGCCGTCAAGCGACTAGCCGAGGAAAAGATCGCCGTAGGTCGCGAGCCATGCTTCCAGCTCGCAATCGGCGAGGTACTCTTCCAGTCCCTCACCGAGCACAGCGCTAGCATCGCGACGGAGAGCACGCCGAGACGTACGTTTCTCCCATGCCCTAGTGCGCGCTTGTTTGCGCGACTCGCTGTGATGGTACTTGTCAGTCGCATAACCTCCGTTGGCGGCATAGTGCGCGATGCTCCGACCGATACCCTTGATTCGCATATTCTCGTTCCCCTCACTGGCATGATAGGCACCTAGCCTATGCGTCAAGCGAAAAAAGAAAGATAAATTGACGCTTGACGCATAGGCTAGGTGCCTATCATGTGGTTGGGAGGAAAACATGAAAGACTGGAATCGTTACGAGTGGACAATCGGGGTTGCAGCGATGCTGCACATTGCCCTTGGCCATCCGGGCCTGGCCATTTCTGGGGCCGTGTGGGGCTTCACACGCCCCTAGGGGCTTTGCCCCCTGCCCGGATTCAAAACTCCTGGGAGTTTTGAAAGGCGCGAGGCGGATAGGGTCGGGACGCTGACCCCGACCCCTGTTGAATGGCCCGTGGGCTCGCCTTTTGGTCCCCTTGTGCACGCGCGCGAGCCCCTACACGCGCACCGGGGTCAACTAGAGCAACACTGTCTCACCTCCCACATGTAAGGTAAGCACCGAAACCGATCGTCAAGTAGAAAAATAAAGAAAAGTTGACTCCTACAGAAAGCCAAAACTCCATGGAGTTTTGATTCTGGGTAGGGGCCGAAGCCCCGGATGGCTAGCCGCGGTCCGCGCAGTCTATCTCCAGTGTCTAAGGGTCCCGTCGAGTGCTCTCACGGGAGAGCAATCGGCGGGGCCCCTAGCCCCTAGGCCCTAGCGCTTGGCCCATGTGACTTGCGCGTAGCGCCCTCGGTCCATACCGCGCAGCCTACGGAGCGCGTCGTTGAAGTCTCGGGCGTTACCGGCGTCCCGGAGAACACCGATCCGAGCTGCAGTGTGCCGGATGGCGCTAGGATCGGTTGACAGCGTGCCCGTTCCCGAGCACACCGGGCACGAGGCGATGTCTGCTTTCAGCTCGGATGCCCGATCATTCGCCTCATCCTCGGTCAACTCGGGCATGCGACGTCGCAACCACTCAGCAATCTCGGACTTCTTCATGGCATCGATAGGCATGACACCCACCAGGATGTCGGTGGTGTCCTCTGGCTCCGCGGAGCCGAATAGAGTGTTTCCGTACACGTAGCCTGTAACGGTCTTATTCACCTGCAGGAAACGCCTGATAGCCAGGCAGTCGCAGGCGATCGTCCGTTTCCGGTCCCGGTTTCCCTCTATAAGGGTTTCCAGGATGCGAAAGGTCAAAGCGCTGAAGTCGTCGGAATTATTGGTGTTTTGCGTGTTGGTCTCGGACATGGTGGACTCCCCTAGAGGGCGGACCGGTGCCTCCAATGCGCACCCCGTGTGCGCGTGAAGCCCCTGTCTGATAGCGCCCCCTATCATCAATATCAGTATAATCCCGCACTCAGCAGCGTCAAGCGAGTGGTTTAAATTCTTTTTCCCAATGATTACGAGGGGTTAGGTGGTGCTCATACCCTGAGCTGCACTGCGTCATGTAGGGCCGTACCCTTAAGGGTTTGCCCGTTTACTCCGGCTCTGTGGGTAGGGTGTACCCGCATATTTGGCGGGGCTTGCCCCTCCCTATGGACTTTTGGCTTCCACTTGACAATCAATGCATCAGGGCCGTGCTCCCCGGTCAGTGCATCGGGTCGTGTGAGGCGTCAGGGCTGTGCTCCCCGGTTGAGGCGTCAGGGCTGTGCTCCCCGGTCAATGCATCGGGCTGCCCCCTCGTCCGAGAACCTTGGCAATCAATGCATCATGTTTAAGACAACAGATCGCACGAGGCGCGCTAGAGGCCCTTCGACTACTGGAGAAATAATTTTTTTCAGCTGGGTTTTTTGTTTGTTGACAATCAATGCATCGTGTTTAAAACCTATCCAAGCTCGATGCCGAAAAAAGTAGGGACCACGAAGAAAAAAGCAGCCAAGAAAAAGACTGTTGCAAAGAAAAGAGCAGTCAAAAAGAAGACCGCCGCGAAGAAAAGAGCAGTCAAGAAAGCCACGACCAAACGGAAGGCGGCCAAGAAGAAAGAGAAGCCGCCCGTCACGAAGGCGGAGCGGAAGGACGGTCCCATCATACGTACTCAGAAGATGGAGTTGCTCAAGCCTCTCAGTGAGGGCCACACCTGGGACGGCGTCGGTCCGGTGCTGCGCGCCCAGCGCTACGTCACAAAGCAGCTCCTGGACGCTGCAATCATCGGCAGTATTGAGTCGTTCTCGCGGATCCGCAACGGTGAGAGTGAGGGGCGGTTCAAGCAGAAGACAGTCCAAAACGCGGACGGCACGACCACGGTCCTCGAGCCCACACCCGGCTGCCCGGGGGAATCCACGAACTCGTACCGCGCAGTTGGTGCGGAGGCGCGGGAACTCATGTCTTGGGGGCAGGAGAGGCTCGCTGAAGAGATAGAGAACGACCGGATCAAGAACGAGAAGGAAGAGGACCGGAAGGCCAAGCTGGCCGCCAAGAAGAAGAGATCCAGGAAGAAGCTCACCCCCAAGCAGGAGCAGGAAGCCGCCGAGAAGGAAAAAGAGGCCGAGGAGAGGGCTGCAAAGGCAGCCAAAAATCGGATGAGTCAAATTCGCTTCTTCGGGGAGATCGCCACCCTGAATCTCGGGAGCGAGATACAGGGTTCGATTGCCAGGATGGCGGATGCTTACTTTAGGGAGTGGAAGAAGGATCGGCGCGGGAAGCGGATCCCCTCCTGGAAAAAAGGCGCCTCCCTCCCCATGCGGAAGAGGGCGGTGAAGCTCACCATCGAAAAATACAAGGGTGCTGACTACCCCGTCCTTTTATTGGCGCACAAGACCGGCATGACCGTGAAGTGGGCCGTCGGCGGGAAGGGGGCGTACATCGGGCGGCTCCTCGAGATCGCTCGGGGCGACAACGGGATAACGACCGGGGATTGCAAGATCAAGTACGACGAGCGGCAAAAAAAGTGGTTTGCGCACCTCTCCTACTACGAGCCGCAGCCTAACATACCCTGCGATCCGAAAAACGTCATGGTTCTCCA
>Ga0316577_10000844_pt1 | contig 13390 bp, 13 predicted proteins | sample S5NA_FD_203073 | JGI IMG/M metagenome (GOLD analysis project Ga0316577, IMG submission 203073) | Rhizosphere microbial communities from salt marsh grasses in Alabama, United States - S5-7_050615r2r1 | ecosystem: Host-associated > Plants > Roots > Rhizosphere | place: USA: Alabama | collected... | reverse complement strand
CGGCCCCGGCGGCGGAGGCCACGGTCACAAAGCGCTCCACACCAAAGGCCAGGATGGGGTTGATGTACCCCATCAGCATAAAGGGCTGCGTCACGCCGCGGGCGCGCAGCTCTGCCACCATCTCGACGCACTGTGCCGCGTTGACGCCCTGCTCCAACGCCACCTGCGTCGAGTGCTGGATGGTGGGGCCGTCGGCCAGGGGATCGGAGAAGGGGAAGCCCAGCTCGATCAGGTCCGCGCCGGCTTGGGCGATGGCTTCCACGATGTCCAACGAGGTCTCGGGATCGGGATAGCCTAGGGTAAAGTAGGGCATCAGCGCCGCGCGCCCGCCCTCTTTGGCAGATGCAAAGGCCGCTGCGATGCGTTCCAGTCCATTCATTCCTGCGCTCATTGCGCCACCTCCATTCCCAGTGCCTTGACGACGGTGTCCAGGTCTTTGTCGCCTCTGCCGGAGAGGTTGATGAGCACGACCTCATCGGGCGACATCTGTGGCGCGCGCTTGACCGCCTCTGCCACGGCGTGGGCCGATTCGAGGGCCGGGATGATGCCCTCGGTGTGCGTCAGAAGCTGGAACGCCTCCAATGCTTCGTCGTCGTTCGCGTAGGTGTACTCGGCGCGGCCCAGGTCGCGCAGTTGGGCGTGCTCCGGGCCGACGGCGGCGTAATCGAGTCCGGCGGAGATGGAGTGGGTGTTCAGGATTTGCCCGTCGGGGTCTTGCAGGACGTAAGTGTAGGTGCCGTGTAGCACGCCTGGCCTCCCCAGGCTGGGATCGGCGAAGCGGGCGGCGTGCTTGCCCGAGGCAATCCCCTCGCCCCCGGCCTCGACGCCGACCAGCTCGACCTCTGCGTCGTCGCGGAAACCGCTAAAGATGCCGATGGCGTTGGAACCGCCGCCCACACAGGCGATGCACACGTCGGGCAGCCGTCCGACCTGCGCCAGCATTTGCTCCCGCGCCTCCCGGCCGATCACTGCCTGAAAGTCGCGCACCATCGTGGGATAGGGGTGCGGGCCGAGGGCCGAGCCGAGCAGGTAATGGGTGGTCTCGACGTTGGTTACCCAGTCGCGGATGGCCTCGTTGATGGCGTCCTTGAGCGTCTTGCTGCCGCTCTCCACCGGGCGCACCTCGGCTCCCAGCAGGCGCATGCGCAGCACGTTGGGCTGCTGGCGGGCGATATCGACGGTGCCCATATAGACCACGCATTCCATCCCCAGGAGGGCGGCGGCGGTGGCGGTGGCCACGCCGTGCTGCCCCGCACCGGTCTCGGCGATGACGCGCTGCTTGCCCAGTCGCTGCGCCAGGAGCGCCTGCCCCAGGGCGTTGTTGATCTTGTGCGCGCCAGAGTGGGCCAGGTCCTCACGCTTGAGGTAGATCTGCGCGCCGCCCAGATGCGCGGTCAGCCGCCGGGCGTGGGTGAGTGGCGTTGGGCGGCCCACGTAGGTGCGCATCAGGTCGTCCAGTTCCGCCTGGAACTCGGCATCATCCTGCAGGGCCAGATATGCGGCCTCCAGCTCATCCAGTGCGCTCATCAGCGTATCTGGCACGAATTGGCCACCGTAGCGGCCGAACTTGTGCGGGAGTGAGGTTGTTTTGGTCATAAGCTATCTCCTGTTGCAAGTGTGCAAGTTAACCAGTAGATGATTGGTCGCACATGATCTCTTCTATCTGGCCTTTGTCGAGACGGTAGATGACGTGGTGGGGGTGGTTGAGGGCCAGCATGGTGTGCGGGTCTAGTTGGCAGTACGCGCCTCGTATGGTGCGGCTGATCATCTCGTGGGCCACGGCGATCAAGAGTTGCTCCTCCGGCGCAGTGGCGAGCCAGGCGATGGCCCGTTCGTGTACCTTGGCGTAGCTTTCTCCGCCGGGAATCACGTACTCCCATTTGTTCTCCGCACGTTCCTGCCGCGCGCCGGGGAACCGCTCGTCGATCTGTGCGTTGCTCAGTCCTTGCCAGTGTCCCATGTGATGCTCGGCGAGCAGCGGCTCGGCGACGATGTTTTCTTGATCGATGCCGAGATGATCCGCGATGATGGTCGCCGTGACCATGGCCCTGCCCAGTGGACTGCTGGTGATGTGGCGGACGGCGTCGCCGTTCAGCAACTTGCGCAGACAGCGTCCCAATACCTCGGCTTGGGCGACCCCGCGTTTGGTCAGGGGGGAATCCAGCCGTCCTTGCCGGCGCCCGATCAAATTCCAGGCGGTTTCGCCGTGGCGTACCAGGTAGATCATCTTTGAGACTCACGCGCCGCCTGTACAAAGGCAGCCATTTTACCCGCGTCCTTCTTGCCGGGGCTCGACTCCACGCCCGAGGCCACGTCTACACCCCAGGGGCGCACCTGGGCAACGGCGGCGGCGACGTTATCGGGCGTTAGCCCGCCGGCCAGCAGGATCGGGTACTGTGCGGCCAACGTCCGTGCTAGCTCCCAGTCGCCGGTGTGGCCGGTGCCGCCGTACTCGCCGGGACGGTAGGCGTCCACCAACAAGGCCGGCGATGTGGAACGGGCAAAGCGGGCGGCGTCGGCCAGCGCCTCTTCCGGCAAGGTGGGGCGGATTCCCTTGAGCGCTGATGGACCAAGGGCGTGCAGAAACTCCGGCGGTTCGTCGCCGCTGAGCTGCACGAGGTCGAGGTGACAGTCGTCGGCGATGGCCTCGATCTCGACCCGGGGCGCGTTGACAAAGACGCCCACGAGCGTAATGCGTGATGTGTATTGCGTAAGGGCTGATACGATGCGCCAGCAGGCTTCGGGTGTGATGTATCGTTTGCTCTTGGGGTAAAAGTTGAAGCCGAGCATGTCGGCACCTGCATTCACTGCATCCAGCGCATCTTGCCGTGTAGTGATGCCGCAGATCTTGACGCGTGTGTATGGTCGCACGAGCTCGCGCACCTTGGCTCCGGCGTCCTCGGCCACGACGAGCGACTCGCCTACCAGCATCGCGTCGGCGCCGATCTGAGTTAGGCGGTCGACGTCGGCAGGGGTGTGGATGCCGCTCTCAGCCACCAGCGTGACGTCGGGCGGCACGAAGCGGCGTAGCCTGGCGGTGGTCTCGATATCGACCTGGAAAGTGTGCAGGTCGCGGTTGTTGACGCCGATCAGGCGCGGTTGAAGCGCCAGCGCGCGCCGCAGCTCGGGTTCATCGTGCACCTCGACCAGGGCCGTCATCCCCAGCTCGCGCGCGTGGCGGTGGAGCGCGTGAAACTCATCGTCGCTCAACATCGCCACGATCAGCAGCACTGCATCCGCTCCGGCTGCACGTGCTTCGTAGATCTGGTACGGATCGAAGACGAAATCCTTGCGCAAGAGGGGCAGGTCTATCTCTGCTCGGATGGCTTTCAGATAGTCGAGGTGGCCCTGGAAAAAGTGCTCGTCGGTCAGCACGCTGATGGCGGCGGCACCGTTCTGCTGGTACGTGCGTGCCAGGCGCAGCGGATCGAAATCCTTCACCAGCAGCCCGCGTGAGGGAGAGGCGCGCTTTACCTCAGCGATCAGGGCTGGGTGTGATGGGCTTTCTCGCAAAGCGGCCACAAAGTCACGCGGTGGCGCGGCCTGCGTGGCCTCGGCCTGAACGTCGGCCAGAGGTCGGGCACGCTTTCGCTCGGCTAGTTCTGAGCGCTTATAGGTAAAGATGTCGTCGAGTATTGTCATTTGGTTCTCTGTAGAGCGGATTGCCAATCCGCTCTACACTACCAATCTCTGACTCATCGCCGCCAGCGCGTCCAGCTTTTGTAACGCTGTTCCGCTTTCCAACGACTGGGTCGCTTCGTCCAGCGCGGTTTCAAAGCTATCGGTGGTCAGTGAGAGCGCCGCCGCCGCGTTGAACAGCACCACGTCACGGCAAGGACCTGTTTCCTCGCCAGAAAGAAGCGCGCGCATCTTTTTGGCATTGTCCTCTGGATCGGCACCGCTCATATCCTCGTCGCATGCGGCGTGTAGGCCATAGTCGGCGGCGTTCAGCTCGTAGGTGGAGACGCTGCTGTCCTTGAGGTGGCTCACCTGGTTGGGGCCGCCGGTCGTCAGTTCGTCCATCCCGTCATGACTGTGGACGACGAAGGCGCCCTCGCTGCCCAGCTCGCCCAGCACATTTGCCAGCGGCTCGGTGAGGGCGGGGTCGTACACGCCGATCAGTTGATGGGTCGCCCCGGCGGGGTTGGTGAGCGGGCCGAGCACGTTAAAGATGGTTCGCTGGCCCAGCTCGCGGCGCGGACCGATGGCGTGCTTCATCGCCGGGTGGAACTTTGGTGCAAACATAAAGCCGATGCCCACCTCGTCGATGCACTGCCCCACCTGTTCGGGGGTCAGGTCCATAGAAACTCCCAGGGCCATCAGCACGTCGGCGCTGCCGCAGCGGGAAGAGGCGGCGCGGTTGCCATGCTTGGCCACCTTGCGGCCCGCCCCGGCGATGACGAATGCGGCGGCGGTGGAGATATTGAAGGAGTGGGAGCCGTCGCCACCGGTCCCGGCAGTATCGAGCAGCGGCTGGCCATCGTCCAGTGTCACCGGGACGCAGGCGACCTGCTCGCGCATCGTGCGGGCGCTGCCGGTGATCTCTTCCACCGTCTCGCCCTTCATGCGCAGCGCGACCAGGTAGCCGCCGATCTGCGCCTGCGTCGCCTGGCCGGTCATGATGATGTCCATGGCCTCCTTGGCCTCGGCGGCACTCAGGTCTTGACCGTTGATCACTTTGGCGATATAGGGTTTTAACATTTTTGCCTCCTTTACTGGTTTATAGGTATCATCTCAATAAATCGGGGGGGGGGCGGCGAAGCCGCCCGCACACCCCATTTTCCCTTGCTTATTGAGAAGATGCGTTTACGGATAGAAACGTATTTGCGCCTTTTTGGAATTCATAATCAACTTGCACACATCTTGCCTCACATCCGGCGTTCTGCAACTCGGATGTGATCGGCTCAAGATGGATGGACTCTTGGCTGCCCAGGTCGAGCAGCGGAAAGATGCGCACCTCCTTCGCCACACGGCACATCTCGGCGATGGCCTCTCGGTGGAACGCTAACGACAGGTGATCCGAGTACAAGAAGAGCAGGTGGGAGCAGAGCGCCAGGTCGAACGTCTTGTCGGGAAAAGGCAGCGAGGGCAGACAGGCGTTCACGTAGCGGCCCTCTCGTTTGCCGCGTTCATAGTCGGCGAGGAACCTGCGCATTGACGTCATCCTGGCTTTGCCCAATCCCTCCGGTGAGCCGAAGGTGTCCCAGATGTAGCTATCCACATTGGGGCGCAGCTCTTCCATGATCGTATCGTATGTCTCGTGGACGCGCCGCTCGATTTGCGCTGCCGAGAATTGGTAGATCGGGTCGCACGAGATGACTCTGTGGCCTTGCTGGGTGGCCTCGGCGTTGAAGCTGGCCGGGCCGTCGCCGCAGCCCAGGATGCGCCCGGAGAGGTCGGCCCCGGTCAGGCCGAACATCCCTGCGTATTCGTCGAACGATCTGCCCCAAGGGGCAATCTTGTCGAGTGAGAAAGCCATCCTTACTGCTCCTGTTTCCAGTGTGCCATCTCCTGCCGGATGAAGTGGTTCACCATATCCCGGTACAGCTTTTCGATCATATCTGGATCGAGACCTTGCTCCTCAGCCCAGGCGCGGCGCTGGCGCAGCATCGCCTCCAAGCGCTCCGCCGCTCTGACGTCTGCCGCGCTGGTCTTGAACTTGGCCGCCGCCTGTACGTATCCGGCGCGCTCGCCGATGAGGGTCACGATTTGTTGATCAATGCGGTCGATCTCGGCTCGGATGTCGTCGATGCTGCTGCATTCTTCGGGTCGTTTTATCATCTCGGCTTCCTCGCCACGGCGATCAAATGCGTGCCCATGTCCAGGCAGCCGGGCTCGCGTGTCGCTTCTAACTCTAGCCGGAGTAATTCGGTCCACTTTTCTATGTCGTGTCTGATTTCTACCAAGAGATCGTTCCATTGGGTGGATAGGCAGTTCGACGCCGCCATCGCCACCACTTCCAATCCTGCGCATCTGAGGAGATCGCGGAACTCGTCGGCGCGGTACATGTGGCAGAAGTGATGGCCGGTCGGATAACTTTCCGGTGTTAGGTCGCCTGTGTCCGTGATGATTTGGTTTTCCTCGGGCGGTATATCCAAGACGCCCCTGAGTGCATTGTGGGCTGTTCCCCAAAGTGACATAACACTCGCTAGGAGGACGGCGTCTTTTTTCAGGACACGAGTACATTCACCGACTGCTTCGGAGGCTCTTTCAAAGACGTAGCTGAGCGCTCCGCCGTAGCATACCACGGCGTCGAACGACGCTGGCTCCAGGTCGGTTAGGTCGCATATGTCGAGCTGCACCCAATTCTCTACCGCCGCGGCGAAACTCAACTCTTCTCCGTGTTTGCGATTGAGATCGAGTTGGACCGGCGAGATATCGGCTACAAGGATTTGACAGTTCAAGTCAGCCAGCACCTGCGTGAACCGACCGGCCCCGGCGCCGATCTCGAGCACGTGCGAACCGGGCTGCACGTATTGCTCAATATAGTGGGCGTGGACGTGCAGATTGACCTCGTTGAACGGCGTCTGTGTGAGCCGGCACCATTCCTTGTCGCCGTACTCGTCGTAGTATTTTTCGACCCATCCGCTGTCATACTTTGACATAGCGTTCAGTCTCCAAGGATGTAGACGCTGTCGCCTGTTTGCACGCAGCCTTCTACCAGCACCTTGGCATAGACGCGCGACCAGCCGGGGTGTTGCTCCTGCGCCACACGGCCAATCTCTCCGTCGATGAACGACCCGGCGATCTTGGCGCATGGCAGGGTGTACTTGGTGATCTCGATGACCGCCTCGTCTCCCAGCAACAAGCGTGTCCCCGGGATCACCTGCGTCCAGTCCAGCCCGGTCAGCGTCAGGTTCTCGCCAGTGGAGCCGGGCAGGATGGGATGTCCCTCGCCCTGCAGCGCGGTGATACGCTCCAGGGCGTATAGGCACAGCGCCCGCATAGGTCCACCGTGGTGCTTGGTGTTGGCCTGGCGATCTCCCGCCAGCCCCAACGGAGTAATCTCGACTTTGTGCACCGGCAGCTTGGGCACGCCGCCGTCGGATAGGTTGATCTGGTGGATGCGTGGGTCTTGCATAGCCGTTACTCGCTATCTAGGGCCTAGCCCATAGGATTCTTTCGCAGATGACAAGATTTTCTCATAATGAGGCTTGATTTGAAGCCCAAGACACCTTCCGGCTAGGCTCTTTGGTTCCGGCTTCGCCGGTTTAGGGAATGATGAACCCCACCTTGCGCTTGACCTCTTCGATCTTGGGTTCGGCCACGGCCCGCGCGCGCTCGGCGCCGATGGCCAGGATGCGGTCCAACTCAGTCGGGTCGGCCATCAGTTCGTGATACCGCTCGCGGATAGGGCGCAGCGCCTCGACGACGACCTCGGCTACCTCCTTCTTGAGATCGCCGTATCCCTTGCCCGCAAAATGAGCTTCGATAGTTTGCTGGCTCTGACCTGTCAGAAGGTGGTATATCTCCAGCAAGTTGTTGACGCCGGCCTTTTCCTCCGCATCGCTGAACACGATCTCGCGTCCGGTGTCGGTGACGGCGCGCTTGATGACGTAGCGGATCTCGTCCGGCTCGGCGACGAGCTTGACGGCGTGGCCGCGCACCTCCATCGCTTTGCTCTTGCTCATCTTGGCCGTCGGATCGTCGAACGCCTTGATGCGCGCGCCGCTCTTGGGGATGACGGGCTCGGGAATGACGAACGTCTCGCCGTAGATGTTGTTGAACCGTTGGGCGATATCGCGCGTCAACTCGACGTGCTGCTTTTGATCCTCCCCCACGGGTACCTCGTCCGTATCGTAGAGCAGGATGTCGGCCGCTTGGAGCACCGGATAATCCAGCAGCCCCATGCCGACACTTTCCTGCTGCTGTGATTTCATCTTGTATTGGGTCATCCTCTCTAGCCAACCGACCGGTGTGACGCAGTTGAGGATCCAGCAGCCCTCGGCGTGAGCGCGCACGTGACTCTGGATAAAGATCGTGCTTTTCTCGGGATCGAGCCCGCAGGCAAAGAGCAGCGCCGCCGTGTCGCGCGTCAGGCGCAGCAGTTGCTCCGGGTCCTGCGGCACGGTGATGGCGTGCAGGTCCACAACGCAGAAGAAGGTCACCTTCTCCTCTTGCCCCGCTACCCATTGCTTGATCGCGCCTAGGTAGTTGCCGATGGTCAGCTCACCGGAGGGCTGAATGCCGGAAAAGACGCGCGGCTTTTGGTGGTTCGATTTACTAGACATATTCACCTCCATGATGTAACATCTTTCGTTACTACTCAGGTCTGAAAGAAGAGGGGGTTGGGGTGTGTGGGCGGCGAAGCCGCCCACACACCCCAAAAATCTCTCCTCTGTTCAGGAGCCTCATCAGGCGTATGTCTGAGTGGTAACCATCTTTCTGAAATAGACTGCCGATTCCTCGTATCCAAGCGCCCTGTAAAATGGCGCGGCGCGCCGTGTTGCCAGGGCCACCAGCTTGGAATCCCGCAACTGGGCCCAGGCCTCGAAAGCGGTCATCAAGGCACGCCCGATGCCCCTCCTGCGCAGGCCCTCCTTGACCGTGATTTCCTCCACCCAGGAGACGCGCCCGTTGGCGTAGAGGGCGTAGTGGTCAAACCCCAGGCAGTACCCGACGATTTCACCATCGCACTCGGCCACCGCCAGCCAGGCCGAGTCATCGGCGAGTAGGTGTCCCACACAGCGCTCAAAAGACGCTCGCTCCGATTTGAACGATGTAGCAAATTGTTCGAGCAGAGCGAACAGGCTATCGAGATCGTGGGCGTTTGCCCTGCGCACGTTACACTGCATCGCTTCTCCCGTTTACGCCTGGACATGCTTTTCCAGGAATACCAGGTCGTGCGTGTCCATCTCTTTGCGCTTGAACTCCTCGTATCCCAGTTTTTGATACAGGTGTAGGGCGGGATCGCTCCTATCGCCGGTAAAGATTTCAAACCGCTCCGCATCGCCAAAGACGCTCTCTAGGGCGTGCATCAACCGGGTGCCGATGCCTCGCCCGTGATAGTCGGGATGGACGACGAGCCGGGCCACGTGGCAGGTGCCCGCTTCCGCGTGTGCCCGTACCGAGCCGATGATCTCCCCTTTGAGCGTGGCCTTGAGCACGTGCTGGCGCTCGAAATCGGCCTTGATCTCCTCCAGCGTCTGGGTCAGGGGCGGCAGCGTGTAGTCGTCGTACCGCTCCGCCTCGATCCTAAAGGCGCGCTTTTGTAGCGTCAGGACCTCCTCGGCATCTTCGACCGTCGCCTGTGTGATGGCGATGCTGGGCACGGCGAGAAAGTTGCTCAGGATCTGCTTGCCGTGCGGGGTGAGGATCGATTCGGGGTGGAACTGCACGCCAAAGATGGGATAGGCGCGGTGCTGTAGCCCCATCAGCTCGCCCTCCTTGGTAAAGGCGGTGGCCTTGAGCACGTCGGGCAGCGGCTCTTCCACGATCAGTGAGTGGTAGCGAGTGGCCTCGAAGGGCTTGGGCAGGCCCAGGAACAGCCCTGTGCCATAGTGCTGGATGAGGGACGTCTTGCCGTGCATCAGGCGTGGGGCGCGCACCACGCGCCCGCCGAAAACCTCGCCGATGCATTGATGCCCCAGGCAGACGCCCAGGATGGGCAGGCGCGGCCCCAGTTGGCGGGTCACCTCCTTGGAGATGCCTCCATCGTCCGGTGTGCCGGGGCCGGGGGAAATAACGATGTGCGTCGGGGCCAGCGCGTCCAGTTCCTCGACGGTGATTGCGTCGTTGCGAAAGACCTCTAGCTCCGCGCCCAGCTCGCCCAGGTATTGCACCAGGTTGTAGGTGAACGAATCGTAATTATCGATCACGGCGATCATTGTTTTTCCTCCTGCATTGTTCGTAGTGGGCGCTTTAGCGCCCCAAAAGCGCGCTGAAGCGCGCACTACGAACGGGCTTCTTTTTCGGCCATTTCCACAGCTACGGCCAGCGCCTTGGCCTTGTTCATCGTCTCTTCGTACTCGCGGTCGGGGTCGGAATCGGCGACGATGCCCGCGCCCGCCTGGACGCTGACCGTCTGTCCGCGCATCATCATCGTGCGGATGGCGATGCAGGTGTCCATCGAGCCGTCGTAGGAAAAGTAGCCCACCACACCAGCGTACGGGCCGCGTGGTTCGCCTTCCTGTTCGTCGATGATCTCCATGGCCCTGATTTTGGGCGCGCCGCTGACGGTGCCTGCCGGGAAGGTGGCGCGCAGCAGGTCGAAGGCGTCGTGGTTTTGGTGCAGCTTCCCTTCGGTCTGGGAGACGATGTGCATCACGTGGGAGTAGCGCTCGATGACCATCTGCTCGGGCACGTGTACCGTGCCGTACTCGCACACGCGTCCCAGGTCATTGCGGGCCAGGTCGACCAGCATGACGTGCTCGGCGCGCTCCTTGGGGTCGGCCAGTAGTTCAAGCTCCAGCGCGGCGTCCTCCTCGGGCGTCCCGCCCCGGCGACGCGTTCCGGCGATGGGGCGCAGCGCGGCGGTCCGTCCTTCCAGCCGCACGTGCACCTCTGGTGAGGCGCCGATCAGGTAGAAGGGTGTCTCGTCCGCCAGGCCGTCAAAGTCGAAAAAGAACATGTACGGCGAGGGGTTTAGCCGCCGCAGCGCGCGGTAGATGCTAAAGGGGGCGGCGGGTGTCTCGCGGGAGAGGCGCTGGGAGAGCACCACCTGGAAGATGTCGCCCGCGGCGATGTGCTCCTTGGCGGTCCGCACGGCATCGGTAAAGCGCTTGTGCGTCATATTGGAACGCAGCTCGGTTGGGGTGACGGAGTCGTCGCTGGTGGGGAGGGGCGGCAGTGGAGCCGAAAGTCGCTCCTGTAGCGCGTCCAGCCGCCTTTCGGCGTCGGCGCGCGCTGCTGCTTCGCTCTTCCCATTCACGTGTGCATTGGCGATGAGGGTCATCTTGCCGAATGCGTGGTCGAAAGCAACCAATGTATCGGCCAGCAGGAAGATGGCATCAGGCAGTTCAGGGTGGGGCGATAGTTTCAGCGTTGGCTCAAAGGCGCGCACCGCGTCGTAGCCCACATACCCTACTAGCCCACCGTTGAAGCGCGGTAGGCCGTGTATGGGCAGCGGACGATACTGGATCAGCTCGTCGCGCAGTGCGTCCAGCAGGTCGCCAGCGTCGTCGGGGAACGTGCTGGTGACGACGCCATCGGCTGTGTGGCGTTCCAGGCTGCGCCCGCGAATCACGTAGGCCTCACTGGCGTCCACGCCGATGAAGGAGTAGCGCGCCACCTGCTCGCCGCCGGTGACGCTCTCCAACAGGAAGGAAGGTCCCGTCCCGGCTAGCTTGAGATAGGCCGAGATCGGCGTCTCCAGGTCGGCGGGCAGCTCGCGCACGACTGGTATCAGGTTGGGTGTCTGTACCTCTATGGGTTTGGCTTTTATCTCTTGTAACATTGTGTACCTCCGGCTGGAATGCAAAACCCCCTCTCGTCCTTAGGGACGGGAGGGGGTTCCCGTGGTGCCACCCTAGTTAGGCCTGCTCTCTATCCAACAAAAAAACCCGCCGGTGATGCGACGGGTGTGCTAAAAACTTGGTTTTCGAGCCAGCCTCACTCTTTTCAGGTACGGCCCTGGGTTTTTCGAAGGGCGATACCCTTTGCCTTGATAACGGTGGCAACTCCGGCAAGAACTAGTTGGTTGCAATACCCTTTCGTCCCTGCGGCTCCGAGGCCCATTCAGCGCTGGCGTGTGGGCGGGGCTCTCACCTGTTCCTCGCTCTCTGAGCCACCGTTTCAGCGCGTACTCTTCCTCTTCGCAGCCTTTGGTTTTTAATTGTTGACAAGATTATACCAGAGAGTGATGAGTTGTCAAGCAAGTGCGAGCTTTTTGATCGCTTCCAGTAGCTTTGGTTCCTCTTCGGCCAAAACTGTACGCGGGTCGAGCACCAGTCGGTCTTCCTCGATGCGCGCGATCACCGGCGGATTGGCGGCTCTAAGTGCAGTGACCAATTGGTCGGGATGGGCGGTTGTCAGGGTGACTAGCTTGGTGGGCAGTGTCTCGCCTGGCAGGCTGCCCCCGCCGACGGTCGACTCGCCGTCAGCGATCTCGGCTTTCACGCCGGCCTGTCGCAGTGACCTGTGCCACCGCCGCGCTCGCTGTTCGATCTCCTCCAGCGGCGTGGCGATCATGCGCCAGATGGGCACCTGCTCGACGGCCTCGCCTTTGAGATAGTGCAGCAGCGTTGCCTGGAGTGCGGCCAGGCATAGTTTGTCGGCGCGTAAGGCACGGGCCAGCGGGTGACGCTTGAGTGGATCGACGATCTCGGCTTTGCCGACGATGATGCCGGCCTGCGGGCCGCCCAGCAGCTTGTCGCCGCTGAAGCAGACTGCCGCCGCGCCTGCTGAGACGCTCTCCTGCACCGTCGGCTCGTGCGCCAGGCCGTAGGCGGCGGTATCGAGCAGCGCGCCGCTGCCCAGATCGTCCATCACCGGCAGATCGCGTTCCGCACCCAGCGCGACCAGCTCGACTAGCGTCGGCTCGGCGGTAAAGCCCACGATGCGAAAGTTGGAGTGGTGTGCGCGCAGGATCAGGGCTACATCTTCGCCCAGCGCCCGTTCATAGTCACGCAAGTGGGTGCGGTTGGTAGTGCCGACCTCGATCAAGCGCGCGCCGCTCTGCGCCATCACGTCGGGTACGCGGAAGCCGCCGCCGATCTCGACCAGTTGCCCCCGCGAGATGACGACGCCTCGGCCTTGCGCCAATCCGGTCAGCGCCAGCATCACCGCCCCGGCATTGTTGTTGACCACTAGCGCCGATTCGGCCCCGGTTAATTCGCACAGCAGTTTCTCCGCGTGCACTGTGCGATGACCGCGTCTACCCGCCTGAAGGTCGTACTCCAGCGTCGAGTAACCGCGGACTACGGTCTCTATAGCGGTTTGGGCAGCGATTGAGAGCGGGGCACGGCCCAAGTTTGTGTGAATGATGACGCCGGTAGCGTTGATCACCCTGTGCAGCGTGGGGGCCAGCCGTGCCTTTAGCAAGGCGTCGGCGCGCGCTGCCAGTGCTGTGACATCCGGCACGTCGGCTCCGGTCAAAACCTCGTCACGCATTACATCCAGGGCTGCCCGCAGTGCATCCACAGTCTGATCGTGGCCATAGGCGGCGATCAGTTGCTGCGTGGCGTACTCGCCGAGCAGCTTGTCCACGCTGGGGAGTTGGCGTAGTTTTTCCTTGCTCATAGGCCTGGTCTTTCTATCTCGCAGTGTATTATACTCCGAAATGGGGTATAAGGGCAAGAGCAGAGACCAATGGTTGTCCTAGGCAAAAACTTCTATCCGCTTGGGAACTGTGCCAACGACCTTATTTGTAGGACAATTTGACCTCCAAGCCCAATCGGAAAGGCGTACTATGAATCTCTGACGACTCCCCAGGCCTTTAGGCCTGGGGTTC
>Ga0316577_10000843_pt1 | contig 13398 bp, 7 predicted proteins | sample S5NA_FD_203073 | JGI IMG/M metagenome (GOLD analysis project Ga0316577, IMG submission 203073) | Rhizosphere microbial communities from salt marsh grasses in Alabama, United States - S5-7_050615r2r1 | ecosystem: Host-associated > Plants > Roots > Rhizosphere | place: USA: Alabama | collected... | reverse complement strand
AACTGAAATATTGCCGGATGTCGGGCGCACCATCGTGGCAATCATTCGAAGCAGGGTGGTTTTGCCGGCACCGTCTGATCCCACCAGTCCACTGATCGTTCCCGCTTCAATCGCGAATGTGACAGCCGAAACTGCAGTTAAGGATCCAAAGTTCTTGGATACATCATGAACCTCGATGAGTGGCAGATTGCGGCTGTGGGCAGCAGCACCGGCCGCTGTCTGATTATTTAAACCATGCATCGGCAGGCATCCCGGGTTTGAGTTCGAGATCCGGATTGGCGATCGTAATTTTAACCAGATAAACGAGCTTCACCCGCTCTTTGTGGGTTTGAATAATCTTGGGAGTGAATTCGCCCTCCGGCGAAATATAGGTTACCGTCCCGGCATAAGTCTTGGATGGAAAGGTGTCGATTTTCACTTCCACCGCTTGACCGGGTTTAACCTCTCCGATTTCAGTCTCGCTCACAAAAACTTTCAGATCCACTTTTGACAAATCGGCCAATGAGATCACTTCCCGGCCGGGCGAAACGACCTCGCCCGGTTCCACATTGCGGCTAACCAGAATACCGTCAAATGGCGCGCTCAATTCGGTATGCTTCAACTGGATCTTTGCCAGCTCCAGTGCTGCCTTAGCGGAAAGCACCTGGGCTTTGGCGGCTTCCACCTGCCGTTCGGCCGCCTCAATTTTTTTTAAATTATCTTTGGCCTGTTTAAGCGTCGCCCGGCCCTCTGCCAGTTTAGAGCGCGCGATTGCAATGGATTCTTTGCGATATCCTTCTTTGCGAAGTTCATAAGCTTTTTTGGCGCGCTCATATTCCTTTAAGGCGTTTTCATATTTGAGATCCGTGGCATCCTTATCATTTTCTGCTATAATTTTTCGTTTAAAAAGCTTGTCATATCGGATTTTGTCCTTGCGCGCCTCTTCCAGGGCAAATTGCGCCTGTTCATAAGTATACCGGGCCTGATCCACTTCCTGAATTCGATAGCCGGCTTCAAGTTCGGCCAGTTGGGATTGCAGCGCCTGAACCGAGGCTTGGACTCTTTCAACTTCTGCCGGAAGCACTTTGCGATTGAGCTCCAAAAGAGTTTCCAGTTGCTTCAGATTTTCCTGGGATCGTATCAAATCAGACCCGGCCTGGTCCCGGCGCGCGTTGAATTCTTCCTGATCGAGTACAGCGATCCGCTGATCTTTTTTAACCGCCTGCCCTTCGTCAAAAAAAACTTCGCTCACCCGGCCGCTGACCTGGAAAGCAAGATTGGCCTGCGTGGCTTCGATCGTGCCCGAATAATAAAGTTCGGTGCTACGCTCTTTTCGCTGCCCCCAGTAAACCAGACCCCCCACCCCCAGGAGCAACACCAGAAAAACAGCTAAAATCAATCGCTTCTTCAATTGGGCCTCCGATTTGATGAAGAAAATTGCATACCACTTTTCGGTCCCAATATTCAAGCTGGAATATGCTTCCAAAATAGGATACATAATTTATCATCGGCGACTTATGATGCATTTGCAGGATTTCTATGATTGGACATCGACAAAAAAGGCTGCGAAAGAACCTCACCATCCGGGCCCAGGTCATCCACGCCATACGTAAATTCTTTATTGAAAACGATTACCTTGAAATCGAAACCCCCGTTCGGATACCGGCCCCCGCGCCGGAGGTCCATATATCTGCGGTTGCATCCGAGAACTGGTTTTTGCAAACTTCGCCGGAGCTCTGCATGAAGCGGATGCTGGCGTCAGGATACCATCGCATATTTCAGATTTGCAAATGCTTCCGTCAGGGAGAAAGAGGCCGTTTGCATCTACCGGAAATGACCCTGCTGGAGTGGTACCGCGCCGACATCAATTATCAGGATATGATGAATGAGTGCGAGGCCCTCATCACTGCGATTGCCTGTCAAACCGGCGCTAAAGATAATCTGAACTATCTGGGCAAGAAGATTACACTCATCCCCCCCTGGTCCCGCTGTTCGGTTGACGATGCATTTAAAGAATATGGGTCCATTTCAGCTTTAGCGGCAATGGAACAGGATCGATTTGATGAAATCATGATCGAACAAATCGAACCCAATTTGGGGCAAACCCAGCCGGTTTTTTTATACGATTACCCTGCTGCGCGGGGAGCCCTGGCAAGATTAAAACCACAAGATTCCCGCTATGCAGAACGCTTCGAATTATATATCGGCGGACTTGAAATATGTAACGCTTTCAGCGAACTTGCCGACCCGATCGAGCAGCGCGAACGCTTCAAACGCGAAAATGATCAACGCTTAAAGTCCGGCAAGCCGGTTTATCCGACGCCGCAAAAATTTCTTGCAGCTCTCGAAGACATGCCCGCAGCCGCCGGAAATGCACTGGGAATTGACCGATTGGTAATGCTTTTCAGCGATTCAAAGCAGATTGATGAAGTTGTCGCCTTTACACCCGAGGAACTCTAACCCGAAATGAGCTGCCCGAGAATAGATGGCCATTTTTGATATGGCTCACCGCAGAGACGCAGAGTCCGCAGAGATTTTATTTATTTTTAAAACGATTTCTCTGCGTCTCTGCGGTGAAATCTTTTTCGAATCTTGCTAAACAGAAGGTAAAACGCTACGTATGAGCTTATAACATTCATGAAGTTTAACTAAAAAATGCAAGACAACGACAAACAGCCGAAAACGGAAGCAGCAGGCGGAAATCTGGGAACCTTTGCCGGGGTTTTTACCCCCAGTATTCTGACGATTCTCGGCATTATCCTTTTTCTGCGGTTGGGGTACGTGGTCGGTAATGCAGGTCTGGCACGGGCACTGATTATACTGGTGCTGGCCAACGGAATCTCCATGCTGACGACGTTTTCTTTATCTGCAATTGCCACCAATCTCAAGGTCAAAGGCGGCGGGGACTACTATTTGATTTCCCGTACGCTGGGGCTGGAATTCGGGGGTGCCATCGGCATCGTTTTATTTCTGGCACAGTCGATTTCCGTCGCCTTTTATTGTATCGGATTTGGAGAAGTGCTTGCCCGGACGCTGGCTTTGCAGCAGGCCTACTATGTCCAGATCATTGCCGCCGCTGCGGTGACCTTCCTGTTTATATTTGCATGGTTGGGCGCGGATTGGGCCACCCGGTTTCAATATCTGGTGATGACCATTTTGGCAGCGGCGCTTTTGTCTTTTTTTATCGGCGGAATTAAAAGATGGGATACTGTGCTGCTGGCACAGAACTGGGCCGCACCAGAAGAGGGCTTAAGTTTCTGGATCATTTTTGCCATCTTTTTCCCGGCGGTAACCGGCTTTACCCAGGGTGTCAGCATGTCCGGCGATCTGAAGGATGCCGGGAAAAGCCTTCCTCTCGGCACCTTTTGGGCAGTCGGGCTGTCAATTTTAGTCTATTTCGCGGCCGCAATTTTCTTTGCTGCCGCACAACCCGCAGAAGTGTTGATGCGTGACTATGCCGCCATGAAGCGAGTGGCGTCCGTTGATTTTTTGATTACTGCCGGCGTCATTGCCGCCACCCTGTCTTCGGCCATGGCGTCATTTTTAGGAGCGCCCCGCATTTTGCAATCCTTATCCGCCGATCGAATTTTCCCCTTTTTGCTGCCCTTTGCCAAAGGATACGGCCCCAGCAGCAACCCCAGGCGGGGGGTTTTGCTCTCTACCGCAATCGCTTTTGCCACCATCGGCCTCGGCAAGCTCAATATCATCGCACCGGTGGTTTCGATGTTTTTTTTAATTTCCTACGGGCTGTTAAATTATGCCACCTTTTTTGAAGTCCGCGCCGGCAGCCCGTCGTTTCGCCCCCGATTTCGCTGGTATGATGCCCGACTCAGTCTGGCCGGTGCGCTGGCGTGTTTCGCGGTGATGCTGGCCATCGATTTAACCGCCGGTATTGTCGCCGCAGCCATCTTATTTGCTATCTATCAATATCTGAAAAGAACCAGTGGCCCGGCGCGCTGGGCCGACAGCCGACGCTCTTTTCATCTTCAACAAATTCGTACCAATTTGCTGGCAGCCGCCCAGGAGTCCGAACACCCACGCGACTGGAGGCCCCAGTTACTGGTGTTTTCAGATAATCCCAATCGCCGTCAGCGGCTGCTGCAGTTTGCGGAATGGCTCGAAGGCGATACGGGATTTTCAACGATGGTCCGCATCCTTGAAGGTGAAGGCATCAAAATGCTGAAGCTAAAGGAGGAAGCCGAAAAAGAGTTGCGCAAAGACATCGCCGCTAGCACCTCGGAAGCGTTTCCGCTGGTTCTGGTCGCCCCCACTCTGATTCAGGGAATTCACACCCTGGTGCAGGCCTACGGGATCGGTCCCTTGAAAGTCAATACCATCTTGTTGAACTGGTTCGAACATGAACCCACAACTCAACGCGGCATCCGCGAAATCCTATACGGTCGCCGTATAAAAACCGCATTTCGACTTGGCTGCAATATCATTGTTTTGAAAGCAGATGATATCGCGTGGGAAAGATTGAAAACGCTCCCCGCCCAGGAGCGCCGTATCGATGTGTGGTGGTGGGATGATGCCAGCAGCCATTTGATGCTCCTGCTGGCATATCTGGCAACACGCAATAAAGACTGGCAGTCGGCCAAGATTCGGGTCCTGGCGCCAAGCTCTGATCACCCTACCGAACAAAGCATGGAAGACTTTCGCCAGAAGCTGGAAGCCGCGCGGATTAATGCCGAGCCTGAAATGGTGTTTAACGCCAAACCCAGCAATGTCATCGGGTATTCAAAAGGGACATCGCTCGTCTTTTTGCCGTTCCGCCTGAAGGGCAATCAGCCTGTGGACCCATTTGGCCAACCGGTTGAACAAATTCTGGCCGACCTGCCGATCACCGCACTGGTGCTGGCGGCCGAGGATATCGAGCTGGAGGCCGAACCCGAAGAAGGAAAAGCAGCTGAAATCGCCGCAGCTGCGGATGCATTGTCCGATGCTGAAAAGCGGTTGCAGGCCGCTGAAAAAGATGCGGCTACAGCGGCCGCGGAGGCCGAGGCCGCCAGAGAAAAACTGCTGCATCAAAGCGAATCTGAAGCTGGCGAAGCGCAGGTCGATGGGTCCGAAATTGATGCGCTTAAGTCAGAATTGAAAACCGCTGAAAAACAGGTCGAAAAAGCAGCACGCCGGTCTGCCAAAGCCAGAGCAAAAGCCGAGGGGGCAGCCAAGGCCGTTGAAGCGTTGGGCGGGCCAACCGCAAAAAGCGAAAAAAACAGAAGCAAAGCCGACGATTCGAAATAACCATCCCCTCTTGACACCACCTAATTCTGACACACCTTATCTAAAACAAATCGAGACAAAACCCAAAATTTTACATAACTGCCATGAAAAAAACCAACAATAATGCAGATAACGTACTCGTAAATTTGCTCCGAAAGCGCATTCTGTGGATACTCTTTGGTCTGGCACTATTCGGAACTTTGCTGCTCATTGCAATGCCTTTTGGCATCGAATACGGGTTTAAGCGCTACCTGCTCAGCCAGGGGGTGGAGCAGGCCAGTGTGAAAGATGTTGACTTTAATCCCTTCACCGGTCGTCTCGTCGTAAAAAACCTGATCGTTCAAGCAGGCGCTGAACAGGTTCTCAATGTTTTTGAAGCGGGTTTTACGCTCTCCTGGTCTCCATTTTTCAGGAAACGTTTTGTTTTGGAAAAAGTCGATCTTATCAATTCCACGATCACGATCGAAGAATTGCCGGATGGGCGCTGGCAAATTGGAGGCCTGTTGCCCACAGCGTCTGAGGATAAATCTGCCGCCCCATCATGGGGCTTCGGTCTCGCCGAGCTTCAGATTCAAAACAGCCTGGTGAAATTGCGCAGCGCGCAACTCACAACCGAACTAAAAATCAAGCAGGCCCATTTGACGCGCTTGAGAAGCTGGCGGCCTGATCAGAATGCCCGCCTCAAGTTTGATGGGCAACTCAATGACGGCAAACTGCAGTTTAAAGGGGATTTTTCACCATTTGGCAGCGGCACCGCTGTTGAAGGTTCTGTAAAACTGAGCGGATTGACGCTTACCCCCTTTGCGCAACTGATCGCGGCCGATCCGAACACCTTGCAGGGCCGGCTGGATGCTGATGTTACCATTCTCGGCAAAATCAGCGCTGAACAAAAATTCAGTTACGATCAAAAAGGTCGGGTGGCTTTGCATCAGATACGAACACGGTTCGGAGGCCTCACAGTTGCCGACGAAGACATCACCTGGGACGGAACGGTCCAGGTCAAATTGCCGGCTGCTTCCGATGCGCTTCAGATAGCAGTCGCCGGGCAATTGGAAGGCAAAGGTGGTTTTGTAAATCCGACACCGGACAAATTCGCCTTTCAACACAACGGGCTGGGCTGGAACGGCAAATTTGTTCTGGACCACAATACAGAGACAGCCGACCTTAACTTCGATGGTGCCTTAACGCTTCAAAAATTTAAAATGACCATACCCGAACTGAATCTGGACGAGGAAAGCCTCCTCTGGGACGGAAGCGTCAAGATCAAAATACCAAATTCGCCCGATGCGCTTATTATCACCGCCGTGGGAAAAATGGCGGGAAAGGGGGCATCCATGGATTCCCATTCGGCGAATTTTAAGCTTCAGGGCAATGGTTTAAACTGGAACGGGAAGTTTGACTTTGCCGCAGAAGAGAAAACAGCCGACGTCAAACTCGATGGCGATCTGAAGTTCGCAAAGCTCGAAGCTGTCACCCCTGATGTGCTTCTGGCCGAAGAAGACCTCGGGTGGAGCGGAGATCTTCAGTTGTTGCTCCCTGAAAGCAGCGTAGCGCAGCGGTTGGCAACCAAAGGAAGTCTCGAATCCAGGCGCCAAAAGATCGTTTTGGTCCGGGAAAATCTGAATCTTGCGAATGAAAATCTCTCATGGAAGGGTCGATTCCACTGTGGGCTGAAGGATTTTTTTGCCGGCCTTGCGGCCGAAGGTGATTTTAGCATAACGGATCTGGCAATCACCGCCACGCACCAAAAATTACGGTTACTGGCGTCAAAAGCGGTCAACTTGCAGGCGATCAAAGCAGATACGGACACGCAATTGAGCGTCGCCACAGCAAAAATCAGTGGCCTGGATCTTGTCGGCCAAACGGACTCGCCTGAAAAGGCTTCGCTGTTTAGCGCCTCCAAGGTGCAGGTAGACACCATCAAAATCGAGCGGCTCAAAAAGGTTTCGATCGGCTCGGCCCGCATAGAGGCTGCCAGGGGGGTGTTGCATCACAAAAATGATGGTCGCTGGCGCTACATCGATAATCTATCAGCCTTTCTGACCGACGCCGGATCGAGCGTTTCAAAAAAACCATTACAAAACAGGGCGGTGGAAAAAACCCAAACGCCTGCAAAAGAAGAAGACGTTAAATTCGGAATGCGCATCGGGAGCTTAGAAATTGTCGGCGATAGTGTGTTGCATTTTGAAGATGAAACTGTCAGCCCGCCCTTCCGCACCGACGTGCGTCTGAAAGAAGCCCGTGTGACGGATATCAACAGTGAGAAGCCTGATCAAGCGAGCCCGATAACGTTGGAAGCTGAATCAAGAAAATACACGCGTTTAAAGCTGCAGGGTAATGTTCAGCCTTTCGCAGAACGTATCAGCATGGACTTAAACGGTAAGATCAAGGCAGTTGAACTGCCGCCGCTGTCGTCCTATGCCGTCAAAACGCTGGGGTACAATCTGATCAGCGGAGAGATGGATGCCGACATCGACCTCAAAATTACGGTTGGCAAACTGCAGGGCGAAGGCGATCTGAAGTTTTACAACCCAATCGTCGAGGCCGTCGATCCGGAAAAAATGAAAAGCGAAGCGGGCCGCCCCATCCCCCTGCAGAGCGCCTTAGAAGTTCTGCGCGACAATGACAATGACGTCCGCTTGAAGATACCGATCTCCGGTGATGTGAGCGATCCGAAATTCAGCATTTCGGATGCCATCAACCAGGCCCTCATCAAAGGCCTTACGATGGGGACGCTATCTTATATGAAGTATATGCTGGGGCCTTATGGTATGGCTATCGGTATCGTCGAACTGGGTGCAAAGATTGGCCAAAAAGTGCTGACCGGCATCCGCCTCAAGCCGGTAGACTTCCAACCCGGCGCTTCCGGCCTGGACCCTGCGGCCATGGAATACCTGGACAAAGTGGCGGCCATACTGAAGGAAAAAAAAGATTTGCGCCTCAGATTATGCGGGTGGGCGACTGAAAGCGATCGAACAGGGCCGCGCGAGGGGGCGCCCAAAGCGGCAGCACCGTCCGGGTCAGAGCCCCTGGAAACAAAATCAGCACCCGGCAGCCAGAGCGATGCTCAAAAAGAATCCCGCTTTCCATTAAGCGAAGAGGCGATGCTGACACTGGCTGAGCAACGCGCCGCCCAAATCGAAGATATCCTCGTCCGTCAGCATGGTATCAAAGACAAGCGCATTTTTATTTGCACCCCGGAAATCGATGAAAATCCCGAGGCCAAACCTCGCGTTGAGATTGTTTTTTAGCCTCAATCGGTCTTTCAGTCCACTCCAGACGAACCTGCCTGCCCCTGAAGCTTGCATCGTTGCCAAATGTCACTTCTTTTGGCCTGACAGCGGCAACTCACCTGAAACCTGAACCTGCAGCGGACGGCGATCATCGTGCGCCAGGTATGTGGTCGTCGTGGGAAAGGCAAACTGGATCCCCTCTTGTTCAAATCGCCGCATAATTTCCATATTGATGCGCTGGGTGAGTTCGAGATAGGCCCAATAATCCGGCGGGAAATACCAGTACACCATCAGGATGTTTAACGAATCGGTATTAAATTCATTAAAATAGACTCGCGGCGGAAATTCCGGGTCCATACCTTCGTGATTCTCGAGGATCTCACGAATGATCTCAACGGCCTTTTCAACTTTATCCAGAGGTGTATCATAGGTGATCGTAATGTTGGTCAACCGGCGAATGGAGGGACGCCGCCCGATATTTTCAACGCTGTCGGTCGCCACCTTGTCATTGGGGATCGTTACCAGATTACCGGTTAGGGTACGCACCCGGGTGGAGCGAAACCCGATTTCTTCAACCGTGCCGTCATGGCCGCCGACCACCACACGCTGCCCCACGGTAAAAGGTTTATCCAGCATGATCATAATGCTGCCGAAAAAATTCTTCAACGTGTCCTGAGCCGCCAACGCCACTGCCAGCCCGCCGATACCGAGGCCCGCCAGAAGAGCGCTCAGCGGTTTGCCGGAAATGGCACGGATCAGATAGATAGCGCCGAAAACGATAACAATAATCCGTGCGATCAATCGCATCATCTGGACAAAGGTCTGATCCAGAAGATTGTCTTCGCGTTGGGCCAAACTCGTCAGCTCATGCACCAGCAGTTCAATCAGCCGATAAATGAGCATGACCAGTGCCAGGGTGCTCAACACACTGATGGATGTCTCAAAAATACGGCTCCAAAATGGCGATAACGGCAGCAATTCGCTAATGGCGATAAGCGCCAAAAGAACCAGCAGAAGACGGATCGGCCAGATCGCCGCCTCCAATACCATTCGCAGACGGACACTTTCACTTGTTGATCTGAGCACCAGCGTCATTTGAGTCAGGAAAGTGCTGATTTGCCGCAGGGCCACAAAAAGAATAACGATGACGGCCAAAATTAATAAATACCGCCAGAAAGGGTATTGAACAAACTGCTCAGGGAAAACGTTTTTCAGGCTGTAAAGAAAAATTACAACCGCCGCGATCAGGACGCAAACCCTTAAAAAACGTTTCAATCTGCCCAGTGCATTTTCAGGAAATTGATTCTGAAGATGTTCGGGCAGCGCCAGGCGAAGCCGATCAAGCCACGCGATCATCAAATAAATGGCAATGATAGCGGCCAGGACAACAAGGAGCACTTCAACGCAGTGAAGAGCGATGATAAACCGCGGTGCAACAGGCAGCAACGGTTCGATTAGACGTAACAACAGCGCTGCCGCAGAGAGCCTTAAAGGCAGCATGAAACCCTTAAGCTGCCACGGCCCTGGATCATGCCCTTTTTTTTCAATTGACGCCTGCACACGTCGTTTTGCGACGCGAAAAATGATTTCCAGCACGATCAGCCCGACGATAAAAATCGTTAAAGATGCAATCAGCCGTTCCGGCTGACCGTCATCTAAGGACTTACCGATAAGGCCCATCTGTTGTAAAAACTGTTGCCAGGTATTCATTGCTTTCTCCCACTAATGTCACGCTGGATCCATGGCGCAGCAAATAAGTGCCGCTAAAAACCTGCCTGACCCCTAAATTACTTAAAACCCAAATAAATTGCAATATATGAAAGTCTTGACAAAATAGTGGCATAATTAATAAAGTCGGCTTGGCGGGAACCTCTCGCTTGGTAACTGAGACCACTTCGAATAAAATTTAAGGAGAAAAAACATGGGAAGCTACTTCAAAGCGATATTGTTGCTAATAGTACTGGTAGCTCTGGTTACGTTTGGCATTCAAAACCACGAAACGCTGATATTGAAATATTATTTTGGAATGAACAGTATACCAATCCCGGTTTATGGCATCGTCTACGCTTCCATTTTATTAGGGATATTTATCGGAATGCTGGTTGGATTCAGCGCCAGATTTAATCAGCGCAAACGAATCAAGGTATTGGAAAAAGAAAACCGCAATCTCAAATCAAAGGTTTCGGAAGAAAAACCCGAAGAACAACCGGAAGAACAACCCCAAGACAGGACGGAAGAATTGACCGTTTCTGAATCACCAACAGATGCGACCCTGGAAATCGAAAGCGACCTGGAAAAATAATATATTCAGAATCATGAACGCCGCCTGTATTGGTTTTCGATCTAATTATCCGGGCGATGTGTTATGATTTTATTTAATTTTAATCACCACCAGCGTCACATCATCATCAATTTTCTTTCCTTTTGCAAATCGGTACAGCATATCCATTAAAATATTTAAGATTCCCTTGGCACTCAAGGCTGCATTGGCCGCAATAAGATCATGGACCCGATCCTTTCCAAACATCTCTCCACTGACATTTTGGGCCTCGAAAACCCCATCGGTTGCCATAACAATTATCTGGCCTTCGGACAATCCGTTTTTCTTGTTTTCCTGATACTGCCATGATTCTTCCACCCCCAATGGTATTCCCTGACCGTCAAGCGCTTCAAACGTTCGCGTCCCGGGGTCATAGAAGATGGCCGGATCATGACCGGCGCGGACCCACTCAAGTGTTTTATGCTCGTCGTCAATTCTTAGATAGAACAGGGTCATGAAATTGTTATATTCGGCGACATCTTTGGCAAGTTGAGCGTTCACATCTGAAATGATCTGTCCGAGTGTTCCGGGCAATGAGACCCGCTGGCGGAGAAATGCACGGGCAGACGCCATGAGCAAGGCCGAGGAAATTCCATGTCCGGATACATCACCGACGACGATGCTGATTTTCGTGTCATCTTCCCCGTCGAATTCCAGAAAATCATAGTAGTCCCCCCCGGTTTCATCGCAGTAAATACTTTTTCCGGCAATGTCCAACCCTTGAATTTGAGGGTTTTTCCCGGGTAAAAGCTTTTGCTGGACCTTCATCGCCAGGTCCATGGATTGATGCAGCCGGAGATGATCCTCGAGCTTGGGCCCAATCTCGTTGAATGCCTGAACCACCAGATCACGCTCATCTCCGGTACGCAACCCCAGTTTAACAGAGAAATCGCCGCTGGACAGTTTCTTGGCGGCGGCGGTAATGCTTAACAGGGACCGTGTGATCATATAGGAGCCCAACAGGGCGGCGGCGGCGAGGAAAACAATCGTAAAAAATGTGGCCGCACCGGCAAAAAGAATCTGGTCTTTAATATATGCAAAAAATGTTTTACGGGCTTCGTCCGGCAATGCCATGATAATTGATTTGGGTACGATCACCACAAATTGGATAAGATCATCTATACCGGCGTAGGCCCAAATTGATTCTACATTCTTAAACGGCAGGGCCGTATATCCGGCCTGCCCGACCCCGAGTTGTTTAACAACGACATCGAATCCGACGCTTTCGGAAGAAGAAAGCCATTTTTTTCCTGCCACCGGTGCCCACGATCCGGGATCGTGTTGATAGTCTTTATGGGCCAGAATTAAAAGTCCGGATTGGCGCATCTCGGGATCGAGGGCAGTCGTCACAATAAAAGAATGGGCATCGGATGCCCACAGCGGGGACAGCGCACTTTTTTGTAACGCTTCGGTAAAGCGAATGTCGATGGCCGCAACTCCCAGAAAAGACCCATCGGGTCGGTATAAGCGTTGTGAAACCGTAAAGGTTAAAAATCCGGTGTTGGTATTGATGTGGGGCAGGGTCCAGGTCGGTGAATTTTTTGCTTCGGTGAACCATGGATACCGCCGGGGCTCAAAACTATCCAGAAAGCCGCCGTGACCTGGATAGGACATATAGATGCCGTTTTGCAGACAGATATGGGCCCAGTGCAATGTTTTGCCGAATTCCCCGGAAAGTTTTCTGAAAGTGGGTATCATCCGGCTCAAAGAGGCGAGATCAGGGACAGCCTTTTCTTTTTCAAGGCCTGGCGGCAGCCAAAAAACGGGCTGATTGAAGCTAACCGGATTATCCAAAAACTCGCCGTCATGGGTTTTCATCCGGTATCGCTGAACCGGCAAAAAATCTTCAGGAGCGGTCCGGGGATCGTCAAAATCGGCAGCAACATAAACTTTAGCGGATTCAGTGGCCTTTTTCGAAAAGGCGAGTTCGGCTTCGCCGGCCAAAACCTGAAGGTAAAAGGCCATGGCATCTTTGGTTCGTTGTAAAACTTTTGCCGAATTTTCTGCGGTTTGACGCAGCTCCATCCCAACGATGTGAGTGAGCCGCAAGCGCGCATCCTCGGAAATCGTTTTCCCCAAAAGCAGCGTTCCGCGCTGGCTGACGACGGTGACCACGATCAACGGTGTCAGGCTGAACACCAGCAAAATGATAAAAAATTTCCAGCGCAGTTTCAGATTAAGCCCAAAACCAGATATCATTTTTTAAATTCCTCAGAAATGAATTTAATACAATGATAAAACAGCGCCGATATAAATAAAAGCGTAAAAGGAGATTTAAAACGAATGAATGCAGTTATGTGAAGAGGAGGGTCATTTTTTATGTCGACGATGAAACTTCTTTGGGCGTCTCAACTTCTGTTTGACGAACGATATATTCGCGAATACGATTTCCGTCCATTTCCTTAACGGTAACAAGGAAATGGCCAAGTGGGATTTCTTCTTTCTCCTGCGGAATTCTGCCGATTTTATCCAAAACATACCCGGAGAAGGTGTCATATTCCCTGGAATCGGGAATATTCATTTCTATGGTTGCGTTAACTTCATCAATTTCAGATTTCCCCAGAACCCGCCATTCATTCGGCCTGGTTTTGACGATATGGGGCTCGACGGTATCGGTTTCATCTATGATCTCACCGACAATCT
>Ga0316577_10000842_pt1 | contig 13400 bp, 12 predicted proteins | sample S5NA_FD_203073 | JGI IMG/M metagenome (GOLD analysis project Ga0316577, IMG submission 203073) | Rhizosphere microbial communities from salt marsh grasses in Alabama, United States - S5-7_050615r2r1 | ecosystem: Host-associated > Plants > Roots > Rhizosphere | place: USA: Alabama | collected... | reverse complement strand
CGCGGCGATCTCCCCGAAGCGCGGCGACGCGGCCACCATGCCATCGTCGATGCCCGTGAGCCCGGTGATCCACCGCGGGATCGCCAGACCCGGGTCGACGAGGGACGCGAACTCGCCGACCACCTCCCCGCCCCGCACGCGGACGCACGCGAACTCGACGACGCGATCCCCGTGGGCCGGCGAGCCGCCCGTCGTCTCGACGTCGACCACCGCGTACTCGAGCTCGGCGAGCCCCGGATCGCCGACCTCCGCCGGGCCCTCCGCCGTCCTCCACACCCCTCCGCCGTCGACCGCCACCCGCCGGTCCGACCCGAGAAGCTCCCAAACGAGCCGGGCCGCGAGTCCCTGCGGGGCCTGCCGCAGGCCGAACACGCGCCGCGCCAGCGCGTCCGTACCGATCGGTCGCTCCCGGATCGCCTCGAGGGCCCGGTCCAGGAGATCGGACTGGCGGTCGAACCCGACGCCGGGGCCGCTCACGCCGGCTCGTCCCGGTCGACGGGAAGGGTCATGCACCGAGGCCCGCCTCCGCCCCGCACCAGCTCGGATCCCTCGAAGGTGAGCACGAACCGACCCTCTTCGCCCGGGTCTACGTCTCCCGTCAGGAAGTCGACTCCGCGGACGATCCGGAAACCGCCGCCCTCCTCCAGCGCCCGCAGCGTGTGCTCGTTCCGGGCGTACGCGAGCACCTGGCCGGGTCCCACCGCGACGAAGTTGCAGCCGCTCGCCCACTGCTCCCGCTCCTGCATCGTGCGGCGCGGACCGCCGCAGAACAGAGGCTCGAGCGGCATCCCGAGCTCACGCAGCGCCGAGAACAGGTCGGCGACCTCGCGCACGCCCTCGCGGCCCCGCCGCACGTGCAGCACCGGCAGGCGCGTGGGGCCGAGAAAATAGGGCGGATAGACGCAGCACAGATCCCGGTCCAGCACGGTGAAGATCATGTCGAGGTGGATCGCCGTACGGTGAGGCGGCATCAGAACCACGAGAACGTCCGTCACGTCGCCGTGGGCGAACAGCGTCTGCGCGAGGTGGTCGATGCCGGCCGCCGTGGTCCGCTCCGACATGCCCACGGCGACGAGGTCCCGGCGGAGGACGTGGACGTCGCCCCCTTCCAGCCGCACGTTCAGCCGCCGCTCGTCCGAGCCGTCGTAGAGGAGACCGGCGCCGGCGAGCGCCGGGTGGAACGCGAACAGGGCGCGGGAGAGGACCTCTTCGCTCCACCGGACTTCGTGGCGCATGGAGGCGATCATCGCGCGGTCCCCGATCACCGCGGCCGAGTCCCGCGTGAAGAACAGGTTCGGCAGCGGCGGAAGCGCGTAGCCGACTTCGTTCACGAGCTCGGCGAGGGCCCCGCCGCGGCTCTCCTCTCCCTCGACGAACAGGCGCGCCATCTCGGCCGGCTCCATCCGGGCCGCCCGGTCCCGGATCGCCTCGCCCGAGTTCGCGAGCACGTACGCCCGCGCCTCCGGGATTCCCAGCACCTGCGTGAAGAGGTCGGATACCTCGAGAACGTCGGCGAAGCGCGACAGGATCGTGACGAAGCGGGTGTGCTCGCGGCGCGCGATCTCGAGGTCCAGGATGTCGTCGAACAGGTAGTCGGCGCGGTTGCTGGGCGTCACGACCGTGAGCTCCGGGCCCGGGGCGTGACAGATCACCGTCCGGAGACGACCGATCTCGCTCGTGACGCGAATGCCCCTCGCGCCCCCGCTCACGGCCCGCCCTTCCGGGTCCCGGCGTCCGGGCCCGCGGCATCGCCGTTTCCCGTCCGCGAGGCCAGGGCGAAGGTCAGCCCCTCGAGCTCGAGCGCGACGTCCACGGACCGTACGACGACCCGCGCGTCGGGCTCCAGGTCGCCCGCGGCGAAGTTCAGGATCCCCCTCACGCCCGTGGCCGAAAGCGCGCGCGCCGCCTCCCTGGCGACGTCCGGAGGCACGGCCAGGATCACGATCTCGACCCCGAGACGGCCGATCTCCTCCCCGAGAGCCTCCATCGGGTACACCGGGACGCCGTGAAGGGAGCGGCCCGACTTCTCGGGATCCGCATCGAACGCGGCGACCAGGTCGAAGCCGCGGCGCGCGAGGTCACCGTACCCGAGCAGCGCTCCACCGATCTTGCCGGCACCGACCACCGCGACCCGCCAGGTCCGACCGAGTCCGAGGATCCGCGCGAGGGAATCCCGGAGCTCGGGCACGCGGTAGCCGCTGCCGCGCGTCCCGAACGACCCGAAGTGGCTGAGGTCCTTCCGGACCTGGGCGGCCGTGGTGCCGCTCGCCTGGGCCAGCTCCCGGCTGGAGACGAGCTCGCGTCTCTCGGCCGCCAGCCCGCGAAGCTGACGGAGATAGCCCGAGAGGCGCCGCACCGTCGAATCCGAGATTCTGCGTGTCGTCATGTCCCGCTTGTGAAAAGAGTCACGAGAACATACCCGCAGGCCCTCCGGGCCTCAACTCGCGCCGGGGCCGCCGCCCTTCCCGCCGTCCCCCGGCGCCGGGCGAAGCCGTCGGGCAAGCTCCAGCAGCGTCCCTGTCGGGATGGTCTCGGGGCGGGCGTCGGGCTCGACACCGACCGAGCCGAGAACCGCTTCGGCCTGTCCGGGCGCGAGCGAGAATTCGGGGGCGTCCCGCAGGATGCGGCGGATCTGCTTCCGGCGCCGGCCGAAGGCGGCGCGCGTGAGCACGCGCAGCGCTTCGAGCTCGCGCGGCGGCGGGGGGTCGGCGCGGGGGTCGATCACGACGACCGCCGAGTCGACATCCGGAACGGGACGGAAGGCGCGACGGCCCACCGGAAAGGCGAGCCGGGCGTCGGCGACCGCGCGGATTCCCACGGTCAGGGCCCCGTAGGCCTTCGTGCCGGGCTCGGCCGTGATCCGCCGCGCGACCTCCAGCTGGACGAGGACGACGATTCTGGCGGGGAGCGGTCGCAGACCGAGGAACCGGAACAGCAGGGGCGTCGTGATCGCGTACGGAAGGTTCGAGATGACCCGCAGCGGCGCCGTTCCGGCCACGAGCTCCGAGAGATCGAGGTCGAGCGCGTCGGCGTGAACGATCCGGACATCCGGTCGCGCGCCCCAGAGCTCGACGAGGAGAGGGGCCAGCCGATCGTCCTTCTCGACGAGCACCAGGTCTCCGACCTCTCCGACCAGGAGCTCGCTCAGCTCGCCGTGCCCCGGTCCGATCTCGAGCACGCGGTCGCCCGGCTCGGCCTCGAGGCAGCCGACGATCCGACGGCGGAGGTTCCCGTCGACGAGGAAGTTCTGGCTCAGCGACCGCTTCGCCCGGACCCGGTCGGAGCGGCCGGCGGGCGTCACTTGACGACCACGGCGGTCCGGTCGTCGGGCGGGAGGTCGCCCGGCACGCAGGCGAGATCGAACAACCGCTCGAGGATGCGGCCGCTGCTCTCGTCCGCTCCGTCCCGCGCGATCGCCGTGAGAAGGTCGTCGGACCACAGGCGCTCCGAGCGGAGACACTCGCTCAGCCCGTCCGTGAACAGGAGAAGCGTGTCGGTACCCGACCGCCACGGAAGCTCCCGGCTCACGTGCGCGTCGAACTCGGCGATCCCGAGCGGCGGACTCAGCGCCTCGAGCCGGCTCGTCCCGTCGGCGCCGATGCGCCACGCGTGCGGGTGCCCCGCGTTCGCGTACCGCAACGCGCCTCCGCCGGGGTCCAGGACCACGTAGCACAGGCTCATGTACATCTCGGTGGACTCGAGCCGCCGGACCAGCTCGTGGTGGATGCCCGCGAGGGCTCGGGCGGGGTCCTCCTCCTCGCGCGCCACCAGCGAAGCCGCGCTCATCGTGAGCGCCATGATCAGGCCGGCCGAATACCCGTGGGAGCTGACGTCGCCGAGCATCACGCCGAGCCGGTCCCCCGGGAGTCGAAGCAGGTGATAGAAGTCGCCGCCCACCGATTCCGCCGCGTCGCACCGGGCCGCGACATCCGCGAGGTCGCGGAATCCCGCGGGATCGGGAAGCAGCTTCAACTGGAGGTCGTGAGCGAGCTCCAGCTCGACCAGCATCCGTCCGCGCTCGACGCTCTCGTCGAGCAGGCGCCGGTTCTCGAGCGTGGCGGCGAGGTGGCTGGCGACGGCCGAGGCGAGCCGGATCTCCCGCGACCGGTAGGGAGTCCGCCCGGGTCGGGCCCGGAGCTTCAGCACCCCGACCACGCCCGCCGTACCGTGGAGCGCGGTGTGACGGAGCGGCACGACGAGCCAGGGCGTCGCCCCCCCGCCCCGCCGCCGGTCGACGCCCGACTCCGCGGTCCGCTCCCGAAAGCTCCGCGCGATCGGCGACGGATCCGAGGCGACGTCGTGCACGGTCCAGCCATGGTCGGCGCTTTCCGCCCCGTGGCCGCCGAAGGAGGCGAACCGACGCAGGGCCGGGCCCCCGGGCTCGGCGAGCCACACGGACGCCTCCTCCGCGTCCAGCACCGTCGCGGTCTCGGCGAGCAGCCGGGCGGCGGCGCGCTCGATCCCGAGCACGGAGCCGAGTGTCTCCCCGACGGACGTGAGGAGCTCGACCTCCTCGAACCGGCCTTCCAGCTCCCGGGTGAAGAAGCCGATCTCGGCCTCGGAGACGAGCAGGGGGGCGACCGCGTCGCGGACGAGCGCGGCGAGCCCGCCCGCCGGCTCGCCGGCCCCGTCCGCCGCGGCCACCTCGAGGCGCGCTTCGAGGTCCTTCCCGAGAGCCCAGCGCTCCTCGATGAGGCCGGGCCCGTCGGCTCCGTCCGGCGACCCGCCGCCGATGCCGTCGAACAGGAGCGTCTCGCCTCCGGGACCCGCGACCGAGAGCCGGGCCCGGATTCCCGCCAGGCGTTCCACGGCGCGGAGCGCCGACGCCACCCGCTCCGAGCGCGACCCCGACAGGTCGCCGGTCGAGAGCCTCCCGGCGCCGTCCGGGCCGCCGTCCCCGGTCTCACCCACCGTCGACCTCCTGCCGGAGCACGAGGGTCACGGCGTTGCCGGACTCGTTGAAGCGGACCTCGTCGGCGAGACTCCGGAGCAGGAACAGGCCGCGCCCGTGGCTCCGATCGCGGTTCTCGGGGCGCGTGGGATCGATCACGGCCCCGGGGTCGAATCCGGGTCCCTCGTCGGCCACCGTCACCACCGCCTGACCGGGCCGGAAGGAGGCCGTGATCCTCACCCGCTTGCCCGCGTCCTCGGCGTTGCCGTAGAGGATCGCGTTCGCGACGGCTTCGCCCAGGGCGACGCGCAGGTTCAGGGTCGCCCGGGACCCGGCGAAGGCGAGTCGCTCGCACGCCTCGACGACCTCCGACACCGCGTCGCGGACGAGACCGACGCGCGACGGAAGCTCCAGCCGGATCTCCGCCGACAGGCCCGAGCGCCGGGCCCGGGGCCCGCCCGTGCCGTCGCGGTGTCGTCGCCAGCGGAGCCCGAGCTCCGCCGGATTCAGGGGGTGAAAGAGGTAGTCCGAGCATCCCGCCGCCAGCGCGGCCAGCAGCCCGTCCACCGACTCGTTGTCGACCACGGCGACGAGGTCCGTCTCCAGGCCGAACACGCCCCGTGCCTCGCGCACCGAGGGACCGCCCGCGGCGAGATCGAGAAACGCGAGGTCCGGAGGCTCTTCCGGCCAGTCCGCCCGGGCCGGCGCGATCACGGGGCGCGCCCCGAGCCGCTCGAGCTCGGCCGCGAGCTCCGCGGCCACGGCCGGCCGGGGGGAACAGACGACCACCCGCGCCGCGTCGGGACCGGGCATCCCTCAGAACTCCTCGAGCGCCGCCGCCCGCGAGTCGGAGATCTGGAACAGCGTGTCGAGCTTCGTCAGCTCGAACAGGGTGCGCAGGTCCTCGTTGAGTCCGGCGAGCCGGAGCTCTCCCCCCGCCTCCCGGATCTTCTTGGACAGGCTGACGAGGACCCCCAGCCCCGAGGAGTCGATGTAGCTGGACTCGGCGAAGTCGATCAGGAACTTCCGTTCGCCGTCCTCGAGCCGCTCGAGCACCCGGGACTTCAGCTCCTGCCGGTTGCCGACGATGAGCTCGCCGTTGACCTCGACGACGGTCACGTCGCCGTCGCCCGCGAGAGAGAAGTTCATTCCGCTTGCCTCCGGCTGCGGTTGACCTCGGGTCCGGTCGCCGCTCCCGCGGCGAGCAGTGCCGTGATGTACGCAACTTCCACGATGTCCTCCACGGACGCTCCGCGCGAGAGATCGTTCAGCGGGGCGGACAGCCCCTGCAGGATCGGGCCCAGCGCCCGTGCGCCTCCGAGCCGCTGGACCAGCTTGTAGGCGATGTTCCCGGAATCGAGGTCCGGGAAGACCAGGATGTTCGCCGCGCCCGCGACCGCGGACCCGGGCGCCTTCCGACGGGCGACGTCCGGAACGAGAGCCGCGTCCGCCTGGAGCTCGCCGTCCGCCCGTACGTCCGGGCGCCGCTCCCGGAACACCGCCAGTCCCTCCCGGACCCGCTCGACCGACGCTCCACCGGCCGACCCCCGCGTCGCGTAGGAGAGGAAGGCCACGCGCGGCTCGTCCCCCACGACGAGCTCCCGGGCCCGACACGCGGCATCGGCGATCTCCGCGAGTTGCTCCGCCGCAGGCGACGGGACGACCGCCGCGTCGGTGAACGTCAGCACGCGCTCCGGTTCCGGCCCGAGCGGCGGCAGGACCATGTAGAAGGCGCTCGACACGGTCCGGATCCCCGGCTCCGGTCCGAGGATCCGCAGGCCGGCCCGCACGACCTCCGCCGTCGTCGCCTCGGCGCCCGCCACCACGCCGTCCACCCGCCCCGCCCGCAGCAGCGCCACGGCGAACCGGAGCCTGTCGCCGGTGCCCGTCGCTCCCAGCTCCGGGCAGGCCGCGAGCGCGGCGGCGCGGGAATCCGGGTCCGCCGTTCCGACGCGTCCCGCGCCGGGCTCCCCCACGCCGTCCACGACGGCGAGCGGAGCCAGCCGGCCTTCCTGCCGCAGACGCTCGATCGCCTCCGCCGTCCGGGATTCCGAGGCCTCGGGAAAGGCGATCCGCGCGCCGCGCGGAGCCCGCCCCGGAAGCGCGGCGAGGAAGCTCAACGGCCCGCCGCGGCGGGCCCGTACCGGACCACCAGCTCCTCGAGCACCTCCGGAGGCACGAAGCCCGAGACGTCTCCGCCGAGGCTGGCCACCTCTCTCACCAGCGACGAGCTGAGGAACGTGTAGCTGGTGGCGGGCGCCATGAAGATGACCTCGATCTCGGGCCACAGGCTCCGGTTCATCAGCGCCATCTGGAACTCGTACTCGAAGTCGCTCACCGCCCGCAGGCCGCGCACGATCAGGCGGGCCCCGCGGGCCCGCGCGAAGTCGACGAGAAGACCCGAGAACTGCACGACCTCGATCCGTGGCTCGTCGCGGTAGACCCGGCGGATCAGCTCGACCCGCTCTTCGAGCGCGAACGCCGGCGATTTCGCGTGCGTCGCGCGCGCCGCCACGGCGATCACCAGGACGTCCGTCAGCTTGAGGGCTCGCCGGATGATGTCGTCGTGGCCGAGGGTCAGGGGATCGAAGGAGCCCGGATAGATCGCGACGCGCGTGTCAGTGTCCACCAGTCTCGTCTCCCTTGTCGGCGGAGAAGAAGGAGAGGGTCGACTCCCCGTACGTCCGCTCCCGCACCGGCCGCCCCGCGAGGCGCTCGGACGAGGCGTGTTCCACGCACAGAATCCCGGCGAACGGCTCCCGCCGGAACCGGTCGACGAGCCGGGCCGCGAGCCCCTCCCCGTACGGCGGGTCCGCGAGCGCGACGTCGAACCGCGGCCCGGCCCGGAGCCGGTCCAGGAGCCGGAACACGTCCCCCCGGTGCAGCCGCGCCAGGTCCGCGACGCCCAGCAGCTCGAGGTTCCGTCGCAATACGCGGAACGCGCGCCCGTCGGCCTCGACGAAGTGAACGAGCGCGGCGCCGCGTGACAACGCCTCGATTCCGAGCGCGCCCGAGCCCGCGAACAGGTCGAGGACGCGGGCACGCTCGATCCGGTCCCCGAGCGCGCTGAACCATGCCTCGCGGACGCGCTCCCGGGTGGGCCGCACGGCCCGGCCCGACGGAGCCTCGATCCTCCGACCGCCGAGCCGCCCACCCACGATCCGGAGGCTCACGACCCGGCGGGCCGCACGTCGAGCACGCGCGCCTGCAGCTGCCGCCGCCCGTTCCAGCGGTTCTCCTCCAGGTGGAAGGCCACGTCCCGGGGGCCCGCCACGCGGAGCTCCGCCTCCCGGTCTCCGAGGCCGAAGCCGATCCCCGCGAGGCGTGTCCCCTCGTCCACCAGCTCGAGGCGGAGGTGCGCTCCCCGGGTCCCCACCGGACGGACCCGGTCGAGCCGCACCCCGCGCGCGACGAGGACAGGCGCGGGATTCTCGGCGCCGAACGGCTCGAGCCGGGCCAGCCACTCGCGGAGACCGGCGTCGAGGCGGGCGAGAGGGGCGGCGAGCTCCACGCGGAGGTCCTCGACCGCGGCCTCGTCCCGAAGCTCCCTCGCGGCCAGCTCGCGGAGCCGATCCGCGAACTCCTCCATCCGGTCGCGGCGGATCGAGAAGCCGGCGGCCATCCGATGGCCGCCGAACCGCTCCAGCAGAGGCGAGAGCTCCTGGAGGGCTCGGAAGAGGTGGAAGCCCGGGATCGAACGGCCCGACCCGCGTCCGACATCGCCATCGAACGCGATCACGACCGCGGGCCGGAACGTGGCCTCCGCGACGCGGGAGGCCACGATCCCGATCACGCCCGGGTGCCACCCGTCGCCCCAGAGGACGACCGCGCGGTCGCGGGCGGGATCGTACCGCTCGGCGACCAGGCGCTCGACCTCGGCCCACACCCGGCGGTCGGCTTCGCGGCGCTGCGCGTTCTGGTGATCGAGGTGCGCGGCGAGCCGCTCGGCCTCGTGCGGGTCGCCCGTCAGGAGCAGACGGGTCCCGGCCTCGGCCGAGGCCATTCGGCCGACGGAGTTGAGACGCGGCCCGAGTCGAAAGGAGATCAGATCCGCCGTCGCCCGTTCCCCGTCCTCCACGCCCACCCGCCGCAGGAGCGCCCGCAGGCCCGGCTTCCGCGTCCGCTCGAGCGCGAGGAGGCCCGCCCGGACCAGGGCCCGATTCTCATCCGTCAGCGGCATCTGGTCCGCCACGGTGCCGATCGCGACCAGATCCAGGTGCTGGTTGGCCTCGGCGGGCGCGATGCCGGCCCGCTCGAACATCGCCTGGACGAGCTTGAACGCGACCCCGACGCCCGACAGTCCGCGGAACGGATACGCGGAGTCGGACCGCATCGGGTCGACCACGGCCGTGGCGGCGGGAAGGCGGGGGCCGGGTCTGTGGTGGTCCGTGACGATCACGTCCCGCCCCTGCCGGGCGGCCCGGGCCACCGCCCCCACGGCGCTGACGCCGCAGTCGGCCGTGACGATCAGCGACGCTCCGATCCGCGCGGCGCGCTGGAGTCCGGCCTCGGACAGGTCGTACCCGTCCCGGGTCCGATGGGGAACGAAGGTCTCGACCCGGCCGCCCAGACGGCGCAGGGCCAGCGTGAGGAGCGCGGCCGCCGACATGCCGTCCGCGTCGTAGTCGCCGTGAACCAGGATTCCTTCCCCCCCGGACAGCGCTCGATCCAGGCGCTCCGCGGCGACCTGCATGTCCGGAAGAAGGAACGGATCGTGGAGGGTGTCCAGCCGCGGTGCGAGGAAGGCCCGCACGGTCTCGACATCCGACAGTCCCCGTCGCAGCAGGATCTCGGCGAACGCCGGCGGCACGCGCAGCGTCTCCGACAGCCCGCGGACCGCCGCGGGGTCGAGCCGCGCGGGCAGGACCCACCGCCGCGCCGTGTTCGCGCCCGGGCTCACGGGCCGGGACGGGGGGGCGATGAGGGCCGCGGGCTCAGCGCTCCGCGTGCAGGATCACGCCGCACGCCTCGCACACGTAGAGAGCCCGACCGGCCCGGATCTCGGCCTGACGCTGCAGCGGAATCGAGGTGTAGCAGCTCCCGCAGACGCCGTCGACGAGCGGGGCGAGCGCGCGCGTGGTCCGTCCGCCGCGGACCCGGTCGTACAGGGTGCGGACCGATTCGTCGATCCGGAGCGCTCGATTCTCCCTCCGGTCGCGCTCGACCGCCAGGCGATCCGACAGCTCGTCGTGCCGGGCCCGGATCTCCGCGAGGCGCTCGGCGGCGGCCGACTTCGCATCGGCGACCGCGGCGGCGGCCGCGTCGCGATCCACGCGGGCCCGCTCCTGTTCCTGCATCGCGTCGAGGAGGCTGGTCTCGGCCACGTCGAGGTTCTGGCGCGCCGCGTCCACTTCCGCCCGCGAGGCCAGGTGCTCCCGCATGTTGTGGATCTCCTGCGCCCGTTGCTGCAGCCGCTTCAGCGTCGCGCGGCCGGCGTTCACCGTCCGCTCGGCCGCCCGCATGGAGGCGTCCCCCGACGCGAGCTTGCCGGCCGCCTCCCGCTCCCGCCGCTCGAGCTCGGCGATCCGGTCCTCCCACTCCGACCGCTCCGCCTCGAGCTCCCGTAACTCCTTGCGACAACTCGCGATTTCTGCGTCCATCTCCTGCAAACTTAGAAGTTCTTCGACCATCGAGTTCTCCATCCCTCTCTCCGTCCTCCGTGTCCGCCCCGCCGGCTCCACCCCCCGCCTCAGGGACGAGCCGGCTCCTCCCGGTCTCCCGGCAGGCGCCTCAAGAAGCTGAGGGAGACGCCTGCCTCGCGCAGCCGTCTCGCGATCTCCGATTTCTCCACAAGCAGGCCGCGGGCCTGCTGCTCGTCCGCGAGCTCGAGCTCCCGGTCGATCTGGCGCAGCCGCTCCAGGGACTCCCGGTTCAGCAGCCGTCGCAGCGCCTGCTCGAACATCTCCGCGGGGTGCACGAGCTCGGTCGGGTCCCCGGCCAGTTCCTCGAGGCGCGACGCCTCTTCGGGGTCCAGCCGCCCGGCGAGCTCGTCCGTCCGCGCCTCGGGCCCGGCGTCTTCGAGCGCTTCATAGATGGAGCGGTACGCCGGTTCCCGAAAGTGATGCGCCGCAAGGCCCCGTCCGCGCGCCGCCGCGAGGAGGGGACGGTCCCGCAGGAGCAGCAGGAGCAGTCCGCGCTCGGCGAGCGCCTCGCCGCCCTCCGTCCGCTTCCTCCGTTCGTCCGCCGGCTCATCCCGGCCCGACCCGCGCTTCCCCCCCCTGGACGCGGCCCGGGTGGCTTCCCTGGCCACTTCCCGGACCAGGGTCTCGCGTCGAACACCCGTCCGCTCGGCCGCCCGCGCGAGGTAGAGATCCCGCAGGGCGGGGTCCCGGACCGCTCTCAGCGTGCTGAGAAGTCCATCGACGGCGCGACGGCGCCCCTCGATGCTCTCGAGATACCCCTGTCGCTCGAGGATCTGGAGCTTCCGCTCGAGCACGTCGACCGCGTCCTCGAGCAGCGGGCCCAGCGCATCCGCCCCCCCTCCCCGCAGCAGCGAGTCCGGGTCCTCTCCGGGCGGCAGACTGACGACCATCGGGTGGACCCCCGCCGCCAGCAGCGCATCGCCCGCCCGGAACGTGGCCCGAAGGCCGGCGGGGTCGCTGTCGTAGAGCAGGAAGCACCTCTTCGCGTACCGCGCGAGCAGTCCGGCCTGGTCCTCGGTGAGCGAGGTGCCGAGAGGGGCGACCGCCGTCCGGAGGCCGGCCCGGTGCAGGGCCAGGACGTCCATGTAGCCCTCGGCGACGAGAGAGGCCTCTTCGCGCCGGATCTCGTGGCGCGCCCAGACGAGTCCGTACAGCGTCGCGCCCTTGTGGAAGATCGGGCTTTCCGGGGAGTTGATGTACTTCGGGACGGCGTCCGAGGCCGCCCCGAGGACCCTCCCGCCGAACGCGATCGGCCGGTCGCGGAGATCGTGAATCGAGAAGATGAGTCGTCCCCGGAAGCGGTCGTACGGCTCGTCCGCCCTCTCGCTCGTCGCGAGGAGCCCTGCCTCGAGGAGCTCCGGGTCGCCGATGCCCCGGGCGTGGGCGGCGTCCCGGAGCCCGCGCCACGCGTCCGGCGCCCAGCCGAGACCGAAGCGCTCCGCGTCCTCGCCCGAGAATCCCCGTTCCGCGAGGTAGCTCCGGGCCGGGGGCCCCTCCTGCTCGTCGCGCAGGCATCCGACGAACCACTCCTCGGCGAACGCCACCACCTCGCGGAGTCGCGCCCACGGGTCCTCCCGGGGCTCCCCTTCCTCCGGGATCTCCACGCCGACGCGGGCGGCGACGTGGCGGACGGCCTCGGGAAAGTCCATGCCGAGGCGCTTCATGAAGAACGCGAAGACATCGCCTCCCTCGCCGCAGACGAAGCACTTGAAGAGGCCGCGGGCGGGGTCCACCGAAAAGTTCGGGCCCTCTCCCCCGTGGAGGGGACAGGGCCCGCGCCAGGTGCGGCCCGATCGCTTGAGCGGCATGTACTCGCCGAGGAGCTCGACGATGTCCGCGCGCTCGCGGACCTCCTCGACCGTTGCGTCTCTCACCATCGACGACCGTGGATCAGTCGGCACCTCCCGTGAACTCGACCACGGTAACGCCGGCACCCCCTTCCTCGAAACCTCCCGGCCGGAGCCGCCGGACCCTCGGGTCCCCCTCGAGCAGCCGCCGGACTTCGTCCCGGACGGCGAAGGTCCCCTTGCCGTGAATGACGCGGACGAACGGCAGATCGGACACGACGGCGGCGTCCACGGCCGGCTGCAGCGCCGCGGCGACCTCGTCCACCCGGAGACCCCGCACGTCGACCTCCGTCCGGGCGTTCAGCTCCGGCAGGGGCCGGTCGGGAGGCCGGGAGGGCCGCGCGCGGGGGTCTCCCGATCCGCCCTGCGCCGCGGACGCGGCCGGCTCCAGATCCCGGACGGGCACCTCGATCCGGACCTCGCCCGCCTCCAGGACGACCCTCTCGCCGCGGCGCTCGCCCACCGTGCCCGTGAGACCCAACGACCGCGATCGGACCCGGGTGCCGGGCTCCGGAGCCTCCGGCGACGGGCCGGGCCGCTCCTCTCCGACCCGTTCTGCGCTCCGCGCCTCGCGGAGCCGCCGCTCGAGACCGGAGCGGACCGCCCCGGCCGCCGTTTCGGCGGCGGCCCGCGCCTCCGGGTCGCCGTCGGCGGCCCGCGCGAACGCGTCACGGAGACGCTCGATCTCGGCCGCCACCTCCCTCCGCGCCTCCTTCAGGTAGCGTTCCGCCCGTGCCCGTCCTTCCTTCTCCATCCGCTTCTCGCGCGCGGCGAGTCGCCGCTCGTTCTCCTCCGAGGCCGCGTCCCTCTCGCGGGCCCGCCGCTCCCGGACCCGGGCTTCGCCGATCAGGCTCTCCAGCTCGGCCTCGCGTCGCTCGAGCTCCGCCAGCAGGGCCTCGGTGCGGCGCTCCTCCTCGCCGAGCCGGGCACGAGCCCCGGCCAGGACGTCCTCGGGAAGCCCGAGCCGTCGCGCGATCTCGAGGGCGTAGCTCCGGCCTGGCCGGTCCCGGACCAGGCGGA
>Ga0316577_10000841_pt1 | contig 13401 bp, 13 predicted proteins | sample S5NA_FD_203073 | JGI IMG/M metagenome (GOLD analysis project Ga0316577, IMG submission 203073) | Rhizosphere microbial communities from salt marsh grasses in Alabama, United States - S5-7_050615r2r1 | ecosystem: Host-associated > Plants > Roots > Rhizosphere | place: USA: Alabama | collected... | reverse complement strand
GTCGGCGCTCCAACGGTCGGCCGAGACGAGTCCCGCCACCCTCTCGGCGACGGCGGCCGCCCGGGCGTCAGACGGGCTCTCGGTCACCCCGGCTCCACTTCTCCTTGATGTCCTCGCCGCGAATCTGCTGCTGCAGCAGCAGGATCCCCTCCATGAGCGCCTCGGGACGGGGCGGGCACCCCGGGACGTACACGTCCACCGGAATCACCTGGTCGACGCCCTTGGTCACCGAGTAGGAATCCCAGTAGGGCCCGCCGCAGTTGGCGCACGACCCCATCGAGATCACGTATTTCGGGTCGGGCATCTGGTCGTAGAGCCTGCGGATGGCAGGGGCCATCTTGTCGGTGACGGTGCCGGCCACCACCATGAGGTCGGACTGGCGGGGCGAGGCCGGCAGGGGGATGATCCCGAACCGCATGAAGTCGTAGCGGGGACCGGCCACCGCCATCATCTCGATCGCGCAGCAGGCCAGCCCGAACTGGAAGACGTACAGCGAATAGGCCCTCGCCCAGTTGAGGAGCCAGGAGACCGGCTTCGGGGTGTCGAAGCGGTCTAGGACTCCCACCTGAGCACTCCCTTCCTGATGGTGTAGACGAGGCCGGCGAGCAGGATCCCGATGAAGATCACCATCTCGACGAGCGCGAAGGCCCCGAGCGACTCGAGTCGGATCGCCCACGGGAAGATGAAGACCGCCTCGACGTCGAAGATGAGGAACAGCAGGGCGAACACGTAGTAGCGGATCTGGGTCTGGTGCCATCCGCCACCCACCGGGTCGATCCCGCACTCGTAGCTCTGCCGCTTTGCCGGGTTCGGCTTGTCGGGTCGCAGCAGCGCCGCCACTCCGACCGCCACCGCGACGAGCACGATCCCGAAGATCGCGAACACGGCGACCGTGATGTAGTCCTCGAAATATGCGGCCACGCTGCTCCGCTCCCGGTCCGGGCGGGAGTATAGGAAGCGCTCCCCCGGCCGCCCAAAGCAGGATCAGTCCGGGGCAGCTCCACTCGGCGGCCGCAGGCTGCGGTAGCCTCGCCATCGTCATGCAGGGACCCGACTACGGCGGCGGCGGGCTCGTCAACCTGATCGCCGAACTCGAGGCGCGGCTCACCGGATCGGCTCCGTCGCCGGGCCTCCGTCCGGACCTCGCAGGCCTCATCCCCGACGGAGCCACCTACCTGCTGACGCTCTTCGACGGCCTCGGCGACCACCAGTTGGAGCACCCGGCCGCCGCCCCGCTGGCCGCCGCCCGCCGGGGGGCGCTCGACGCCCCGTTCCCGACGACCACCACGGTCAGCCTGGCCACGCTGGCGACCGGGATCCCACCGGCCGCCCACGGGCTGCTGGGGTACCAGCTGTGGCTCCCCGAACACGGCACCGTCGTCAACACGATCAAATGGACGACGCTGTGGGGCGAACCGATCGAGGCCGACTACGACCTGTTCCTGCCGGGCCCGAACACCTGGGAGCGGGTGGCGGCGGCCGGCCTGGAGCCGATCGTCGTGCAGCCGGCCGATTTCGAGGGGACGCCGCTCACCCGGGTCCTCTACCGGGGATGCCGCTGGGAGCCGTGGACCGATCCGGCGAGTGCGGTGGCGGCCGCCACCCAGCTGGCGGCCGCGCCGGGGCGGCTGATCCTGCTCTATCTGCCCCAGGTGGACTTCGCCGCCCACGTGCACGGCCAGGGTTCCGCTCACTACGCCCGGGCGCTGGGACTCGCCGGACGGATCTGGGAGGAGATCGCCGCCCACCTCCCGGGCGGGGCGGTGGCGGTGGGCACCGCCGACCACGGCCACGTGGACGTCCCGGAGGCGTGCCGTGCCCGGATACCCAAGGCCGATCACGAAGGACGGACGTTCTCCGGCGACCCCCGGGTGATGTTCGTCCGCGGGGACGGAGCCCCGCTGGCGGAGCACCTCCCCGCCCGCTGGGTGCCCCGGCCGGAGATGGAGCACTGGTGGGGACCGGGAGCCCGGCACCCGGAGTTCGCCGGGCGGGCACCCGACGGCGTGCTGGAGGCCGACGCCGGCCACTCCCTGCTCCATCGCTTCAGCGACGAGCGCCTCATCGGACAGCACGGCGGGCTCACGCCCGAGGAACTGCGGATCCCGCTCCTCGTCGCCGGGAGCCGCCGGGAGGACTGAGGCGCGTCGCGAATGTGGCAGTCTGGGACCCGAACCGGGACGGAAGGCCCGGCCCACACAACCGAGACAAGGGGGTATCCGTGGAGTTCCCGATCGCAGCCCTCGTCCCGCTCGTCGTTGCGGCACTCGCCTGGATCGCCTACTGCCTCGTCGACCTGTCCCGGTCCGAGGTCCGCTACCTGCCCAAATGGGCGTGGGGGCTGTTCGTGGTCTTGAGCGTCCCGATCGGCGGCATCGTGTACCTGATCGTCGGCCGGGAGCCGCGATGATCCGCACCTCCGGCCTCGTCAAGCAGTACCCCTCGGGGAGGGCCCTCGACGGGGTGGACCTCGCGGTCCCCGCCGGGGCGGTGCTCGGCCTGGTCGGCCCCAACGGGGCCGGCAAGACGACCTTGTTGTCGATCCTGGCGGGGCTCCGCCGGCCGACCGCCGGGACGGTCGAGATCGACGCCGAGCGATCCCGGGTGGCCGTGCTCCCCGACGCCCCCCGGTTCGACCCGTGGCTCACCGGGCGGGAGGTCGTGGACCTCGCCCGGCGCCTCACCGCCCCGGATGCCCCCGAGGCGGCGACCGACCGGGTCCTCGCCGAGACCGATCTGGCCGAGGCCGCCGGCCGACGGGTCGCCGGCTACTCCCGGGGCATGCTGCAGCGGCTCGGTCTGGCGGCCACCGTCGTCGGGGACCCCGAGGTCCTCCTCCTCGACGAGCCGGCCTCCGCCCTCGACCCGATCGGCCGGCGGGACGTGCTCGATCTCGTCCGCAGGATGCGGGGCACCGCCACCGTGGTCTTCTCGAGCCACATCCTCGCCGACGTCCAGGACGTCTCCGACCACCTGGCGATCCTCGACCGGGGGAAGCTGCGGTTCCAGGGCCCGGTCGACGACCTGTTGGGGACCGGTACGTCGGCGATCCTCGTGCGGACCCGCGACGGCACCGCGGCCGTTGAGGACGCCCTGTCGGGTGCCCCCTGGGCGGCCGGCGTCGAACGCCTCGACGACCGGGTGGTGCGCATCCGGGTGACCGACCTCGACGCCGCCGAACGCAACCTGCCCGGCGTGCTGGCGGCAACCGGGGTCCGGGTGGTGTCGATCGCTCCGGACACGCCGACGCTGGAGGACGTCTTCCTGGAGGTGACCCGATGACGGCCTGGCGCCTCGAATGGCTCCGGCTGGTGCGAACCCGGCGGCTCGTCGCCCTCGCCGGCGTGTACGTGTTCTTCGGCTTCGTCGGCCCGCTGACGGCCCGCTACCTCGGGGAGATCATCGACCGGTTCGGCGGCGGCCAGATGACCGTCGTCGTGCCCGACCCGGTGCCCACCGACGGGATCGTCCAGTTCGCCTCGAATGCCGCACAGATCGGGGTCCTCGTGGCCGTGGCGGTTGCCGCCGGCGCCCTGGTGGTGGATGCGCTCCCGGAGATGTCGGTCTTCCTACGAACCCGCATGCCGTCGGCGGGGGCGCTGCTGCTGCCGAGGCTCGTCGTCACGGCTGCCGCGGTGGGCACCGCCTACCTCCTCGGCGCGGCGATCGCCTGGTACGAGACGGCGGCGCTCATCGGAGGGGTGCCGGCAGGCGGGATGATCGGAGGAGCGGTGCTCGCCGTCCTCTACCTCTGCTTCGCGGTGGCCCTCGTCGCCGCGATCGGAGCCAGGCTGCGCAGCGTGCTCGGAACGGTCGGCACGACGGTGGTCGTCCTGCTCGCCATGCCGCTGCTCGGCCTCGTCGAGGCCGTCGGCCGGTTCCTCCCGAGCCACCTCGTCGGCGCCCAGGTGGGATTGGTCACCGGCGAGTCCCTCGGCGACTACCTGCCGGCGGTGGCGATCACCCTCGCCGTCGGGGCGGCCCTCGTGGCGTCGGCGATCCGCGCCACCGGGCGCCGGGAGTTGTAAGCCCGGCGGGACGCCGCAGACCCGGCGAAGGGCGACCCGGAGACGCCGGGCCACCTTTTGCACTATCACCATAGGGGGAATAGCCTGCGGGGAGACCTCCGACCCGTGGAGCACCGATGCGCCGCCTCCCCGCCCTGATCATCGCCTTCGCCCTGCTCGCAGCCGGGTGCGGCGGCGACGATCCCGGGGTCCTCACCGTCTACTCGGGCCGCTCGGAGGAACTGGTCGGCCCGCTCTTCGAGCGCTTCGAGGAGACCACCGGGATCGACGTCGAGGTGCGCTACGCCGATTCCCCCTCCCTGGCGGCCACGCTGCGCGAGGAGGGGGACAACACGCCCGCCGACGTGTTCTGGGCCCAGGACCCGGCATCGCTCGGAGCAGTGGCGCTCGCCGGCCTCTTCGAGGCGCTCCCCGAGGACGTGCTCGATCGGGTGCCCGACCGCTTCTCCGATGGGGAGGGGCGCTGGGTGGGCACGTCCGGCCGTTCCCGGGTGCTCGTCTTCGACCCCGACCGGGTCGATGCCGCCGACCTGCCGGAGCGGGTCGAGGATCTCGTCGGGCCCGAATGGGAGGGGCGGCTCGCCATCGCGCCGACCAACGGGTCGTTCCTCGCCTTCGTGGCCGCCATGATCCTCGCCGACGGTGAGGAGGCCACCCGGGCCTGGCTCGACGGGCTCGCAGCGAACGGCGCCGTCGGGTTCTCCGGGAACTCGGCGATCGTCGCCGCGGTGAACGACGGCGAGGTCGCCGCAGGACTGGCCAACCACTACTACCTCCTGCAGTTGCGAGCCCAGGTCGGCGAGACGCCGGCCCGCAACCACTTCCTCGCCGGCGGCCCGGGGGCCCTCGTGATGCCTGCCGGTGCCGGGCTCCTCGCCGGCTCGGCCCACCGCGAGGCCGCCCTCACCTTCATCGAGTTCCTGCTCTCCGACGAGGCCCAGCGGTTCGTCGCCGGAGAGACCTTCGAGTACCCGCTGGTGGCGGGCATCGACCCGGCGCCCGAACTCCCGGCCCTCGACGACCTCCGGCCGCCCGACCTCGACCTCTCCCGACTCGCCGAGGTCATCGACACGGCGACCGACCTGGTCGCGGAGGCCGGCCTGCTGTGACCGCCGGCGTCACGACGCGGCGCCGCCCCGCCCCCTGGTACCTGTGGGCGCTGGCCCTCGTCGTGCTGGCGCCGGCCCTCGTCCCCTTCCTCCACCTCGCCGCCCGGGCTGCCGCCGCCGGGCCCGGGGCACTGGAGACCGTGCTCTCGGCGCGCACCGCCCGCCTGCTCGCGAACACCGGATTGCTCGTCGCTCTCGTGACCGCCTCGGCGGCGGTGATCGGGATCGCGGCGGCGTGGCTCACCGAACGCACCGATCTTCCGGGCCGGCGGATCTGGAGGGTGCTGGTGGCGCTGCCGCTGGTCGTCCCCTCCTACGTCATCGCCCTGGCGATCATCTCGGCCGGGGCCCCGTCGGGGCCGCTCACCGAGTGGGTCACGCTTCCCCGTCTCCGCGGCCTGCCGGGGGCCTGGCTGGCGCTGACGATCTCCACCTACCCCCTCGTCTACCTGGTGACCGCCGCGGCCCTGCGGCGGCTCGACCCCGCCCACGAGGAGGCCGCCCGCAGCCTCGGCGCCGGGCCACGCCGGGTGTTCCGCACCATCGTGCTCCCGCAACTGCGGCCCGCGGTGGCCTCCGGGGCACTGCTGGCGGCGCTCTACACCCTCTCCGACTTCGGGGCCGTCTCGCTGATGCGCTTCGACGTGCTCGCCCGGATGGTGTACGCCCAGTACCAGGGGCGCCTCGACCGCACGCCGGCGGCGGTCCTGGCGGTGCTGCTCGTGCTCGTCGCCCTGGCGATCCTGCTCGTCGAGCAGCGCAGCCGGGGCCGCGCCGCCTACTACTCGCGATCGGTGGTCCGGACCGCCCGTCCGGTCGCCCTCGGCGGGCGCGCCCGGATCGCGGCGTGGGCCGGTCTCGCCGGCCTGGCCACCGCCGCCCTGCTGCTGCCGGTGGGCACCCTGGCGGCCTGGGTCCTCGACGCCCCACCGGGGCGGCCGGGGCCCACCGTCCCCTGGGGAGCGATCGCCGGATCGCTGGCGGCGGCGCTGCTCACCGCCCTGGTCGCCGCCTCGCTCTCGGTGCCGGTGGGGGCACTCGTGGTGCGCTCGGGACGCGCTGCCTGGGTGGAGCGAGCGGCCTACGCCGCCTACGCCCTGCCCCACATCGTGGTGGCCCTCGGAATGGTCCTGCTGGCCGCCCGCTACCTCGGGGGCCTCTACCAGAGCCTCGTGCTGCTGGTCCTGGTCTGCGCCTCGATCTTCTTCGCCCAGGCGCTCGGCGCCTCCCGGGCGGCGCTGCTCCAGGTCGACCCCGCCGTCGAGGAGGCCTCCCGCAGCCTCGGGCGGGGCCCGCTGGCCACGCTGTCGAAGGTGACCCTGCCGATCTCCCGCCGCGGCGTCGCCGCCGGGGCGCTGCTCGTCTTCCTCACCACGATGAAGGAACTGCCCGCCACCCTGCTGCTCCGGCCCACCGGCTTCGACACCCTGGCGGTGGACGTGTGGGCGGCGGCCGACGAGTTGATGTACGCCCGGGCGGCGGCTCCGGCGCTGCTGCTGGTGGCGGTGTCCGTGATCCCGATGATGCTCCTCGCCGACCGTGCCGATCGCTGACACACCCGCCATCCGCTGCCGCGGCCTCGTCAAGGCGTTCGGGGAGCAACTCGCCCTGGACCGCTTCGACCTCGACGTCCCGGCCGGAGGGGTGCTGGCACTGCTCGGCCCGTCGGGCTCCGGGAAGACGACCGCTCTCCGGGTGATCGCCGGCTTCGAGGCCCCCGATTCCGGGACGGTCGAGATCGACGGGCGGCAGGTCACCGGTCCGGCGGGCGCGGTCCCCCCGGAGCGGCGACGGATCGGGATGGTGTTTCAGCACGCCGCCCTGTTCCCCCACCTCGACGTCGGCGCCAACGTGGCCTACGGGCTCGCCGAGAGGAGCGAGCGGGCTGCCCGGGTGGCCGAGGTGCTCGACCTCGTCGGACTGGCCGGCGCCGGGACCAGGATGCCCAACGAGCTCTCCGGCGGCGAGCAGCAGCGGGTGGCGCTCGCCCGGGCCCTCGCCCCGCGGCCGGCGGTCGTGCTGCTCGACGAGCCGTTCGCCGGCCTCGACGCCCCGCAGCGGGAGCGGGTGCGCCGCGAGGTGCGCGCCATCCTCGTGGAGGCCGGGGCGACCGCCCTGTTCGTCACCCACGACCAGGAGGAGGCCCTCTCGACGAGCGACGGCGTCGCCGTGATGCGGGCCGGCCGGGTCGTCCAGCGGGGCACTCCCACCGAGGTGTACCTTCGTCCCGCCGATCGCTGGGTGGCCCGCTTCCTCGGCGAGGCCGAGTTCCTGCCGGGGACCGTCGCCGGCGACGGGATCGTGGAGACCCCCTTGGGCCGGCTGCCGGCGGTCACCTCGCTGCGGGGGGACGTGGAGGTGATGATCCGCCCCGAGGCGGTCCGGCTGCGCCGGGACGGGAACGGGGCCGCCAGGGTGGTCGCCAGGGAGTTCTTCGGGCACGACCAGCTGCTCACCCTCGACGTCGGCGGGCGCCGCCTGCTGGCCCGCACCGGGCCCCTGCCGCACATCGACGAGGGCGACCGCGTCGAGGTCGAGGTCCTCGAAACCGTGGTGTTCCCCGCAGCCGACACGCGGCCGGGCGGCCCGGTCGGGCCGCCCGGTCGTCGATCTGCCTCGCGGGGGTCAGCCCTTGACCGACCCGGCGAGGATCCCCCGCACGAAGTAGCGCTGCAGCGAGAAGAACACCAGCAACGGCACCACGATCGTCACGAAGGCGGCGGCGAACCGTAACTGGAAGTTGCTCCCTCGCTCCCCGACCAGGTTCACCAGGGCGATCGTCAGCGGCTCCCCCTCACCCGACAGGAACACCGAGGCGATGAGGAAGTCGTTCCAGGTCCAGAGGAACTGGAAGATCGCGAAGGCGGCCAGGGCCGGCTTGGCGAGGGGCACCACCAGGCGCCAGAAGATCGTGAAGTGGTCGGCTCCGTCGATCCGGGCGCTCTCGAAGATGTCCTTCGGCAGCTGCGAGATGAAGTTGTGCAACAGGAACGTGGCCAGCGGTAAGCCGAACCCGGTGTGGGTGAGCCACACCGCCGCCGGCGTGTTCGCCAGGCCGAGCTCCGGGAAGATCCGGAAGGTCTGGCCGAACAGCGTCAGCGACGCTCCGTTGTTGAACAGCTGGAGCAGCGGGACGAAGGCCATCTGGTTGGGGAGCGCCATCAGCGAGACGAGCCCGATGAACAGCCAGTTCTTCCCCTTGAAGTCCATCCATGCGAAGGCGTACGCCGCGAAGGCAGCGATGGCGATCGGGATGATGGTGGCCGGCAGCACGATGGCGAAGGAGTTCAGGAAACTCTCCGACATCGAGGCCGATCCGCCCTGGGGGTCGAACAGGACCTTGTAGTAGTTGTCCAGCGTGAACTGCGGGTTGGTGAACACCGTCCACCACCCGCTGGTGTTGATCTGGTCGACCGGGCGGAACGACGAGATGAACAGGCCGATGGTCGGGATCGTCCAGACGACCACGACCGTCCACAGCACCCACGTCGGGATGGCGGTGAGGAACCGCTTCATGCGGGCCCCGACCGGCTCGTCGGCGATGCGCTGCAGCTTCTCGGTGCGTTCGGTGGTTCTCGTCGCCATCACGCCAGCTCCTTCTGCGTGCGCCGCACGTTGTAGATCATCACCGGCAGCGTGAGCACGAAGATCAGCACTGCGAACGCACTCGACAGCGAGAAGTTGCGGTCCCGTAACTGATCGAACATGGCGTTGGCGAGCACGTCGGTGCGGTTGGCACCACCGGTGGTCGCCTTCACCAGGTCGAAGATCTTCATCGCCACGATGGTCAGCGTGGTGATGACCACGAGGATCGTGGGCCGGATCTGGGGGATGACCACCCGCCAGAAGGTCTGGATCTCGTTGGCGCCATCCACCCGGGCGGCCTCGAGCATGTCCTCGGGCACCCCCTTGATGGCGGCCGAGAGCACGACCATGGCGAAGCCTGTCTGGATCCACACCAGGATCAGCATGATGAAGAAGTTGTTCCAGGGAATCAGCGAAGCGTTCACGAAGAAGCCCCGCGGCGTGTAGCCCATCCACTCCAGCATGGCGTTGACGAGGCCCGTCTGGGTGCCGCTGACCTGGATCTCGTACATGAAGGACCAGATGACGGCGGCGCCGACCATCGAGATCGCCATCGGCATGAAGATGAACGACTTGGCGATCGACTCGCCCTTCATCCGGTCCGACAGGATCGCCAGGATCAGCCCCATGAAGGTGGAGAGGCCGGCGACGGTCACGACCCACCACAGGTTGTTCCAGATCACGCCCTGCATGGTGGAGAACACCGCCAGCAGCACCACGATCATCGCCACCGCCAGCATCACCGACGCTCCCGGCGATCCCCAGTCCATCGTCCCGGGCGCATGCCGCCGCAAGATCACGTAGGCGGTGCCCGCCGCGACCAACAGCGCCGCCACGACGAGCGTGACCGGACTGGAGACGATCACGGTCAGGACGTCGTAGATCAGGGACTCGTTAGGCGTCCGGATGAGCGCCTCGACGAACCCGAGGAGCAGCAGCGCGACGAGGCCGCCGACGATCCACCCGATCGTCTTGCCGACGGTCGAGCCGACGCTTCCGGAACGCCCTCCCTCGAGCCGCCGGGCGCTCGCCCAGGCGGCGAGGCCGCCGAGGAAAGCGAGGATCAGCCCGAAGATGAACAGACGGCTCGTGAAGATGTTCGGGAATCCGTCCACACTGAAGTACGACTTGTTCGTGAAGATGTCCTGGTAGTTCACGGCCGAGAAGCTGCCTTCGCCCCGCCGGCCCTCCTTGAGGCTCAGGATGATCGTCCTGACGCTCGGGATGACCAGCGCCATCGACACGAAGAACACCGCCGGACCCAGGAAGATCACCGGCCGGAAACGGTTGGCGATCCTCTGGCGGGCCGGGATGCTCGGCTTGACGAGCATCCCGATCAGCACGCCGGCGGCACCGAAGATCAGCCCGCCGAGCAGGATGCCCAGCAGCCGGATCTCACGCTCGCCGACCGTCCACACCGGCCCGCCGGGCAGCCACCCGTTGTGCTGCATGATCGCTCCCACGAGAAGGCCGGCCAGCGCGGCCATCCCCCCAAGGAACAGGGCGAACCGGGTGTGGACCTGGTCCACGAGCATGTTGATGCCGATGAAGGCGAACGCAGCCACACCGACTGCGACGATCACGCTGATCAGCGTCGATATGACTTGTTCCACCTGATTCCTCCTCCGGGGACAACCTAGCAGCGAGGCCCCCGGCCGTCCCGATACCAGAGAGGGCGGCACCCGGGGGTGCCGCCCTCTCTCACTCGTTCACATCGAGATTCGCTCCGGCCTACGGCCAGGACGCCTCGATGTTGTCCAGCATGGTGTCGAGGTCGATGGCACCCGACACGTAGTCGGTGCCCTCACGCCAGAAGGACCCGGACCCGACCTCGCCCGGCATCAAGTCGGAGGCGTCGAACCGGAACGGATCGGCGCTCACCAGGATCTCGGCCAGGGTGCGGTCGAGATCGGCCGAGTACAGGCTGGTGTCGTGGGTCTTGTTCGGCGACAGGAACCCGCCCTTGTCGGCCATGATGCGGGTGTTGGCGTACTCCGCCGAGGCGATGTACCGCATGACTTCCATCGTCTCGGCCTTGTCGGTGAAGGCCACCGCGTGGGTGCCGGCACCGAGGACGACCGTCCCGAACTCGTCGGTGATCGTCGGCAGGTAGAACACGTCGACATCGCCGCCGGGGCCCACCGTGGCGCCCAGCTCGACGTAGTTCGACGCATAGAAGTTGGCCTGGCGATGCATCATGCAGGAGCCGTCGTACACGCACAGCCCGGACTCCTTGAAGCCCTGGGTGGCGATGGTGTCACGGCCGCCGAGCACGTTGCCCTCGGTGAACCAGATGTCCGAGACGAACTCGACGACTTCCTTGACCGCCGGGTCGTTGAACGGGATCTCGTGGCTCACCCACCGGTCGTAGACGTCGGGGCCCTTGAGCCGCAGCATGAAGTCCTCGACCCAGTCGGTGAACGGCCAGCCGGTGGCGTCACCAGAGCCGAGGCCGATCCCGAAGGGGACGTTGCCGTCGGCCTTCATCTGCTCGATGAGGGCTTCCATCTCGGCCCAGGTGGTCGGGACCGCGTAGCCGAACTCCTCGAACTTCGAGGGGTTGTACCAGACGAGGCTCTTCACGTCGCCCTTGTTCGGGACGCCGTACACACCGCCGTCGTACGTCACCAGTTCCGCCCAGTACCCGTCGTAGTCACTCGCAATGGTGTCCACGATGTCCTGGGGCAGGGCCACCGCGTCGCCGCTCTCGGCGAACTGGACGGTGCGGCCCGGCTGCGGGATGATCACGATGTCCGGCGGAGCGCCGGCTTCCAGGGCGAGGTTCAGTTCGGTCGTCGCGTCACGGGTACCCGTGTACACGATCTCGATGCCGGTCCGCTCGGTGAGCGGTTCGAACCCGGCCAGGAACCCTTCCGCTTCGGGGCCGGTCTCCGGCCCCAGGATCGTCACCTGGGCGCCTTCGCTGTCCCCGCCGCCAGACGTCGTGGCGGTCGTCGTCGCGGTCGTGCCCTCGGTCGTGCTCGCTGCGTCGTCGTCGTCGCCGCAAGCGGCGACGAGGAGCGCGAACACGGCCAGGAGCGCGAACCACTTGATTCGCTTCATGTCAGCCTTTCCTCCCGGATGGCTTGCAGTGAGTCCCGGGCGAAGCCCGGCAGGCGGCCGGGAACCCAGGAACGGCTTCATATTACGGCCGGGCAGGGAGCGAGGCCAATGACGAAGGTCCCTTCGGGGAGGGGTCGGGCGGTCCTGGCGGCAGGGAACTGGAACCGGTTCCCAGCCCCCTCCGGACCTACGCCAGCACCTCGTCGAGGGTGATGGCCCGGCCCTCGTCGATCGAGCGATGGGCTGCCACCCCCATCGCCACCGCCAGCATCCCGTCGACGAGGCTCACCTCCGGGGTCTCGCCGGCGAGCACCGCGTCGCGGAAGTCGAGGTGCTCGAGATAGCTGGAGCCGTGGTGGAGCCCCTCGAAGCGAATCCGCTCGTCGGTCACCGTCTCGTCCACGACGGTTCCCGCCTCCCGGTCGGCGATGCGCACCTTGCCGCCCTCGGGGACGGGATACAGGCCGGGCACGAACGCCTCCACCTTGCCGCGGTCCCCCACCACCGACAGCTCCTCCTGCCACTTGCTCACGTCGCAGAACATGCACAGGTCGAGCAGGGCGCGCTTGCCGCCCTCGTAGTCCACGATCACGAAGGCGTTGTCGAGGATGTCGGGCCGCTCGCCGTCGTACTCCTCGTCGAGGTGGTTCACGTCCTGGGCGCCGGAGGCGAAGACCCTGACCGGCCGAGAGCCGGCGATCAGGTTCATGAGGTCGAAGAAGTGGCAGCACTTCTCGACGAGCGTCCCGCCGGAGTTGCGGTTGAAGCGATTCCAGTTGTCCACCTTGACGAGGAACGGGAAGCGGTGCTCCCGGATGGCGATCATGCGCGCCGTCCCCGTCGCGCCGGCGCGCACCTCACGGATCAGCCGGGCGATCGGCGGCATGTAGCGGTACTCGAGGCCGACCCAGACCAGCGACCCCCGTTCCTCGGCGGCGTCGACCACCCGCCGGCAATCCTCCACGGTGGTGCACAGCGGCTTCTCGACGAGCACCGGGATCCCGGCCTCGATCACGTCGAGCAGGACGTCCACATGGGTCATGTTGGGGGTGGCCACGACCACCGCGTCCACGAGGCCCGGGTCGAGCAGTTCGCGATGATCGGCGAAGACCGCCACCCCCTTGCCGGCGACGGCCACACCCTCGACGCGAGACTGCTCGTTGGTGTCGGCGATCGCGGTGACGGCGGTCCCCTCGATCGCGTTGATGTTGAGGATGTGCTCCCGGCCCATCATGCCGGTGCCGATGATCCCGTAGCGAAGCGGCGCTTCCATGCCTTCCTCTCCGGCGTCGTGCTCCCCGTACGATACGGCCGCCCGGAGGCGGGTCGGTTCGTTCAGGGACCCGCCGGGGCGAGCGGGCGCCAGTCGTCCTCGGGGGGCACCCGGCGCCGCTCCCAGGCCGCCAGCGTGAACGACCCGAGGCCGACGACGATCGCCGCCAGGTAGAGCGCCGCCGAAATCGGGGCGAGCAGCCACACGGCGCCCCGCCACACCACCGCACCGGCCACGAACCCGGCCATCCAGCCTCCCCGGCCGCCGAGGAGGGCGGTCCCCCAGCGGGTGAGGGCCGGGATCGGGCCGAGCACCAGGGCGAGCAGCCACGCCACGAGGATCA
>Ga0316577_10000840_pt1 | contig 13402 bp, 8 predicted proteins | sample S5NA_FD_203073 | JGI IMG/M metagenome (GOLD analysis project Ga0316577, IMG submission 203073) | Rhizosphere microbial communities from salt marsh grasses in Alabama, United States - S5-7_050615r2r1 | ecosystem: Host-associated > Plants > Roots > Rhizosphere | place: USA: Alabama | collected... | reverse complement strand
GCGGGCAGTTTATCGTCCGCATCGAGGACACCGACCGCACGCGCTACGACGCCGAAGCCGTGCCCGACATGATCGCCAGCCTGCGCTGGCTGGGACTGGACTTTGACGAGGGTCCCGAAGCCGGCGGTGACTACGGACCCTACTACCAATCCGACCGGCTGGAGCTGTACCACCGCTACGCTGAGCAACTAGTCAACGGGGGACATGCCTACTACTGCTACTGCTCGCCAGAGCGGTTGGCGGCGGTGCGCGAGCAGCAGCTCGCGCGGAAAGGGGACGTGGGCTACGACCGTCACTGCCGGCATCTGACCGCCGCCCAGCGCGCCGAGTACGAGGCCCAAGGCATCACGCCGGTGATACGGCTGAAGGTACCCCTGGAAGGCGAGACCAGCTTCCACGACGTGCTCTATGGCACCATCACCGTGCAGAACGAAACCCTGGACGACCTGGTTCTGCTCAAGAGCGATGGGTTCCCCACCTACCACCTGGCCGTCGTCGTCGACGACCACCTGATGGAGATCAGCCACATCATGCGCGGCGACGAGTGGCTGCCGTCGGTGCCCAAGCACATCTTGCTCTACAACGCCTTCGACTGGGAGATCCCAGTATTTGCCCACCTGCCCCTCATCCTGGCCCCCGACGGCAAGGGTAAGCTGAGCAAGCGCCACGGCGGCGTCGAGATACGCTACTTCCGCCAACAGGGCTACCTGCCCGAGGCGATGGTCAACTACCTGGCCCGCGTCGGCTGGAGCTACGACGACAAGACCGAGATCTTTACACGGGACGAGCTAGTCCGGTATTTTGACCTGTCGGGCGTCAACAACTCGCCAGCCCGCTTTTCCTACGAGCGGCTGGAGTCGATGAATGCTTACTATATCCGGCAGCTCGAGCCTGATGATCTGGCCCGCAGGCTGGTGCCCTTTCTCAAGCAGGAGGGGTTCGAGGTCAAGGCAGCCGACCTGGTACCCCTCGTGCCCCTGATCCAGGAGCGAATCAAGACCCTCAGCGAGGCTATCGGCTGGATCGACTTTTTCTTCCGCGACCCAACCGTCCTGGACGCCAGCCAGCTTATCGCCAAAAAGATGACCGCTGCCGAATCGCACTACGCACTGCAGCAAGCACGTGACAGGCTCGCGGCATTGCCCGATTTCGAGGTGGAGACCATCGACGCCGCCCTGCGCAGCCTCGCCGACGAGCTGGGACTGAAAGTCGGGCAGTTGCTGGGTATCGTGCGCGTGGCCGTGAGCGGAAAGACGGTCGCGCCTCCGCTGTTCGAGACGCTGTCGATCCTGGGCCGCGAGCGCATCCTGACCCGCATCGACCGCGGAATTGAGGCGTTGTCCGAAACAGCGGATTGACGCCGGCCCGGATTTGTGCTAGAATAGCCCCGTTGCTGGAACGTTGGGCGGCCTGACACCAGGGCGAGGGCACCTGGGCACAAGGATCGTGAATCGAATCCGTCAACCGCGAGCCGGCCGAATGGCCGGTTCTGGGTTAGCGCGGAAGAGGCCAGCAGGCACCTGGCTTGTTCCGCGCTAGTCATTAGCCGAAAGACGGCGAAGGCGCACCGTTCGCCGAGAAGTAGATAGAAAGGACGACCTGATCATGACCGAGCCTGAGGAGTATACCGATTTCATCCGCGAAGCCATCGCAGAAGACCTGGCGACCGGGCGGTACGACCGCGTGCATACCCGATTCCCGCCGGAGCCCAACGGCTACCTCCACATTGGACACGCCTGGGCATTTAACGTTGATTTCGGCATTGCCGAGGATTTTGGCGGCCTCTATAACCTGAGATTCGATGACACCAACCCGGTGAAAGAAGAAGTCGAATACGTCGAATCTATCAAGTCAGACATCCGCTGGCTTGGCTACGACTGGGAAGACCGGGAGTATTACGCCTCGGACTATTTTGATCAGCTCTACGAGTGGGCAATCAAGCTGATCAAAGATGGCAAGGCCTACGTAGACAGCCTCAGCCCGGAGGAGATCAAAGAGTACCGGGGCGGATTTGGCGAACCGGGCAAGAACAGCCCGTACCGAGATCGCACCGTGGAGGAAAATCTCGACCTGTTTGAGCGCATGAAAGCCGGAGAATTCGAGGAGGGCGCCCACGTACTTAGGGCCAAGATCGACATGAGCTCGGGCAACATGAACATGCGCGACCCGGTCATGTATCGCATACTGCACGCCACCCACCATCGCACCGGCGACCAGTGGTGCATCTATCCCATGTACGACTATGCCCACGGGCAATCCGACTCTATCGAAGGCATCACCCACTCGCTGTGCGACCTGTTCTACGAGGACCATCGCCCGCTCTACAACTGGTTCCTGGACCAACTGGACATCTACCATCCGCGCCAGATCGAGTTCGGGCGTTTCAACCTCAGCAATACCATCCTCAGCAAGCGATTCCTTCTGCAACTGGTCCAGGAAGGACACGTCAGTGGCTGGGATGATCCGCGCATGCCCACCCTGGCCGGCCTGCGAAGGAGGGGCTATACACCGCAGGCCATCCGCGAATTCCTGGACCGCACGGGCATCGCCAAGAACGATAGCATCGCCGACATCGCCCTGCTGGAGCATTGTCTGCGCGAAGAGCTGAACCTGAGCGCGCCGCGGGTGATGTCGGTGCTGAACCCGCTGCGGGTGGTGATCACCAACTACCCTGAGGACAAGGTCGAGGAGATGGAGGCGGAGAATAGCCCGGAAGACGCAAGCGCGGGCACACGCATGGTGCCCTTCTCCCGCGTAGTGTATGTCGAGCAGGACGACTTTCGCGAGGACCCGCCCAAGAAGTGGTTCCGCCTGGCCCCAGGCCGTGAGGTGCGGCTGAAACACGCCTATTACATCACCTGCCAGGAAGCCGTCAAAGATGAGCACGGCGAGGTGGTGGAGTTGCGCTGCACCTACGACCCCGAATCGCGGGGGGGATCGACTCCAGATGGCCGCAAAGTCCGCGGCACCCTGCACTGGGTATCGGCTGTCCACGCTCTCGACGCCGAGGTGCGCTTGTACGACCATCTGTTCACCGAGCGAGATCCTTCTGACGTGGGGGAGGACGAGGATTTCAAGGACTGCGTGAATCCGGACTCCCGTGAGACGCTGACGGCCTGCAAGGTCGAGCCCAGCCTGGCTGGCGCCAAACCGCGCAGCCGTTACCAATTCCTGCGCTTGGGATACTTTTGCGTGGATCCCGATACTACCTCGGACAAGCTCGTCTTTAACCGCACTGTCACCTTGCGTGATACCTGGGCCCGCATCGAGAAAGCGCAGGCAGGCGGGCAAGACTGAAAGGTCGATTTGCCTCGGCGCCGGTTCTGTGCTAGAATACCGCCGTCGCTGGGGGATCGTCTAATGGTAGGACCGGCGACTCTGGATCGTCTAGTCGGGGTTCAAATCCCTGTCCCCCAGCCACCAAAAAACGCCCACCGAATACGGTGGGCGCTTTTATATGCAACGGACTATAGGCAGGTCTCTGCCGCGCTGCCTCTATGGGGAACGGCGCCAGCGTATGAGTAGCACGCCACCTGCAACGATCAAGATCACCCCCAGAGCTATCCACAGCCAGGAACCTGCCGCAAAGGGCGTGCCGGCTCTGCCCCCTCCCGCCTCAGCAGGCGTCTGCACCGGCACCGGGCTCGATTGGGCGGGAAGCGGAACGCTGGTCCCCTCAGGTGGCTCACTTGCCGCGACGGTGGGAGTGAAGGTGGACGATTCTGAAGCCGCAGTTGATTCAGCCGTGGGCGATGCCGTCGCAGGGGGTGGCGTCTGACTGCCGGCAGTGGGCGAGGATGCCTGCGTGAGAGTGGCTGTCGCCGAACCGGTTGCCGTAGCAACGCCCGAAGTCGGCCCTTCGGTGGGCGCCGGCGACGGACCCGAACTGGTCGCCGTGGGCGTGTCCGACGGAACGGCTGGCAGCTCGGTCGGCGTGTGCGTGGGTGGTGAGACCACCGGCTTGGTAGAGGTGGGCGCGCTCGTCGCGCCGGTGGGCGTCGCCGTGGGTATCGTCTGGTTCAGCCTGCCGGCATCCGCCATGCCACTCACCGGAGCTCCCCAGGCTGCCAGCCGGATCGCCAGCGTCGCCACCACAGCCAAGATCACAACTCGACGGTTACTCGCGCGCTCCATCATGCCCCCTCTTCCCTTACACCGTCAAGGCGTCTCACCGAACGCACGGCCCACACGATACATAACGCCGCGCACAAACCCCAGATCCCTCGTTCCCACCAGGATCCGCTGCGCAGCAACAGGCCGGCACAGAACAGGCTCGCGCCGGCGGCAAGGGCGAGCCAGCTCGCCGGCTGTCTGAGCCCCGTCCAGAGACGACCTGCGCCCACACGTGCCCGATAGTGCGCCATGCTCACCGTCGCCAGGCACACAGCCACGCCGACGATCCAAAGCGCGTTGCCCAAGAGGCCAAACCAGTTGATCGGTTCCAAAGGGTCAGATCCTCGCTTCCCTCATCGTCGCCAAGCCAGGGCAGCAGAGCGCTCTGGCACGCCACTACTGCCAGCTGGCTGCATACGCGGCAAATGCCTCTCCCAACGGCGTGATCTGGCGCGTTTCGGGGTCAAAGAGGTTGCCCGTTGCATAGACGCTGTCGGCGACGCTGTACCACGCCCACCGCTGCACCAGCCGGTTGCCGTCCGGTGGGTAGCCCGTATCCTCGTCGGTGGCGGTCATCAAATAGTCAAAGGCTGCCACCATGAACGATTCCACCCGTTCCACAGGAAACCCGTACTCTGGCGGCATCAAGACGCTGAACTCGGTCACGATCAGGGGCTTGTCGCGCAGCCCGCGCTCTGCCATCCAGCGGCGGAAGGCGACAACCTGCTCCTTGAGAATCTCGATGTCATCATTGTCCTCGATCTGGTACAGGGTGCCCTCGTCGTCAGGCATGCCCGGCGGAATGTCCACCCCCCAGGTTCCGCGCTCTTCGCGCAAAACAGCCAAATGGATGTTCCACACGTCCACGGGCATTGGCTCGCTATAGATCCGCGAATAGGCAGCCAGGATCTCGTCCAAATAGCGCAGCCTCAGCGGCGTCACCTGAGAAGTTGCCCCGATGGCTACCTGGCTGGTCGGGTCGGCCCCCTTGATCGCTTCGTAGACGTCGCGGTACAGGCGCGCGTATTCCTCCGGCGTTGCGTTGAGCTGCCAGATCACGTCCGGCTCGTTGCCCACCAGCCATAGCCGGCCTGGATGGCTGGCGGCGATCTCGCGCAGCGAGGCCAGGTCCGACTGGCTCACCCCGCCGGTGACACCCACAAGCTGGGCGCACTCCATCCCGGCGGCAGGCACCGGGTCCTCGCCCCGCTGGCACGAAATGTGCCAGCCCGCGCCAAGCTGCGCGATGTCGTACCGCTCCACATCTCGCAGGGGAGCCACAAATCCCATACGTTGGCGCGGGGAGAACAGCCCCGGCTCCGCCACTCGAGTCACAGCCGGGGCCTGTGGCATTGGCGCCGCAGTAGGCGAACCTGCCGCCGCGCCAGACGCCGCTGCGGTCGGGATCAGGCGCTCGACCGGCTGGCCTGTAACCTCGGGCTCGGGTGAGAACAACCCCAGCCCATAAGCTAGAACCGTCAGCCCCGCGCCCACCAGCAGCACAGCAAACGCGAGTTGTATAATGGAACGCTGCCGGACTCGGTCGGGCATTTGTCTCTATAGCGCGGGCGGCAGCCCGCGCCTTTCCTGTTTTCGTCCGCGCCCGTTGCCGCCCGTCGTCATCACGGTGCGCCCGGCGCGAACGATAGATCAATCTGCTGATCCGTTTCCAGAGAGAGGGAAAAGCTCAGCAGATTGCCGGCAACCTCGGCAGGCTCCGGACTGGAAGAAAGGAGCTGAGCTCCGGGCGGCAGAGTCACGGTAACCGTCAGCGGTATGGCAGGCGTGCCGGACTGCTTCTGCACCAGGAGCCGGTAGCGCGCGCGATCCGCTTCCTGTTCCACGGTGCCCGGCGCGAGCTGCCATTCCATGTGCAACTCCCGCTCTTCGCCCGGCGCCAGGACGAAGAATAAGCCATAGGGAATCTTGGCCTGCTCCACCGGGCCAATATCCGGGCCGGCATCGCTCACAGGCGCGAACCGGTAGCGGCTCAGCAGGCTGCCAGGCGGCACAGGCTCTCGCTGCGCGGCCCTCAGTTGCGCGCCTTCCTTCGTATAGAAGCGCACATAGTCCCAGTAGCAGCCTTCCATACGTTGCTCGTAGGTTGGCAGCGACTCGATCCCCTGAAGGCACGACTCCACGTCTCGTTGGCTCGAGTTGAGATAGCTGACGATCGCCTCGGCCCGGGCGCGCGCAGTATCGCGCAGATCCACATGATAGGCAATCTGGCGACCGACGTTCGGATCTACCTTGTTAAAGCCCACGTTGGCGTCGACAACCTGCAAATAGTCGCCCGCCACCTCCAAAATGCCGCCGTCCCAGCGCTGCGAGGCGAGCAGTTCAGCCGCTGCGCCGTCGTGCAGGTAGACCAGAATGTGCCGCTCCTGCAAACCCTGCCACAGGGACTGGGCCAGCTGGCTCAAGTCCACCGTATCCGGCTGCTCCTGCACCTTGCGCAGCATAGCGTCCACCAGGTCCGACATGAAATCCTTACGGCGGGCCACCCACTCGCTCCATCCCTCAGAAAGCGTGACCCCTGCCTCCGGTTCCGCCCAGGATTCTCGAATGAACGCGAGCACATTCGTGCCGCTGACAGGCGCTTCGCTCGATGCCACGTCCAGCGGCGCCAGCGCCCCAACCAGCAACTGGAGCGCCCGCTGATCGACGGCAATGACCCCATCCACTGCGATTCCCTGGTCGCGCAGCAGGATATCCTCTGCGACCTGAGCCGAAGTGGGAAAGTCGGGCGACCAGTTGGCATCGCGGAACAACCAGATCTCTGCCCAGAGGGTGCGCAGCATCGCTTCCGGCGGGACCTCGTGGGGCACGTTCAGGTTATCCACCGCCCAACTGTCGGAGAAGCGCGCTTCCGTCACCTGTCCCTGTTCGACGGTCACCAGGCCCAGGCCCGAGATCCAGCCGCCGGTCGGCCGCCGCTCGTCGTCGTTCTGCGCCAGGATCAGGTAGGTCCGCGCCTCTTCAGCCCCCAGCAACTCGGGGGCGAGCTGAGCCGCCCGCACCCCGGTGCGCAGGAACGGAAGATAGCGCTCCGTCAGGGCCACCAGCCGGGCTACCCGCGGCGAGAGGGCCTCGCCCTCCAGCGCCAACTGCAGCTCCCAGGCACGTTCCAGCTCGGCCTCGGCAGCGCTCAGGGCCGGTTGCGCCGCCTCCAGCGTCGACACGATCTCGCGCAGGTCCAGGCTCCCCTCCCCGCTGCCCGCGTCCTGTGCATCCCGCGCTTGCATCGCTTCCAACAGCGGCAATAGCTCATCGGCGATCAGCACCCCGGCATTCACCACGGCCTGGGCCATCTCAAAGAGGTCCGGGGCGCTGGCGACGTCGTCGCCCACTTTCGGCAGCCAGCCCAGCAGCGGAGCCAGCGCCAGCGCCCCCCCTGATTCGTTCTGCAGGCAAGCCAGATCGTCCTGGAGACCATGTAGCTGGACCCCCATCTCGCCCAAATCCAGGCCTGCCATCTCCATGGACCCGGCAGGCACCAGATGTTGCAGGGCATCCAAGCGGTCCAGGGTCGAAACCGCGCAGGTACGCGTGCGACTGACCTTGGCCCAGCCCGCGCCGGCTGCCAGGGCCAACCCGGCGAGAATAAGAACCAGCCCCAGGATCAGGGACGCGCGCTTGCCCAGCCGGGGGCGGCGCGCCTCCTCGACCGGTGTCACGCTTTGGTCCGGCGATCTCGGCTCAGACAGGGGCCCATCCCCGCGGCTCATGAACGGTGCTGCTCCCACGTCTCTCGGACAAAGCCGGTCATCTTGCGAAAAAAGACCTCCCGGTCGAATTGCAGGGCATGCCGGCGTATGGCCTCACGGTCGAAGGAGAGCGCCGAGCACCTGGTCACGGCATCACGTAGCGCTTCGGCCGTCTGCTCTGCGAACAGAACCCCTGTCGCGCCGTCGACCACCGACTCCAGAGCGCCGCCGGCGCCCAAGGCCACCACCGGCCTGCCCGTGGCCTGGACCTCGACCGGCGTGATGCCAAAATCCTCCTTGCCGGGATAAATCAGGCCCCGGCAGTTGCGCATAGATTCCCGGACCTGGTTGCGCGACACAGCGCCCAGGAATGTGACGTTTGGTCCGGCCTGGCTTTGCAGGCGGCGCCGCTCGGGACCGTCTCCAATCACCACCAGCGGCAGGCCCAGCTGGGTGAACGCCTCAACCGCCAGGTCGATGCGCTTGTAGGCGGTGAGCCGCGAGACTACCAGATAATAGTCCCCATCCTGGCCGCCGGGGGTAAAGAACCCGGTATCGACAGGCGGATGGATCACGGTGGCAGACCGCCGGTAGTAGCGCCAGATCCGCTGCGCCACAAAGCCCGAGTTGGCGATAAAGTGATCCACCCGCGCGCTCGACGTGACGTCCCACATACGCAGCCTGTGCATCACGGCAGCGGCATACAGGCGCACCAGGGGGTTCAGACGCCGCAGATAAAGGGGACCAAGGTCCCAGGCGTAGCGGGCAGGCGTGTGGCAATAGCACAGGTGCAAGGCTTCGGGCGCGGGAATCACCCCCTTGGCGCAGACGTGGCTGCTGCTCAGAATCAGATCGTACCCGGTCAGATCGAACGATTCTATAGCGATGGGGAAGAACGGCAGATAGGGTTCGTGCCACCGCCGCGCCAGGGGCAGGCGCTGCACAAACGAGGGGCGCAGATCCATGCCCTGTATCAGCTCGGCATCTTGGTTCCGCCCGCTTACGAGCAGCGTATAGACAGGCGCCTGCGGATACAACTGGTGCAGCGCAGCCGCCACCTGGTCGGAGCCGCCCAGATTGCAGAAAAAGTCGTGGACAAGCGCAATGTTCACAGGTTATCCTCGTCTGAGCCCGAAGAGTCCGCCAGCTCTGGCACCGATCCAACTGCCTGGCGCAGGCGGCGCAGGCTGTACCCGGACTTGCCCAGGAACGCAACGCCCAGCAGGCTGGGGGGCAGATAGGTCACCAGATGCAAGAGCACCCCATAGGCAAAGGCCAGATCCTTGTCGACGCCAAACAGCACCAGCGTCAGCACGCTCAGATAGTGAAAGACGCCTATGCTGCCCGGCGATGACGGCACCCGCACGCCGATCTGCAGCACTACCAACAACAGGAGCGGCGCGACCAGCGGCACCTCGATGCCCAGGCTCCACAGAAGGAGCTGGTTCAGAAAGACCGTCATCGCCCAGATCAGCACGGACCAGCCAGCCAGCGCCAACACCGATCGCGGGTCCTGCCAGACGCGCAAAGCCGCAAGGGCCGACTCTGCCGCGCCGAGCAGGCGGGGCCACCGCCCCAACAGGCGACGCATCCACCGCCCCGCAGTCTCCCTCCGGAACGCAACCCACAGCACCACGCCCAGGGCAATCAGCAGCAGAGCCGCGCCTACCCACGTCGCCGGGCGCAGCCAGTCCTGCAGCGGCACAAACGGCAGGAGGCAGGCGCCAATCACAAACAGGCTGATGCCTTCCACCAGTTTTTCGCCGACGATGGTGGTCAGGGCAAACGCCACCCCCTTGCTCTCACCCTGTCCCGCCAGGTAGGCACGAACCAGCGGCCCCAGCTTGGCTGGCAGCACTCCGTTCACAAGCTGGGCAATGGTCAGAATCTCGAACAAGCTTGCTCGAGAGGGCAGCGTGTGGGGCGCGAACAGGCGCTGCCAGCGGGCGGCGATGGCCCAGAAGGTGAGAAACTCGACCGCCACAGCCGCGATCAGGGGCAGCAGGCGCATGTCGCCGAGGATAGCGGCAATCGCATTCCACTGCACGCCGCGGAGAACCAGCACCAGGCAGCACAGGCTGACCAACAAGCCCAGAAAGATGCGCAAAGGACCGTGCACCTTTCTGCCCGCCTGCAGCCTGCGCGGCCCTTCCAACTCCTGCTCCGGCATGCCCTGGCCGCTAGCCATGACCGGCACGCTGCGGCCCGCTTCGGACCCCGTGCCCGCAGCGGATGACCCTACGTCGTGTCCCATCAGCAAGCGCTCACGGTCGCGGCCGATCCTCGGCCTGCCCCTGCCCTCGCAGATGCAGCCAAAGAGCCACCTGCAAACCAAAAAGAATCCACAGAATAGAGCCGGCCCGTATGAACGACGTGGGGTTGTCGAATAGGCCGTGACCCACATAGGCCACCAGCGCCCCGAGCAGGCCCAAGGCCAGAGGCCACGCCTCACTCCGTTGCGACCAGCGTATCGACTTGGCAGCCAGCACCAGCAATAGAAAGAGGAGGGCCAGCAAGGCAATCAGTCCCGGCAAGCCACTGCTCACAGCCTGAAACAGAAACAGGTTGTGCGGGTGAAAGATATCGGTCTCCGGAGCGACATCGAAGAGCGGATAGAGCAGGTCGAGCAGGTAGTCAAACATACCCAGGCCGATGCCGGTCACAGGAAAATCCCGGATCATGGCCAGTGCGCGCGCCCATATCGCCAGCCTCCCCTCCATGCTGGCGACCGCGCTCGTCGTCGTGCCGGACAGCATGAACTCGCCAACCTGCGCCGCTCCCAGTGCGCCCACTGCCGCCATCCCGCCGATGATGCCCGCCGGGATGGCAAGCAGGAACCAGCGATTCCAGACAATGAACATCACCACAACAGCAAGGGCCAGTCCGACCAGCGCGCCGCGCGACTGGGTGAGAACCAGAACAGCGCCGGCGAACAGAGAGGCCAGCGTGCAGGCGATCCGCAGCCACGGGCGTCTGGCTCCTAGCGCAAACCCGATCGTCAGGGGCAGCAACAGCACCAAGCCGCCGGCGACGCTGTTCGGCCCCAGTCCCGCCGGCCGCCAGAACGGCTGGATGGCTGAAGGGATCCAGTCATAGAGCGCATCTGCCAGCGGAAACTTGCCGCCCCCCATCTGTGTGCCCAGGAGGGCGAACAGAGCCAGGACTGGGACCCCGACCAGGAGCAAGGCGGCAAAGGTCCAGAGCCGCCGAGCGGAGGTCAGGGTGCCGACCACCGCGTAGAATAGACCGGCGCACAGGACGGCGCGATAGATCCCCGGCAGGCTGAGCGGCCTGATGGCAGCAGCCCACACCCCCACGGGCACCATCGCCAGCAGGATCAAGATTGGCAGGTCGACGGGCGTGGCGCGCACCGGCGAGCCCGTGCCCATCCAGCGTACAAGCCACAGCAAGGGTATGGCTGCCAGCGCGACGATCAGCGCCCACCTGGGCACCCAGGCATCAAACAGCAGCACAGGCGCCACGCCGAGAAGCACGATCGGCAGCTCAATGCTCGCGATGCGACCAGCCGCAGCTCTGAATTGCGCTCTCATGAGCAGCCTTTGTGCGAAACGCGCGGAAACGGCACAGCCCTAGACGGTGTGTGCATAGGCAGGCAGCAATGCGCCAAAAAGGCAGACCAGGTTCGTGGCAAAGGTGAATAGCACCATCGAGGTCCCAACCAGGGCATACCGCCTGCCCGAGAGAAGCCGATACCCCAGCGCGACGAGGATGGCGAACGCCGGCAGCGCGGCGAACAGCAGACGTCCCTGCGGCTGGCGTATCGACAGGTTGAAGCGGACAAACCCAACCGCCACCAGCCCGCACGCCGCCCACAGCATCGCCACCGATGGCTGCATGGTCGGAAGCCGCCGCGCTCGCTCAGTCCCGCACACCAGCACGAGCAGCGACCCGATCAGACCCACTGCGGCAATGGCATTCATCGCGTGCGCGATCCAGCGGGGGGTGCCCACGTTCATCCAGCCAAACCGGCCCCAAAACGACGTATAGGTCTGGGGCCATAGATCGGCGAGATACGCCACAGACATAAACTCGGCCTTCACCCGCAGCGATTCGTAGGCGTATGCCACCTGATCCCCCATCCCGGGCAGAAGCAATACACCCAAGAGAAGAGGGAGCAGCGCCGCGCTCGCGAAAACGAAACTCTCAAGAAACCACTGTTTTGCCGAGCGGTGCCATGCCAACCTCAGGAGCAGGCACAGCATCCCCAAGGGCATCAAGAATAGCAGGGAAAGCTTGGTGTAGAGCGCCAGCGCCAGCAGCAGGCCCGTGCCCGCCACCCGCCATAGGGACCGCCCCTCCGCCGGCTCGAGCAGGCGCAAGAAAGCCAGCAGGCACACGGCAGACAGCAGAACGGCGAGATTGTCATTGGTCACGTACCCGGTCAGGTAGGTGTATTGCGGAATGAATGCCATCAGTCCCGTGGCCGTCAGAGCAACTGCTCGATCCCCCCCGGAAACCAGCATCGCCATCCGGTAGACCACCAGCAGCGTGCCCAACCCCAGCAAGATTGAGAAAAAGCGCGCCACGCGCAACCCCAGAGCCGCAAAGGCTGGGTCGGGCACGGCCGCGAACAGATAGTCTACCTGCTCGGGAAAGGCCGGATCGACCGGCGGGAACTCTTGCGGGATCGTGCCGGGCCCAACCAGGTCCACCAGGGCAATCTGCGGTGCGACCAGCGCATAGTAGAGCGGAGGTTGGTACCACTCGTAGAGCGACGTCACGTACCCGCCCTCCCAATAGTTGGCCGACGGCTGTGGCGGCGCCTCGGGCGGCAGCGAACGGTGCTCTGCCAAGTATTCGGCATAGAGGTAGTGGGAGGGCTCGTCGGGCGCTTCCCACCGGGGCGTTCCGAGGCTATAGGCAACGGCCAGCAACACGTACGCGGCGAGAATGAGACCCAATAGCCAGCGCACCATGCCAGTCCCGCCGGAGCGCGAGGAGCGCATCAGCGCTTGCGGGCCACCAGCGGCAGGTAGGTGACGTCGGATGGCACCACCATGGTCATGGTCAGCAGATTGTCGCATTCGGTGGTCTCGGGGATGCGGTCATCGGGATCCACCGAGACGGTGAGCGCATAGACGCCCTGCGAGAGCTGGGCAAGCTCGAATGGTACCCAGGTGTTCGATCCTGCCGGCAGACTGGGGATTGTCTGCTGCGCGCCACCGCTCACCGGACCATTGAACTGCAAGGTGACGATGAAAGGGCCCGAGTCGAGGCTTCCCAGGTTGCGAACCTCGACCTCCACTTGCCTGTTGACAAGCTCCCCTTGTCCAACCGGCCCGAGCGGCTCGAAGCGGAATCCGCCGGGCCGCAGATCCTCATAATCCAGCGCGGGAAGAGCCACGGTGTGCTTTCTAAAATTCAAACCGTAGCTGGTGATGCTTGTGGTGTACGGATCGAACAAGTTCCCATTAAAGCCCTCGTTCGTGGTTTTGTTCCAGGGTGGAACGTCCAGGCTAAACCAGGCCCAGCGCTGCACCAGCCGGTTGCCGTCGGTCGGATCGCCCAGGGTACCAGGAGCACTGCTCGTGGCAGTACGCAAGAATGCAAAAGCACCATCC
>Ga0316577_10000839_pt1 | contig 13408 bp, 13 predicted proteins | sample S5NA_FD_203073 | JGI IMG/M metagenome (GOLD analysis project Ga0316577, IMG submission 203073) | Rhizosphere microbial communities from salt marsh grasses in Alabama, United States - S5-7_050615r2r1 | ecosystem: Host-associated > Plants > Roots > Rhizosphere | place: USA: Alabama | collected... | reverse complement strand
CCAGAGTAAAACGCTCAAGTCCAGCGGCCGCCCGGCGGCGGCTTCGGCTTCAACTGGCGGAGCGCGGGTCGCGGCGGTGCCGCTGACGAGTCTGTCTTAGCCGCATCAGGGTCCATACTGGCCCGGATACGGCATAGCTCATCGCCAACAGGAACAACATCAGGGGGGGGTAGACAAAGATCACGCCAAAACCGAGCATCACACCCACGGCGAGCAGAAAGGGAACCCGACCATGGACATTCAGCTGCTTGAAGCTCAGGTATCGGAAGTTGCTCACCATCAGCAGTCCGGCACCAGCGGTCAGCAGCGCCGCCAGCCAGGCCCAGTCCGCACCCGGTACGTCCAGGTCCGTGGCAATCCAGACGCCGCTGGCAATGATGGCTGCGGCGGCCGGACTCGAGAGACCCTGGAAATACCGCTTGTCGGCGATCCGCACCTGGGTGTTGAAGCGGGCGAGGCGCAAGGCTGCGGCGGCCGTGTAGACGAATGCAGCCAGCCAACCCACCTTGCCGATCCCGCCCAAGGCCCAGTGATAGGCAACCAGGGCAGGGGCGACGCCAAAGGCCACCATGTCGGAGAGGCTGTCGTACTCGGCGCCAAAATCGCTTTGCGTGTGGGTGATCCGCGCGACTCGCCCATCGATCCCGTCGAGGACCATGGCGGCAAAGATGGCCAGGGCACCCGCCTCGAAGCGTCCCTGCGTCGCCGCGAGAACCGCGTAGAATCCCGCAAACAGGGCGGCGGTGGTGAAGAGGTTCGGCAGCAGATAGACGCCGCGCGGTCGCTTACGGGTGGCTGGCATATCGTCCATTGGCTCGGGCTCGGTGGAGACGGTCTGGCCGAGCCGAGAGTATAGCCGGGAGCCCATCGGCACCGAAAGGAAGCGACTGGGCATCGGCTGCACCGAAAGTGCACGCGAAGAGACCGCAACCTCGCCTTCAATCTGTCATACACTTGTGCCATTGTTCACCCCGACCTCGACGCAAGAGGTCGGTCGCCCGGCAGTCGTGACCCAATGAACCGGAGGGGAGATGAGCCTGCAGCAAGCCAAGCCGCCGCTGCCCAGTAACGACAAGCGATGGAAGCTCGTCAATGCGACCATGCGCCGCAACGGCTATGCCGGTCACGCCTTGATCGAGACGCTGCACAGCGTGCAGGATGCCTTCGGCTTCCTCGACGAGGGCTCGCTGCGCTTCGTCGCCACGTCGCTCGACCTGCCACTGAGCAAGGTGTTCGGCGTCGCAACCTTCTATCACCTCTTCATGCTCAAGCCGCGCGGACGCCATGCCTGCGTCGTGTGCACTGGCACCGCGTGCTACATCAAAGGGGCCGGTGCGCTCGTGGAACGCCTGCAGGAGCGCTATGACATCGATCCCGGCGACACCACCGAGGACGATCGCCTGTCGCTCCTGACGGCGCGCTGCGTCGGCGCCTGCGGTCTGGCTCCGGCGGTCGTAGTCGACGGCGACGTGCTTGGCAAGCTCGACAGCGAGACACTCATCGCCGAACTCGAGGAGCTGGCCTGAATGAACCTCGACGATCTGGCCGAGCTGGCCGAACAGTTCCGTGCCGCCGATCCCGTCGTAGAGCGCGAGGTGCGCGTTTGTGTCGCGGCCAGCTGTCAGTCTTCGGGCGCCTCGCCCGTCTTCGACGCGCTGGTCGCGAGCCTCGGGGACGGTAAACCCGCGTGCAAGGTCAAAGGGGTTGGATGCATGGGTCTCTGCTCGGCCGGCCCGCTGGTCTCCGTGGCCGACAAGGACGGCGACCTGGAGGGATCGGTGCTCTATCGCGACGTTGCCCCGGAAGACGCCGAGGACATCGTCGCGAGCCTGGACGGTCCCCCGCTCGAGCGGCTGCGCTGTGCGACGGATCATCCGTTCTTCGCGCGCCAGCAGAAGATCGTCCTGGAGCATGCCGGGATCATCGACCCCAACAGCTTCAAGGGCTACGTCGCCGTCGGCGGCTATGCGGCCTTGATTCAGGCATTGAGCGAGATGACCCCGACCGACGTGCTTCGCGAGGTGACCGCCAGCGGCCTGCGCGGACGCGGCGGCGGCGGGTATCCGACGGGTCTCAAATGGTCGACCGTGGCCAAGATGCCCGGCGCTCAGAAATACGTTATCTGCAACGCCGACGAGGGCGATCCCGGGGCATTCATGGACCGCGCGATCCTGGAGTCAGACCCCCATCGCGTCCTCGAGGGCATGGCCATCGCCGCCTATGCGATCGGCGCCAGCAAGGCCTATGTCTACATCCGCGCCGAGTACCCCCTCGCCGTCGAGCGGCTCCAGACCGCGATCCGCAAGGCCAAGCGGGCCGGCTTTCTGGGAAACAAGATCGGCGACACCCAGTTCAGCCTGGAGGTGGAGATTCGACTTGGTGCCGGGGCCTTCGTCTGTGGCGAGGAGACCGCCCTGATGGCGTCGATCGAGGGTCTGCGCGGCCAACCGCGCCCTCGCCCCCCCTACCCCGCGGAGTCCGGACTCTGGGGCCATCCCACGCTGATCAACAACGTCGAGACCTTCGCCAACATCGCCCCGATCATCCGTGAGGGGGGCGAGTGGTTCGCCTCGATCGGGACAGAGAATTCAAAGGGAACCAAGGTCTTCGCGCTGGCAGGGACGATCGCCAACACCGGGCTGATCGAGGTGCCCATGGGGACGTCTCTACGCGACATCATCGAGAGCATCGGCGGCGGGATCCCAGGAGGCAAGTCCTTCAAGGCAGTTCAGACCGGCGGCCCTTCCGGCGGTTGTATCCCGGAGCAGCATCTCGACATCGCCGTGGACTATGACAGCCTGAAAACCTTGGGAACCATGATGGGTTCGGGCGGCATGATCGTGATGGACGAGTCCTCCTGCATGGTCGACGTGGCGCGCTACTTCATGGAGTTCTGCATGACCGAGTCGTGCGGCAAGTGCATCCCCTGCCGCACCGGCACCCAGCAGATGCATGCCATCCTGGACAAGCTCGCGAAGGCGCAGGCGACCTCCGCGGACCTGGCTCTGCTGGAAGAGCTCTGCGAGGTCGTGCAATCCACCAGCCTGTGCGGACTCGGGCAGACCGCGCCGAACCCGGTCCTGAGCACCCTGCGCTACTTCCGCGACGAATACGAGATGAAGCTGGGCGGCGGCTAGTAGCCGGCTGCTCCGCCTCACCGCATCGACCAACGCGTCCGAGCCGACGACCGCCCCGGAGCCGCCATGCCGCCACCCGCCAATCAACCGAATATCCGCGTCGTTACCCTCAATATCGACGGTCAGGACCTGTCCGCTCGGGAGGACGAGACGATCATCGAGGTCTGTCGAGAGAATCAGATCCCGATCCCGAGTCTCTGCTATCTCGAGGGACTGTCCGTGTGGGGCGCCTGTCGGCTCTGTCTCGTCGAGCTGGCGGGACAGAATCGACTGCTCGCGGCCTGCTCGACCCGAGTCGCCGAGGGCATGCGGATCCAAACCAACACCGAGAGGCTGCAACGCTACCGTCGCACCACCGTCGAGCTCCTCTTCGCCGAGCGCAACCATGTCTGCTCGGTCTGCGTCTCCAACGGACACTGCGAGCTGCAGTGGCTCGCCCAGAGGTGCGGCGTGGATCATGTGCGCGTCCCATACCGGCAGGCCAGCTACCAGGTCGACAGCTCCCACGAGATGTTCAGGCTGGACCATGACAGGTGCGTCCTCTGCACCCGCTGCGTGCGGGTCTGCGACGAGATCGAGGGCGCCCACACCTGGGACGTGATGGGACGCGGGAGCGATTGCCGCGTCATCACCGACATGGCGCAGCCCTGGGGCGACAGCGAGACCTGCACGAGCTGCGGCAAATGCGTGCAGGTGTGTCCCACCGGCGCACTGGTCAAACAGGGCACTTCGGTCGGGGAGATGGTCAAAGATCAACATTTCCTCCCGATCCTTGCGCGCCGGAGGCATACCATATGAGCGCATCGCCCAAAATCAGGGTCGCCACCACCTGGCTGGACGGTTGCTCCGGGTGTCACATGTCGTTCCTGGACATGGACGAACGTCTGATCGAGCTGATTCAGCAGGTCGATATCGTGTACAGCCCCTTGGTGGACGCCAAGACCCTTCCGGATCATCTCGATGTCGGGATACTGGAGGGCTCGATCAGCTCGGAAGAGGATCTGGAGAAGGCCCTCGAATTCCGCAGGCACTGCAGGATCCTCGTCAGTCTCGGCGACTGCGCGGTCAACGGAAACGTCCCCGCCATGCGGAACCATTTCAAGCTCGCAGACGTCATCAACCGCGCGTATCGAGACAACGTCACGCTTCAGCCGCAGATCCCGAGCCGCGGGGTTCCGGCCCTGCTGTCCGTCGTGAAACCCGTCCATGGCGTCGTCGGGGTCGACGTCTTCGTGCCGGGATGTCCGCCAAGCGCCGATGCCATCTGGTATGTCTTGAGTGAGCTGATTGCGGGCCGCCGGCCGGATCCAAGCAGCGTCACGCGATTTGGAGCCTGATAGCGAGCACGCCCTTGGGCCTGCAGTCGATCCCGCCAATCGGTGCGCTCGGGACCCAGCCACCCAACGCACCAGCCGCCACCCGATAGGGGCCGCAGCCATGAGCCGAACCGTCACCATCGAACCCGTCACGCGCATCGAGGGTCACGCCCGCATCACCCTGCAGCTCGGGGAGAGCGGGGAGGTCGAGGACGCCAAGTTCCATCTCACCCAGTTTCGCGGGTTCGAGAAGTTCTGCGAGGGCCGACCCTATCGCGAGATGCCGGCACTGACCGCCCGCACCTGCGGCATCTGCCCGGTCAGTCACCTCCTGGCCTCCAACAAAGCCTGCGACCACCTGCTCTCGGTCAGCATCCCACCCACGGGCGAGAAGCTGCGCCGCATCATGAACCTCGCTCAGCTCACCCAGTCGCATGCCCTGTCGTTCTTCCATCTCTCCTCGCCGGACCTCCTGTTGGGCTGGGACGCGGACCCAAGCGTGCGCAACATCTTCGGCGTGATGCGTCAGGAGCCGGCACTGGCAAAGGACGGCATTCGTCTGCGTCAGATCGGCCAGACCATCATCGAAACGCTCGGCGGCAAGAAGATCCATCCAACCTGGGTGGTCCCCGGCGGGGTCAGTGAAGCACTGACACGGGAGAAGCGTGATGCCATGCTCGGACTGATTCCCGAAGGCCTGGAGATCGCCAAACGCACCTACGCCTTCTTCAAGACCCTCGTCCCGAGATTCACGGACGAGGCAAACCACTTCGGCAGCCAGCCGACCCTGTTCCTCAGCCTGGTGACGCCCAGGGGTAATCTGGAGCACTACGACGGCTTCCTGCGCATCAAGGACGCGCAAGGCCGGATCGTCGAGGACATGGTGCCCCCGATCGAGTACGAGCGACTGGTCGGCGAGGCCGTCGAGGACTTCAGCTACATGAAGTTCCCCTACTACAAGCCCCACGGGTATCCCGGGGGGATCTATCGCGTCGGACCCCTGGCCCGGCTGAACAACGCCGAAGCCTGCGGCACGCCGTACGCGGACGTCGCCCTCGCCGAGTTCCGCATGCTCCAGGAAACCGGACCGATCACCAGCAGCTTCCACTACCATTATGCGCGCCTGGTGGAAATCATCTACGCGCTGGAGATGATGGATCGCCTGCTCAGGGACCCCGGCATCCTCGACGCGCGGGTGCGGGCACGCGCCCGCAGCAACCGTTACGAGGGGATTGGGGTGGCCGAGGCCCCGCGCGGCACCCTCATGCACCACTACCGCATTGACGACGAAGGGCTGATCACCTGGGTCAATCTGATCATCGCCACCGGGCACAACAACCTGGCGATGAACCAGAGCATCCGCCAGGTCGCCGATGCCTACGTGGACGGCAACCACCTCCAGGAGGGCATGCTCAACCGGGTCGAGGCGGTGATCCGCTGTTTCGATCCCTGCCTGTCCTGCGCCTCGCATGCCTTCGGCCAGATGCCGCTCTCCATCGAGCTCCGGGATGCCGCCGGTCGGATCGTCGATACCCTCCGACGCGGCTGAGCCTTCCGGTTGGCACGCGCATCGGTCAAGGTCTTGGTGATCGGCTACGGGAGCCCGATCCGAGGTGACGACGCGATCGGACCGCTCGCCGCCGATCGCCTGGAACGCGCCGGGGTTCCGGAAGGGGTGGAGGTGGTCTCGCGACACATCCTGACGGCCGAGCTGGTGGCCGATCTGGTCGCACACGACCGCGTCGTCTTTCTCGATGCCGCGGTGGACGCCGCGCCGGGCGAGGTCCGCTGCAGGCGCATCGCCCCGGACGCCACTGCCATCTCGACCATGGCCCACTTCCTCGATCCCAGAGAGCTCCTCGCCTGGTGCGAGACGCTCTACGGACGCTTTCCCGAGACGTTCCTGGTCTCGGCCGGGGGGGCGTCTTTCGGCTATGCCAATTACAGCCTGACGCCCGTCGCCGAAGCGGCGATCGAGCCCATGCTGGATCGGGTCAGACGGCTTATCGACCGGCCGGCGGGTCCCCGTTCGGATCCGTCCTGAGCGCCTCTTCCCCAAGGATCGCCTCGTAGCTCGACTGCACCAGCTCCCGACCGTAACGACGCTCCAGCTCGCGCACCACGAAGTGACCGCGCGCCATCTCTTGATAATGGCTCATGAAGACCAGGTTGATCGCGGCGCCGCCCGCGGCCCCCAGCAGGGGCACGAGCTGCGCCGCCGCCTTCTCCGACACAACCACACCAAAACGAGCGGCGATCGCCTCGATCAGCTCGACGATCACAGGGGCGCCGGGGCGCGAAAAGCCGTACTCAGCAATGTGGCGGGCGGCCTGCGTCACGGGCACGGCCAGCGCGAGGCGGATACCGTAGTAGCCCGCCTCGGCCGCATCGTCGCTCTCGCTGCGCCCGCCCAGGGCGAAGACCTCCAGACAGGCCATGCGCGCCTCCGCCGAGTGCAGGTCCTCCCCTTGCGCACGCGCGATCTCCGCAATTGAACGCAGCATCAAGGTCGTGGCGATCGGCAGGTCGAGCAGCAGCCCATAGACCCCGAAAAAGCCGCCGATCGCACCGGAGCCAGCCGCCAGCCCCCGGTAGAGGCCATTGCGGGGATCCGTCTCGCGGGCATGACGCAGGCTCGAGGCCGCGATTTCCATGACTTGACCGATGACCGCGTCCGCCGCGGCCCGCACCTGGCGGTAGAGTGGGCGCGGAAGCAGCTTGACCGCAATCTCGATCGGCGTCCCCACGATGCCCATGAGCCGTGCTGCGAGGCTCGGGTGCTCGAGATGCCGGGTCGCCCAGCGCAGGCGCTCCAGATCGGAGGGGTTCAGACCCATGGGCGGACGACTCATTCCCGCCGCCCCGCGCGGGCGGAGGCGTCGTGACCCGCCTGAGTGGGGCCCCCTGCCTCAGATGGAATCCCGTCCTCCCGAGCCTTGTCACGGGCAAGATCGTCCCGCAGTGACTCGTTTCGGCCGATCTCTCGCCCGACGAGATAACCCACAGCCAACAGCCCCATGCCGAAGAAGACGCGCGCGAGCATGGCAATTCTCCTGAACAAGCCCTGGACGGGCGAATCCCATTCTCGCAACGGTCATTGGACTTGTCACCCGCCGACATCGTTCGTCGCAAAACCGTCCCAGGTCCGTCGCTGCCGTCCACGCTGACGCCTGCCGTTTGGGCTAAACTAGGGCGTTGACCGCCATGCGCGCACTGCCGGCGCCATCGGGGGATACCGTAGGGCCGGGCGGCGAGCGGTGAAGCGCCGGCGGCTGCGCGCCCCGAGCTCGCGTGATTCGAGCGCCGGGCGACCACTCAACTGCGACTCAGCAACACGGAGAGCACCCCATGCCCCAGGTGGACGACCTCGCGAAAAGCGACCTGGCACGCGGGATCGCGATCGGGATCGGTGCGGCTGTGCTGATCCCCGTCGCAGCCGTCGTCCTGGCACCTTACCTGAGGCCTGCGGCCCGCACCGCACTGAAGCTCGGCATCCTCGGCCTCGAGCGGGCGCGCGAGGCGGCTGCGGAGATCGCGGAGGCCATCGAGGACGTGACCGCGGAGGTCCAGGAGGAGCTGCGCGCGGCGCGGGCGGAGGCGACAAGGACGGCGACCCGCCCTGATCCCGGCCCGTCCGACCCCGCTCGCGGGGACCTCTGATGGCCCCCTTGGCACACGCGGTGCACCGCACCCGCGGGCGGCTGCGGCTGCGGATACCGGCGCGGCGCCATGACCAGGCCTTCTTCGATCGCCTGACACAGAGGCTCTGCAATGTGCCGGGGGTTCTGCGATCCACCGCCAACCCGGAGACGGCGGGCGTTCTGATCCTGCTCGATCCGCACTCTGGATCCGATCCCATTGAGGCAATCACTGAGACCGGCCTGCTGCAGGTGGTTGAGGACCGACCAAACCTCTCACCCGCGCTGACCGGAATTCGGCGCGTCGCCCAGCGCATCGATCAGGCGGTGGGCGAGTCGACCCGCGGGGTGGGCGACCTGCGCACCCTTGCCTTTGTCCTGCTGATCGCCTTGGGCGTGCGCCAGCTGGGCAAAGGGCAGCTGCTGGCGCCGGCCGCATCCCTATTCTGGTATGCGTTCGATCTGATGCGATTCGCTCGACCCACGCACGGCGGCGACCCCGGGGAGCGCTGAGGCCGCCGACTCAATCCTGTCTCAAGCCATCCACCCGATCCAACCGTTCCCAGGGCGCATCCAGATCCTCCCGGCCCATGTGGCCGTACGCGGCCAGGTGGCGGTAGAAGCCGCCTCCGCGCGCGGCGATCTCCTGTAGGCCTAGGTCCCGGACGATCGCCGCCGGACGCAGATCGAAGTGGCGGCGGATCAATCCCTCCACCGTGGCATCCGGAACCTTGCCCGTACCGAAACAGCTCACCTGGATGCTCAAAGGCTTAGGCTCACCGGCGGCGTAGCTGAGCTGCACCTCGCACGACTCGGCGATTCCAGCCGCCACCGCGTTCTTTGCCACATAGCGTGCCGCATAGGCCCCGACGCGGTCGATCCGCAGCGGGTCTTTACCGCTCAGCGCCGCTCCGCCGTGGCGCGCGAAGTCCCCGTAGCAATCGATCGCGGTCTTGCGACCGGTCAGGCCGCAGTGGACCTGGGGACCGCCCCCGACGAAGGGGCCCTCGGGGTTGAAAAAGAGCCGCGTCGCCGCGTCGGGACGGATCGCGCGGTCCGCGAACACCGGCTCGATCACGCCTTGGATCAGGTCATCGCGGATCCGCCGCTCGTTTACCGACACGCCCGGGCGTCGGCACAGAACCAGCGAGACGCTGTGGATCCGATATGGCATCCGTTCCCGATAGGTCACCGCCACCTGGCTCTTGCCGTCCGGCATGAGATAGGGGTATGTACCGGCGCGCGCCGCCTCTTCGAGCCCCCGCGCAAGCGCATGGGCGAGCTCGATCGGAAGCGGCATCAGGTTGTCGGTCTGCCGCGTCGCGAACCCGAAGACCGTGACCTGGTTCCCCGCGGGAATGGCCCCCACCCCCGCCTCATCAAGCCCCGCAGCCCGCACCGCCGGGTAAGACTCGGGCAGCGTACCGAGGCTGCTGGTGAGGATGGTCGCCGCCTCACCGTCATAATCCTCCTTATGGTAGCCGGCCCGGGCAACCACGCGTCGCGCGGTCTCTGCAAGGTCGATGCGTGCAGCGGTCGCGATGCGGGTGGCGAGAAACACCACACCACCGAACATGGCCGTCTCCGCGGCAACCCGCGAGGCCGGATCCTGCTCGAGGAGCCGGTCGACGATCTCATCGCTGATGCGGTCGCACAGCTTGTCCGGATGGGCCGCCGTGACCGACTCCGAGATGAAGATGTACTCGCTGCTCATGGTTGCACCTTCGCGCGTCCGAAGGGGGGTACGGCCGAGTGGCCGACCGAAGGCTTAAAGGACTCGTTCACCAGCAGGGGCAGCACCGCCCCGGCCGTGACGGCGAGCAGGTCCCCAGGCCCCAGCCTGGTCAGCCCCAGGAGCCGGCGGAGCCCCGGGGCGAGGTTTGCCAGGGCCTGAGCGGCCAACGACAGCGCCAAGGCCAGCTCCAGCTTGCGATTGCGGGGCAGGCGCGCGCTGCCCAAGAGGACCCGCCCCGAGGAGCGGCAGCTCAAGGCATGCAGCAACTGGGCAAGCGTCAGTGCATTGAATGCGAGGGTACCGGCCGCGGGTCCGACGCCGTGACGGGCAACCCCATATCCGAACACCCCAAGGGTCCCGGCGGTAATGACGGCGGACTCGGCAGACATCCGGGCAAGCCCGCGGGCGGAAACGATCGGCTCGCCGGGGTCACGAGGCGGACGCCGAATGACGCCGGCCTCGGCCGGCTCCATCGAGAGCGCGAGACCCGGAAAGATATCCGACATCAGGTTGATCCAGAGCAGCTGCATGGGGTTGAGCGGGCTCCCCAGACCCAGGGCGATCGCCGCCAACATGGTCTCGATCTCCGAGAAATTGGTGGCCAGCAGGAAGTGGAGGGTCTTGCGGATATTGGCATAGATGGTCCGCCCCTGGCCCACCGCCACCAGCATGGTATTCAGGTTGTCGTCCTCGAGGACGACATCGGCCACCGAGCGGGCGAGATCGGTGCCTGCCTGCCCCATCGCCACGCCGTTGTCCGCGGCCTTGAGGGCCGGCCCGTCGTTGATCCCATCGCCGGTCATCGCCACGACCCGCCCGGCCTGTTGAAACGCCTGGACGATCCGAAGCTTATGCCCCGGGCTGACCCGGGCGAAAACGTCTACGTCAGGAACCAGGCCGCGCAGCATCGCCGGGTCGATACGATCCAGGTCGCTGGAGTCCAAGACGCGCACATCGCCATGCCCGGACAGATCCAGTGCACGACCGACCGCGGAGGCCGTCGCACTCTGATCGCCGGTGATCATGACGGTCTTGATCCCCGCCGCGTGGAAGCTGCCCATCAGCTCGGCCATACCTGGGCGCAGGGCATCGCTCATCCCCACAAGGCCCAGCCAGGTCAGGCCCCGGGTCCGCAGGTCCGCCCCGGAGCCGGGCGCGGGCGCCAGGATGCGGAAGGCCACCCCCAGGACGCGCAGTGCATCGCTCGCCATCCGTTCGTTGGCGCGCAGGATCGCATCACGGGCCGACTCGTCCAGAGGAGTCCGACTGTCTCCCAGATGGTCGCAACGATCCAACAGGTCTCCCGGGCTGCCTTTGGCCGCGATCAGGATCTTCTTGCCGTCCTGCATCCGGTGAAAGCTGCTCATCACCGGGCGGCCCTCCGCCCGCTGGTGGAGCTCGATGAGGGGGTGGCGCTGGCGCAGGGCCTTCACCTCGACACCCTCCGCCAGTGCCCGCTCGATCAGGGCCACCTCGGTGGCGGAGCCGACCGGACAGCCGTGATCGTCCAGCACCGCCTCGCTGCAGAGGCAGGCCGTCTCCAGCAGGCGTCGGCGTATCTCAGGATCGGCGTCCGCCGGATCGACTTCGGTACCGATCGCGACCCGCGCAACCCCCATGCGGTTCTGGGTGAGCGTGCCGGTCTTGTCGAGACAGATCACCTGCACCGAGCCCAGGGTCTCGACGGCGTCCAGATGACGCACCGCCACCTGGCGGCGGCGCATCTCCGCAATCCCGAGGGCCAGGGTGCTTGTGGCCACCGTGGGCAGTCCCTCTGGGACCGCGGCCACGGCCAGCGAGACCGAGGACTTAAGCATCTCGATCCAGCCGAGCCCCCGCACGAGTCCTAAGAAGAAGACGCCCACGCACACCAGACCGCTCAGGAGAGCGAGCTGGGTACCGAGACGGTCGAGCTGGATCTCCATCGGGGTATCCGGCGGGCGCACCTCCCCCAAAAGAGACTGGATCCGGCCGAGCTCGGTTCCGAGCGCCGTGCCTACCACAAGTCCCCTGCCGGCGCCTCCCGTGACAGCCGTACCCATGTAAGCCATATTGACCCGCTCGGCGACGGGTGCATCGGGGGTCAGCAGACGGCAGGCGTCCTTTTCGACCGGCAGACTCTCGCCGGTCAGGGCGGACTCATCGATCGTGAGCTGACGGCTATCGAGAAGACGGAGATCCGCTGCGACATAGCTCCCTGGCTGCAGCAGGACCAGGTCCCCGGGCACCAGTCCCTCCGCCGACATCTCCCTGCCCTCCCCTCCGCGCAGCACGCGGCAGGTGCGCGGGCGCATGTCCGCGAGCCCCCGGATCGTTCGCTCCGCCTGGCCCTCGGTCGCATAGCCGATCGCCCCATTGATCCCCACGACCGCCAGGATCACCAGGGCATCCGCCACGCCGCCGGTCAGGACGGAGACGAGGGCCGAGACCGCCAACATGCCGACCGGGACGGTCAGGAACTGCTCCATCAGGATCGCGAGCTCGGAGCGACCGGCCGTCGGGGTCAATCGGTTCGGGCCGAAACGGGTGACGCGACGCGCCGCTTCATCCGGGTCGAGACCACCTGCAGGGGACACACCAAGAAGAGCACGGACCTCGGCCTCGGCCATGGCATGCCAGCCGCGCGGCTCATATCCGGTCACTGCGGCACCCGATGGCGTATCCCGGCGCCGCGCCCGACCTGGGGCCGGACGGCCGATCCAGTTCTCCAGCCCTGGCTCGGTAGCGCGGCGGGTATCCCGACCGGACCCGCCCGCTGCCTCCAAGATCGGAGGGGCTCGCTTCGCGGGGGGCTCGCTGCCCGACAGCTCGGCGACCCAGGCAATCACTTCGTGCGCCTCGATTGCCGGGTCATGGAGCACCAGCAGACCGGCCGTGACAGGGCTCGCGGTCACCCGCAACACGCCGGAACGGCTCACCAGCGCCGACTCCAGCCGCCGAGAGAAGCCCGCCTCTCGATAGAGCCCCGGAATTCGCAGCCGCAGCCGCCCGCGCACGCGTTCGTGTACGACCTCGATCCGACCGCCGACATTCGACCGATCCACGCGGGCCCCGATCCCCTTTCGCCGACCTTCTGCGTATTCAAGTCTAGCGGTGCGGTGACTCAGGGCAAGGGACACCCGGGCGAGATCTGAGCGGGAAGGAGGCGGGGGACAGCGGACCGGGTCCCCGGCCGGTTGGCCCGTCGAGCCTGCAGGCAGGGAGGTCCCCCTGGAGCGCTACTGAGCGATGGCACGGTGCCAACACCCCCTGATCGGGAGCCGGTCAACCGATGCGGCCGCCCGATGTGGATCCGCCTGTTACCCGATCACGCTGATGGGGGCACGCCCGGTCGCGCCGACTCACTCAGCCACCGCCCCGGACGGCTTGACCGTCGTAAAGCCGAGCTGCTCCCACATCTGCATCCCCCCTCGGTACCACTTGATTCGGTCGGGAGGATAGCCGATCTGCAGTAAAGCGCGGATATTGGACGGCGATTGGCCGCACCAGGGCCCATTGCAGTAGAACACCAAGGTCTTGACGGCGCCGAAGCTCCAGAGCCCATCCATGCGAATGGCGCCGAGCTCAAACTCCAGCAGGTCG
>Ga0316577_10000838_pt1 | contig 13414 bp, 13 predicted proteins | sample S5NA_FD_203073 | JGI IMG/M metagenome (GOLD analysis project Ga0316577, IMG submission 203073) | Rhizosphere microbial communities from salt marsh grasses in Alabama, United States - S5-7_050615r2r1 | ecosystem: Host-associated > Plants > Roots > Rhizosphere | place: USA: Alabama | collected... | reverse complement strand
AGGCACACCCTTCCAGGCGGTCACGGATAGCTGTGGCGGCCTCAGCGAAGAGGCAAACGTCCTCATCATGGGCGGCCCGATGATGGGGCTTTCCCAATGGGATCTGAGCATCCCGGTTATCAAAGGGACTTCCGGCATCCTGGCCTGGGCATCATCAAAACCGATCACGGAGTTTGCCTGTATCCGTTGCGGCCGGTGTGTAGAACACTGCCCTATGGCACTTGAGCCGACACAGATCATGCAATATGTCAAACATGAGCGGTTTTCCGAAGCGGAGGCTTGGGGGGCGTTGGATTGTGTGGAGTGCGGTTGCTGCCAATACGGCTGCCCGGCAAAGATTCCGCTGGTCCACTGGATACGGCTGGGAAAAAACCAGATCATGAACCTCAAACGAAAAAAGAGCGCCTAGTGACAGAGAAAGCATTTATCATTCGATCATCCCCACATCTTCAGGATAGAGACTCTGTCCCCAAAATCATGTCGACCGTTATCATCGCTCTGTTGCCTGCCATCGCTGCATCCCTTTACTTTTTCCGCTGGAGGGCGGCCGGGCTGTACCTTTCCTGCTTGATAGCATGCCTTGCGACGGAAGCGGTGTTTCTCTGGGTCCGAAAAAAACCCATCCAGGCCTTATGGGATGGTTCAGTCGTGATAACCGCCTTGCTTCTAGCCATGACCTTGCCCCCCACATTATCCTTAGAGCTTGCCGTTATTGGCTCGGTCGCCGCGGTAGCCATAGGAAAGCAAGTCTTCGGGGGTTTGGGACAGAATATATTCAACCCAGCATTGGTCGGGAGGGCCTTCCTGCAAACAGCTTTTCCCGTAGCCATGACCACGTGGCTCCCTCCGGCAACCCTGGCCGTGGACACCGCGACATACGCCACGCCTCTGGGTAACCTGAAATTCGAGGAAGCCGTTCTGCACGGAACGCTGACTCCGCTCAAGCAGCTTTTTTGGGGAAATACGGGAGGATGCATCGGCGAAACATCCGCCATCGCTTTGCTCATCGGGGCTATCTTCCTACTTGCCAAAAAATCGATCGACTGGCGGATTCCCACGGGAATCATGCTAACATTGACTGCGTTCACGGGAATCTTCTGGCTGGTCGCTCCAGATAAATACGCGTCTCCTGCCTTCCACCTTCTAGCAGGAGGCCTTTTGATAGGGGCCTTCTACATGGCCACCGACATGGTGACTTCCCCGATCTATGCCAAAGCCACATGGATATATGCCCTGGGTATCGGCCTTATGGTCGCTCTGATCCGCCTCTTTGGAGGATTTCCTGAAGGGGTGATGTATTCCATCTTGTTCATGAACACCTTTGTCCCGCTTTTGAATCGAAGCCTCCGTCCGCGCATCCTGGGAGATAGGAGGAAAGCGGCATGAATCTTTCTACACGAATGATCCTCGTTCTCACATCGGTCGGCTTGATATCAGGCGGGTTCCTGGCTGGAGTGGCAACCCTGACTAAAGAAAAAATCGCGCTGAACGTGCAAGCTGAAATCGAAGAGGCTATCCAGGAGGTCGTGGATGATGCAGAAGTCAACACGGTTTTGCACGAAGAAGAAAACCTTGTTATCTACCAAGAAACAGGAAAGGAGGGCATGATCGCGGGTTACGCCGTCCAGGCAACGGGGGTCGGTTTCCAGGATAAAATCACGCTGATGTTCGGGCTGGATCCCGCCCTAGAAAAAATCACGGGCCTGACCATCATCGACCAGAAAGAAACGCCTGGCTTGGGCGCAAAAATCGAGGACTGGGATGCCTTCCTGAAGTTCTGGGAAAACAGGAATGCCTCAGGCCCTTTAAGCTTGCGGAAACCACCGGTAAGCGACATAAAAAAACTCCCGCCGGACGAGGTAAACACCATCACGGCAGCGACCATTTCTTCACAAAAAGTGCTGGATATCGTCAACAGCTCGCTGGAGAGAGCGAGAAAACTCCTTCAGCAGGGCAAAGGGGAGACCAAGGAGCAGGATGGCAACGAAAAGCATTAAAGCGGAATACCTGAAGGGCCTCTGGGACGAGAATCCCGTGTTCCGGCAGCTCCTCGGCATGTGCCCGACACTAGCCGTCACAGGGACCGTCATCACCGGTATCGCCATGAGCCTGGCCACCGCTTTCGTGCTGATCCTCAGTTCACTGGTTGTCGCATCGGTCAAAAAGCTCATTCCTTCTCAGGTCCGCATCGCCTCCTACATCGTTGTCATAGCCAGCTTCGTCACCATCGCCGACCAGGTCTTGAAAGCCTATTTTTATCCTATTTCTGAAGCCCTCGGTCCTTATGTTCCGCTGATCGTGGTCAACTGCATCATCCTGGGCCGACAGGAGGCCTTTTCATCAAAAAATTCTGTGGGCCGGTCGTTCATCGATGCCTTGGGCATGAGTTCGGGATTCATCCTGGCCCTTCTTTTATTGAGTAGCATTAGGGAGATCCTCGGAGCCGGCACCTTCTTGGGCTACCAGGTTATGGGCCCCTGGTTCACGCCCTGGATAATCATGATCCTTCCCGCAGGGGCATTTATCACGCTGGGTATCCTTCTGGGAGTAGCCCTTTTGATCGAAAGTAAAACGAAGGGGAGCTAAACGTGGAATTGATCGCCATCTTCATTTCTGCCGTGCTCGTTCAGAACTTCGTGCTGTACTACTTTCTGGGAATATGCCCTTTCCTCGGCGTAAGCAAAAAAATAGATTCCGCCGTATCCATGGGACTGGCCGTCACTTTTGTCATGACCATAACCGCCATCGTTTCCTGGTTGATCAACAACTTGATCCTGATCCCCTATGATTTGGCATTCCTCCAGATCGTTTCCTTTATTCTCGTGATCGCTTCACTAGTGCAGCTCGTCGAAATGTTCATCCGCAAGATCAGCCCTCCCCTTTACCAGGCTTTGGGCATTTATCTTCCGCTCATCACCACCAACTGCGCCATCATGGGCCTGGCCTTGATCGCTGCACTCAACGAATACGCTTTTTTGGAAACAGTCGTTTTTGGATTCGGCTCAGGGATGGGCTTCACCCTGGCCATCGTTTTGATGGCCGGGATTCGGGAGCAGCTGGATCTGGCTGATGTTCCTGAACCCCTCAAGGGTGCGGGCATCGCGCTTATCGTGGCAGGAATCATGGCTCTGGCCTTCAATGGATTTATAGGGATGCTGTCATGACAGAACTCTGGATTCCCATCTTGACTATGACCGCCCTGGGATTCCTGTTCTCTTCAGGTCTGGTCCTAGCCTACAAAAAACTGCGCGTGGAAGAGGATCCTCGAATAGAAAAGGTGTCCGAAGCTCTTCCGCAAGCCAACTGTGGCGCATGCGGATTTTCTGGCTGCCGTGCATTTGCCGAAGCGGTCGTGAAAGGTGAGGCCGAAGCGAACGGATGCCCTGTGGGAGGCTCGGAAACGGCCCAAAATGTAGCCGCCATCCTGGGCATAAAGGCAGGAGAAGTCATCCAAAAGGTGGCTCGAGTCCACTGTCGAGGAACCCGCCAAGCAGCCAAAAACAGGGGTGTCTATGCAGGGATACAGACCTGTCATGCCTCGCATCTCCTGGGGGGCAATAAACAGTGTTCTCACGGTTGCCTTGGATACGGAGATTGTGTCCGGGCTTGTCTTTTCGACGCCATGCAAATGGGAGAGGAAGGTCTGCCGGTCATCGATGAGAACAAATGCACCGCGTGCGGAAAATGCGTGGATGCCTGCCCGAGAAATCTCATCGAGCTTCACCCTCTATCCCAGAATATGCTGGTTTTCTGCCGCTCGGAAGACCGGGGGCCGACGGCGCGAAAAGTATGCAAAAATGCCTGTATCGCCTGCGGAATATGTGTGAGAGCCTGTCCCGATGCCATTACGATGGAAAACAATCTGGCCGTGATCACGGATTACAAAAAAATTGCCCCGGAACAAATCCCCGATATCGAAAAATGTCCTACCGATGCCATCGGGCGTTTGAGAAAAAAAAATGACGGATAAAGGGCTTGTCATCACAACGGAGAGAGATAGGGCCGAAGTGGAAATCACCTGCTTCACGGGATGCCACGAATGTACGGCAAAAAGCCTCTGCATCGGAAACAAACATAACAAGGGAAGACTGTCGGTTAAAAATCCTCTCCATGCCCAGCCTGGAGATCAAGTCGAGATCCACATCCCAGAAGAAAAATACAGCCGGGCCTTGATCCTTCTCTTCGGATGGCTATTGTCCGCCATTTTTCTGGGTATCGGAGCAGGATACGTATCCTCCATGATCTTTCCCCTATCTGTTTCCATGGCCAGTCTTATCGGCCTCGCTTGCGGGTTGGCTATCGGCGGATCCGTGCTTGCCCGGATATTCCGCCATAAAAACAAAGACCAGCTTTATCCCGTGATAATTGATATAATAAAAAAAGGAGAAAACTATGGTCCGGCGTGACTTTTTAAAAACAATATTCGCGACACCTTTATTGGGACCGTTTCTATTCGGCTCCCCTTCTTCGGCAAACGAGGAACTTTTTTTGATATCCGACAGCCCCCAGACTTTTCTCCCTATTCTTCTCGAAAAGGTGGGATACAAAAACAAGGCGGTCGGGCGAAGGTTCGCTGTTATCGGCGACCACCCTCAGAAAACCGCCCTCTCCCATGCTTTGATCGAGTCCGGCTGGACTCAAACGGGACCGCTTCAACATGCCGACTTATCTCTTTCTTTCCGCCTTCTCCAGCGTCCCGCACCCCCCTCCTTCACCCTTGTCAGGGAAGGAAAAATCACGGACATCCGCCAAAAGGAGCTTCATTCCCTCTGGAAGGAAATGAACGAAAAACAATCTGTATCTATTACCTTGACAACGGCAGCCCTTCGGATCCAACGACCCGGTAATACCCATGGAACATTTGTCCGCGTTTTTCACAACGGCCGCTTGACAGAAGAGGCGCCCTTGAAAAAAGACCGTATCCAGCCCTTCCGGTCAGAGCAGGGTGAAGTCATCATGAAAATCGAACAGGGCAAGGTATCCGTGCCCTTTTCCTCCTGCCGCCATAAAATATGCTGTACAGCCCCCTCTATTTCCAGTCCCGGGGAGCGCATCGTGTGCGCGCCCAATCATTTCTTCCTAGAAATCGGAGGGCCGGGAACCCTGGACACCATCATCGGCTGACTCGCGAATCCTTCTCAGAATGAAACCATTAAATTAAAAGGCATCGCCCTATTGTGCGGGCATGCCCTTAAAAGGTTTTCTATGCCACCATGCATGCCAGATGCCTTTTCTTTGAGAACGAAACGGCACAAAAGGGATGGGGGTACTTTGAAAAAGCTATTATCGTCAAGACACATCAATAATTCAGGTTCCTGGCCAACCCACCCCACCCTTGCCTTTAAGGTAGCGATGCGGCAAGATAGGTTCGCCCGGAGGGTAAAAATTGCCGATTGTATGTTTTTTTTGGTTTTCAATTCTTCAAATTCTGCTGAATGATATGTTCGGCAATTTTTATGAATAATTCAGGAAAGTTCTTTTATGTAGATGTTCCTGAAATAAACCGGCGACCGGCTGTCATGATTTTGCAGCCCGATATACCCCTCGCTGGCAAAATCCCGCACTTTTCCTCGAGGTTCGGCCTTCCAATCCAAGACAAGCTCGTCATTCAGATCAACTTTGATCCGGTCTCCGATGAAAGAGATCTTAATGTGGTTCCACTCTCCGGGAGGATAAAAGGCATCTTTCAGCGGGGCCTCGGCATCATAAGCCGCACCGGTTCTATGGATACCTTTGCTGGAAGGGTCTATCTGGATTTCAAATGCGTGATAGATGTAATCGTCGCTCACGGGCATATCGGGGACACGAAGGAAAATACCGGAATTGGTAAACCTATCCGCGCATTTGTAATCTAATTCAAAGACAAAGTCTTTGAACTTTTTTGCTGCATACCAGAGAAGACCCATCCCGCCTTGTCCCTTCAACACGCCCGTCCTTTCATCCAGCTCAAAATACCCCGGGCCATAATGGTTCCACCCATGTTTGGTATAGCCCCGGAAACCCCGCCTCAAAATCTGTTCGTGTTCCTGGTAATACGTGATGCTCCTCACATAGGCCAATCCTTTTTCGACAGCCGGCGAGGGATTTTCGACATCTTCCTCCCTTTCGTGCTCGATGGAAATAAATCCCGCGTAATCCTGCAAGGTCAGCTCCGCCAAAATATCATGGACGTTGGCCGCCCCCTCTCCGAAAGGAACATCGTAAGCGTCCATGGTGCCAAAGGCATTCAGGTCTTTGAGGTGGACATCTTGGATCCTCCCCTCGAGGACTTTCAAGGCTTCCAAGGGAACCACCCCTGTCCGCATCCAATGGCCTGTGTCTGCACAAGCTCCTATGCGGGGGTCCAAGCCGTCGACGCGGTAAAGGACCGTTTCCGGACGGGCGTATTTGGAAGGAACTGGATGGTTATGGACCGCCACGCGGATCCCATACTTCTTGACCATCTTATCGATCAGAGAATAATCATCGTAACTGGGTTCGGTTACGATCGTTCGGATTCCCATTTTTCTTGCGAACGCAAAAACTTTTTCCATTTCCTCTTCATCGTTCGCAAAGCCAACGACACCATAGCTGACCAACGAGAGGCCCAAATCCTCCAGTTTGCTTTTGACCCTCTCGATCTGCTCATCGGGCAGGTTGTGGTCGAATCCCAATCCAGGATTGTTTTTATCAAGAACCTGACCAGGATAGGGTTGGACATACCTAATGCCCAGGTCTTTTATCTTTTGGAGCGCTTCAAAAAAGGAAAAATGGCGGAAGGTCCAGCACTGCACGGCAATGGGAAACTTTTTGATCCGGACGCCCTCGTATCTCAAGCTCCTGGAAATCCCGCCTTCCCCGGCACTGCCGCTTATTGCTCCCAGAGTCAGGGGTAATGCCACGGCTGTACAGATTAAAACCGCCAGAAAATATATTCCTGGCCCCTTTTTCGTTTTCATTTTCATTCTTCCTCCTTTATCCTTTTTGCTCTCGCGGATTCCACTCCCCTCTGGCCACCGCGGGAACGAAAGAATCCAGCCTCTGGGGAGGAAACGGGATCGTTTTTTCCTGTTCAGCGCTCATGTAGGCCGTCATAAGGAGCTCGGTAACATTGACGCCGTCTGAAAAATTCTCCATCGGGCGCTTCCCGCTAAGAAAGGACTGCACCATGTGCCGGTTTTCCGCGATATACCCGTATTCGGTCTCCTCGCTCCCCACAACCGGCATAAGCCCCATTTCGGCGTTTTGCTTTTCCACCAGGTCTTCGCCCGCCTCTCCCTTGACATTCCGGCTGAAAAACACTTTCAACCCTGAATCCAAAGAGTTGACGACAACGGAGTATTCGGGGCCGAGAAGCTCCATCGTTAGCCTGAGACCTGCGCCCACATAGGACCAGGAAGTGGTCGTCTCGACCACAAGGCTATCTCCTTTTTCATCCCGGTACTCTACCATCGACCGGGCGAAATCTTCGGCGGGCCTGTTCATGTAATCCGTTCGGCCTCCGCTGCGGTCGGACAAAATCTCGGCGTAATGAGGTTTTTGCCACTTTAAACACGCTGTGTGGGCAGTCACTTTTACCGGAGTCAGAACGCTGCGGTCGGCTCCCGGCGGCGTCAGCATGAAACGGGCTTCTTCTACAGAGTGGCACATCATATCGTTGAGTACACCGCCTCCTTGGAGCTCTCCTTCCCAGAACCACGGCATATGCGGGCCGCTATGCTCTTCCGCCGCTCTCGCCAGATAGGGACGGCCTGTTAGGCTGGCCCCCCGGGCCCAGGCGATTTCTTTTCCCCGAACGATGGCCGGAGCAAAAACCTGATTCTCCAGATATCCATCCAGGAGTTGGGCTCTTTGCGTAAGCACCAACATCTTTTTGGCCTCGGCAACGTTCCTCCCGAGAGGCTTTTCACAGGCAACCCCAACCAGCTTTCCTTTCCCCGATTCCAAAGCGTGAACGATTTCCTCCATCATCTCTATCCGTGTAAAATTGGGAGCACATATCCAGAGCGCATCGATGGCGGGATCGGCAATCATGTCCGTGACTGAGCGATAGCTCCGGGCCTCTCCCACATGCAAATCCCTAGCCAGGGCCGCCGCCTCCTCTGCCGTTTCTCTATTTCTGCTGACAACACCCAAAATATCCGCATCTCTAACACCGACCCATGACCGGATGTGGAACCGCGCAATGAATCCTCCTCCGACAATACCGATTCCCAACCTTTTTTTTCCCATTTTAATCTCCCTTTCTCCTATCGTAAAATATCTACCCACCTCCCACTCTTAGGGATTCCTTTTCTTCATCATACGCTTTCCTGTGTCCGAACAGGCCGGCCCCCTTTCACAAAAAGCAAAAATGCCGCCGCAGATAGCACCGTCAGAAAACAAGGAATGATAAAGACATGGGTCCAATCGGTGACGGAATCTACCGTGAAAAGATCCCAAATCCAGCCAGCAAAAAGGCTTCCGATATAGCTCCCTATGCCGTAGGTAACCAGCATGATGAGGCTCTGCGCCGAATGGCGGATATCTCTCGGAGCGACGGTGTCCACGTAGATAAAGGCTGCGGCGAAGAAAAACACAAAACAGAATCCATGAAGGCTCAACGAGGCGATCACCAGCCAAGAAGGCTGGCCTATGGCAAAGATAATATACCGAATTGGCCATGCCAACACGCCGATGACGAGAACATTTCTGATCCCGATTTTGGATATGAAATAGGGCAAGAGAACAGCCAGGACAATTATTTCTGCCACCTGGGCAATCGCCATGACTCCCGGAACGCTGGCCGAGGAAAGCCCGATCTTATCGGAAGTGAGAAACGGGGCTGTCAACACATAATAAAACATCAATTCCGTGGCAACCACGAATGAGATGATCACGAATGCCAGGAAGTTTTTGTCTTTCATCATCTTGATGGCTTCCAAAAAAGCCCATGGTTTGGTGCCTTCTTTTTTAGGCGGTGTATGGGGAAGAAAAAACCCCTGGAAACCCATGATAATAGAGAATACACCGGCCAGCAGGAGCGTATCTCCACGAAGGGCAAGGGAGTCTTCGACGCTGGCAAAATACCTCCACCCCATCAGCACAAGGCCTGCTACGATCCACCCGATGGTTCCCCAGACCCGAACGATCCCGAACTCTTTTTCCGCATTTTTCAAGTTGATAAAAGCCACGGAATTCGTCAGCGCAAGCGTAGGGGCATACAGAAGGCAGTAAAGGAGCATCAGCCACATCATCGTGTTATAATCTGAAACGCTGGAAATAAAAAGAAGCACCCCCCCTCCTGCCAACTGAAGAATCGCAATGACTTTTTGGCTGGCAAAATAACGGTCGGCTATCTGCCCGCCGATAAAAGGCGCCACAATCGTCGCAAGAGGCAGGAGGCTGTAGATAATCCCGACCTGCGTTCCGCTGAATCCCAATTCATTCAACAAATAATCCGACAGCACGGGATTCCAGGCCCCCCAGATAGCGTACTGCAGGAACATCATCACACAAAGGCGGAATCTCACGCTCATAATTTCTCCCTTTTGCCTGGTCCGCTCCCGTCTTCCCAAAGGAAGAAAGATTCTAGAGCAGGAAATAAGGCCTTTTTTTTACTGACTGCCTGAACCATGATGGAAGCTCGTGCGAGAAAAATAAAATATATGGAATCGAAAGGCCTGTCAATACAAAAGGGGTAAAGGCGGCAAAAATGTTCCTGTTGACATTTCACCCCTGTTCCTCAAAAATGGAATTCCTGTTTCGGAAAATATCGTATGCAGAAAAAAGTTTTTTTATTGGCCTTCCTTTTCAGCTTATGTCTTTCATGCCACCGAGTCACCGGCAAGTGGCAAAAAGTCACTCTCCTGTATTTCGATACCGTCTGCGAAATCAATCTGCTATGCCCAACCCAGGATTTCGATTCGGCAAAAGCAAAAATAAAAGAGATCTTCGGAGATATCGAAAAGCAGTTTTCTCCAGGGGTTCTATCTTATTCTTCTCCAAAAACCTTAACCCTCTACCGAAAGGCGCTTGCTATCTACCGAGATTCAGACGGGTGTTTTGATATCACCGTGGCTCCGCTGTCCCATATCTGGGGGTTTCATAATCATTCCTATCGGGTTCCTTCCCCCGAAGAAATCGATCGTGCTTTGGAAAAAATCGGAATGGACAAGATCGCTGTCAAGAACGATGAGATCGGGCTTTTGCCCGGGATGGAGCTGGATTGGGGAGGAATCGCGAAGGGCTACGGTATCGACCTGGCTTCCCAAGCTATGATACAAACAGGCGTACAAAACGGCTTCATCAATGCCGGTGGTGACCTCTACTGCTGGGGAAAAAATCCCGAGGGGCAATCCTGGCGCATAGGCATCAAACATCCCCGGCAAAGCGGCGTTTCGGCTATCCTTTCTATCACGGATACCGGTGCCGCCACTTCCGGCGATTATCAAAGATTTTTTATCCAGGACGGTATCCGCTACCATCATATCTTCGACCCAAAATCAGGGTATCCATCTCAGGGTAAACAGAGCGTGACAGTCGTGGGTCCCGAAACGCTGGTTTGCGATGCCCTATCCACCGCTCTTTTCGTTTCTAACGAGCCAAAAAAAATCCTTCAGCGCTATCCTGCTTATGGAGCGATCGTTATCGATTCAGAAGAAAATATGATTTTCTTCGGGAAAGAATTCCCGATTCATGTGCAGAAATAGGGCTCAGATTTTCATCGGCATCAGGACATACAGGTATTTGATTTCGTCGTCTGTCGCCGGCTTCAGTAAAACGGCGCTATTCTCGTCTTTCAGTTCGAGCCGTACTTTATCCGACCTTATGGCAGTCAAAAAATCCAGTAAATACTGAGAATTAAAACCTATTTCCATTTCTTTGCCGCTGTAGTCTACACCGACTTTGTCTCTCGCTTCCCCTATCTCTGGATTCGAAGAATACAACTTGATCTGATCGGGCTCGATGTTAAACCGTATTCCCCTCGATCTTTCTGTAGAAAGAAGAGATACACGCCTGATCGCATCGGTAAGCTTTTCCCGAGAAATCTCTAGCGCATCTGGATTATCTTTCGGTATGACGGCCTCGTAGTTAGGGAATTTTCCCTCTATTATCCGAGAAATCAATGTCCTGTTCCGCACACGAAAAAAAAGATTGTTATCATCAAGATCGAACTCTGCGGTTTCGTCCTCAAACTTTCTCAGCTCGTTCAATGTCTTTTTAGAAACGATCGCCTTGATCTCTTTTTCCATCTTCAACCCATCCACAGCGAGGCAGGTATAAGCTAATCTGTGGCCATCCGTGCTTACCAATTCCATCTGGTCATCACGCAAAAGCATCAGCGCTCCGTTGAGATAATATCTTTGTTCTTGAGTTATGGCGTAATAAACACGGTCGATCATCTCCTTGAATTTTTCCAAGGGAAGAACGATGTTTTTTTCGAACTTTGGTTCAGGCATTTGCGGATAGTCTTCCTTGGGCAAACACAAAACCTTGAACTCACTCTCGCCGGAGGTTATTTCCATCATGAGGTCTTTTTCTTCGTTGAAAATGACTGATTTTCCTTCGGCGAGAGATCGAACGATCTCGAATACTTTTTTTCCCGAGATGGTGATAGACCCGGTTCCGTCGATCTTTGCAGGAAAATGAGTTTTCATGCCAACCTCAAGATCCGTCCCTATGAGCTCAACCTCGCTTTCTGTCACGTTGACCAAGATGTTCGCTAGGATGGGCATCGTGTTCCTTTTTTCAACGATTCCTTGAAGAAGCTGTAATTCATGGATGATATCTTCTTTATCGATTGAGAATTTCATTTTTCCACCTTTCCACAAACTTATTTCTTATTATAAATATAAATTAGATTAGTTAATAAGAATAATAAAATCAAATGAAAATGTGCAAAACTCATCTAATCTATTGATTTTCCTAATGGATTTGGTTGATCAAAGTGTTAATTTTTTTGTCGAATTCTGCGTCTTGAGATCTTAATTTCTCTATTTTTTTTATGCTGTGGAGAACGGTTGTATGGTGTTTTCCACCGAATTTCTTGCCGATTTCAGGAAGAGATGTTTTGGTCATTTGTTTGGAAAGATACATGGCGATTTGTCGGGGAAAAGCGATTTTGGGTGAATTATTTTTTGACTTGAGCTGGGATATCTTTATCTTGAATTCGTGGCTGACGGTTTTTTGAATCTTTTCCACCGTGACGATGGTCAGGGACGAATCCAACAAGGTCTTCAGGGCCTCCTTGGTCAAGTCGAGATCGATGGGCTCGCCCTTCAAAGAGGAGTAGGCGATGACTCTTCTCAAGTATCCTTCAAGTTCTCTTATGTTGGAGTGCACTTTATCTGCGATATAAAGGGCAACGCTTTCGGGAAGAGATATTTCTTCCATTTCTGACTTTTTTTTCAAAATAGCGATTCTTGTTTCTATGTCCGGAGGTTTGAGATCGGCAATCAACCCCCATTCGAAACGAGAACTGAATCTTTCTTCGAGATTGGGAATTTCTTTTGGTGGGCAATCGCTGGATATGACGATTTGTTTTTGGCTGTCATACAGATGATTGAACGTGTGGAAAAATTCTTCCTTGGTTCTTTCACGTCCGGACAAATAGTGGATATCATCTATGAGCAAGACGTCCACGCTTCGGTATTTTTGGCGAAAATCCAAAACTTTTCCGTATTGAAGATGGTTAATCAGATCATTCATGAATTTTTCTGTCGTGATGTAAAGGATTTTAAGACCCAGATTGTTGTTGAGGATGTTGTGGCCGATGGCATTCATCAGGTGCGTTTTTCCAAGACCTGCTCCGCCGTAGACATAAAGGGGGTTGTAAGATTTTGCTGGGTTATTCACAACGGCAGAGGCGGCCGCATGGGCGAATTGGTTGCAGGACCCGACGACGAAATTTTCGAAAGTGTAATTGGGATTCAGGTTGGGGTTGAGAAGACCTCCATGTTTCGCGCGGCGTTCATGCGGAGAGCGTCTCAAGAATTGATTGGGAGTATCTTCGAAAATGTATCTGATCTCGTAGGGTTTGCCGAAAAGGTCATTGGAGAACCTGTTTATCAGGCTGAGGTAATGGAAGGAGAGCCAATCCTTGAAATAGGAATTGGGAACTTTGATGTAGAGGCAGTTACCTTCCTGTCCGATGTAGACGGTGGGATCGAACCAAGTCTCGTAACTGTTCCCGTCGATTTCATGCTTGATGGCTTCTTTGATAAGAAGCCAAGGGTTAGCGTTTTGTTCGTCTTGCATGTGATTACTTGAGATTTCCACAGATATTTCCACACCTGTGGAAAACCTTCGTGTTTATTTGCTGAACAACTTCTGTGGAGAAGGCGCGGTCATCATAGCACTCCGCTTTTTCAAATTCAAGAGAAATGTGTTTTTTTTTATGATTTCCTTCGGTGCAGCGCTAGAAATCGAACCCTATCCAGAATTTAAGCTTGAA
>Ga0316577_10000837_pt1 | contig 13418 bp, 9 predicted proteins | sample S5NA_FD_203073 | JGI IMG/M metagenome (GOLD analysis project Ga0316577, IMG submission 203073) | Rhizosphere microbial communities from salt marsh grasses in Alabama, United States - S5-7_050615r2r1 | ecosystem: Host-associated > Plants > Roots > Rhizosphere | place: USA: Alabama | collected... | reverse complement strand
TAAGGCGCGTTCAGCCTTATCTGGATAAGCACCCTTGCGTGCATGACGTAATATCTGCTCATTGCCACTCTCGATACCCCAGGAGATTAGCCAACAACCTGCGGCACTCATGAGTTGTAACATTTCTTCATCAACATAATCTACACGGCTATTACATGTCCACCGTATATTGATGTTTTCCTCTATCATTAATTTGCAAAGGCCGACAACCTGATCGCGACTAACCGTGAACAGATCAGCATACATATGAATATTATTCATACCCAGGTTCTTGAGGATCCACAATTCCTCCATGATATTCTCAGGAGAACGCACTCGGGTACTGTATTGGTAGCTGACATGCTTAATACAATAGGTACAGCCGGCCGGACATCCACGACTACTGACGATGAAGGTAAATGGCCCTTTGATCATCGGCATGCGATATTTTTGTAGGGGTAAGAGATGATGCATCGGGTGTGGCAAGTCATCAAGATTGGCAATGAACGGCCGAGTTAAATTCATCACTATCTTGCCGTTATCGCGCCACACCAATCCTTTTATCCCACGCATATCCACTTCGCCATCTTCTTTGAATGATGGTGCATAAGCCGGATCATGATCATTGAATAGTTTCAGGATGTTAGGCGGGCGCTCGTCGATTTTATTCTCCAAATGATCAAGTAAATCACGAATCGTTAAATCCGGTTCACCCACAAATACATAATCTAAAACTGGATAGCGACGCATTGTTTCATGGGGAATCGGGGTGACATGGGTTCCAAAAGCAATTGTCGAAGCGCCTCGTGACTTGGCCAAAAAACAACCATACATGTCATTTTCAAGCGTTGGGGCAGTGACTTGAGTTAGATAATACTTCGGTTGTAACTTATCTAATCTCTGAGAGAACTCAGACCATCCCATACGCTCAGCGTTTGCATCAATCACTGCTACCTTATATTCGGGGTACAGCAGCGCCGCCATTTGTGCCAATGACACTTGCGGCCATACCATGTTCTCACGAGTACGTCGCCCTACTCGATGCTGTGTCCGAATCCATAAATCACCATCAGGAGTAGGTGGATTAACCAATAAGATGTCAACGGCCGAATCCGGCCGTTTCTGGGCTTGCAAATCCTTTTGCACAATAGAATCTGCATTTGGAAAATCGGCCATTCTGAGTTTTGGGATCCGTCTTGATCCCAGGTTTTTCCAGGTGGCGTCCCCTTTAGACACATTATCCTGTACCATAATTATTACTCCATTACCGTCAAATTAGTTGGAATTTCTGTTGACCAAGCGGTTGCTTCTGGTTTAGTATTCGCCTCAAATAGAAGTTCAGAAGCCACCAGCATATCTCTTTGCTTGAGTTCTTCTAAAGTTTGAATTATTACCCAATAGATAATCAATTGAACGCCTACCAATATCGACATGGCGCTACCCAAACCATAGAGCCAAAGGCGATCCATATCCCATCCATTTAGTCCAAGATACAAGCTCGCCAAACCAATCCCAAAGCCGATAAGTAAGGCCAATAATCCAAACCATCCGAAATGATATTCCATCGGGGTCTTAAATAATGATTTCCCAAATAGACCCTGGCGAATAGGTCTTTTATGAAATAGGGATACCAGATAATTAAACATGGCCCCCAATGCAAATAAGCTAATTCCTGCTACCCCCGAAATCGCACCTATATACAAAGCAACAACATTCCAGGGTTCCAAAGTTGTGTCGCCCTGTACTCGAACCACGGCCAACCCCAGTGCAATCATCAACGCCAGGCCGATACCAATCAAGCCAAGCATACCTAGCAAACGGACTGGATTGTAGCTAAGGGCTGTCCAAATCATAGATTGAAGGAACAAAGTGCCATCTTGAGTAACACTAAGTTTTGAACGGCCGACGCGTTCACTATATGGAATAGGAACCTCTGCCATCTTTATGCCTTCATGAACAGCACGAGTGCTCATTACGGGGGTTAAATTCAAGCCATCCGGAAGCGGATATATTTGCTCCAGGATGTCTTTTTTGAACACACGCATGCCGCTCGCACTATCCGAAACACTCTGCCGTCCCACGATACTGAGCAAATTGGCAAAGAACAGGTTACCTACCCGCCGTGTCATTGGCATCTGGCTATCAGCACCAGCCATTCGCGAGCCTATGACCAGATTAGCATCACGCAGTGCGACTTCACACAATTGAGGAAAGTATTCAGGTGGGTAGGTACCATCTGCATCAAGGAACCCTACCAGGTCTCCCTCCGCACAATTAAAACCCGTCTTCAGGGCTGCGCCATATCCTTTGTTAGTCTCATGGCTGATAAGCCGGAGTTCCGGATGTTCTTCAGCTATTTTCTTCGTAATTTCGGCGGTCTTATCCCTTGAACCATCATCTACAACTAACAGTTCAAACTTCGATACACCGACTTTAAGAAGATCTTTTTGTACCAGGAGAACGCGCTCAACAATCTCCTTAATACCATTTTCTTCATTATATGCTGGAATAACTACGGTAAGAGAGGCCATATTCACACACTATCCTCTTGCATCATTACAAACCACAAAACAAGAGTATCTATCAAAGATCTTGCAAAAAATTTGTTGAGCAAGAACTTCATGGATATCGTAAGTGGTTGAGATGCTTTTTTCAATCTCGATCACATTAACAAACAATTCAGATCTATCCTTGGTTCTCTTTAAAACAGGGCTTTTAATTCGCCTAATTTTCTATCCAATTTAATACGCAGGATCGCTCCGCCCAATCCGACATCCAAAATCTCGTGTCGGTTTTTATCTCTGCAAACCTAATACCCTTAGTCGAAATAAGAATAGATGTAAGTGATTTGGTTTCGCGCATGTTAGGTTCACAACCATTACACAAAACTTTTATAGTACAGGAACGGGGTGTCTATTTGCTGCGGAATAGAATCAAACTTTAGGTTTGATATTCCGAACTTGACGTAGGTGATAAACACAAACAAAATTGAGGCAAACAGCATTGGATTTCCTTCTATAGATGAAGGGTCCAGATATAGTTTTCAGGAACCTTTTAATGGAGGGTAGCGCCTGAATAATTATCATCTGGGGTTTTCAAAAGAGACCCATTTTCTACCCAGTTTAAAAGTTACTCCACATACCAACAATTTTTAGAAAGTTATTCTAAAGTCTCACCGAAATTCAAAACAAGAACAACGCACCGTTCCAATGCATCATATTCTTATCATCAAGAATATTTTACTAATCTTAAGCTTTAACTTTCGAAAGCTCTACCCTTTCTGTGGTTGTATTTAGCCTCTTCCCCTATTATTATCTACAATAACTAAGTACAATCATTCCGCACAGATCGAGATAATTCGAAGGATAATTTAGACGCACAGTAATAGGATTGTTCTCATTTCAGGCGATATGAGTTCTGGATTTCAAAAAACAAGTCAAGAAAATTCTTCTGGAATATTTCTTCTGCATGTAAATGCTTAAGGATGAAACTAAATTTAAACTTAAGAATTGGAGAAGAGCAAATGTTCAATAAGGGAACCCAAAAATATCTTAAATCAGAAAACATGCGAAATGAGCAAGGCTTCTCAAAACCGCACCTGGTAGTAATTCTTCTGCTAAGCTTATTCGCAATAATCGCTGCCAGTACATACTCTCCCACTTCATCAGTAGCCGCAGACTCAAGCGTTAGCCAACCCATTTTTTTACCGACCATCGTTAGGGGTTATTATGGAGCAGCAGATGAAGGGATTGCAGGCAGGATTTCTGCTCAAGGCGAAGCAGCAGCGAACATCAAGCTAGACCTACGTCTTCTTAACGGATCTACGGATGAAGTAGTCGACTCCACAACAACAGATGAATATGGCTATTACTCATTCACAAAAGCTGATTCGCTGGGCGAGGGTGAAAAGTATTATGTAAGTTTCGGTCAAAATACAGTAAATCCAGATTATGTATATTTTTGGTATGGACCATATATCGATCACTTCAACCAAGGAGAAAACGTTTTTGGCGGCAGTTTTGATATCGCTGATACCCCGCTGAGGACTCCAAAATCGGGAGCCACAGAGGCACTACCAATAACTTTTCGCTGGGAAAAACGTGGTATACCAGGCGACTCATATCGATTAGTGATCATTGATTTTGAGCAAAACATTTATTGGCGAACGATTGACCTTGGTGATGTAGACAACCTAACCATCTATTACCTGGAAACGGGTATGCTATATAACAAACAATATGCCTGGTATATCGAGGTTTACAGTTCTCCCGACAGCTATGGTGAATCCTTTATGATCCATGACATAAAATTCTTACCGCCCACTACCCAGCAAAAATCAATTTCAGAAAATTTATTCATGCCTGGATCCGGCCGCGGAGGACGCTAGAAAAATAAAACTCCAAATGATTCCTTAATCAAGCTTACAGCTAGAAATCAGTAGCAAGAGTTTCAGGTCAGCTTAGGATTTGTTTAGGGAATATTTAAGGCGACTTAAATCTCAGGATGGCTGCTCACTATTCAAATCGTTGGCAAGATTGGGTTAATCTCAACAGACAACAGAAAAAGTTATACCTCTATTCGCTGGTCTACCTCAAAGCAATCTCGATTTTGCTGCACCTTTTCCGTTATCAAGATCTTCATAAGTTCCTAAAAAAAAGGGTCCCCCTAAAATCAAACCTCCCCTCTGAACTTGCCATTTCGAGGGCAACAAAATTGTCGGGGATTGTTGAATCAGCTGGAAGGAAGCGCTTGGTTAATGCTTCCTGTTTACGACGTTCTCTTGTACTTTGGTACTTACTACGACGAGAGGGAATTGAAAGCAATTTGTGTTTTGGAGTTCGAAAAGTAGCAGATGAAATCATTGGTCATGCTTGGGTAGAAATAGATGGATCAGTGATCAACGATGATCAGGAAAATGTCGAGCAGTTTGTACAGATGAATTTTGACGGTATGTAACACAGCTGCTATCTAGAATATTGCACTCTGTTAGTTTTTTACATTTTCAAAGCGATAAGCAAAATAATGGAACTCGTAAAGGAACGAATTCTTAACATTTTTGATCTTTGGCCTTCTATCATTCGTGCCTTTAGACTCGTTTGGCACGCCGCTCCCAGGTGGACAACCCTATGGCTTGTTTTACTTATCATTCAAGGCCTACTACCTGTTGCCACTGTTTATCTCACGAAATATCTAGTCGATAGCCTGGTTGCCCTTATTGACGGGGGTTTAACTCCGGAATTATTACAACCGACATTAATAGCCATAGCCGGCATGATTCTAGTGATGCTCATTTCCGAAGTGCTGCGTAGCTTTACAAATATGGTATATACAGCTCAATCTGAGCTAATAAATGATTATGTGCGCAAATTGGTCCAGGATAAAGCAGTCGAAGTAGATGCTGCATATTATGACTCTCCAATTTATTATGATCGTTTGCATCGTGCCAGTTATGAATCACATTATCGCCCAACCAGCCTGGTTCGTAATTTTGGTAGTTTACTGCAGAATACAATCACGCTTGTAGCAATGGCGGGAGTTTTATTGCAATATGGGTTCATTCTACCCCTGGCCCTATTCGCCAGCAGCATTCCTGCCTTATATGTTGTCCTCCACCACCGAAAAATTTCATATGATTGGCGCATCCTAAACACAGCTTCCATACGCCAAGCCTGGTATTATGACTGGCTTTTAACAAGCCGCAGTACAGCTCCTGAACTACGCCTTTTTAACTTAGGCGATCAATTCCGAGAAGCTTACTGGCTAATCCGTACAAATCTGCGCCAGGAAAGGCTGGAGTTGGCGCGCAAAGAAGGTTTCTCGGAATTATTCGCCGGGGTTTTTAGCCTTATAGTACTTGGTATCACCCTTTTATGGATGATATGGCAAGCAATACAGGGTTTCGTCACACTTGGAGACCTGGCGCTCTTTTACCAGGCTTTTAACATTGGTCAGGGGCTTGTGCGGAGTTTGCTGAATAATATGGGGGAAATTTATGCTGATGGTCTCTTTTTGACCGATCTTTTCGAATATCTTGATTTAGAATCATTTGTAACTGATCCAGAAAATCCAAAGCCAGCACCAACTGAGATTCGGGAGGGGATCTCTTTGAAAAATGTTAATTTCCACTACCCAGACAGTGAAAAAGCCCTACTGGATGGATTCAACCTAAATGTAAATGCCGGACAGTTTGTGGCCATCGTGGGTAAAAACGGTGCTGGTAAAAGCACACTCGTAAAATTACTTACCCGGCTTTATGATGTAAATGATGGCACTATATCTTTTGATGGTATAGACATCCGCCAATTTCGCCTTGCAGATCTCCGGAAACTGATCACTGTCCTCTTCCAGGAACCGGTAAACTATAATGACTCAGTAGCCAAGAATATAGCTCTGGGGGATTTAGAAAACGCTGATCGGGAAGGGGTGGTTTTAGCCGCGCATGAAGCCGGTGCGGATTCTATAATTGAGGGATTGCCTAATAAGTATGAAACTCTTTTGGGGAAAAGGTTTGAGGGGGGAACTGATCTAAGTGTGGGAGAGTGGCAGCGACTGGCTCTGGCTCGCGCCTTTTTACGTAAAGCGCCGATTGTAATTCTTGACGAACCAACCAGTGCTATGGACCCTTGGGCGGAAGCAGAGTGGATGTACCGTTTTCGTTATAGTACAAAAAACAATACAATTTTTTTGATTACCCACCGGTTGAGTACGGCAATGTTTGCGGATAAGATCTTCTTAATGGAAGACGGCAAAATTATCGAGTCGGGCAATCACGACGAGCTGTTAGCATTAAACGGCCGATATGCAAATTCCTGGTTTGCCAGCGGAAAATCGGACAGGCAAAGTGAAGGGTCGAACCTTTCTAAGGTAGGTTAAATACAGCTCCTAAGGGCCCTCCTTTTTATTTCTCATCTAGAAGAGATAACCTTACCACACTTGCCAAACCTACCAGCCAGCGATAAGGATAATAGAAGGGCAGCAAATAAGGGCGGCGAATATCGTAACGGCGTTTCATATAGGTTATTGAAGGGAAGAAGTGCAGAAGAGCATAACGCAGCCTGGATGACCAACCAGGAATCTCTGAAAGATCGGTATAGAATCGCCTTGCAACCAGACGGGTATCGCTCCTGCGTCGCTCGTGAATACGTTTTTCGTTTACAGAGACATCAAGAGTGAGTAAACGATCTAAAATCCCCCGTGGAACATCAATAGCCCATTCTTTGACCACTTTTAGTAGGGTATTCTGCAACGACAAAACCAAATCAAACTGAACAGCTTGGTCCAATAGAACTGTCCAATCAAGTTTATCGTTGTATTTATGAAGGAGCATGGCAATGTCATTAAACCATAATAGCCCTTCATTTTGGTGATGTATTGATAGATGGCTACAGAGATGAAGTATCTGGGCTTCAGGTCCAAGAATCATTGTTTCAATTCCATCAATGCTTACCGGCACGGCCGTTTGCCAAAACCAATCAACATCCACGACATGCTGGTAATACATCGAATCTAAAAGATTCCAATGAAAATCAAGATAATATTCCGGCTCTCCGGTCTTCATCAACACTATCTCGTTTTCATACTCGAACGTCGCAGTATCGTGAACCTCGATTTCCTTGAGCCTATAATTCAAAGGTTTCAGGAGTTCAATAAGGGCATATCTGTCTTCAAAATGGACTAGAATATCCATATCGCGCAACGGCCGTAGGGCCATATTGTCATATAGGTTTTCAGCCAAAGCCACACCTTTAAGTAAAATAACGGAAATATTATTTCCATCTAGCACATGTAATAATTTTCCCAACTCATGGAAAACCAGTAAGTTATGACGTCCCCACCATAGGTAGTCTTTATAAAATATTTTTAGAATTTCAGGGGGAACATCCGTCGCATCACGCAAGGCGCGATACATTAAAGGGGAGGTATGTTCTTTCTGGGCTAGATCAATGACGGGTGACCAGGCAAAACCAGAAGCATTGTATAAATCAACTGCTTTAGTGAGGTTCTCCGGACTCCAACGCGATGATAAACAAAGTCGAAGAAACTCTTCGCAGCCTGAGTCTTTTGTTATGGAATTTTCTGGAATCAATGCTGGCCTTACAGTAACAAGCATTATGAATTTGTTACATTTTGCTAACGATGATGAGCTTATGTTCCAGGAGTTTAACAATCAACTCAAGTAAGTCTTCTCGAAGTTGATCCGAATCAACATTAAATTCAGTCAACAATTGACTAGACGCGGCATTTATCGATTCTGACGACTCCAGGGCAACCAACATATGGGTACCAATCTCATCCAGACCGTAATACATTTCATCGTCAAGATTTAGCAGGATAGATTCCTCTTCAAGTTTCCGAAACAAAACATTATCAGGAATGAACACTTTGCTAGTAAGGTCCATAGATTGGACAGTTAATTTGTCATTTTTCATCAGTTGCTCAGCAGTCTTCAAGTTTGTGAATCACTACCGCCAACTATGGCATCAGGTATTGGCTCGCTACTACTCTTTCGAAAACGCCCACGGCGCTTACGACGTCCTTTGCTCCCATTACTGTCTTCATCATCACCAACATCCCCATTATCGTAGTTGTCGCCGTAATGATAATAGTAATAATAGTTCGTGCCCCGCTTAGGTGATAGATAATTAAGCATTATTCCCAGTAGATTTGCATTCACTTCCTGTAATCGGGAAGTGGTTTGCAGAAGCTGATCCCGACGTGTACGCGAAGCGCGAGCAACTACTACTGTTCCATCGGTCCTTGTCGCCAAAACCAATGGATCGGTAACAGCAAGAACCGGTGGACTATCGATGACGATATAATCAAAATGTTCAGTTAAGCCATCAAGGATCATTTCCATCTTGCCTGAGCCTACAACTTCGGCCGGATTGGGAGGTAATGGACCGCTTGTCAACAACATCAATCTTTGTTGCTGAGTCTGAAAAAAAGTTTCTGGTGGAAGTTGGTTGTTTTGGAAGTCAAATTCGTCTAAAAACAGCAAGGTAGTTAAACCACGCAAATTTCGCCCGCGGTCAAATATCTTATGTTGAACCGGCCGTCTCAAATCAGCATCAATAAGCAGTACTCGTTGGCCGGCTTGGGCCATCACAACGGCAAGATTTGCAGCCGTCACACTCTTCCCCTCCCCGGGTCCAGGGCTTGTTACTAAAATGGTCTTAATGTTTTCATCAACATTTGCGAAGAGGATGGCTGTACGCAAGTTGCGATAATCCTCGGAACTTGGTGACCGAGGTTGTTGAATGGTTATCAAGCTGCTGCGTATATCATCAGAAGTTTTAAAACTAGCGACCCCAGCCAGTGTCGGCAGATTAACAATCTTATTAACATCAGCTGGGGTTTTAACTGTATCATCCAGATATTCCAGGAGAAATGCAGCGGCAGCGCCTAAGACAAAGCCAATTGCAGCCGCTGTCAAAACTGTCGTGATTCGATCAGGCCCAATCGGTCGTAGAGGTACGGTTGCTTCTTCAAATACAGTCAAGGAGTTAATTGCTCCTTGCTGTGTTGTATACAAGAGATCGATGTAGTTAGTCTGTAAGGCGCGAAATTTCGTTTCGAGAGCAGCGATCTGTGACTGGGCATCAGATATCTGCCGCGCACTGATCATTTCTGCCAGTTCAGCTTCTTTGGCCAGGATTTCATCATTCGTCAATTTAATTTGTGCCTGTAAATCATCAAGTTGAGTTTTAATAAAAGCCTGACGTTCCTGATCTTCCTGCTCCTGGGCACTGGTTGGGCTGCTCAGTACAATCTGACGTGCTAACTCATTGGATACGGCCGCAGCTCGTTCTGGGCTGGTATCATTCACGACGATTTCAATCAACTGCGTATTGGGCACAAGATTTACGCTATACGTGGGCAGCCAGGTCAATCCCAATGCATCCATCGTCGCCTGCCGCACAGGCGCGCGATTGGCAATATTCACATATGTCTGCCCCAGTTGTTGTGTGAGATAGAACTCCTGATTTGTAGGATTGGGGTTATTTATTGCCTGACCTAACATTAACGCCGATCTTGCCTGGTACAAATCTGGTTGTTGGCTTACAGCATAAACACTGGTCAAAGTCGCGACCAACGTAGATCCGAGGATCAACCACCACCACTTGAGTAGTGGGCTTATGTATTGTTTTAACTCCATCGTAACTACCTCTTAAATGACCGGAATCACTACTGTACTAAATTCTCAACCATAATTTATTTCAGGTTACGCTCCGCTCAAGTTGATGCATACAAATTATAAACATCATCCAGGCGCTGATAGACTTGCTGCCAATCATAATACATTTCCACAGAGGCGCGTCCTTTTTCACGTAATTTGTATGCCAGGGCGGGATCCTTTAAGACCCTAACAACTTCCGCGGCGAATTCTTTTGGTTCATCGGCGATTAGAATATCTTCACCTGGGTTTTTTAATATACCTTCTGCGCCAATTGTGGTTGACACTATAGGCAAACCCCAGATCCAGGCATCTAGAATCTTTACCCGCATGCCACCGCCGGCCAGCAAGGGGACTACAAAAACCCGGCTTTCAGCAATGACGTCTGTTGGATCGGGTACAAACCCTTTCACCTGAATATTGCTGGTGAGGGAAGAAGAGTTTTCTGCCAGGTCGCGGATCGCTGGTGGGGGGTTTTTGCCGGCGATTATAAATTTCGCCTCCGGTATCTCTTGTAAGATATGGGGGAAAATCTGATTGGCAAACCATAACACCCCTTCAATATTGGGCAGCCAAAACATGGTACCAAGATGTAATATTTGCGGCCCCCGGTCGAGCGGCTGAATCATCTGCTGGCCAGCCGGATCTACGCAGATCGGAATTACGACAATGCTTTTTTCTCGCCGGCTAGCCTCTTCTTCGGGCAAAAGGTCTAAGAGTGCTTCTTTGTCCTCCGTGGTCACTGTTAAGATGGTGTCATACTGGCGCAGGAGCGATGCTTCATATTTTGCTAACAGTCGCGCCTCCCGCCGCCATACTGCTCTCATCAAGGCGCTGCGCTCATAAAGTGATTGGCGTTCAACAACAAGATAAAGGGCATTATGTTGGTCGAGAATTGCTGCCGGCAATTTCCCTGGTGGGTGGAGCCGTTTTGCGAACAGGCCGTAATAAGCCATCGAAGTCTGGTCCGCGTGTATTGCGTCAAATAGCCCTTCCTGCACTAGATGCTGCAAAGTTATTTCCATAGCAGGGATGCGATCGCGGGCAATCACAATCGGAGTTCCACTAAAGAAGCTTTCAACAAGCGATCGGCCGTCTTTGATTGGCGAACGTGCTATTTTTACCGGGTATACTTCCTTACAGAACTGCTGGAGATGAGCAATATCTTGTGGTCGATCATCTTCCCGAACAAAAGAGACTAACGTCACCTCATGATCACGGGCCAGGTATTTAAGCATGTAATAAGCCCTGATCTTTGGCCCACCGAAGAGGGGATAAGGGAGGACCTGGGTTAAGAATAAGATACGGGCCATAATGGAAGGTTGATTAACGGCCGTGAAAACCGAGTACACGGGTGATTGTGCGAAGCATGATGACTAAATCAAGCCAAAGGCTGACCTTTTTAATGTAATAAAGGTCATATTCAAGCTTAACCCGGGCATCATCAATAGAACTTCCGTAATCCTGGTGAATCTGCGCCCAACCAGTAATGCCCGGACGAACGGAATGACGTGCGCGATAAAACGGGATTTCGCGGGCTAGTATGCTGACGAAATCAGATCGCTCCGGTCGGGGACCAACCAGGCTCATTTCGCCTTTGATCACGTTAATCACCTGCGGAATTTCGTCTATATGCAAGCGGCGCAGCCATTTACCAACCAGTGTTACCCGACCATCATCCTTCTCAGCCCATACTGCACCATTTTCCTTCTCAGCATCTGGTTTCATGGAACGAAACTTGATGACGCGGAATGGCTTGCCACCCTGCCCTATGCGCTGCTGTTTGTAAAATAGAGGACCAGGAGAAGTTAGGGCATTGAAAACTAGGATCGGCGGAATGAGGATGAGCATGGTTAGAAGACCAAATAATCCTGATAAGATGTCTATCAGGCGTTTGGCGGCAGCGTAGAAACGAAAGAATGCCGAATCTTCGATTCCGGCGACCAACTCCACATCCCCTCCGGCGTATTCAACTGCCACCCGGCCGGTCAACCGTTCATAAACAGTTGACATTTTTGTCATCTGGATACCCAACTCGTGGCAATCAAGTATCGCTTCGTACAAAGCCTGGCCCATCTCCGTATTTTGAGGCAGGGACAAAATCACTTCATCTACCTCCAATTCCTGGGTGAGCTTTACGAGATCCTTCGCCTGACCCAGAACAGGAAGATCGGCGATATTCTCTCCATCCGCCTCACCGTTGCTGTAGACAAAACCCAATAAGATATGTCCCGTCCCACGGAAGGGATTGGCGTCACTTCGGGCGAAGTCGCTGCGCAAGGCCAAAACCAAAGCGCGTGCTCCTGGTGTTGTACCCAAGATGATCGAACGACGCTGGAATGTAGGCTGCGTAAAAAGCTGTGCATATGCCCCACGCCAAAGGCTAATAAATAAAACACTTAGGAGGACAAACAGATAACCTTGAGAACGATTGACAAGTGTTGGCGTAAACCAGGGAATAACAAGGTATGTGAAACTGGCGAGAGCTGCAGCCATGGCAGTGGAGCGAATACTGTAAAAGGTGCTGGCAGCACGCGCGAGGTTGTAAACATTAAAGAGTGCTGCGTATGCAAACCATACTGCTGCCAGGGTTACTATCCATTTCCAGGAAACAAACATCTGCCGGATTTCAGGGAGCAGTTCGGTTCGCAAGGAGAGAGCAATCACTAACGCCACAAATAACAGGGTGAAATCAACCACTCCTAGCAAGAGGCGCCGTTCCGATACACGCAGACCCATTGAAGGCAGCGTTAATCTTCTCGAATGTGCGTTGTCTTTGGCCGATGATGGCTTTGTTTCTTCCAAATACTTGAGGTCCACTTTTCACCTCAAAGCTGGTAAGCGAGAAAGATGCTGTTTCTTGTTACTTTAATGCTACTACACAATTTAGATTGTATCTAGTCTTCAGCCCAACAGAGAGAATATCGTGTGAATTTGCTATTCTGGGCACTTTTTCAAGAATCGCCACAGCTATTAACTGGTCAAAATCGCCGGTAATATTGAACCGGGCTCAAAATGAGGCGTACAAATTTTGCAGGCTTTCTTCTTCGGCCACGCGTTGTTGGTCATACCAACGACGGCCGTTACTGCCCATATGACGTAAGCGTTGGGGATCACAAATAGCCTCGGATAGAGCCCTGGCTAGTGTGGTGGGCTTACCGGGCTCAACAAGAAATCCCGTTTCTCCATCATTCACATACTCCGCTAAGGCCCCACTCTTTGATACCAGGACCGGTTTTTGAAAGAAATAGGCGGATGCGATTAA
>Ga0316577_10000836_pt1 | contig 13421 bp, 7 predicted proteins | sample S5NA_FD_203073 | JGI IMG/M metagenome (GOLD analysis project Ga0316577, IMG submission 203073) | Rhizosphere microbial communities from salt marsh grasses in Alabama, United States - S5-7_050615r2r1 | ecosystem: Host-associated > Plants > Roots > Rhizosphere | place: USA: Alabama | collected... | reverse complement strand
TTCAGGGTGTGACGGGACGGGCGTTTGCCCGGGCCGGACTGTTGGGCAATCCCTCCGACGGGTATTTCGGCCGTACGCTGTCCGTCGTTCTTCGGAACTATCAGGCGACGGTGGCCCTGGACGAATTACCTCAGCTCAGGATCGAATGCGACAATGGGGGCCCCACGGTGTTCCGGAACGTGGGGCGCTTCCTGGATGCGGTATCCCGCCGGGGATACCGGGGCGAAGGGAAGCTGATCCAGGCGACCCTCAAGGTCTTCCATGACCACTGCGAGACCCACGGGTGCGCCCTTTCGAATCGAACCTTCTCCGTTCGGTTCCAGACCACGATCCCCCGTCAGGTGGGCCTCGCCGGCTCCAGCGCCATCGTGACTGCCACGCTTCGGGCCCTCATGGCCTTCTTCGACGTAACGATCCCCAGAGAGACCCAGGCGAATCTGATTCTCTCCGCCGAGGTGGAGGAGTTGGGGATCGACGCGGGGCTTCAGGACCGGGTCGTGCAGGTGTACGAGGGTCTGGTCTTCATGGACTTTTCCAGGGATCTCATGGAAGACCGCGGGTATGGCCGGTACGAGTCCCTGGACCCGTCGATCCTCCCCCGGATGTTCGTGGCCCATGGGGCGACGTCGTCGAAAGCGTCGGGAGTTGCCCTTCAGGGTTTGAAGAGGAGATGGGAGAGTGGCGACAGGGAGACCCACGAGATTCTGGGACGGATCGCGGAGCTGGCCTCCGCAGGGAGGGGGGCCCTCCTGGCAGGCGACACCGCCACATTCTCTTCGCTCATGAACGAGAACTTCGATCTTCGCAGGCGCATCATGGCCATCGGGTCAGGAGATCTCGCCATGGTGGAAGCGGCGCGGAAGCTCGGGGCATCGGCGAAGCTCACCGGCTCTGGCGGCGCCATCATCGGGGTACTCCCCAGCGACGAAATGGCAACGGAAGTCCGAAGACAGATGCTGTCGCTGGGGGCGCGGGTGGTGGACCCCGTGTGGCGGTAGGGGCCGTCCCGGACGAAGGCTTTCCCGGCGCTTCCGGCCTGCCTGGTCGGTCGCCAGGTTGTTTATCCAAACGTGTCAGGAGCTTGTGTTGGCGGCCATCCATCTCGACCAGCTGTCCTTCGCTTATTCCTCCGCCGTCGAGGTGTTCAACGCCGTCACCCTTCACCTCGGGAGTGGGTGGACCGGTGTCGTGGGCCCGAACGGCGCAGGCAAATCGACGCTCCTCTCCCTGATCGCAGGAGAGCTCTCACCCTCCTCCGGTCACCTGATCCTGGATCCCAGGGGGGCCAGGGTGGCTCGCTGTCGACAGGAAGTGGAAGTGGCGACGCCGGAGATCGAGGCGTTCGCCGTGGCGATGGATGGTCTATCGAAAAGATGGCTCGGCCGTCTCGGAATCGAAGCCACGACCCTCCAGCGCTGGGAGACCCTTTCCCCGGGGGAGCGGAAGCGATGGCAACTCGCCGCAGCCCTGGCGTCAGACCCGAACATCCTCCTCCTGGACGAGCCCACCAACCACCTGGATTCGGAGGCTCGACAGTTGATCGAGGGGGCGCTGATCCATTTCGACGGGGTGGGCCTGGTGATCTCCCACGACCGCGCGTTCCTGGACCGCTTGACAACTCGGACCTTGCGAGTGGGGGCCGGCAACCTCCGCCTCTGGTCGGCTCCCTACTCTGTTGCCATGGCGGAATGGACCGCTGAAGAGGCGTCCCGGTTGGAGGAGCACGCCACGGCACGCCGGGAGGAGAGGGGGTTGCGACGACGCCTTGCCGACGAGCGGAGGGCGGCTGACAAACGGAATGCCGGGTTCCAACGCCAGGCCAGGAAGGCCGGTCCCAGGGACCACGACGCCAGGTCGATGGGAGAAAAGGAACGGCACGAGTCCGGGAAGGTGGCGGGGCAGCGCAGGAGGACTGTGCTCCGGGCAGCTCTGGAGCGAGTCGGCGCCGCCGCGGACGACCTGGCGCCGGAGAAGGTCCTGGGGCGCTCGATCTTCTTCGACTACGAGCCCTCCCCCAAGAGGCGCCTCCTCCGATTCTCGGGCTCTCTTCGTGCCGGCTCCAGGCTGCTGGCGGAAAACGTCGAGGCCGTTGTCCATCGAGACGACCGGATCCGCCTGGTGGGTCCGAACGGTGCCGGAAAGAGCACCTTGCTCAGGGCCTTGCTCGACGGCTGCGGAATCCCTTCGGATCGATTGTTGTACCTTCCACAGGAGCTCACCCGGGAGGAGGTGGACCGGCTCCTCACGGGGTTGGAAGGCCTCTCGAACGATCGGCGTGGGCGGGTTTTGGCCGTCGTGGCGGCCCTGGGTGTGGACCCAGACGATCTTCTTGCGTCCGCACGGCCGTCTCCCGGAGAGGCTCGAAAGCTTGTCATCGCTCTAGGCCTGGGCGTCGGAGCGTGGGTGATGGTTCTCGACGAGCCGACAAACCATCTCGACCTGCCTGCCGTGGAGAGGATCGAGTCCGCCCTGGAGGCCTACCCCGGGGCCCTGCTGGTGGTCACCCACGACGACACCTTCGGAACCCGGACGACAAACACCATCTGGCGCCTGGATTCGGGTACACTGTCTTTGGCTGGTGTGGTGGACCGGGCTTGAGGAAGCTCATCTCGCCGCATCCCGAACCCTCCCGTATGTTCTTCCCATGCGGATCCTCGTGGTGGAAGACGACCATCCCCTGCGGGCTTCCATTGCCCGGGGTCTCCGGGAGGCGTCGTTCCGTGTGGATGAAGCCGCCACCGGAGACGAGGGGCTGTCCATGGCCGAGAAGGGGGGCTACGACGCCGTCGTCCTGGACATCCTCTTGCCGGGCATGGATGGGGTACAGGTGTGCCGGGAGCTCCGGGCCCGGGAGAACTGGGTGCCCATCCTCATCCTCACGGCCCTGGACGCCGTCGAGCACCGGATCACCGGACTGAACGCCGGCGCCGACGACTACCTGGGAAAACCATTCGATTTCGGTGAGCTCATGGCCCGGCTCCGGGCCCTCACACGCCGACGGAGCCAGGAGGTGCCGCCAGGGATTCGCCTGGGGGACCTCCACATCGACACCCGCAGGCGATCTGTGCGCAGGGGCGGGCGTGCTATCGACCTGACCGCCAGGGAGTTCGATTTCCTCCTCTGTCTGGCCAGGAACGCCGGGCGGGTCGTGACACGGACCGAGCTCCTGTCCGAGGTGTGGGACGACCCGCACCACACCCATTCCAATGTCATCGACGTGTATGCGAGCCGCCTTCGACGGAAGATCGACGAGGGTGAGGTGGTCCCCATGATCGCCACCTCCAGAGGCGTGGGTTACATGATCGATCTTCCCCCCTCAGCGGCACCAGGCGGGAAGGGGTCAAGTCGCTCTCCGGGAGGGGGATGACCCGTGCCGGGGCTACCAAGATCGGTCCGGGGGCGACTCACCGTTTGGTACTCGGTCATGCTCTGTCTCCCCCTCGTGGCCTTTGCGGTGGTGTCCTACCTGGCGTTCTCCCGCACGCTCATGAGCCGGACCGACGGGTTCCTGAACGATGCCCTGACCGTGTTCGGGAACGAGCTCCTGGTGGAGCGACGTCAGGCGCCGGATCCGGAGGAGGCGATCCGTACCACCGTCCATGAGGTCCGGTTCCAGGACCTGGACATCGTCGTCCTGAGCCAGGAGGGGAGCGTGGTGGCCAGCAGCCCCCGAGGGGCAGACCGGGCCTCTCCCCTCCCCCCCATTATCATCGAGGCCCTCAGGGCCGGTGGCGGTGGGGACGTGTGGGTGTCCACAGTGACCGGGCCGGGCGGCGAATACCGGGTGCGCACGCACCCTCTACTCCTGGAGGACCAACGGTTCAGGGTGGCCGGGATCTACCCGCTGGCCGAGGTGGCAGGTACGCTGAGAAGGATCCGGCACCTGTTTCTGATTGCGATTCCCCTGCTCCTCCTTCTTGCGGGGACCGGTGGTTGGTTTTTGGCCCGAAGGAGTTTCCGTCCCATCTCCTCCGTGGCTGCCCGGGCCGCGGAGATCAGCGCCACGACCCTCCATGAGCGTCTACCGGTCGTGGCCGACGATGAGCTCGGGGCCCTTACACGGGTTCTGAACGATCTGCTGGATCGCCTGGAACAGTCCTTCGAACAGCAGAGGCGATTCGTGGCCGACGCCTCGCACGAGCTTCGCTCTCCCGCGGCCATCCTCCGGACCGAGACGGATATCACCCTATCCCGGGAGCACCGCACGGAGGCGGAGTATCGGGAGTCGTTGAACATAATCCGGGACGCCACCCAGCGGTTGACGGGGGTCGTGGATGATCTGTTCCTCCTTGCGAGGGTGGATGGAGGTCACCCCGTCATGAGCCCCGCCTCCCTCTACCTGGATGAGATCGTCCGTGACACGGCCCGAATCGCAGGCCCCCTGGCGGAACAGAACGGAGTCCGGGTGGAGCTGTCCGGGTTGGTGGAGGCACCCTTCCGCGGAGATTCCGGTCTTTTGGGCCGCCTCCTCCTGAACCTCCTGGACAACGCCATAAAACACTCGCCGGAAGGGGGCTCCGTGCAGGTGAGGATGGAAGAACGAGGAGGTGCCATCGAGATCGGCGTCGTGGACGAAGGACCCGGAATCCCTGCCGAGGTACAGCCCAGGATTTTCGAGCGGTTCTTCCAGGTCGACTCGGCGCGGACCCGGAACGGGAGGACGCTGACCAGCGGAGCGGGCCTCGGACTCGCCATCGGTCGGCGGATTGCCGAAATGCATGGGGGCCGCCTCGATCTCGCCACCTCCCGCCCCGGGCGCACCGAGTTCCTGCTGACCCTTCCGGCAAGTGGCTCACCGTTGAAGACTCCTCAGGAATCACCCATGGTCACCGGATGACTTCTCGCCTTCCTGGACGAGCCGCCACCCATTGCTTCTTCCACGCCCCGATCGTATTCTAAATTCATGAAATATTCATGATTGTCGGGGGGCGATGCTCCCAGCCCCCGGCGCAACTGTTCCCGGCAGAGGCCACTCCTGGGCCGATCCGACCACTGAACATTCGGTGCCCGAGGATGCCTGCCGGGACTCACATCCAACCCGAGACGCGGGGTTCCCGCACCATGATTTCCGCCAATCGCTTTCTGGCAGGGGCCATTCTGGCGACGTTCGTCGTCGTTGGATTGCCGTCGATCCTCTCCGCTCAGGTCGACACCACCCGCGCGGACACGGCGGTATTTCGCATCGAGGGCATCCGAGTCCAGGCGAGCAGGGCCCTGACGACGCCGGGGGGAGCGAGCGCCATCGAGGTGACGGTAGACTCCCTGGGGCTTCCATCGGATGCCACCACCGAGGAGTTGTTCCGGGAGATTCCTACCCTCCATGTTCGGACCAACTCCCGGGGGGAGGCGGAGATCACGATCCGGGGGTCGGAGTCCCGACAGGTCGCGGTTCTGGTGGACGGGGTCCCACTCACCCTTGGCTGGGATGCGCGGACGGACGTATCGGTGCTACCGGCGGGAGCCGTGTCCGAGGTCAACCTGGTCCGGGGTCTCTCGTCTATCCTTCACGGGCCCAACGTCCTTGGGGGAGTGGTGGAAATGAACGTGGCTCGAGGGCGGACCCTCGCCTCGGTCTCTTCCCTCTCCGCCACGGCGGGTCTGGACGACAGGGGTGGATACGGGACGTCGGCCACGGGGGAGATGCCCTTCTCCACCTCGGGAGGACAGGGGATCATTCGCTTTGGGGCGGGATACCGTGACAGTCCGGGGTTCCCCCTGCCTCACGGCGTGGAGGAGCCGGTCCGGGTGGATGACAACCTCCGGCTGAACACCGATGCCAGGAACCTGAATGGCTTTTTCGCTCTTCGACACGTCATGGATGGGGGGATGTGGAGCAGCTTTTCCGCCTCGTCCTTCAAAGCGGAGCGGGGAATTGCCGCGGAGCTAGGTGCGGAAGACCCCCGCCTTTGGCGGTACCCGGACGTTCACCGCACCATCCTGGCTTTCTCCGGGGGCACGGGGGATCGCGCGACCCCGTGGGGACGAGGGGACCTGGAGGCCAGCGTGGGGGTGGACCTGGGCCGCACCGAGATCCGGTCCTACTCCACTCGGGACTACGAAGAAGTGACCGGGACCGAGAACGGCAACGACGGGACCTTCACCTTCCGTCTCCTCGGGGATCACACTCTCACTGCGCGGAGTGAGCTCCGGGGATCCTTCACCTTCTCCGATATCAACCACGAAGCCATCGTGGACGGTGAGTCGGCGAAGTACGAACAGCGCCTCATGAGCCTGGCCGGAGAGACCGGAGTGCGCATCCTCCAGAACCCCGAGGGGGTCGTGGAATCTCTCCGGTTCAGCGCGGGTGGGGCCTGGGACCGGGGGAACACGCCCAGGACCGGGGGCCTGGAGTCCCTGGGGACCCTGGACGATTGGGGTGCCCGCGTGGGATTCTCGGCGCTGGTGAACGATGGGTCCACGGCCCTCCATGCCGGCCTCAGCCGCCGGGGTCGGTTCCCCTCTCTCCGGGAGACCTATTCGGAAGCGCTGAACCGGTTCGTGCCCAACCCGGCTCTCCACCCGGAACACCTCCTGGCCTTCGAGGGGGGCCTCACCACCCGCCTGGGCGATGGGGAGCTCCAGCTGGTGGGATACCGTCACCGTTTGACGGACGCGATTCGCCGCGTCACGCTCCCTGATCGGAAGAGGATGAGGGTCAACTCCGACGAGATCAGGAGCACCGGTGTAGAGGTGCTGCTCTCCCAGGCCTTTGGCCCCGTGGCCCTGGAGGGAGATCTCACGCTTCAGAAGGTGGATCTCATCGATCCCGAGACCACGGTGTCCAGCGAGCCCGAGAACATGCCGGAGCGGACCGGTCGGGTCCGGCTCAGCTTTCCCCTGATGGCGGGAGTGTCCGGGAGGACCGAGGCCGAATACACCGGACCTCAGTTCTGCCAGCATCCGGACACCGGCGAAGACGTGGAGCTGAAGGGCGGCACTTGGCTGAATGCCGTGCTGTCCAAGGTCTTCAGGTTCCAATCCCGGTCTGGGGTGGTGCAGCGGCTGGAAGCGACGGTCTCGGCCGACAACCTCGCGGACACGGCGCTCTACGATCAATGCGGGCTGCCCCGGGCCGGCCGTCTGTTCCGCCTCCAGCTGCGGGTGTTCTAAAGCGCCCGACGACCTGCGGCGCACATCCCTCAGATAGACCTCCCTTCGCCGGATCAGGCGCCACGGTGCGGTTCCTTGCCGACGGCGGGGGCCTCCCTCAGATTTGCCGGCCCATAGACCTGCTACTTCCTCAGAGGATCTTCCCCGTGCGCCCAGAACGTGTCCCAACAGTGCTCGCCCTTCTTCTTGCCTCCGCCGGCATTTCCGTTTCGGCCTGCGCCCCGGGTGGCCGCGCCGACCAGAGCGTCGTGTGGCCCGACGAGGGTCCGGCCACCTGGACCCCCACCCCCACCCATACTGAAATCACCGCCAACGACCTCCGCACGCGTCTGTACGGCTTCGCCGACGACTCCATGCTCGGAAGGCGCATCGGAGAGCTTGGCAACATGAAGGGCACGGCCTACATCGCGGAGGAGTTCGAGCGCATCGGGCTCCAGCCGGGGGGCGACGACGGGACGTACTTCCAGACGCTTCCCTACGGACCGGTGGGCTTCGACGAGGGCACTTCCGAACTAGCCATCGCCGGAAGCTCCGCCACCCCCGGTGAGGATTGGGTGCCCGTGGTGCCCACGGGGAGCAACGGATTCGGTGACACCGCCGAGCTGTCAAACGTGCCGGCCGTATTCGCCGGGGAGTGGGGCAGCCAGAGCGTCGCCCTCGATCCGGCGGTCTTCAGGGGAAAGGTGGCGGTCTTCATCGGGGGGCCGGCTTTCCGGGGCCGAGGTGGCCGCGGTGGGGGCGGAGGGGAGGTTCCCAGCTGCGACTCCCTGCCCAACCGTTTCGGCGCACAGGCCGCGGCGGACGCGGAAGCCGCCAATTCCAGCGGCAGCGGCCGTCGGGGGGGAGCCTTCGGTAGCGAGCCCGACCAGCGTGCGGCGAGGGCCGGAGCCGTGGCAATCCTCTTCGTGAACCTCGACGACCAGCCCGGTGCCGCCGAAGCCGCCTTCGCCGAGCGGAGCACGATGCGCCCCGACCCGACGCCGGCCGGAGCCCCGGCGGCCGCCTCTATTACCCGGGCCACCGCCGAACGGATCTTCGGCAGAGCCTTGGACGACCTCAGGGTGGGCACCTCCGGCCAGCAGCTGTCCGGCCATTGGGCCTACTCGTGGCACATGTCCGAGTTCCCCGCCCGGAACGTCGTCGCCATCCTCCCGGGATCCGACCCGGAGAAGGCCGACGAGTACGTGCTCGTCAGTGCCCATAACGATCACAACGGTGTCAGCGCGGCCCCCGTCGACCACGACTCTCTGCGCGCCGTGAACATGGTCACCCGGCGGCAGGGGTCGAACGACCCCGTCTGCCGCCCCAACGCGGCGCAGCAGCACGTCATCGACTCCCTCATCGCCCGGGCACGGAGCATCCGGCCGCCCCGCATGGACTCCATCATGAACGGGGCGGACGACGACGGCTCAGGCACGATGATCATGTTGGAGGTCGCAGAGCGGTTCGCCGCCGAGCATCCGGCGCGCTCCATCATCTTCGTCTCGCACCAAGGGGAGGAGGCGGGAATGCTGGGCTCCCGGTGGTTTACGGATCACCCCTCCATCCCCCTCGGGTCGGTGGTCGCCGCCCTGAACATGGACATGGAGGCCAAGGGGAGGGTGGACCAGGTCATGTTCGGTGGGCCGACCTCGATCCAGATCCTCGGTGCCCGCAGGCTCTCCCGGGATTTTGGCAACGTCATCGACTCGGTGAACGCGGTGCGCCCGGTAGTGATGGCCATCGACCGCTCGTGGGACGTGCCGGCCAATCCCATGAATCGGTTCTGTCGTAGTGACCAGGTGAACTACGTTCACCACGACGTACCGGTGGCGTACTTCTCGACGGGGTACTCCGCGGACTACCATCAGCCCACCGACGAACCCCGGTACGCCGACTACGACCACATGGCCAAGATCGGCGACTTCATCCACGACATCGCCATGGCCCTGGCGACGCGGCAGGATCGGCCCGCCATCGACGGACCGGACCCGGCCTACCCGGCGTGCCGATGAGATGGGCTCCGTAGGTCGGGAGGGCCCCGGCGGCGACGCCAACCGAAACCCCGCCTGAGGTTCTGGCCGCAGGCGGGGTTTCTCATACCTTCTCAGTGGGGATGGGCCGACTGGAACTACCGATCTCACACCTGTTCAGTTTCAGCGCTTCAGATACGCCCGCAAATCTCCCACGTCGTACTGGCCGTTTCCATTCCCCCGAGCATCCAGGTACTCCCTCTCCTGGGCAGTGAGGGGGGTGGCGCTGGTCTGGAGGAACCCCTGAATCAAGCTGGTCCACCTCACCTCTCTGCTGGAGAGGAGGATGTGGGCGGCGCCGTCCTGGATGGAAATCTCGTAGATGGTCACGGGCGAGACGGCACCGGAATGGAGGTGAGTGGAGGGGTAGGTAGTGCTGGTGAGCCGCCCGGAACCCGTCACCCCCCAGGCATCCCCGGCCTCGCCCCGGTTTCCCCCCTGGAGGGCGGTCAGTCGCAGGCCGTCGTTTCCGTCCGCTTCCAGCAGGCTCACCCGATATTGCTGGGCGCAAGTCTCGCAGGGCCGGTTACCGGCGAGCTTCGGATCGATATGATAGACCAGCACCCCGGAGGCGGGCAGGTCTTCATCGAATCCTTCCTGGACCCGGTATTCCACCAGGAGGTACTCCAGGAGGTCCGAGCTCACGTCCGACTCCAGGGGAATCTTGAGGACGTGCTCGCTGGTTTCCACCGGCTCCAGGACGAACTCCCCTCCCAACACGTCCGTCACCTCCTCATACCGGAAGAGCCAGCCCAGCCGGTGTTTCTCCCAAGGTCCCATGTGGGAGGGCCGAAACCAGGGCTCCTCCGCCCCGGTGCCACAACCCCATCCCGAACCCGCCGCCATGAGGGACCAGCATCCCACCACCCAGCGGCGCTGCTCCGGGAGGAGGCCCTGGGAAGAATCATAGAGGTCCGGCAACCCCAGGACATGACCCAGCTCGTGGGAAATGGTCGTGGCCTTCTGAAGCTCCCCCCAGCAGTCCACCACGCTCTGGGTCGTATAGTCGTCCACGAGGATGAAACCGCCGCCGGCGCGGGGATCGTCGGTGACGAAGGGGTTGCCGTTGTTCCAATGGCGGATGCGGGACCGATGGGGCCAGATGCTGGGCCCGCCGCAGGAGGCCGCCACCTCCAGGTACTGGAAGGCCACGGCGTCCACGAACCCGTCGTCGTCTCCCGAGTTGGGGATGCCGTCGAGACCGTCATTGTCGAAGAGCCCGAAGTCCACCGTCCTGTCGGCGGCCTCCACCGCCTCCAGGAGATATTGCCCGACCTTGCCGTCATTGCCCAGGCCGAAGTTGTCCCCCACCACCTCGGCCATGGTGAAGCTGGTACGGGTCCAGGGAAAGGTCTGGCCCGTCACCTCCAGTCTCCTGCCGGATACCTCCCGGTAGTATTCGCTGACGGTGCCGTACTCGCTGGGGCCGTCGAAGAGGGCGGCCTGGAGATCCTGGGGGGTGACGGTGGGCTCGGGCGAATCGGTGAAGAGGGCCAGAATCACCGCCACCCTGAGAGATCCCCCTACGGTCATGGAGAGCTGGGCCGACCTTTCAACCCGGGCGATCCACCCGTTCTGGATCGTGAAAAAGTCAGGCTGCTCCCGGATCAGCTCGTAGTACCCCGGCGGCAGGGTCCGCCCCATGGCCTGAGCCGCAGCTTCGATGTCCTGCCCGGCGGCGCCGGAAAGGACCGGGAGGAGCGCTGCCAGTGCACCGGAGGCCCCCATGAGCACGACCCCTGCACGGCACCTCATTGTCCGGAACTCCCCTGATCACCGGTGGGGATCTCGATCTGGACGATCTGGATCTGATAACCGGAGACCGACGTCCTGAGCTCGTCGTCGCCGTCGGCCACCTGCTCCACCGCCACCGAGGGAATATCGGCCACTTCCTGGGTCTCCACCCGGAAGCGGATGGAGCCCGGCCTGTCCAGGAGGACGATGACCTTGGAAGATCCACTGGCATGGTGAAAGTACACCTCGCCGTCCGTGGTGGTGATCTCGCCCAGCTCCGTGCCGCCGTCCATGGAGAGCACGGCGGAGCCCTCGGCCCCGTTGGGGGAGACCAGACTCACTTCGAAGGTTCCCGGTCCCTTGGGGCCCGAGGGCCCGGTGGAGTCCTGGCAGGCCCAGACCGTCAGGGCCAGAACGCCCAGGACGGCACCTCCCAAACGGACACGGAGGGGGCGCGGGATCACGGCGACAACTGGGCCCGGGCCATCCATTGCATCTTCCTGTGGGGTTGAAGCAGTTGGGAGAGGATCCTACCTCCCTGTTTCAATTTCCGAAAGCTCTTACGAGCCGACGCAAGGAGACCCCCCCGACTCTAGGCACCGACACTGCTTCCTGGAACTTCCCTCTTGGCCAGCGTCCCAAGGGCGTGGGCCCGACCCCGGGCTTCACCAAGGACCCGGTAGAACCGCGGATCGTCCCTGATCCTCTCGAGGTTCGGGTCGATCTCGAAGAAGCGATGGTTCCGCACCCCCACCTCGATGGAGCGGTCAAGCCAGCGAAAGGCCTCGTCCGCCTTTCCGGCCAGCGCGTAGAGGCTGGCTACCCAGTACGTGACGATGAAGAAATCCCACCCGAATGCTTTCACCTCGTCGTCGAGGTACTCCAACACTTCGTCTCGTCTGCCCTCGGCGCCCTTCAGGAAGCCGAACGCGGTCTTCCAGAGGACACCCTCGGGATCTGCGGCCTTGAGCCGCTCCGCGGAGTCCCAGGCCCGGTCCAGCTCTCCCTGATATCGATACGCCAGGGAGAGCCACGCCAGCTTCGTGGGAATCTCGGCGACCACCTGCTCATACTCCGCGACGGCTGCATCGAACCTTCCCTGGTGCAGCCGAACCGTGCTCCGGAGCCAGTGAGCAAGGGGTGCGAAAGGATCCACAGCCAGCCACCGATCCACCTCCAGGAGCGCCTCCTCGTGAAACGACGAGTACAGAAGGAGACATGCCCTCCACATCCGAGCCTGTCCATGCCCTGGATCCGCGGCGAGGACCCGGCTGAAACCGTCGAATGCGTCTTCTACCCTGGCATCCTTCAGGTCGAGGTTTGCCAGGACATAGAGGGCATCGGGTTGTTGGGCTTCCAGGGCCAGAGCCCTTCTCGCCGCCTGTTCGGCCTCCACGAGGTACTTCGGATCGGGCCGCAAGCCCGTGTCGACATACCAGAGGTTCGCGCAAGCAAGGGATCCGTATGCCGCGGCCATTCCGGGATCCAATTCCAGGGCCCTCTGAAGCATCATGACGGACCGATCCAGGGTCTCGGGGGCTGGTGAGTCCAGCAGGAGCCTTCCCTGAATGAAATACTCGTATGCTTTGGTGTTGGCTGTAGGAACCGGGCGAGGTTGCGGCGTTTCTCCCTCGACCTCGACGAGTCCCGCTTTCAACGCGCCTGCGACCTGCTCCGCTACGCTCTCCTGGAACGGGAAGAGGTCCTCCATCAACCCGTCGAACTTCTCGGCCCAGAGGTGGGACCCGTCCGCTACGTCAATGAGCTGTGCAATGACCCGCAGATGGTCCCCTGAACGCCTCACGCTACCCTCCAGGACGAAAGAGACACCGAGGTCTCTTCCGATATCCCTCACGTCGGCGGCCCTTCCTTTGTACTGCATCACGGAAGTCCTGGCGATTACCCGAAGCTGAGGGTTTCTGGACAACGTGAGGACGAGCTCCTCCACGATCCCGTCCGCAAGGAAGTCAATCTCTTTGTCGGGGCTGATATCCTCGAAGGGCAACACCGCGATGGAGGCCCTGGCCGGGCCCGATCTTCGAGCCGCAGTCTCCGGTCGGTATTGGTAGGTGGCCAGATCCGCGAGAAGCTCCGGCATACTCTGGTAGCGTCGGTCAGGATTCTTGGCCAGTGCCCTGAGGATGATCTCTTGAAGCGCCGGCGGCAGGTCTGGCCGAAGCCGAGAGGGCGGAACCGGATCCTCCCCGATGATCTGGTAGAGAAACCCAGCCGCCGTGCTGGCAGAGAAGGGGGGTGTCCCGGTCACCATCTCATAGAAGACAGCCCCCAGGGAGAAGAGATCGGTGCGTTGGTCCGTCCGGTCGCCGGAAGCCTGTTCAGGGGACATGTAGGCCAATGTACCCAACGGCATCCCGGACACTGTGAGGCCAGGGGCCCCCTCGATCCTGGCCACGCCGAAATCCAGCACCTTCAAGCCTCTTCTTGCGGGGTCCTCCTCCTCCCCGAGGACCATGATGTTCGCCGGCTTGATGTCACGATGGATGACGCCCCTGCGGTGAGCCAGCGCCAGCGCATCAGCGACGGCAACGGAGTACTCGGTGGCCT
>Ga0316577_10000835_pt1 | contig 13424 bp, 7 predicted proteins | sample S5NA_FD_203073 | JGI IMG/M metagenome (GOLD analysis project Ga0316577, IMG submission 203073) | Rhizosphere microbial communities from salt marsh grasses in Alabama, United States - S5-7_050615r2r1 | ecosystem: Host-associated > Plants > Roots > Rhizosphere | place: USA: Alabama | collected... | reverse complement strand
TAGCTCATCGCCTTGACCTTGCTGCGCATCTCGAGGGTGACGTCCTCCGGGTCGACGGAGAAGACCTTGGCACCGACGAACCGATGGAGGTCCTCGCCGCTGCGGAAGGCCTCGATGAGCCCCTCGTCGCCGGACAGGTGGGCCATGATCCGCATCTCGATCTGGCTGTAGTCGGCCGACATCAGCGACTCGAACCCCTCGCCGACGACGAAGACCTCGCGGATGCGGCGGCCCTCCTCGGTGCGGATCGGCACGTTCTGCAGGTTGGGGTCCGTGGACGACAGCCGGCCGGTGGCCGCGATCGTCTGCAGGTACGTCGTGTGGATCCGACGGTCGGGGGCCACCGACTTGATCAGCCCTTCGACGGTGACCCGCAGCCGGCTGGTGTCGCGGTGTCGCAGCAGCGCTTCGAGGAAGGGGTGCTCGGTCTTGGCGTAGAGGTCGGCCAGGGCATCGGCGTCGGTCGTGTACCCCGTCTTGGTGCGCTTGGTCTTGGGCATCCCCAGCTGGTCGAAGAGCACCTCCTGGAGCTGCTTGGGGCTGCCGAGGTTGACGTCGTGGCGGCCGATGGCGTCGTACGCGTCCTCCTGGGCCTGACGCATCTTCGCGGCGAAGTCCGCCTCGAGGGCGGTGAGCGCGTCCTCGTCGACGGCGATGCCGGTGCGCTCCATCGCCGCGAGGATGTCGACCAGGGGTAGCTCGAGGTCGCGCAGCAGCTCGGTGCCACCGGTCTCCTCCAGCCGCTCGGCGAGCACGTCCGAGAGCTCGAGGACCGCGGTCGCCCGCACCATCGCGTCCCGGGCCGCGGTGTCGTCGTCGGCCTCGACGTCGAACATGAGCGTGCCCTGACGGCCCTGGTCGGCCGCGCCCTCGGAGTCGGCCCTGAGCTCACGGCCCAGGTGCCGGACGACGAGGTCCTCGAGGTCGTAGGAGCGCTGGTCGGGGCGCACGAGGTAGGCCGCGAGGGCGGTGTCGCTGACGATGCCGGCGAGCGTCATCGTGCGGCAGGACAGCGCCTGCAGCTGCGGCTTGGCGTCGTGGAGCACCTTGGGCGCGGCCGGGTCGGCGAGCCAGGCGGCGAGCACCTGCTCCTGTGCCGTCGTCAGGGCGGTCAGGTCGAGGTGGGCCGCGGTGCCGTCCTCCCCGGCGACGGCGAGGGACTCGGCGTCCCCCACCCCGCCCCGGAAGTGGCCGCCGACGACGAGGCCGTGACGGGTGGCGGCGCGCTGCGGGTCGGCGAGGCCCGCGATCAGCTCGTCGGTGGTGAGGACGTGCCCCTCCAGCTCGAAGCCGCCCTCGACCTCGTCGGCCTCGACCTCGAAGGTCTGGAAGAGCCGGTCGCGCAGGACGCGGAACTCGAGGCCGTCGAAGACCTGGTGCACCTCCTCGCGGTCCCAGGTGCCGCGCTCGAGGTCGTCGACGGTCAGCGGCAGGTCGAGGTCGTCGACGAGCCGGTTCAGCCGCCGGTTGCGCAGGACGCCGTCGAGGTGGGCCCGCAGGTTCTCGCCGGCCTTGCCCGTGATCTCGTCGACGTGCGCGACCACGCCCTGGAGGTCGCCGTACTGGGTGAGCCACTTCGCGGCCGTCTTCGGCCCGACACCGGGGACGCCGGGCAGGTTGTCGCTGGACTCGCCGACGAGGGCGGCGAGGTCGCTGTACCGGTTCGGGGGGACGAGGTACTTCTCCTCGACGGCGGCCGGGTCCATCCGCCACACCTCGGAGACGCCACGGACGGGGTAGAGCAGGGTGACGTCGTCGGAGACCAGCTGGAAGGCGTCCCGGTCGCCGGTGCAGATGACGACCTCGTGCCCCTGCTCGACGGCCCGGTGGGTGAGCGTGGCGATGACGTCGTCGGCCTCGTAGCCCTCGACCCCGAGGTGCTTGATCCGCAGTGCGTCGAGGACCTCGCGCAGCAGCGGCAGCTGGCTGGAGAACTCGTCGGGCGTCTTGGCCCGGCCGGCCTTGTACTCGGTGTACTCCTCGCTGCGGAAGGTCCTCCGGGAGACGTCGAAGGCGACGCCGACGTGCGTGGGCGCCTCGTCGCGCAGGACGTTGATGAGCATCGCCGTGAAGCCGTAGACCGCGTTGGTGTGCTGGCCGGTGCTCGTCGAGAAGTTCTCGACCGGCAGCGCGAAGAAGGCGCGGTAGGCGAGCGAGTGTCCGTCGAGGAGGAGCAGCTTCACCGTGGCAGCCTATCCACCATGACCGACACCCCCAGCGCCGCGCAGCCGGCCTCCTCGGCTGCCCCCGACCGTGACGACCTGCTGCACCGCATGGCCGTGGAGGGCCGCGGGACGCTCTCCGAGCGGATGGGCATCGAGTGGGTCGAGGCGAGGCCGGATCGGCTCGTCGCGACGATGCCCGTGGAGGGCAACACCCAGCCCTACGGCCTGCTCCACGGGGGCGCGTCCGTCGTCCTCGCCGAGACCCTGGGGTCGATGGGGTCGGCGCTGCACGCGGGCGAGGGGAAGGTGGTCGTCGGGGTCGACATCAACGCGACCCACCACCGGGCCGCGCGGTCGGGGCTGGTCACCGGGACGGCAACCCCCATCACCCTCGGCCGCACGCTCGCCTCCTACGAGATCGTCGTCACCGACGAGGACGGGAAGCGGGTGTGCACGTCGCGGATCACCTGCCTGATCCGGGACGCCGCGCCGGGCGCCTGAGCCTGACGCCGCCCGGGAGCGCCGTCAGGACGGCGAGGAGCCGGCGAAGGCGCGGTGCCGCAGGCTGCGGCGACGACGACGCAGCGCGTCTCCGGTGTCGGCGGTGCCGGGCGCCAGCTTGCGCCGCAGGGTCGACGTCGCGACGACCCGCCGCACGACGACCGAGCCGAAGCCGAGCCGGGCGAAGAACCGGTTGGCGTCACGGCTGGTCGTCGGGACGTTGGAGACCACGACCTCGCACCCGCACCGCTCGGCCGACCCGAGCACCGCGGTGAGCAGCGCCTTCGCGACGCCGTGCCGTCGCGCGTCGGGGGCGACCCACAGCTGCTCGACGACGACCTCGGGCGACGGGCTCAACCCGAACGGGTTGTCGCTCGTCACGGCGTACCCGACGGGCTCGCCGTCGATGCATGCGAGGAACGTCTGGACGCCCGGCCGTCGCAGGGCCGCAGCGAGGCGGCCCTCGGACAGGGTGCGGGCGCAGACCTGCTTGCTGGAGCCGGCGTCGACCTTGGCGGCGAGCCAGAGGCCCGACACCTCATGGAGGTCGTCGGCGTCGACGGTGGTGACCTCGACGGTTCGACGTCCCACGCGCGCCTCCTCGGTCAGCGGGCGGTGGCCCGGTCGGGCCCCTGCAGGGAGACGATAGGCCCCCGCGGGTCCCCGGTCACTACCGGGGTCAGGCCTTCTCCATCCCGGCGACGACCGCCTCGGCGACCTCGCGCATCCCCATCCGTCGGTCCATGGCCGTCTTCTGGATCCAGCGGAAGGCGTCGGCCTCGCTGATCTTCAGCTTGGTCATGAGCACGCCCTTGGCCCGGTCGACGGCCTTGCGGGTCTCGAGCCGCTCGCCGAGGTCGGCCACCTCGTCCTCGAGGGTCTTCAGCTCGGCCCACCGCGAGAGCGCGATGTCGATGGCCGGTGTGATGTCCCCGCTGGTGAACGGCTTGACGACGTAGGCCATGACGCCGGCGTCGCGGGCGCGCTCGACGAGCTCGGTCTGGCTGAAGGCGGTGAGCATGACGACCGGGCAGATCCGCTCGCCGCCGATCTGCTCGGCGGCCGTGATGCCGTCCATGACCGGCATCTTCACGTCCATGATGACGATGTCGGGGCGCAGGGACCGCGCGAGCTCGATCGCCTGCTCACCGTCACCGGCCTGGCCCACGACGTCATAGCCCGCCTCGCCGAGCATCTCGGCGAGGTCCATGCGGATGATGGCCTCGTCCTCGGCCACGAGGACGCGCGTGGCCACGGCTGTGCTCTCACTCATGTGCCGGGAGCGGGACTTGAACCCGCACGCCCTCGAGGGCAGAGCATTTTGAGTGCTCCGTGTCTGCCATTCCACCACCCCGGCCGGGGCGATTGGTCAGCATACCGACGCAGCCGGTGGTGCCCTCAGACCCGTCCGTCACGGATGTCCCCGTACGCCGGGGCCAGCTTGTTCCTCGCGTCCCCGACCCGGTGGACCCGCAGCGCGTTGGTGGACCCCGGCAGCCCGGGGGGCGACCCGGCGACGATGACGACCTGCTCGCCCTCCTGGACCCGTCCCAGCCCGAGCAGGGTCTCGTCGACCTGCATCGCCATCTCGTCGGTGTGCCTGACGGTCGGGACGAGGAAGGTCTCGACGCCCCACGTGAGGGCGAGCTGGCTGCGGGTGCCCTGGTTGGGGGTGAAGGCGAGCATCGGGATGCTCGGGCGCACCCGCGCCAGCCGCCTCGGGGACTCCCCGCTCTCGGTGAAGGTGATGAGGTACCGGCAGCCGAGCAGCTCGCCGATCTCGGCCGCGGCGGCGGTCACGGCGCCCCCCTTCGAGCTGGGCCGGGTGCCGAGAGGGCGGATCCGGAACAGCCCGTGGGTCTCGGTGTTCTCGATGATCCGTGCCATGGTCCGGACCGTCGCGAACGGGTTCTTGCCGACGCTGGTCTCGCCGGACAGCATCAGCGCGTCGGCGCCGTCGAGGACCGCGTTGGCGGCGTCCGAGGCCTCGGCGCGCGTGGGGCGGGAGTTGTCGATCATCGACTCGAGCACCTGGGTGGCGACGATGACCGGCTTGGCCCGGCGCCGGGCGATCTCGCAGGCCCGCTTCTGGACCAGCGGGACCTCCTCGAGGGGCATCTCGACCCCGAGGTCACCCCTCGCCACCATGACGCCGTCGAACGCCCGGATGATCTCGTCGAGGTACTCCACGGCCTGCGGCTTCTCGATCTTGGCGATGACCGGGACCCGCACGTCCTCCTCGTCCATGATCGCGTGGACGTCCCGGATGTCGTCCGGACTGCGGACGAAGGACAGCGCGACCATGTCGACACCGGTGCGCAGCGCCCACCGCAGGTCCTCGCGGTCCTTCTCCGACAGCGCCGGCACGGAGACGGCGACGCCGGGGAGGTTGATGCCCTTGTTGTTCGAGAGCGGCCCGCCCTCGATGACCTGGCAGACGACGTCGTTCTCCTTGACCTCCGTGGCGATGAGGGCGATCTTGCCGTCGTCGATGAGGATGCGGTCGCCGACCTCGACGTCGCCGGGGAGCCCGTCGTAGGTGGTGCTGACCTCGTCGGGTCCCCCCGGGACCTCGCGCGTCGTGATCGTGAAGGTCGCGCCCTTGGTCAGCTCGATCGGGCCGTCGGCGAAGCGACCGGTGCGGATCTTCGGCCCCTGGAGGTCGGCGAGGATGCCCACGGCCCGGCCGACGGCGTCGCTGGCACGCCGAACGTCGAGGTAGACCTGCTCGTGGTCGGCATGCGTGCCGTGGCTGAGGTTGAGGCGGGCGACGTCCATCCCCGCCCGGACGAGCTCGCGGAGGTGCTCCGCAGAGCTGGTGGCGGGCCCGAGGGTGCAGACGATCTTGGCTCGACGCATGGGATCGAGCCTAGTGGCGCAGCCACACCTGCGTGACGCGGGCCACATCCCGGTCCCCCCGCCTCAACATTTCGGGGGTACCCCGAAATGTCGTCCTGGCACGGGAACCGAAGCCGTGCCAGGTCGACGAAGCGGGGTGTCGTCCGACGGCCCGCACGGCGGGGTGCGGACCGGACCGGCTGCGCTCAGGCGGTGAGCGGACGGTCGGTGGGGTTCACCGGCCGCGGCAGTCGGGAGGGTTTGCCCATCAACCAGGCGTCGACCTCGTGGGCCACGGACCGACCCTCGGCGATGGCCCAGACGATGAGGGACTGCCCCCGGCCGGCGTCTCCGGCGACGAACACCCCCGGGACGCTCGACATGAACCGGCCGTCGCGGGCCACGTTGCTCCGCGGGTCCTTCTCGACGCCGAGCTGCTCGAGCAGCCCCTCCGGCTGCGGACCGAGGAAGCCCATCGCCAACAGGACGAGCTGGGCCGGGATCTCCCGCTCGGTGCCGTCGACCTTCTCGAAGCCCTTCTCGCCCATCCGGACCTCGTGCAGTCGCAGCGCCCGGACCCGGCCATCGTCGTCGCCGACGATCTCGCTCGTCGACACGGCGTAGACCCGCTCGCCACCCTCCTCGTGCGCCGAGGCGACGCGGAAGAGCATCGGGTAGGTCGGCCACGGGTGGGCGTCGGCCCGGTCCACGGGCGGCTGGGGCATGATCTCCAGGCTCGTCACCGACCGGGCGCCCTGGCGGTGGGCCGTCCCGATGCAGTCAGCCCCGGTGTCGCCGCCGCCGATGACGACGACGTCCTTGCCCTCCGCGGTGACCTGGCCCTCGACCTCCTCGCCCCGGGCGACGCGGTTGGCCGGCGGGAGGAAGTCCATCGCCTGCATCACGCCGTCGAGCTCACGCCCGGGCACCGGCAGGTCGCGCGCCACGGTGGCGCCGACCGCGACGACCACCGCGTCGTAGCGCGACCGCAGCTGGGCGCCGGTGAGGTCCTTGCCCACCTCGACGCCGGTGCGGAAGCGGGTGCCCTCCGACTTCATCTGGGCGACCCGGCGGTCGAGGACGGACTTCTCCATCTTGAACTCGGGGATGCCGTACCGCAGCAGCCCGCCCGGCTGGTCGGCCCGCTCGTAGACCGCCACGGTGTGCCCCGCCCGGGTCAGCTGCTGGGCCGTGGCGAGTCCCGCAGGGCCGGAGCCGACGACGGCGACGGTGCGGCCCGAGAGTCGCTCCGGGGCCACGGGCTGGACGATGCCGTTCTCGAAGGCCCGGTCGATGATCGTGACCTCGACCTGCTTGATGGTGACCGGCGGCTGGTTGATGCCGAGGACGCACGCGGACTCGCACGGCGCCGGGCACAGCCGACCGGTGAACTCGGGGAAGTTGTTCGTCGCGTGGAGCCGGTCGATGGCCTGCCGCCAGTCGCCGCGCCAGGCGAGCTCGTTCCACTCGGGGATGAGGTTCCCGAGCGGGCAGCCGCTGTGGCAGAAGGGGATGCCGCAGTCCATGCACCGGCCGGCCTGACGCTGCAGCTCGGCCACCGGCTGCGGCTCGTAGACCTCCTTCCAGTCCCGGATCCGCACCGGCACCGGGCGCCGCCGCGGCAGCTCGCGCTCGCGCGTCCTGAGAAAGCCCTGGGGGTCAGCCACGGGAGGCCTCCATGATCCGCTCCCACACCTGGGTGCTGTCGGGGTCGAGCCCCTCCGCCGCGGCCTCGGCGCGCACGTCGAGGACGCGCTGGTAGGCCCGGGGGAGGACGAGGGTGAAGGCCGACCGGGCACTGCCCCAGTCGGCGAGGAGCCGGGCCGCCACCGCGGAGTCCGTCCACCGGGCGTGCCGCTCGAGCAGGTCGTGGACGACGAGCTCGTCCTCGGGACGCAGTGGCATCGTGTCGACGAGCTCGCGGTTGACGTTGCGCGGGTCGAGGTCGAGGACGTAGCCCACGCCACCCGACATCCCTGCCGCGACGTTGCGGCCGGTGGGCCCGAGGATCAGCGCGGTGCCGCCGGTCATGTACTCGAGGCCGTGGTCGCCCACCCCCTCGACGACGGCGGTGGCTCCGGAGTTGCGGACGCAGAAGCGCTCGCCGACCCGGCCACGGAGGAACACCTCCCCCGAGGTGGCGCCGTAGCCGATGACGTTGCCGGCGACCACGTTGTCCTCGGCGACGAGCGCCGACCCCGGGGCCGGGCGGACGACGACCCGTCCGCCGGAGAGGCCCTTGGCGACGTAGTCGTTGGCGTCGCCCTCGAGGCGCAGCGTGATGCCCGCCGGCAGGAACGCGCCGAGGCTCTGCCCCGCCGAGCCGGTGAGCGTGATGTCGATGGTGCCGTCGGCGAGGCCCTCCGGGTGCGCCTTGGTGACCTCGTGGCCGAGCATCGTGCCGACGGTGCGGTTGACGTTGCGGATCGCGAAGGCCGCCCGCACCGGGGTGCCGTGGTCGATGGCGTCGCGGGTCGCGGCGATCAGCTGGTGGTCCAGCGCCTTCTCCAGGCCGTGGTCCTGGGCCACCCGGTGGCGGACGCCGGAGCCGTCCGGGCTCTCGACCCGGGTGAGGATCGGGGCCAGGTCGAGCCCGGAGGCCTTCCAGTGGGCGACCGCCTTGCGGGTGTCGAGGTACTGGATCTGGCCGATGGCCTCCTCGAGGCTGCGGAAGCCGAGCGCGGCGAGGTGCTCGCGGACCTCCTCGGCGATGTACTCGAAGAAGGTCTCCACGAACTCCGGCGCTCCGGAGAAGCGGGCCCGCAGCTCGGGGTTCTGGGTGGCGATACCGACCGGGCAGGTGTCGAGGTGGCAGACCCGCATGAGGATGCAGCCCGAGACGACGAGCGGCGCGGTCGCGAAGCCGTACTCCTCGGCCCCGAGCAGCGCGGCGATGACGACGTCGCGGCCGGTCTTGATCTGCCCGTCGACCTGGACGACGATCCGGTCGCGCAGCCCGTTGAGGACGAGGGTCTGCTGCGTCTCGGCCAGACCGAGCTCCCACGGCCCCCCGGCGTGCTTGAGGCTGGTGAGCGGCGAGGCGCCCGTGCCGCCGTCGTGACCGGAGATGAGCACGACGTCGGCGTGGGCCTTGCTCACGCCGGCGGCGACGGTGCCGACGCCGATCTCGGAGACGAGCTTGACGTGGATCCGCGCCTCGGGGTTGGCGTTCTTGAGGTCGTGGATCAGCTGGGCGAGGTCCTCGATCGAGTAGATGTCGTGATGCGGCGGGGGCGAGATGAGGCCGACGCCCGGCGTCGAGTGCCGGGTGCGGGCCACCCAGGGGTAGACCTTGGGTCCGGGCAGCTGGCCGCCCTCCCCCGGCTTGGCACCCTGCGCCATCTTGATCTGGATGTCGTCGGCGTGGGTGAGGTAGAGCGAGGTGACGCCGAAGCGGCCCGAGGCCACCTGCTTGATCGCCGACCGCCGCTCGGGGTCCATGAGGCGCTCGGGGTCCTCGCCGCCCTCCCCGGTGTTGGAGCGCGCCTTGAGCCGGTTCATCGCGATCGCGAGGGTCTCGTGCGCCTCCTTGCTGATCGAGCCGTAGCTCATCGCCCCGGTGGAGAAGCGCTGGACGATCGACTCGACCGGCTCGACCTCCTCGATCGGCACCGGCGGCCGGGGGTCGGCCCCGCCGAGCTCGAACAGCCCGCGCAGTGTCATCAGCCGCCCGGACTGCTCGTCGATCCGCTCGCTGTACTGCTTGAAGATGTCGTAGCGGCGGCTGCGGGTGGCGTGCTGGAGCCGGAAGACGGTCTCGGGGTCGAACAGGTGCGGCTCGCCCTCGCGGCGCCACTGGTACTCGCCGCCGACGAGCAGCTTGCGGTGGGCCTGGCGGATGCCGTCCGGCGGGTACGCCATCTCGTGGCGGGCGGCGGCCTCCGCGGCGAGCACGTCCAGCCCCACGCCCCCGAGCTGGGTGACGGTGCCGGTGAAGAACTCGTCGACGAGCTCCTGGGAGAGGCCGACGGCCTCGAAGACCTGGGCCCCGCGGTAGGACGCGACGGTCGAGATGCCCATCTTCGACATCACCTTGAGGACGCCCTTGCCGAGGGCCTTGATGAGGTTGGCGACCGCCGCCTCCTCGGTGACCTCGGTGATCATCCCGCTGCGGACCATGTCCTCCACGGTCTCCATCGCGAGGTACGGGTTGATCGCAGCGGCGCCGTAGCCGACGAGCAGGGCGACGTGGTGGACCTCCCGGACGTCACCGGCCTCGACGATGAGCCCGACCTGCGTGCGGGTCTTCTGCCGGATCAGGTGGTGGTGGACCGCCGAGGTCAGCAGCAGTGACGGAATCGGGGCGTTGTCGCGGTCCGAGTCGCGGTCGGAGAGGACGACGAAACGGGCGCCCTCCTCGATGGCGGCGGAGACCTCGTCGAAGATCTCGTGGAGGCGCGCCCGCAGGGCGACCGATCCACCGCTGACGTCGTAGGTGCCGCGGACGACGAACGTGGCGAACCCGGGCAGGTCGCCGTCGGCGTTGATGTGGACGATCTTCGCCAGCTCGTCGTTGTCGATGACCGGGAACGGCAGTACGACCTGCCGCGCGTGGGCCGGGTTGGCGTCCAGGAGGTTGCCCTCGGGGCCGATCGACCCCGCGAGTGAGGTGACGAGCTCCTCGCGGATGGCGTCCAGCGGCGGGTTCGTCACCTGGGCGAACAGCTGGGTGAAGTAGTCGAACACCAGCCGCGGCCGGTCCGAGAGCACGGCGATCGGGGTGTCGGTGCCCATCGAGCCCAGGGCCTCGCCGCCGGTGCGGGCCATCGGGGCGATGATGACCTTGAGCTCCTCCTCGGTGTACCCGAAGGTGCGCTGGCGACGGGCCACGGAGGCTGCCGTGTGGATGATGTGCTCGCGCTCGGGCAGATCCTCGAGGCGGATCAGCCCGGCGTGCAGCCACTCCTCGTACGGGTGCTCCCCCGCGAGCCCGGACTTGACCTCCTCGTCGCTGATGATGCGCCCGGCCGCGGTGTCGACGAGGAACATCCGGCCCGGCTGGAGCCGGCCGCGGCGGACGACGTTCTCGGGCTCGAGGTCGAGGACCCCGGCCTCGGACGCGAGGACGACGAGTCCGTCGTCCGTCACCCAGTAGCGGCCGGGGCGCAGGCCGTTCCGGTCGAGAACGGCTCCGACGAGGGTGCCGTCGGTGAAGCAGACGTCGGCCGGGCCGTCCCACGGCTCCATGAACGTGGAGTGGAACTCGTAGAAGGCCTTGCGGGCCGGGTCCATCGACTCGTGGTTCTCCCAGGCCTCCGGGATCATCATGAGCACGGCGTGGGGCAGCGAGCGGCCTCCGAGGTGGAGCAGCTCGAGAGCCTCGTCGAAGGAGGCCGAGTCCGACGCCTCGGGGGCGCAGACGGGGAAGACGCGGGAGAGGTCGCCGGGGATGACGTCCGAGCTCAGCTGGCTCTCACGGGCGGCCATCCAGTTGCGGTTGCCCCTGACGGTGTTGATCTCGCCGTTGTGCGCGATGAGCCGGTAGGGGTGAGCCAGCGGCCAGCTCGGGAAGGTGTTCGTCGAGAAGCGCGAGTGGACCAGCGCGAGCTCGCTGGCGAAGCGCTCGTCGGAGAGGTCCGGGAAGAACGGCTCGAGCTGCCCCGTGGTGAGCATCCCCTTGTAGACGACCGTGCGCGCGGACAGCGACGGGAAGTAGACCTCGACCTCGTGCTCGGCGCGCTTGCGCACCGCGAAGGCGACCCGGTCGAGCTCGATGCCGGACAGCCCGGCGTCCGAGGCCACGAAGAGCTGGCGGAAGCACGGCATCGTGGCCCGCGCGGCCTCACCGACGAGGTCGGGAACGACGGGCACGTCGCGCCAGGCGAGCACGCGCAGGCCCTCATCCTCGACGATCTCGGCGATGCGCTGCTCCGCGGCCTCGCGCTGGGCGTCGTCGACCGGGAGGTAGGCCATGCCCGCGGCGTAGGAGCCGGCCGGGGGCAGGTCGACGTCGAGGACGGCCCGGAAGAGGGCGTCCGGGACCTGGGTGAGGATGCCCGCGCCGTCGCCGACCCGGGGGTCGGCGCCGGTGGCGCCGCGGTGGTCGAGGTTGCGCAGCGCGTCGAGGGCGTGGACGACGATGTCGTGGCCCGCGCTCCCCCGCATCGTCGCGACCATGGCGACGCCGCAGGCGTCGTGCTCGTGCTCGCGGCGGTACAGCCCGACGTCGGCGGGATGGGAAGAGAAGCGGGCGACGGTCACGTCGGATCACCGTCCTCGGGGTCGTCGGCACCCCCCGAGGGGGCCGGGCACGGCAAGGTCAGTCGCGGACGCCAGTGGCCACGTCCGGCCATGCTAGCCACGAGGCTCCTCGTCTTGACATCCGAGCCGCCCTATCCCACATCGTGGGAGGAGCCCGAGTCGCGGCGGGCGTGCTCGTCGTCGTCCGGCGCCGGTTCGTCCCTGCCCGCCGCGCGGCGGGCCCGGCGGCCGGTGAACCAGATGATCCACAGGCCGAGGAGGAAGACGGCGATGCTCGTCCACACGTTGAGCCGCTGGCCGAGGACCAGCTCGGCCTCGTCCGTGCGCATCCGCTCGATGACGATCCGACCGACCGGGTAGCCGGCGACGTACATCCCGAACAGCTGCCCGGGGGCGAGCGAGAACCGGCGGTCGACGACGAGCAGGAGCACGCCGAGGAGGACGAGGAAGAGGAACTCGTAGAGGAACGTCGGATGGAAGACCCCCAGCACGACGGGCTGGCCGGAGGCGTCGGTGACGGCCCGGGCGGCGTCCTGGTCCCACTCGTGGATCTGCAGCCCCCACGGCAGGTCGGTGGGGCCGCCGTAGAGCTCGTTGTTGAACCAGTTCCCCCACCGCCCGATGGCCTGGGCGAAGGCCACCCCGGGGGCCGCGGCGTCGGCGAAGTCGAGGAACGCCACGCCGTGGCGGCGGCACCCGATCCACGCGCCGAGCGCACCGAGGGCGATGGCGCCCCAGATGCCGAGGCCGCCGTTCCAGATCCGGAACACGTCGAGGGGGTTCCCGCCCTCGCCCCAGTAGGGGCCCGGGGTGGTGATCACGTGGTAGATCCGACCGCCGAGGATGCCGAAGATCACCGCCCACCCGGCGATGTCGAGGACCACCCCCCGCTGGTAGCCGCGCGCGGTGAGCCGGCGGCCGGCCAGCCAGACGGCGAGCACGATCCCCGCGAGGATGCACAGGGCGTAGGCGCGCAGCGTCAGCGGGCCCAGATGGAGGGCGCCGACGGTGGGGCTGGGGAGGTAGGTGACCACGGTCGTCCGCGGTGCCTCGGCGGTGCCGAGGTCACCGGCTCACTCCGTCGCGACCTCGATGGCCTGGATGAGCAGCTCGGGTGTCTGGATCGCGGCGAGCTCGATGTCCTCGCCGTTGATCCGCACCGTCGGCGTGCCGCGCACCCCGTCCGCGAAGGAGGCCTCCTCGACGGAGTTGACGTAGTCGTCGTAGCGGCCGGCCGTAAGGCAGGTCTCCCACGTGCTCAGCGCGTCGCCGGAGATGCCGACCGACGTCGCGATCGACGTCAGCGTCTCGTCGCTGAAGCCGTCGCCCTCGTTGGCGGGCTGCTGCGCGTAGAGCTGGTTGTGGTACGGCTCGAACTTGCCGTCGTCCGACGCGCAGAACGCCGCGTTGCCCGCCCGGGTCGAGGAGTCGTTGCGCAGGTTGTCGTCGAGGAAGTTCTTCACGTGGTAGACGAGCGTGATCCTGCCCGACTGCGCAAGGTCCTGCAGCGTCGAACCCAGCGCGGCCTCGAAGGACGCACAGGCCGGGCACTGGAAGTCCTCGTAGACGTCCACGGTCGGGGCGCCCGAGTTCGCCGTGACGTCCTGGAACGCCGGGAAGCCCTCACCGAGCGCGCTCACGCCCGCAGGCAGCGCGTTCCCCCCGCCGGTGGCCTCGTCCTGCCTCGACTGCTCGACCCAGATCACCCCGGCGACGACG
>Ga0316577_10000834_pt1 | contig 13435 bp, 4 predicted proteins | sample S5NA_FD_203073 | JGI IMG/M metagenome (GOLD analysis project Ga0316577, IMG submission 203073) | Rhizosphere microbial communities from salt marsh grasses in Alabama, United States - S5-7_050615r2r1 | ecosystem: Host-associated > Plants > Roots > Rhizosphere | place: USA: Alabama | collected... | reverse complement strand
GCTCGGCCGGGACACCGTGCTGGGGGTGTTGGAGATTGCGGCCGACCGGTCCAAGGTTGCGTTCGAAGAGCGGAGCCTGTGGATGGCCGAGCTCTTTGCCGCCCAGGCGGCGACGGCACTGGAAAATGCGCGGCTGTTCGGCCAGATCCAGGCCCGGGCCGAGGAGCAGGCTACGCTGCAACAGATCACCGAGACGGTCAGCCGCACCCTGGACATGCAATCCCTTCTGGACACGAGCCTGGAGCAAACGATGGGCGCCCTGGGCTTTGACGCCGGGCTGGTGAGCCTCTATGAGCGGGACCGGCTCGTTCTGTCGGCCCACCGCGGCCTGCCGGGACCGATGGCTCGCAGCCTGGAGAGGAACGGGCTGGACGGGACGCTGTGCGCTCATGTCTTTGCCGTGGGCGAGGCGGTCACCATCGGCGATGTACGCGATGGTGCGCCGGTGGACGTCGAGGCCGTGATCAGGAACGGTTTGCTGGCCTATGCCGGGGCGCCCCTGAGTGCCCGGGGTGAGCGGGTGGGGACGCTGTGCTTCTTTGGCCGCCAGGTGCGCGAGATAGAGCCGGACGAGCAAGTTTTGCTGGAGGCCATCGGCGCGCAGGTAGGACTGGGCATCGGCAACGTACGCCTCTTTGAAGAGGCCCGGGCCCGCGCTGAGGAGCTGGCGGTGCTCAACGAGATGGGACGGGCGCTGACGGCGCAGCTAGACGTGGAGCAGGTGCTGGATAGCATCTACCGCTACCTCTCTCGGTTGCTGGATACGACCAACTTTTACGTAGCGCTGTATGATGCTGCGACAGACGAGATATCGTTCCCCTTGGTGATGGAGGCCGGCAAAAAGCTCCAGTGGGGTTCTCGCCGCAGCGGCAAGGGGCTGACCGAATACGTCATGAGGACGGCCGAGCCGTTATTGATCGAGGCAGATGTAACTGCTCATATCTCTGTCCTGGCCCAGCGGGAAGAGGTGGAGCAGATTGGGAACGAGGCGGAATCGTGGCTGGGGGTGCCGCTGCTGCTCGGCGATGAGGTGCTGGGCATCGTTGCCGTGCAGAGCTACGAGACGCACAGCCTGTACACCGAGCTCGACCGCGATCTGCTCCTGGCCGCGGCCAGCCAGGCAGCCATCGCCATCCAGAACGTGCGCCTGTTCGCCGAGGCCCGCGCCCGTGCCCGTTACGAGCGGATGCTGCGCGAGATCACAGGCCGGGTGCGCGCTTCGACCGATACGGACGCGGTCATGAGAGCAGCGGTCCGGGAGCTGGGTACGGCGCTGGGCCGGCCGGCATTCATTCACCTGGCGCCAGGTGGCCGGTCGTACTCGGCAGGCGTACCTATAGAACAACAGTCACAAGATGGCGGGGGGACCGGGGGCGAGAGTACTCGCCTGGCGGAGAAAAGACGCCCGGCGGAGAAAAAACGGCCGGCGGATACGAGACATCCGGAAGGAGGCGAGTAGGATGGAAAGACTCGCTTCAGAAATTCGCGACAACTTGGATTCCCTGGCGGCGACCTATGAAGGCCGCCTGCATCTGGCGGATGGTGGCGAATTCGCTCGCGGGCAGCTATCGCTGATTGTCCACTGCCTGGAGATCCAGGACGGTGCGCCCTTCCTCGAAGCGATGCGTGAGCACTTGCCCGAGGGTACTCGGGTGGTGCCCGAGGGTACTCGGGTGGTGCCCGAGGGTACTCGGGCGGCGCCCCGGGATGCCGGGCCGCTGCCCGGGGTCTTTTTGCAGCGGGCCCTGGCCGCACTGGAACAGACCCTTCTCCCTCTGGTAACCGATGTGCAAGCTGCTACCTTTCTGTGGGGCATCCTGTCTCAGGCCCGGGAGGAGCTGCTCCAACAGACGGCGCCCCAGGGTGTTGACGCAGGTGGTCAGCGGACGGCCGATGATGTGCCGGCCAAGGACGCCCAGGTTGAGGGCGACGCCCATGCTGCAACCGAGTCCCCGACCATAGCCCTGGGCGAGAGCGAGGAGCTATTTCGTTTGGTCGTAGAGCACTCGCTGGCCGGCATCTTTATCGTCGACGACCGATTCAGGTTCATCTATACCAACGACCAACTGCTCGATCTCGTCGGCTATCCCCGCCAGGAGGTCATGGGCGAGAATTTTCAGCGCTTCCTCGACGAGGAGAGCAAACAACTGGTGACTGAACGCTACGTCCGCCGGCAACGGGGAGAGGATGTTCCTCCTCGCTACGAGTTCAACATCCTCCGCAGGGACGGAGAAAAGCGCCGCGTGGAGATCAGCTCGGTGACGGTCAAGGACCCCATGGGCCGGGTGCGGACCCTGGCCCAGCTGACAGACGTTACCGAGCGCAGGCGATTGGAGGAGCGGATCCGGGGCCTCTTGGAGCGCCGTGGGCAACAGGTGCGGACCTCGACCGAGGTCGCTCAGGAGATCGCCGCCACCGGTCTGGCGGGCTCGGCACTGGACGAGCTGTATCGCCGCGTGGTGACCCTGATCCAGGAACGATTCGATTACTATCATACCCAGCTTTTCCTGGCCGATCGCCAGGGAGAGAGGGTGGTCACGGTGGCCAGCGCCTCTTCCTTTTCCAGCCGGGTGGGTCAGGCATTGCTGGACGAGGGGCATCACATCCTTGTCGGCGAGGGGGTCGTGGGACGTGCCGCCGCTAGCGGCCAGCCCGTACTCTCCTCTGACACCAGCCAGGAACCGGCCTGGCTGCCCCATCCCCTGCTGCCCGAAACCCGTGGAGAGCTGGCGGTGCCCATCGTCTGGCGTGACCGGGTTCTGGGCGTACTGGATGTGCAGAGCGATCGGGCCGGTGCCCTCACGGAGGACGATCAGTTGCTGCTGGAGGGGTTGTGTGGCCAGATCGCCATCGCCATCGAGTCGACGCGGCTGCGCCAGGAGATGGAAGGCAACCTGGCCGAGCTGGAGCGGCTGTATCGGACCATGAGCCGCGAGGGCTGGGACGTCGTCTATGACCAATTGCCATCCCTGGGCTACCGCTTTGACGGAGAAAAGCTTGAGCTGGCGGATACACCATACTCGGCAGAAGATGCTTCGTTGTCCGGAGCCGAAGGCGGGATCGATGGGGATTCTCCGGACGTGGTGGTGCCGCTGGACGTTCGTGGCCATAGATTTGGCCTCTTGGGTGTGCGCCAGGCTGAGGAGAATCCCCTGTCTGCCGAGGACCAGGCGCTGGTCGAGTCGGTAGCAGAGCAGGTTTCGCTGGCGCTCGAAAGTGCCCGGCTCTTTGGAGAGGAGCAGCAAGCCCGGGCGCTCCTGGGGCTGAGGGTCAGAGAGCTCGACTGCTTGAATGACATTGGACGGGTGATCGACGAGGGGCCGGCGATCCCCGACCTGCTGGCCTGGGTAGCGGGCCGTATCCCGGCGGCGATGCAGGTCCCGGATCGGGCTGTGGCGGCCATCGAGTTTGACGGGCAGATTTATGGTGCTGCGCAGGCGCTGGATCTGCCACGCCAGATTGTGCAGGCGCTGTACATTGGCTCTTCGGCCCCGATGGGACGGGTGTGCATTGCCTATCGAGAGGCAGGGGGCCAGGAACACGCGGCCGGCGCCGTGCCGGGCGCAGACGGCCCGGGTACGGGCTTGGCTTTTCTGGATGAAGAGAGCGCACTGTTGGGTGACATAACACGGCGCCTGGTGGGCTATATCGAAAACCAGCGCCTGATGGCCGAGACACGCGAAGCGGCCGAGCGGCTGGAGCGCGAGCGGTTCCTGTTGCGGACGGTGATTGACAACATGCCGGACCTCGTCTATGCTAAGGATACAAAGAGCCGCTTTACGGTGAACAACCGGGCTCACCTTCAGGTGCTCGGGGCCTCTTCTCAGGAGGAGGTATTGGGCAAGACCGACCTGGACGTCTTCCCCGAGGAGTATGGGAGCCGCTACTATGACGAGGAACAGGAGATCATTCGCACCGGCGAGGCGCTGGTCGATCACGAACACCAGGACTTTTATCAAGCGATAGACAAAAGGGCCTGGGTGGTGACCACCAAGCTCCCGCTGCGGGGGCCTGATGGCGAGATCTATGGCCTGGTGGGCTTGACCCGGGACATCACCGAGCGCAAGCGAGCAGAATCGATCGAACAGCGGCGCCAGCGACAGCTCCAATCCCTGAGCGACATCGGTCAGCAGGCAGGATCTTCCCTGCCGGTGCCCGAGTTCCTGGAATGGGTGGTAGGGCGCATCCCCGGGGCGCTGCAATACCCCGAGCTTGGCCTGGCGGCCATCGAGTACGAAGGTGAGCTCTATGGCTCGCCGCTGGCCGTGGCCGGACCGGACAGTGCCGGAGGAGATCCGGGGCTGGCCCGAGAGTACTCGGGGCTGGCTTGCCAGATGGTCCAGAATCTGCGCATCGGCGAGGAGGTCGTGGGGCGGATCTGTGTCGCGTACGCTCCGGCCAGGGACGGGGTTGGTGACGGTATCGGGCCGGATGGGGGCGCCGGGGCGCAGGCCAACGGCGTACGCCGCGAGGATCTGGCTTTTCTGGATGAAGAGAGCGCCCTGTTGGGCGATATCGGGCGGCGCGTGGCCGGCTTTCTCGAGAACCGGCGCCTCTTCCTGCAGGCCGAAGCACGGGCCGCCGAGCTGGCGGTGCTCAACGAACTGGGCCAGGCGCTGCCTACGCGCCCGGGCGTCGACAGTGTGCTCTTTGAAGGGTACCGGGCGGCCTCCAGGCTGCTGGACGCTTCTGACTTTTACGTCACGATCTACGAATCGGCACAGGAAGGTCCGGGACAGATCACCTTCCCCCTGATCGTCGAGGACGGTCAGCTTACCAGGCCCTACCACCGGCGCCCGGCCGATCGGCGAGGGCTGACCGAATACCTGGTCGAGACGCGCCGGCCACTGCTGATCCGCGAGAGCATGGGCCAGCGCCTGGAAGAACTGGGCATCGAAAGCATCAGGCTGGGGGCCGGCCGCCAGGCACTCTCGTGGCTGGGTGTGCCGATGACCATCGGCGACCGCGTGTTGGGAACGATGGTGGCGCTCAGTTTCACACGTGCCGACCTATATGACGAGCACGATCTGGAACTCCTGGTGGCCGTCGCCAACCGCGTGGCCGTGGCGCTGGAGAACGTGCACCTGCTGCAACGGGCGCAGACGCGAGCCGAGCAGGAGCGGCTGGTGCGCACAATCACCGACCGCGTGCGCCGGGGCGTGGACCGGCAGGCCATCATGCGGGTTGCACTGCGCGAGATCGGCGACATGCTGGGTGCCTCTACGGCTGTGGTGCGCTTGGGCACGGCTGGCTCACTCCAGGAGCAGATGGAGTTGCCGCGCTCGCCCAGTGGCGACGCCAGACCTGCACCTGGCGCCGGAGATGGCGCTTCGAGCCGATCGCCTGCCGCCGATGCCGCTGCACCTACAAATGGCGATACATAGGAAGGAGGAAGGGCAACAATGGGGCACGAGATGAGGATGGGGCCGGATGGCATCCTGCGCGTCAAGTTCATTGGCTTTTTGGACAGAGAGGACGCCGAAGCCTACATCAACGACTACAACTCGTACGTAGCGGGCGCCTCGCCGGACAAGCCCTTGCATGCCCTGGCGGATGCAAGAGGAATGACCAAGATGTCGTCCGCGGCGCGTAAAACCATCATCGAGACCTTTAACCGCTCTGACGCCCGCATTGGCAAGACGGCCGTCGTCGGAGCCAGCCGCTACCTGCGCGTCTTGACCAGTTTTATCCTCAAGGCGGTGGGGCGCGATAACATTCGGTTGTTTGCCACGGAGGAAGAAGCTTTGCCATGGCTTGGCCAGGAGAGATGATCGATCCTGCCGGCTGTGGGGAGGAAAGCGATATGGGGCAGGAAGAGAACGCGGCCGGGAAACACTCGGCGCCTGAAGAAGAATCGGCCGAACTCAAGGCCTACAAAGCGCTCGTGGAGGAGCAGGTCCAGGGCCTGATGAGCGCGCTGCAGAGCGTGGCTGTGGGCAACCTGGACGTAGAGGTCGAGATCCCGGAGGGCGTCGAGGCCCTTTCCGACCTGGCGGTGGGCATCGAGATCATGATCGATGACCTGCGGGCAACCATGGCCCAGCAGGTGCGGCTGCAATTGGTGGAGGCACAGAGCCGCGCGTTGCTGGACGTGGTGCAGTCGGTGGCGTTGGGAGATCTGGACGTCGAGGTTGACATTCCCGAGGGCGTAGAGGTCCTGTCGGAGTTGGCCGTTGGCCTGGACATGATGCTCGACGACTTGCGCGAGACGACGGCCGAGCAGCAGCGTGCTCACCGGGAGCTGGAAGACAGCCGCCGGCAGTTAGAGCAGGCACTTCAGGAGATGCTGGCCGTTCAGGGTCGCTACCTGCACCAGGAGTGGGAGAGCTATGTCTCTGCCGCCAAAGGCGACCTGGCCCTGGGTTATGTCCGCGACGCTGCGCTGGCAGCGGATACCGACGCGCTTCCAGAAGGAGCCGCTCTGTTGCCTGCCGATGCCTGGCTGCCGGGCATGGATCTGGCTGTTCAAGAGGGCCGGGTGGTCAGCGAGGTCGATGCCCCGGGCCAGGAGGCTACGCTGGCCCTGCCGCTGCAGCTGTACGGTGAGGTTATTGGCGTCATGGGATTCTCTCGACCGGAGGGCGAGCCCTGGGATGAGGATGAGATCCGGGCCGTCGAGTTGGTCGCCGAACAGCTCAGCATGGCCCTGGAGAGCCAGCGGCTGTTCGATGAGGAGCAGCAGTCCCGGGCCGAGATGGAGCTTTTGCTGCGCTTGACGCAGAGGCTTATCGAATTGGACGACGAGCAAGAGATGTTCGAGTATGTGCTGACCCAATACCTTGGCTTCCTGGGCTTGCCCCAGGGCGGTGTTTTGCTCACCGATCCCGTTCCGCCTACGGAAGATGGTGCAGCGAAGGGGAATGGCGATACAGCGAGATCGATTCCGTTGACCGGGACGTTCGAGGCAGCCGTAAGGGAAGGACAGTTGGTCGGGGCTCTCACCGAGGAGCTGACAGCCGAGGGCGCCCCTCCCCGGCAGATCCCGATCGCGGGCAACCCCGTCATGGAGCAGTTGATGCTCACCAAGAAACCGGTGATCATCGAGGATACCTTGCAGAGCGACCTGGTGGCTCCTGTGCCTGAGGTCCAGGCTGCTCTGGGGTATCGCTCTTTGCTGTTGGTACCCATCCTCGTGCGTGGCGAGGTCATAGGTGCGTTGGGGGCCGATTCGACGCAAGAGGTGTACCCCTTCACCGAGCGCGAGGTCGCGCTCGTCCAGGCTGTGGCCGACCAGCTGGCGATTGCGCTGGAGAACCGGCGCCTGCTGGAGTCGACGGAATCGGCACTGGCCGAAGCCCAGGCTCTGTACGACGCCACGCGGATGGTGGCCGCGCTGGCCGGGCTGGAGGAGACGCTGCAATTTGTTGTCCAGGGGGTCGCCCGGGCTCTGCCTGCCGATCAGGTGGCGCTCTATGCCCTCGATGTAGAACGCGAGGAGGTGACACACTTTGTCGGGTTCGCCGCGCCGGCGGAAGAGGCCGGTTCGCCCGGCGCCTTGCGCATGCCACCTGTCGAGCGCCTGTCGTTCGATGAGTTGATGGGCGGGCTGACGGGCTGGATCCTGCGCGAGGGTGAGCCGGCGCTTTCGACCAAGAGCCGGCCCGATCCGCGTGAAGGCCAGGAACAGCAGGAGCGGCGGCTCAGGAACGAGGCTGGGGCCATCGTCGTCGTGCCCGTGCGCTATGGCGACAAGGTGCTGGGTACGCTGACGGCCGTCAACCACGTCGATTCGCCCGATTTTGGTCAGCGGGACGTGGACCTCATGGCGGCCATGGGCAACCAGGCAGCGGTTGCCCTGGAAAACGCCCGCCTCTTCGAAGAGACCCAAATCCGTGCCCGGGAGCAGATGGTCTTGAACGAGGTCGGCCAGCTTTTGGCCGCCTGCCAGGACGTGGCCGGTGTGCTGGACGAGGTCTATGCTGGCGCTGTGAGGCTGCTGCGGGCGGGGGCTGAAGTTGGGGCCAGGTCCGAGGAGGTGGCGCGAGGCTACCTGGGTGATCAAGGCACCGGCTTCTATATCACCCTGTATGATGAGGCCAGTCAAGAGATCACGATGGCTTTGCATGTCGTGGATGGCCAGGTGCGCAGGCCCTGGACGCCAGTCCCCAGAGCGGGAGGGCTCTCGGAGCACCTGATCCTCAGCCGGCAGCCGCTGTTGCTGACGGATCGACCTCTGGAACGAGTCAAAGAGCTGGGCATCACGGCTTTGCCGCTACTGGGCGATCGGAGCTCTGCGTCGTGGCTGGGTGTGCCCATCATGCTGGGCGACCAGGTATTGGGCACCATGGTGGCCCTGGATTTCGAGCGGGAGCGTGTGTACGACGAGCGCAGCGAGGATCTGCTGTTGGCTCTGGCCAACCGGACCGCCCTGTCGCTGCAAAACGTCCGGTTGTTGGCCGAGACGCGGGCCGCGCTGGAGGAGGTCGAGGCGCTGCACCGTAGCTACCTGCGCCGCGGTTGGCAGGAATACCTGCGGCAGCAAGCCTTGCTCGAAGAGAGCGCCTTTGTCTATGACTCTGTCGCCGCGCTTACCAGGGACGCCGCTGCGCTTGCCGAGGGCACCGCGGTGCTTGCTGAGGGTGCCGACCCGGTCACGGACGGTACCCCCGCCCCCCGAGGTCTACCGTCCGGCGATAGGGCGGTTGCCGTGCCCGACTTCTGGCGCCCGGAGATGGAGCAGGCGTTGCGGGGCTCCGCAGCCCGGCAGGCCGGCCCTGAGGGTACAGGGACCGAAGATGTGCCCTCGCGGGAGGAAGCGGACGAACATCGTGGCCTGGCCGTGCCGATCTTGCTTCGTGGCCAGACCCTGGGCGTCCTGGGCATCGAGGCCCCGGCCGATGGCCGCGAGTGGACCGAGGAGGACAGGGCCTTGATAGAGGCCGTCGGCGAGCAACTGGCCCAAACGCTGGAATCAGCCCGCCTCTTTGCCGAAACACAGCGCCGGGCCGAGCGTGAGCGCCTCGTCGGCGAGATTTCGGCCCGGATCCGGGCCTCGACCGACATCCGCGACATCTTGGAGACGACGGCAGTCGAGCTGGGGCGGGCGCTGGGCACGTCGCGGGCGTTGGTGAGGCTGGTGGCCGAAGGCGAGGAAGACAATGAGGTTCAAGGGTACTCGGATGACGTCCAAGGGGCCCTGGGATAGGGGGAGGCATGTTGTTATGACCAGATTCCTGCGAGTCACCAGGTTTGTTATGCGTCTCGTATTGCTGCTGAGCCTGGCCGGTAGTGCTCTGCTGACCTCGGGTCTGCTGCTGGCCTGTGGTTTCGGCCCGGCGCAGCCGGATGTCGTCCCCATCGGCGTGATCTATCCTCTCAGCGGCAGCCAGACGGCAACCGGCGTGGACCTCAAGAACGGCATCGACCTGGCTGTGGAGGTGGTAAATGGCGAGTTCGACCTCGATCTGCCCCTGGCCCGGGAGGCCGGACTGCCTAATCTGGGAAACGCCAAGCTGGAGGCTCTCCTGGCCGATCACGCTGGCAACGCTGGGCAGGCGGTGGCCGAGGTAGAGCGGCTGCTGGGGCAGGGTGACGTGGTGGCCTTGCTCGGCTGCTACAACAGCACCGTCACCCAGGCGGCCAGCCAGAAGGCCGAGGCGGTGGGCATCCCCTTTCTGAATCCTGACTCGACGGCGCCGGTACTTACCGAGCGGGGCTATCACTGGTTCTTTCGCACCACGGCCGATGACACAATCTTTGTGCAGAATTTCTTCGAGTTTCTGGCCGACGTGGAGGCCCAGGCGCCCGCTGGGACTGACCTCGATCTGAGCTCGGTGGCCGTCGTCTATGAGAACAGCCTTTTTGGCACAGGCGTGGCCCAGCTCGAGATCGAGCAGGCCCGCCAGCGGGATATGCGGGTGGTCGCCGATGTTCCCTACTCGGCCGAGACAACCGACGTGCAGGCCGAGGTGCTCGAGATTACGCAGGAAAATCCGCAGTTGGTGATGCAGGCCTCGTACCAGAGCGACGCCATCCTCTTTATGCAGACCTACAAGCAGATGGGCTTTCGTCCCCAGGCGCTGCTGGCCATGAATGCCGGTTTCATTAGCCCGGCCTTTGTGCAGACGCTGGGGGACGATGCAAACTATGTGCTCAGCCGCGAAGTATGGGCGCCCGACATCGGCGGTGACCGGCCCCTGGTGCAGCAGGTGAACGACCTCTACCGGGAGCGATTCGGCACCAACCTGACCGGCAACTCGGCGCGCTCCTTCACGGGCATGATCGTCCTGGCCGATGCCATCAATCGTGCCGGCTCTACCGATCCCGCCGAGATCCGGCAGGCATTGATCGAGACCGACATGCCTGCCGAGCAGCTTATCATGCCCTGGCTGGGCGTGCGTTTTGACACCGAGACCGGCCAGAATACGCTGGCTCGCGGCATCATTGTCCAGATCCAGGACCAGGCCTACCATACAGTCTGGCCGTGGGATCTGGCGAGCCGGGAACTGGTGTGGCCCATGCCGGACTGGGGGGCAGAATGATTCCCGACGACAAGACTGTGGCAGAGGGGCGAGAGCACTCGCCCCAGGAGTACGCGCCTGAGGTGCCCGAGTATGTAACCGGACAACGGGCGCCGCGCCGGCGCCTGGCGGGGAGGATGACGCGCACCTTTGTCCTGATGGCCGGTGTGCTTCTCCTGGGCATGGGCCTGGTGCTGACCTGGGTAAGCTACGATGCTCAACTGGAGCAGGTGCGCGTGCGACAACAAAAGACGGCGCGCGAGGCGGCTCTGATGACGACGGCCTACCTGTCTCGGGCACGCGAGACGCTGAACACCTATGGGCAGTTAGGTAGCCTCCAGGCCCTCTTGCTGCGCAGCATGAGCATCCAGCGCGACGAGCTGGGACGCGTCCTGCTGCAATATGGTGACATGTTTCAGGGACTCACCCTGGTGGACGGCGACGGCAACGAGTTGGCCCGGGTGTCGCGGTTTCACACCTTCCTTGCCTCCGAGTTGACCTCGCGGGTCGGGGATCCGGCCTTCGAGGCGGCCATCGCGGGCGAGATCTATGTCGCCGACCATGCGCACCTGGAGGCCGATAGCTCCTTCCCGGCGGTGACCATCGCCGTGCCGATGGCAGGCCGCGATCGCGATGGGGTGCTTATCGCCGACGTGAGCCTGAAGGGCATGTGGGGTGCCATCAACCAGGTCGAGGTCGGTGATACGGGGTACGCCTACCTGATCAACAAGTCGACGGGCGAGTTGATCAGCCATTCAGATCTGGCCCGCTATCTGGTGCTGGAAGGCACCACGGTGGACGAAGTGGCACTGGTCCGGCGGCTGATGGCCGGGACTGAGGGCCAAGAATCGGCTGCTGAATACGTGGGGCTGGATGGCGAGCGCGTGGTGGGCGCGGCAGCCGATCTGACCGAGACCGATTGGACGCTGGTGGTCGAGCTGCCCACCAGCGAGGCTCTGGCCAGCGTGCGGCGCATGCTGTACTTGCTGGGCGTGCTGACGGTGGTGGGCGTGGTGGCTGCCGGCAGCCTGGGCTTGATCATCCCCCGGCGCGTGGTGAGCCCCATCCTGGCCTTGCAGGACGGAGTGCAAGAGATCGGTACCGGAAACCTCGAACACGTCATTGAGGTCAAGACCGGGGACGAGCTGGAGGATCTGGCCGATGGCTTTAACCGGATGGCCACCAACCTGCGACGCTCGCACCGGGAGTTGGCGCGCTGGGGCCAGGAGCTGGAGGTGCGGGTTGAGGAGCGCACGGCCGAGCTGGCGCAGATGGGCGAGCGGATGCAGCGCCGTGCCGGCCAGCTACAGATCAGCGCCGAGGTGGCGCACGCCATCGCCTCGGTTCGCGACCTGGACGAGCTGCTGCCCCGGGTAACCAAGCTGATCAGCGAGCGGTTCGGCTGGTATCACGTCGGCATCTTTTTGCTGGACGATGCCCCCCGTGAAGCAAAGTATGCCGTGCTGCGGGCGGCGAACAGTGAGGGGGGGCAGCGAATGCTGGCCCGGGGCCACAGGCTGAAGGTCGGCGAGACCGGAATCGTGGGCATCGTTACCGGGACGGGCGAGCCGCGTATCGCCCTCGACGTCGGCGAGGATGCTGTCTATTTTGACAACCCGGACCTGCACGAGACGCGCTCCGAGATGGCGCTGCCGCTCATGGTCGGCGACGAGGTCATTGGCGCACTGGACGTGCAGAGCACCGAGCCGGTGGCCTATGACGACGAGGACGTGGCCTTGTTGAGCACGCTGGCCGATCAGGTGGCGGTGGCTATCGAGAACGCCCAGCTCTTTGAGCGCAGCCAGGAGGCGCTGCGGAACGTCCAAGAGATGCACCGGCGCTACGTGCGCCAGGAGTGGGCCGGCGTGGTAGCCTCGGCCGAGGAGCGTGGGGCCGGCCGTCGCCGGGGTGTGCTGGCCTACGAGTACCGGCGAGATCCGGCGGACGAGATGGCTCCCGGTGGGGACCTGGACGAATGGCCCTCTGAGCTGCGCCGGGCCGTGGCCGAGGGAACGGTGGTCGCCAAGGATGCCCGGCAGGCGGCTGCTGCCGAGGGAGCAAGAGGGGATGGTATCCCGCGGGCAGCATTGGCGGCGCCGATCAAGTTCCGCGATCAGGTGATCGGCGCGCTGGACCTGGAAGAAGTGGGGGCGGCGCGGCGCTGGACGACGGACGAGGTGGCGCTGGTGCAGGCGATCGCCGACCAGGTGGGCCTGGCTCTGGAGAATGCCCGGCTGTTTGCCGATACGCAGCGCCGCGCCGAACAGTTGGCCATGCTGCACCAGGTTGGCCTGGACATTACCTCGGCACTCGACCTGGATGGTGTGCTGCAGGCGCTCTATGATCAGATCCGGCGCATGGTGGACACCGGCTCGTTCTATGTGGCCCTCTATGACGAGACGACGGACATTGTCGAGTTCCCCTTTGTCACGGGGATCGACGGCCGGATCGAGGTGGCATCCATCAGCTTGCGGGACGGGACTGAGGTCGAGGATAGGGGGGAGGTTCGCCGGTCGCTTGCGGCGCAGGTGATCGAGTCGGGGGCGGTACGGCACGTGCCTGACCTACTCCGCCTGTCCAAGGGCACGAGTTATCGCCCCGTATCTGTCTCGGGGCGGACGACACGGGCCTATCTGGGCATTCCCCTGCTATTCCGCGAGCGGGTCTTTGGTGTTATGTCGGTGCAGAGCTACGAGGCGGGCGCCTACAGCCAGGAAGTGATCAACCTGCTGAATACCATCGCCACGCAAGCCTCAATTGCCATCCAGAACGCGCGGGCCTACGAGCGCCTGGTCGAGACGGCAGAGCAGCTTCGTGAGGTGGACCGCCTCAAGACCCAGTTCCTGGCCAACATGTCTCACGAGCTGCGCACGCCGCTCAACTCGATCATTGGCTTCTCGCGGGTCATGCTCAAGGGCATCGACGGGCCGCTGACCGACTTGCAGGAGGCGGACCTGGCGTCGATCCATAACAGC
>Ga0316577_10000833_pt1 | contig 13437 bp, 10 predicted proteins | sample S5NA_FD_203073 | JGI IMG/M metagenome (GOLD analysis project Ga0316577, IMG submission 203073) | Rhizosphere microbial communities from salt marsh grasses in Alabama, United States - S5-7_050615r2r1 | ecosystem: Host-associated > Plants > Roots > Rhizosphere | place: USA: Alabama | collected... | reverse complement strand
TGACCGTCGCGCGCACACCTCCGTAGCTCTCGCCCACGATGACGACCGGGTTGTCGCGGAGCTCCGGGTGCCGCGCGAGGAACCGCAGCAGCAGACGGACCACCTCGGCTCCGTCGAAGAAGGTGCTGAAGTTCTGGGCGTTGAACTCCCGAAAGCGGAGGTCCCGGTCCTCGACGTGGTCTAGGATCCCGTATGAGAATCCCGTCTGCCGGGGATCGACGTAGAGCAGGTTCCCGAGACGTGTCCAGGAGAATGGGTTCGGGACATATTGTTCGCCTCCGCCACTCTCGATGCGGTTATCCAGCGTGTAGCGGGACGTGTACATGCTCATCAGACCCGAGCTCGACGCGGCTCCGGGTCCGCCGTTGAAGAGGACGAAGAGGGGGCGTGCCTCGGGGTCGCGGTCGGCGGCGTGGAAGCTGTACCAGATCCGAGCCTCGGAGGAGATGAGCTCGAGGCGGGTCGCGGGGCTTCCCATGTGGAGGGAGTGGACCACCGGCTCCATGGCGATGAAGCCCGCTTCGTTCTGGAGCGCTGGAGCCTCCGCGGCGCTCGAATGGAGCAGGGCAAGGAGAAGCGTCGAGATGACGACGATGGGCGGCGGACGGAGCATTCGGTTCATGTGGTCCTCCGCGGTCAGGCTCCTTCAGGGCGCAAACCGGAACAACCGCGGGAAGAACCCGCCGCAGGGCTCGTCGAAGGCCGCCTCTTCACCGGAGAGCGTCCGGCCACGAGGCGCCGATCATCGCCTGGGGGTCCACCGTCGCCCATGAAGCCCTCACCAGACTAGAGGGCGGCACGCCAGGAATCCTTCGCTGGTGCCGACAGGAACGTCTTCGCCACGGTGCCGAAGGACTGATGCCAATCGATTCTATGCTGCGACGTCGTCAGCAAACAACGACGAAGTGAACGTTGGCGCTCGACTGTCCACTTCATTGGATGCGTCCTTCGCTTCCTGTCGTGAGACACCCGAACGGAGGGCGGATGTCACCGGAAGCGAGGCCGGTTTCTCTGCGACAATAAGGCCGCTTGAGAGAGGGAGGCAATCATGGTCAAGTGGATCATCGGGCTCCTGCTGCTCCTGCTTGTGGCGGGCGGAGCTCTCGGCTACTGGCTGTTCGGCAGCCAGAAGCAGGAGCTCGAAGCCACGCACGAGCAGCTGATGGAGGCGCGCCAGGACGCCGCGGAGTACCGCCGGAGGGCGGCCGATCTCGACGCGATCCGTGCGCGGCTCGAGCGGTCGAGCGCTGAGCTGCAGGAGGAGGTCGCGAAGAAGGAGAACGAGCTGGCCCGGCTCCACTCTGCGCAGGACGAGCTTCTGAGTGAGCTGGAGCAGGAGATCGCGGACAAGCAGGTCCAGGTCGAGCAGATTCGTGACCAGCTGCGCGTCGAGATGGTCGACGAGGTGCTGTTCGACTCGGGGGAATCGGCCCTCAAGCCTGAGGGCATCGCCATCCTGAGGAAGGTCGGGAGCGTCCTGAAGAAGGCCGAGGGCCGCACGATCGAGGTCCAGGGCCACACGGACAACGTCCCCATCCGGGGCGCGCTTGCCCAGAAGTACCCGACGAACTGGGAGCTCTCGGCCGCCCGCGCCACCAACGTGGTGCGGTTCCTTCAGGATGAAGTCGACATCGACCCGAGCGTGCTCTCTGCCGCGGCTCGCTCGGAGTATCAGCCGCGGGCCTCCAACGACACCGAGGAGGGTCGACGCCAGAACCGTCGCATCGAGATCCTCCTCGGGCCGGGGGGCTCGGCATTGCCGACACGGGCGTCGACGGCGGCCACCGAACAACCCGTGCCCTGAGCCGCGTTCCAGACGTCCTTTCTTCCTCGGGGGAGTGCTCGACGGCCCCGGGCCGGGTAGTATCCTCAGGCGCGCGAAAGGAGACCGCCCATGGCCCGCACCGACCCGCACTCGTACTACGACGACGCTCAGCCGCGGACGCGGCATCTCGGCCTGGAGCTGGAGGTGGACTTCGAGGGGCGCTGCCTCCACGGCTGGGCCATGCTCGACCTGGGCGAGCCGTCCTCCGGTCCGCTGGACCTCGACACCAAGGGTCTCGACATCTTCTCCGTCGAGGGGGAGGAGGAGGCAGAGATCCCCTTCGAGCTGGCCGACGAGGAGCCGGTCCTGGGGCGGCGCCTGAGGCTCGACCTGCCCCCCGGGACACGGCGAGTGACGATCGAGTACTCGTCTTCTCCGGACGCCATCGGCCTCCAGTGGCTGGATCCGGCGCAGACCGAGGGGAAACGCCAACCCTTTCTCTTCAGTCACTTCCAGCCCATCCATGCCCGGACCTGCATACCCGTCCAGGACTCGCCGCGGGCGCGGGTGACCTACCGGGCGGCGATCACCGTGCCCAAGGCCCTGACCGCGGTGATGTCGGCGGGATCGGTCGGAGAGCAGCCCGGGGACCGCCCCGGCGCCCGGACCTTCCTCTTCGACATGCCCCAGCCCATCCCGACCTACCTCATCGCGCTAGCGGTGGGGGACCTGGACTCGCGCGACCTCTCGCCCCGCTCGCGGGTCTGGGCGGAGCCGCGCACCGTCGAGGCCGCGGCCCACGAGTTTGCCGAGATCGAGGACATGATCGAGACGGCGGAGGGGCTGTTCGGTCCCTACGAGTGGGATCGCTACGACATGATCGTCCTGCCGCCGTCGTTCCCGTACGGGGGCATGGAGAACCCCCGGCTGACCTTCCTGACCCCGACCCTGCTCGCGGGAGATCGCTCACTGGTCGACGTCGTGGCCCACGAGCTGGCCCACTCCTGGACCGGGAACCTCGTCACCAACGCCAACGTCGACCACTTCTGGCTGAACGAAGGGTCCACGGTCTGGGCCGAGCGCCGCATCGTCGAGGCCCTGCACGGCGAGGATGCGGCCGTCCTCGGCTGGGCCATCGGGGAGAAGGCGTTGCAGGCGGAGTTCGAGCGGTTCGGCGCCGAGGCCACGGTGACGCGCCTGCGCAACGATCTGCGGGGCACGGATCCCGACGACGTGTTCTCCTCGATTCCCTATGAGAAGGGCTCTCGCTTCATGATTCTCCTCGAACGGACGGCGGGCCGGGAGCGCTTCGACGCCTTCATCCGTCGCTACATCGAGCACTTCCGGTTCACCTCCATCACCACCGAGGAGTTCATGGAGTTCGTCGAAGAAGAGCTGCCCGGTGTCGCGGCCGAGGTCGACGCGCAGAGATGGCTCTACGAGACGGGGATGCCGCCCAATGCGCCGGTCTTCAGGTCGGATCGGCTCGAGGCCCTGACCGCCCTGGCCGCCGACTTCGCGGCCGGCACCCGGCCCGGTCCGGAGGACGTCGCGTCGTGGTCGCCGGCGGAGATGCTCGTGTACCTGCAGCACCTGCCGCGACCGGTCGAAGAGGCGGCCTGCCGCTGGCTCGACCGGAACCTGGAGCTGACCTCCCGGGGCAATTACGAGATCCTCGTCGAGTGGCTGGCCATCGCCGCCGCATCCGACTACGAACCCGCGTTCCCCCGCCTGCGGGAGGTGCTTCTCCGGGTCGGGCGCATGAAGTACCTGCGCCCCCTCTACAAGGCCCTGGGCGGGCACCCGCGCACCCGGGCCCTGGCCCGCGAGGTCTACGCCGCCGCCTCGCCCGGCTATCACGAGCTGTCGCGCCGCGCGTCCGAAGCGGTGATGGACCAGTATCCCGCGTGAGCTCGGAGCTGTGGATTCATTGCACGCGCGGGACGGCTCCCGCCAAGGACCATCAGTCCTTGGACCACGCGGCGGGGGCGCTTCAGGAGCCCTCGCGCGCCCTGATTCCGCAACTGCTCGCAGAGATGCGACCGGCCCGGCGAAACCTGGAGTGGCTCCATGACTGAGACCGAACCGCAGACGCCCCTGGACGACACCCGCCTGCCCGAGAACGCCTTCCGAGAGCTGCGGACCGGCGAGGACTACGTCCCCGTCATTCCTCCCGAGAGGGTCGTTCCCGAGGTGACGCTCCGCTCGATCGTCCAGGGCATCCTCTGGTCGATCGTCTTCTCGGCCGCGGCGACGTATCTTGCCCTCAAGCTGGGACAGGGCATCGAGTCCGCGATCCCGATCTCGATCCTCGCCGTTGGCTTCTCGGCCCTGATCGTCCACACGCTCCACGCGCGGGCCTCAACCCTCATCGAGAACGTGAACGTCCTCGCCATCGGAGCAACCTCGGGCATCGTCGCCGGCGGGTCGGTCTTCACGATGCCCGCCATCTTCATCCTCGGTCTGGAGGGGCGATCCTCCTACTTCCAGATCTTCCTCGTGCCCCTGCTGGGGGCGCTCCTGGGCGTCTTCTTCCTCGCCCCTTTCCGGCGCTACTTCGTCCGCGATCTACACGGGAAGCTGCCCTATCCCGAGGCACGGGCGACGACAGAGATCCTGATGGCGGGGAAGAGGGGTGGCCGCAGCGCGTTCGTGCTGACCTACTCGGCCTTCCTGGCCGCGGTGTTCGACTTCGTCGGGCCGTCGATGAAGGGCTGGGCCGAGAACTTCTCGACCGGGGCGATCGGCGCCCTCCAGGGGTTCACGGACAAGTACAAGGCCGTCTTCACCCTGAACACCTCGGCCGCGGTGCTGGGCCTGGGCTACATCATGGGACTCGACTACGCGTCGATCATCTTCGCGGGCTCGATGGTCTCGTTCTTCGTTCTGGTGCCGCTGTTCGCCTTCCTGGGGCAGTACATCGAAGGACCGATCACCGCGGGGATGCCGGCATTGGCCGCCATGCCGGCCGAGGACATCTTCTTCGAGTACGTCCGACCGATCGGCATCGGTGGCATCTTCGCCGCCGGCATCATCTCGATCGTGAAGATGTCGCCGGTGATCGTCCAGGCCTCCCGCCAGGCGCTGGGCGAGATCGCCCGGCTCGTACGGGGAGGGGTCCAGCAGGAGAGCCCGGTGCGGACGGACCATGCCCTCCCCATGTCGGCCAACCTCATTGGGATCGCGGCGACGGGCCTCGCCGTCTTCCTCTACTTTCGCTTCTCGGTGCTCGCCGCCAACGAGAGGGCGACCGCGGTTGCCCTCGCGGCCACGGTGCTGGCCCTCGTGATCGCGTTCCTCTTCGCCGCGGTCTCGGCCTGGGCCATCGCGATGATCTCCATCACGCCGATCTCCGGGATGACGCTCACCACGCTGATCGTGACAGCGGTCGCCCTCTCCGCGATGGGGCTCGCGGGCGAGGAGGGGATGCTCCAGGTCCTTCTGATCGGCGGCGTCGTGTGCACCGCGCTTTCGATGAGCGGCTCCCTCGTGACGCAGTACAAGATCGGATACTGGCTGGGGGCCACACCCCGGCGGATCGAGGTCTCGAACCTCCTGGCCTCCGTCATCGCCTCGGCGGCCACGACCGCCGTCATCCTGCTCCTGGCGCAGGTCTACGGCTTCTCGCCCGGCCCCGAGCACCCGAACCCGCTGGCCGCGCCCCAGCCCAACGCCATGGCCGCCGTCCTGCGCGGGGTCATGGGAGAGGCAGGGGCGCCGTGGTTCCTGTACGGCCTGGGCGCGGTCTTCGCGGTGTCGGCCGAGTTCTGTGGCATATCCGCCCTCGCTTTTGCGCTGGGCATGTACCTGCCGATGGAGCTCAACTCCCCCCTCGTGATCGGGGCTCTCGTCGCCTGGCTGCTGAAACGGTCCTCTCCCGACGCCGCCCTCGCCAAGGCCCGGCACGACAAGGGGACCCTCATCGCGTCCGGCTTCATCGCTGGCGGGGCGCTCGTGGGTGTCTTCGCGGCGCTGCTCCGCTTCGTGGAGGACTCGGCCGGGATCGTGATCGTCCCCGACCTGACGGAGGCGGCGTTCCTCGGGATCGGCACCTGGCTCGGGGCCTGGGGGAACTGGCTCGGGCTGGCCGTGTTCCTGCTGCTCGGGGTGTACGTGTACTGGGATTCGTACCGCGAAAGTTCCGAGAGCGCTGGCTAGCCAGCGCTCTCGGAACGGCCATAGGTTCCAGGAGCGACATTCCTCCACCGCTCCTGGAACGAACAGAGATACCGAGGGCGACGTCCATTCACCGCCCTCGGAAGTGCATAGGTTCCGAGAGCTACGCCCGCCCAATGCTCTCGGAACGAAGTGGGTTAGACTCCGATCTGACCGGCCAGAGGCGGCTCCGCGGAGCTGGTCCCGGCCGCGACGGCGAGCGTGGCCGATCGCCGGGGAACAGGAAATCTCAGGATGAAGCGCAGCGCCTTTGCCGTCGGGCTGGTATTCCTCATCTTCTTCGTCATCTCGCTGGTGACGAACATCCTCAATTCGATCATCCCCAACCTCATCGAGGACTTCCACCTCAGCCTCTTCGTGGCGAGCCTGGTCACGTTCTTCTTCTTCGTCGCCTACGGCGTGATGTCGATCCCCGCCGGCGTGCTCCTCGAGCGATTCCACGAGAGGCCAGTCCTGATCGCCTCGTTCGTTCTCGCCTTCGTCGGGTCGATCGCCTTCGCGACCATGCCACGCTTCGGGGTGATGCTGCCCTCTCTCTTCCTGATCGGCGCCGCCTTCGCCATGCTCCAGGTCTCCATCAACCCCCTCTTGCGCGTGGCCGGCGGCGAGGAGCACTTCGCCTTCAACTCGGCGGCGGCCCAGCTCGTCTTCGGGCTGGCCTCGTTCCTCAGCCCCTGGCTCTACGCCTACCTGGTGCAGGGCCTGCAGGCCGACCAGCCCTCCAACGCTCTGCTTTCGGCCCTCTCGCGGGTCGTACCGTCGTCGCTCCCCTGGGTGTCGCTCTACTGGGTGTTCGCGGTCGTCACGCTCGTGATGATCCTGGTGGTGGCCCTGGCCCGCCTTCCGGAGGTCGTCCTCAAGGAGGACGAGCGCGCGGGGGCGATGGCCACCTACCGGGAGCTCCTCCGCAAGCCCATCGTCTGGCTCTTCTTTTTCGGCATCTTCGTTTACGTGGGGACGGAGCAGGGCGTCGCCAACTGGATCTCGCAGTTCCTCAAGACCTACCACGGCTTCGACCCGCTGGTGGAAGGGAAGTCGGCCGTGTCCTACTTCTGGGGCCTCATGACCGCCGGCTGCTTCCTCGGCCTCCTTTTCCTCAAGCTCTTCGACAGCCGGCGCGTCCTCGTCGGATTCACCACGGCCGCTATGCTGGCACTCACGCTCGCCCTCTTCGGCCCGGCCCGGGTCTCGCTCTGGGCCTTCCCGTTGATCGGCTTCTGCGCCTCGGTGATGTGGCCGATCATCTTCTCGCTGGCCCTCAACTCCATGGACCGGCACCACGGGGCATTCTCGGGAATCCTCGTGACCGGCATCGTGGGCGGCGCCCTTCTCCCACCGGTCGTCGGCAAGCTCGGAGACCTCTTCGGACTCCGCTTCGGGATGACGATCCTCTACCTGACGCTCGGCTACATCCTCTCGATCGGCATCTGGGCGCGGCCCCTCATCACGAACGCCACGATCCGGGCGAAGAGAAGCGAGGCCGGTCCGGCCTGACCGGCGCGCGGCCTAGGCCTCCGTGGTGAGGCGCCGGTGCTGGCGGGCCCGATGGCATCCAGGCTTCTCTACTAGGTGATCTCGGCCGCCACCCCCCGCTTGAGGCTGATGTTGTACTTCTTCATCTGATTCCACACGGTCACTCTCGACACGCCGAGCATTCGAGCGGCCTCGGTCTGGTTCCCGCCGGTCTTCCCCAGGGCATCGAGGAGCTTCCTCTTCTTGAGCTCATCGTTCCTGACCGAGGTGGCCCTGGAGTTCTCCTGGGTCCCTCGTCCCTGGAGGATGCCCGGGGGGAGGTGATGGGGCCGGATCATGGCCTCGTGGCAGGAGATGAACGCGTACTCGAACGCGCTCTTCAGCTCCCGCACATTCCCGGGCCAGTGGTACTCCATCAACTTCGTCATCGCCTCGTTGGAGATGCCTTGGATTTCCTTGCCGCTCTTCATCCGGATCCTGCGGAAGAAGAATCCAGCAAGAAGAGGAATGTCCTCCATCCGATCTCTCAGCGGGGGAAGCGAGATCGGTATCACGTTGATCCGGTAGAAGAGATCCTCCCTGAAGAGGCCTGCCTGTGTGAGCTGACTCAGATCTCTGTTGGTGGCGGAGATCACACGGACGTTGACATCGATGGGCTCGTTCTCGCCGACACGAACGATGACCTTTTCTTCCAGGACCCTGAGGAGCTTGACTTGCGTGGAGAGCGGCAGATCGCCGATCTCGTCGATGAAGATGTCGCCTCCGCGTGCCGCCTCGAACCTCCCCTTCCGGGTCCGATAGGCGCCGGTGAAGGCCCCCTTGGCGTGTCCGAAGAGCTCGGTCTCCAGAAGGGACTCGTTCAGCGCAGCACAGTTCACGTTAAGGAAGGGTTTTGCCTTGCGGGGTCCCGTCTCGTGAATGGCTCGGGCCACCATGTCCTTTCCCGTCCCACTCTCACCGAAGATGATCACGGGCGCATCGGACTCGGTGGCATTGACGATGAGATTGAAGACCTTCTGCATGGCGACAGACACACCGATGATCCCGTGAAAGCCATCCTCCGAGCGAAGCTCGCGCTGAAAGGCCTCGATCTGATGGTCCTTTTGAACGACCTCCGTGATGTCGGTGAGCGTTTCGACGGCCCCAATGACGTCGCCCTTCGAGTCCGAGAGGAGCGCTGCGTTCTTGAGAATGTAGATGTAGGTTCCGTCCTTCTTCTGGAGCATGCAACGTCGCATGTTCAGGCTGCCCGTCCTGAACAGAACGCACCAGTGCTCTCCTTCTCCGTCACGGGCGATCTGGCAGATGTCGCAGCGCAGGGCGGAGCAGGGGCTGCCCACCAGCTCCGCCTTCGGATAGCCGGTGATGGCGGCCAGGGCGCTATTGACGGAGACGATGATCCCCTTCCGGTCCACGATCATCAGCCCGTCCTGGATGGTGTCGAGGACCGTCTCCCAATGGAGGCTCAGGTCGGAACCCAGCACCGCCGTTCTCTCCCTTGACATGTGTTAATTATCGAGCGTTAAGGCTGCGGGGCGCAAGGGCCCGTGCAGGCTTGCTCCTCGGAAACGAGCCCCAGCTTAACCACTGAGCATCAAAGAGATAGACGGACGTCGCCCCAAGTGCCCCCGGATCTTTCTTGGCACACGTTGTGCCCAACGGAAGAGCAGCTGTCGATCAAGGGAGGTTGTGATGAGGAAGAGAAAGAAGGTGAAGGAAGAGGACTACACCTATCTCTACCACCACCTTCCCGCCCGCCCATTGAAGTACGTGAAGGACCGGGAAGGGTATGGCTGGCTCTGCGACAAGGGTGTCGATCCCATGCGGGACCTGAGGAACCAGGGCTGCTGGCGGTGTGACGAGATGGCCTTTCCGACCGGGGGCCGATGATGAAAGCAAGCGGGTCGCGGGAAGGTCGATGCCTTCGCGCAGGTCTCCGTCTCATCTGAAGGGTGGATCTGAAGTGAAGGAGGGGTCATGCCTGTCGCGAGACTCGAAAAGCAGCACGTCTTCGATTTCCTGAGGGCGGAACAGGTCAATGCTCTCAGTGAGGCGAGCCAGGTGGCGAAGTTCAGTGCGGGCGAGGAGGTGTATCGAAAGGGGGAGAAGGCACGGGACTTCTACATCGTCTTGAAAGGGGAGGTCGCGCTCCGTCTCCCGGGGAGGGGCGGAGTGAGCATCCTGATCGACGAGGTGACCGAGGGGGGCCTCTTCGGAACCTGCGTGTCTCTGACGATCGATTGCTACATGTGCGGCGCGCAGTGTACGAGGGAGTCCGAGCTCCTCAGGATCCGCGCGGACGTCCTGAAGAACCTCCTGGATGACGACCCCCGCATGGGGTACGCGATCCAGTCCCACATATCGCGGGTCTACTTCGAGCGATACATGGAGACGATGAAGAAGCTCCAGGCCATCGTCATGAACATCCCGATCGAAGCCGAACGATAGGAAGAACACTCACGGGCTGTCCGGGAAGGACGAAAGGAGAACGCGATGGCAGACAACGGAAAGATGCTGATCTTCTGCGGTTCGGACGATCCCCACAAGGCGTTTCCTCCCTTCATCATGGGCTCGGGCGCGCTGGCGATGGACATGGAGCTCACCCTGTTCTTCACGCTGAGCGGCCTGAACATCGTCCGCAAGGGAGGTGCGGAGAAGATCGTCCTTCCCGGAGCACCCAAGACGATGCCGGAATTCCTCCAGATCATGAGGGAGGCCGGCACGAGGATGATCGCGTGCTCGGCCGCCTTTCCGATCGTGGGGATCAAGGAGGAGGACCTGAACGACGGCGTCGAGTGTGGTGGCGTGGCGGCGTTCGTGACCGCCGCCCAGGACGCCGATGTCGTACTGACATTCTCTTGAAGGTGACGCCTTTGAAATGCACGGAGGGGCCGTCATGGACGCACAAGAGCTCAAGAACCTGACCGCCGACGCGGTGGTCGACGCGCGGGGGACCGCCTGCCCAGGCCCGCTGCTCGAAGCGAAGCGGTCGATGTCAAAAGTGCCCATCCAGGGGCTGATGGAGGTGCTGTCGTCCGACGCGAGCACGAAGAGCGACATCCCGCTGTGGGCCGAGAAGGTGGGTCACAGCTACCTGGGTAGCATCGAGGACGCCGGCTTCTGGCGGATCTTCGTGCGGAGGGGCAAGTGAGCGCTTCGGCCGACGCGGGCGGAGGGGGCGATCCGAAGATTCTCGTGTTCTCCACCAACAACATCTCCGATCCGGGGGTCGACCTGGCCGGCGGCTCCCACATGCACTATTCCGCGTCGGTCGTCGTTCTTCCCGTGCCCTGTTCCAGTGGGATCAAGCCGAGTTGGATCCTTCACGCCCTGGAGGCGGGGTTCGACGGGGTCTTCATCGCCGCGGACGGATCCGACTGCGCCTACCTCGCCGACTGCACGACCCGGACGGGCCAGGTGGTGCAGAAGGCGCAGGCGCTGCTCAAGCGGCACCAGCAGGATCCGAGGCGGTTGCGGATGGCGGCCATCTGCTCGGTCTGTGCCGAGTCGTTCGTGTCGCACATGGAGGGTTTTCGCGAGGCGTTGACCGAGATCGGCTCCGGGTGAGGAGGCTGGATCGCATGGGCAACGGAGGTTCGCACTACGACGTGCTGGTCGTCGGGGGCGGGATCGCCGGGATGGAGTCCGCGCTGACGTTGGGGGACATGGGGTACACGGTCCTCCTGGTGGAGAAGGAGCCGAGCATCGGGGGAAAGATGGTTCTGCTCAGCAAGGTGTTTCCCACGCTGGACTGCGCCAGCTGCATCTCCACACCCAAGATGGCCGCGACCGCCAACCATCCCGGGGTCAACGCACTCACCCACACCGAGATCGACGAGATCATCAAGAGAGACGGGGGTGACTTCCTCGTTCGGCTGCACCGGAAGCCTACCTTTGTCGATCCAGTGGCCTGCACCGGGTGCGGTCAGTGCGAGACCGCGTGTACGGTGGCCCTCCCCGACCAGTTCCACTATGAGATGGTTGCCCGCCGGGCCGCGTACATCCCCTACCCCCAGGCGGTGCCGAAGAAGGCGCTCATCGAGCGGCACGGATCGTCCCCCTGCTCGTTCGCCTGTCCGGCCGGCGTCAAGGCTCACGGGATCGTCTCCCTGGTGCGGTGCGGCAAGTACGCGGAGGCCTTCCATCTGCACATGGAGGACGCCCCGCTGCCGGGCTGTCTCAGTCGAGCCTGCTACGCCCCATGTGAAGCGGAGTGCACGAGAGGCCAGCTCGAGGGCCCGGTTCCCATCCGCCTGATCAAGCGCTTCATGGTGGATCGCTACTACCAGGAGCATCCCGAGCCGGAGTACGGACCTCCGGAGAAACGCCGGGGCGAGACCGTGGCCGTCGTCGGGTCGGGTCCCGGTGGGCTCACCGCGGCGTTTTTCCTGGCTCGAGAGGGGTACGGGGTGACGGTCTTCGAGGCGGCGTCCGAGGCGGGCGGGGTGCTGAGGCTGGGCATACCCTCCTACCGGCTGCCCAAGGACGTTCTCGACCGGGACATCAAGAACGTCACCGCCCTCGGCGTGGAGATCCGCACGAACTCTCGGGTGCGCTCCATCAATGAGCTGAAGGAGCAAGGGTTCGATGCCGTTCTCCTGGCCGGGGGCGCCATGGATCCAGGCCGCATGGGAGCGCCTGGCGAGGAGCTGGAAGGGGTCGTGGACTGCCTGACATTCCTCCGGGAGGTCAATCTTGGCCGACAGATCGATCTCGATGGAAAGACGGTCATGGTGGTGGGGGGAGGGAACGCGGCCATCGACCCCGCCCGGGCTGCGCTTCGCCTCGGCGCACGAAAGGTGCTCATCCAGTACCGCCGAAGCCGGGCCGAGATGCCGGCCCACGACTGGGAGGTCGAGGCCGCGCGGGCCGAGGGTGTGGAGTTCCAGTTCCTGAAGGCCCCCCAACGCTTCCTGGGGATCGACGGGAGGGTCGTGGCGACGGAGTCCCTCTCGATGCGTCTCGGTGAGCCCGATTCCAGCGGGCGACGGAGGCCCATTCCCGTGGACGGCTCCAAGCAGACCATACCCGTCGATCTGGTGGTCCTGTCCATCGGGCTCCGGCCCGGGACCACGCCCTTCGCGCCGGAGCTGGAGCTCGAGAAGAACGGGAGGGTCCACGTGAACAGCGCGACCCTCCAGACCTCCATCCCCTGGGTCTTCGCGGCGGGTGACGCGGTCAGCGGGCCCTCCTCCATCGTCGACGCGATAGGACAGGCCAGGCGTGCGGCGTTCTCCCTCGACCGCTACCTGAACGGCGAGGTCCTTGGCGAGGCAGGCTTTGACGAAAGGCTCCCGGTGGTGGACAAGCAGGCCGTCCTGGCCCGCTCCCCATCCCTTGCCGTCCGATCGCCGCGAGAGAAGCGAGAGCTGGCCGCCGAGGGCCGGGCTCGGAGCTTTGCCGAGATCGAGGCCCCGTTGGCCGAGACGGAAGTGCGCTACTGCGCCAGCCGGTGCCTGGATTGTGGAGGGTGCTCGGAGTGTCGCGAGTGTGTCCGCGCCTGCCCGGCGAATGCGATCTCACTCAACATGCATCCCGAGGAGGAGGTACTGAGCGTGGGATCGGTCATCGTGGCGACCGGCTTCAAGCTGTTCGACGCCCACCTGAAACCCACCTACGGATACGGACGGTATCCGAACGTGATCACCGCGATGCAGATGGACCGTCTCCTTTCGCCCACCCGTCCCTACCACCATCTCGTGCGGCCTTCCGACGGCAAGGTTCCCGACAACATCGCCTTCGTCCTTTGTACCGGATCCCGGGATTACAAGGTCGGCAACCGGTTGTGCTCCACGGTGTGCTGCATGTATTCGACCAAACAGGCCCAGCTCATCATGGGGGCGCTCCCCCTGGCCGACGTCACCATCTACTACATCGACATCCGGGCCTTCGGGAAAGGATACGAGGAGTTCTTCGAGCAGGCCAAGGCGATGGGCGTCAATTACGTCAAGGGCCGGGTGGCCAAGATCGACCAGGTCGACGGCGGCAGCCTCATGCTGCACTACGAAGACACTACTGAGAGA
>Ga0316577_10000832_pt1 | contig 13444 bp, 8 predicted proteins | sample S5NA_FD_203073 | JGI IMG/M metagenome (GOLD analysis project Ga0316577, IMG submission 203073) | Rhizosphere microbial communities from salt marsh grasses in Alabama, United States - S5-7_050615r2r1 | ecosystem: Host-associated > Plants > Roots > Rhizosphere | place: USA: Alabama | collected... | reverse complement strand
GAGGGCCGCGCCCGCCAGGATCAGCAGGATGGCCAAGGCGGCCTTGGTGGCGTCGACCAGCTGGCTGCCGCGTGAGCGGCCGCTCTCGGCCCGAGTGAACAGCATCCCGCAGATCGCTGGATTCACCAGGGACAGCACCGTTGCGATTGCCTGGACTTCCTCGGTCAACTCAAGGTCCCTCTCTGCGCGCCACCCGCTGGCGCCTTCTTGATCAGACGAATGCGTCGTCCGGTGACGCCCCGATAGACGGCCTCGATCCCGAACGACGCCAGGATCATGCCGGCGAGGATCCAAAGGTGATGCCGCGTGGCCGGTCTCTCGTCCACCTCGACGTAGAGAACGGCCAGGGCGGCGGAGGTCGACCCCACCGACGCCGCGCGGCCAGTTGCTGCTACTCCATCGTGACCGTCATGCCGCTCATGCTTCCGAGATTGATGTCCACGCCCTCGGTGCGCGAGTGCAGGACCATGATCACGCCGTTCTCATTCTTCAGCCGCAGACCGCCCATGCCCCCGCCCAGGGCGACGCTCGCATCGAGCTTGGTATAGGTGCCCGGGAATTGTGAGATCTTGCTCATGTCGTAGACCTCGCCAGCGGCGCTCATCTTGGACGCGCCGACATTGGCCCCGACGCTGAGGCCCTTCAGCTTGAACGGATGCTCCTTGCCCCGGAAGGTCAGGGACCCGCTGCCTTTGCTCCCACCAATGATGAATCCAAATTCCTTCTCCTGGATCGAGACCTTGCCGACGGGCTGCTTGGCATCCGCGGCGAGGGCCAGACCGCCGAAGAGCACCGCCGCGGCCAGAACGACTCGGCCAATCAACTTGGGATAAACATGAGACATCGATTCTCTCCTTACGCTTAAGGGTCTTTGGATCAGGTGAAGGCAGTGGTGCCTCTCACCCGTGGATAGGTCCAGCACGACAAGTCATGGGGACCAGTCGATCGCTGCCGAGGAGCCGATCAATCGGCTCCTCGGCGTTGGGTTGGCGCCCCAACCGAGACCCGCAGGTCTCGGATCACTTCACCAGCTCGATCTCACCCGGCCGCCAGCTCTTGTCGAACCAGGGCTCCAGGGGGCCATAGAGCCGCAGGATCATGAACCAGCCCTTGCCGGGAATCGTCTGCACCCAGTTGCTCGCCTTTCCGTCAGGCGCCTTGGGACCGAACCAGACGTCCACGGAGCCGTCGGCATTGACCTGGAGATCCTGGTTCTGGCTGCTGACGCTCGGGAATCGCTGGTCGGTCTGCAGCATCGAGCGGGTCTGGGTGTCGTAGACGATCACCGACCAGAAGTCCTTGACTGGGATGTTCCGCGGCAGGTGCAGCTTGTAGGTCTTGGCCCCGTCGAAGGGGTTGCCGTTCGCGTCCAGGGCGGTCCAGGGGTACTGGGAGCCCTTGCCGACCATCTTCTCCTCCATTGCGGGCGTTACCCCGGTGGCGAAGAAGTAGAAGAAGGCCGCACCGTCGAGGTTGGCGACGCCCGGCGAGACCTCGAACTTGTAACCACCGAAAAACGGCAGGCGCCACTGGCTGTCCGGATAGAAATAGGCATCCTTCTCGCGCATCTTGAACGCCAGGCTGCGCGCGGTGGCGGCGCCGATCTTCGCGGCGTCCTCCAGGATGGCCTTCATCCGCGCGTCGGGCTCGAAGGCCTTGCCCTTCTCGATGCCGATCGAGGCAAAAAGCCCCAGCGTCGTCGGGTCCGAGCCCGCGCTAGGCTCTTCCTGGATGACCTGGTTCAGCAGCTCCCAGAAGCTGTAGTCGCCGGGGAAGACGAAGTTCGACGGGATGCCTGACGCATTGGCGAACTTCACCGGAGCGGGATTGGCGGCATCGGCAAGCGGATAGATCTTCAGGGTCTTCTTGACCGATTCGACTCCGGGCTTGGGTGAGCCGTCCACAAGGAAGGTTCGGAACGGCACCCAATTGCCATAGGTGCTCGGCCGCACCACGAAATAGCCCTCGGGCACTTCACCCGTATAGCCGGGGGGCAGGATCAGATACTTGCCGCCCGCGCCCTTGTCCGCACCGGTGATTCCGACGTCGGCCACCCAGCGATACCAGAAGTCGTCGATGGCACCCAATGACTTCGGCGGAATCTCCACTACCACCGGCCCCTCATGGGTATCGACCCAGATGAAGTTGTAGATGGTGTTGTCGTTCGCCGTCAGCTCCACGGTCTTGGAGTCGACCAGGTCCTCCCAGATCACGTCCGTCTGGTTGTCCGGCCCGTACTGGCGCAGCGAATCGCGCATGCTGGCCTGGTTGACCATTGGAATCGCCAACAGGTAAGCCTGCAATGCACGGGAGCGGTCCAGATTGTCGTAGATCGTCTCGATGGTGTCGGACTGCGGCACACCATCCCTCAAGTGCAATGTGCCGATCGAGGTCTCGAGCGTGTCGGGGGTGGCGACGCCCGGGGCGATCTCCGTCGTCATCTTGTACTGATTTGCCGCTGTGGCAGCGGACGCCGAGGTGTCGGCGGCGACCTTCAGCGTCTGGCCGGCGTCGATCGTGTCGGACGCGAGTCCGTTCCATTCCTTCAGCTCCGTCACCGAGACGCCGAAACGTTTGCCGATCTCGATGAGATCATCGCCGGGTGCGACGACATAACCGGCAGTGGCCGGGTCGTACTGGCCTTGGGCGTGATGGCGCGGGCCCTGATCGGCGGCCTGGGCGCTTCCCAGAGACAAGGCTGCTGCCAGCACCGCCGCGCACCCAGCGGCCTGGAGTCTGCTGAAAATTGCGTGCCGACGAGACCTGGGACGATCGAATCGCATGGGGCGTGTCCTCCTCGTTTGGGCCAATCGTTCGTGGGTTGAACTCAATCGTTGCGGGGATAGGGCTTCCGCCTATTTGGGAAACATCAATTGCACCTGCGCCCGCAGTTGCCAGTCCGCACCGTATTCCGGCGAGACGACGTTGTAGTAGGGGCTGATCTGCGTGTTCACCGGCAGCTTGCCGAAGTGGAAGATGCGACCGATGCCGCCGCCCAGCGGCACGGTCCATCCACAGGCCCGCGGTGCGTGCCACTCCCTGACGAGAGTGGCCCGCACGCTTCACGGCGGAAGCAAGGCTATTGGATGCCGAGGGCGGCCTTCTTCATACCCTCTTCCAGCTTCTTGATGTCCTCGGGCGACAGCTGCGGACGGTCGATCTTGATCGTCAGCTTGTTGAACTTCGCCGTGAGTGGGAAGGGTGGCAGATAGTCGGCATCGTCAATTCCAGTGATGGTGTCCGAGCCGATATCGAAGCTCTCGTCCCACTGCAGGATGATGGGGATCGTCTTCTCCATCCGCTTCTCGGCGACCACCTTGCCGTCCACCTTCAGCGTCCCGGTACCGCCTTTGCCGACGCCGGCGAAGCTGTTGAACTTGATGGTGCCGAGGCCGAGGCCGTCATACTTGAAATCGAATTCGATCGTATGCTCGCCGGGCGTGAGCGCCTCCGGGGCCTCCCACTTGACCCATTCGAGGTTGAGCAGGTTCCAGTTGAACACCGGCTTGCCCTCGAGCAGGTAGAAGCCCCACCCCGCGAAGCGCCCGCCGGAGGTGACGATCATGCCCTCGGCCCCGCCTTCCGGCACGGTGATGTCCGCCGTAATGGTGTAGGAAGTGTTGAGCAGGTAGGGGGCATCGCCCTGCGGGACGCCGGTCATCGGCCGCGTGTAGACCAGCTCGTTCAGGCCGGCGGTGAGGCTCGGACGCGCCGCCGCCACCCTGGCCGCCACCGAGGCGTTGAGCGGGAGGACCTGGTACTTCTTGGCCTCCTCGAGGAACATCTTGCGCATTTCCGCGACCTTCTCCGGGTGCTTCGCGGCGATGTCCTCGGACTGGTTGAAGTTCTCGTTCAGGTTGTAGAGCTGGAATACCTGGTTGTTGAGCGGGTCCGGATTGGCTTCTTGGAACGCCTGCCAGGGTGCGCGGTTGACCTTGGTGCTCAGGAGCCAGCCGTCGTGGTAGAGGGCCCACTGACCCATCATCTCGAAGTACTGGGTCTTATGTCGGGATGGCGCCTTCGCGTTCTCGGCATCGAAGGTATAGGCGAAGCTGGTGCCCTCGATCGGCTTCTGCTTGATGCCGTCGACGACCTCGGGCGCGGCGATGCCGGTGACCTCCAGCAGGGTCGGCGCCACGTCGATCACGTGCATGAACTGCTCGCGAAGCCCCCCATTGTCCTTGATACGCTTCGGCCAGGAGATGACCATGTTCTGGTTGACGCCGCCGAGCCGGGAGGCGTTCTGCTTGAACCAGTCGAAGGGGGTGTCGAAGGCCCAGGACCAGCCCGCGGACATGTGGTTGTAGGCGTACTCGGTGCCCCAGGCGTCGAAGTACTTCATCTGCACGTCCACCGGCGGGCGGACGTCGTTGAAGAAGGCGACCTCGCTGAAGGTGCCTTCCGGCCCGCCCTCGGCGCTGGTGCCGTTGTCGCCGTTGATGTAGATGATGAGCGTGTTGTCGAGTTTTCCTAAGTCCTCGAAGGCCTGGATCACGCGGCCGATCTCGTGGTCGTTGTAGGCGACATAGGCGGCGAACACCTCGACCTGGCGGATGTAGAGCTTCTTGGCCTCGTCGCTGAGCTCGTCCCAGGGTGTAAGGATGTCATTGGGCCAGGGGGTGAGTTCCTCGTCCGGCGGGATCACGCCGAGCTTCTTCTGGTTCTCGAAGATGCGCTCGCGCAGCTTCTCGTAGCCGTCGTCGAAGAGATGCATGGCGTGGATCTTGTCCACCCACTCTTTGGTCGGGTGATGGGGCGCGTGGGAGGAGCCGGGGACGTAGTGCAGGAAGATCGGCTGCTCGGGGTCGGTCTGATGGATGCGGTACATCCAGTCGATGGCGTCGTCGGCCATGGCGGTGATCAGGTTCCAAGACGGCTCCTCGCCCGTAACGGGCCAGATCTCCGCCTTCGGATCCGAGCGGTCCATCTTCAGGGTGCCCTCGTGCCCGATCCAGGGATAGATCTGGGTCGTGTTGCGGAAGAGATTCGGCCCCCACTGGTTGGCATCGCCGCCGACGAATCCGTAGAAGTAGTCGAAGCCCATACCGGTGGGCCACTGGGTGAAGGGCCCCACCTGGCTGGCCTGGTAGGTCGGGGTGTTGTGGTCCTTGCCGAACCAGCTCGTCGCATAGCCGTTGTCGCGCAGGATGCGCCCGATGGTGGCGTTGTCCACACCGATGACGCTGTCGTAGCCGGGGAAGCCGGTGGCCTGCTCCGCGATCACGCCGAAGCCGACCGAGTGATGGTTGCGCCCGGTGATGAGCGCGGCGCGGGTCGGCGAGCACAGCGAGGTGGACATGATCCGGTTGTAGCGCAGGCCGTTCTCGGCGATACGCTCCATGCTCGGCGTCGGGATGACGCCGCCGAAGACGCTGTTGATGGCGAAGCCGGCGTCGTCGGTCATGATCAGCAGGATGTTGGGTGCGTCCTTGGGCGGCACCACGCGCGGCGGCCACCAGGGGGTGGACTGAAGCGCGCCGTCCTTGATCACGCCGCCGAACTCCGGTGCCGGTGGCGGGAGCTGAAGCCCGTCGATGGTGGTCGTGGCGCTGGGCGAGCCGAGCTCGCCCGTGACCTCCACCTTGGCCCCACCCGATGCCGCGACCGGGATGGCCAGCTGCTGGCCCACATCGATCACCGTCGAGCTCAGCTTGTTCGCCGCTGTCAGCGCCTCCAGCGTCACGCCGAAGCGCTCGGCGATCGCCGCGAGGTCATCGCCCGCGACAACCTGGTAGGTTGCCGCGGACGCGTCGTAGGCGCCTTCGGCGTGATGCCGAGGCCCTCCGTCGGATGCCTGGGCGCCGCACCCCATGGCCACACCAAGGATGAGGACCAGGGCGGCAAGCCCAGCCCTTCCCGGATGCCGTTGCGTTGCAGAGTTTTTCATTATTCACCTCCTCCATTTGGTTGAGAAAAGGGACCTGAGTCGACGCCGTCCGGCTGCAACCGAGCCGGGCGACCGACGATCCCGGCGGGGTGCTCGGAAACGCGCGCAAGGCCGCTCACGGCACCAACGAGACGGGACGAGACCGGAGCAGGTCGCGGGCTCCTGAAGGGAACGCGCGAATGCCGCCATGGATGCGCTTGGTGCTCGCGTAATCCTCGCCGCGACAACGGGTCGCGGGCAATGAAACACTGGGCCCAGGGCGGACCCCCACGGGCCACCGCGCGAATTCTCCATCGGCACGTCGACCCGCGCTTGTCCTTTCGCGACAACCGTGGGGCTCTGGGTCATCCCAGGCTCGAACATCGACTTAGGAGATGCTGATCGCATGCCCTCCTTGCAGTCGATCAGCGCGCGTCCCGAGACGCACGAGCTTCGGGTGGGGGGCGCGCGGGAAGCGCGGGAAGACGGCGGACCAGACAACGCGCTGGTGTCGATCGCGGCACCTTGGGCAAGGGAAGGGTGACGGCCCCTTCTCGGGCCTTTGCAGCCCCTTGGGGAAAGCGAGCTGCCGCCAGGGGCGCCCGGGGGTTGTCGTCAACCGCGGGGGCTGTCACCGGCCCCCGCGGCAGAACTAGGCCGCCTTGGCCAGGGCGGTGCCGCCCGGTTGGATCTGCTCCCAATGGAGGTCGCCGACATAGCGATGGGAGACACGCCCGGCGTCGTCCATCGCCATGAGCTGCACCCAGCCGTTGTCGCACAGCGCCCGCACCTGCGCATGCTTGCGAAGGACCCCGTTCATGGCCTCGATGGGGGCCTCGATGACCACCGAGAGGCGCAGCGGGTCGTGCTGGTAACGCTCGCCGTCGTGCACGGATTGCCAGGGCAGGCCCACCCGCAGGTCGCCTCCGTTGCCCTCATAGACACCGACCCGCCCGACCACGTTGTGCAGGGTCTTGTTCCCCGCCCCGAACACCCGGTTGTCCACGGTGGAGGCGTAGTACTGCAGGCTGATCCAGCTCGCCACCACCATGGGGGCGGTCATGATGAGCTCCAGCACGCCGAATCCCTCGTCCTTGCGCCAGGCGTAGGAGTGCAGGAAGGCCCGCCCGCCGAGGTCCAGCCCCGCGGTGCGCTCGCGCGGGGCGACGATGAAGGCGGAGCAGCCGGCCAGTCCCCACTCGGGCCGCAGCTGGGCCCAGTCCCGGCTGCGCGCGATCACCGCCTTGTCGACGGGCCCGCCCTCGGTGCCGGGCAGGCGACGGGCCCGCTCGGCGCGGGTGAGGCGACCGGCCTCGGCGAGCCACCCCTCGAGCCGCTCCAGCTCCCCGGAGAGCGCTTCGGGCACCTCGTCACGGTTGTAGATCGTGACCGTGTCGGTCGTGGTGTCATGCTGGCAGGCGATGAACACCGTGTCCTCGGGGATCAGGATGCCCCGGAGCGCGAGCCCCTCGCGCACCCTCGGGTCGTTGAAGACCGCCGCGGCCACCCGGGCATTGGCCTCCCCGGTGTGGCCCCCGCAGGCCCCGCAGTCGAGCCCCGTCCAGTGGGGATTGTTGACGGTGGTGGAGCCGTGACCGGCAATCATCACCAGGGGCGCGAAGTTCTCCGTGAGCGACATGGCCCGCAGGGCCCCCTCGGCCAGGTCGATGCGCTCCGCGAGGGGGATCCCCTCGGCGTGGTCCCCGTGATGGCAGGGCTCGAGGACTGGGCGCTTGTGCTCCAGCGTTCCCCGCCCGACGGCGTCCTCCTCCGGGTGCGGAACGGGCCGCGTCCAGCCGAAGGAATCGGTGAAGAGCTTCGGCAGGTACGCGAGCCCCACCGGTCCTACGAAGCTGAAGCACGAGATGGCGCCCATCTTGAACGACCACCAGGCCCGGCGCACGTGCTTGATCAGCCGCCGGTGGGCGAGCGCCTCCTCGTTTGACCCCGGGTCGGGCAGCGTCTCCACGACCCTGTGGGTGGGGGTGAGCAGCACCGGACACTGGGTGTCCTGGCGCTCGTTGCCCACCCGGACATAGTCCACCGCGAAGGCGAAGAAGCCCGCGAACCCGATGGTCTCCACCCCCGGTGCGCAGGCCTCGAGGTGGCGGCGGAAGACCTCGGAGCGCACGTCGATGCAGAACACACCCTGCACCGGGGGCCGCCCCCCGGGCCCGCCCTGGTCTGCTCGTGGCGTGGCGAAGGCCTCCACGATGCGCCGCCGGGCCGCCCGGTCGAAGGCCTCCTGCAGGATCAGGGCGGCGGTATCGGACCGGCCGAGGACCGGTGCGGCGGCCAGCTCCTCCAGCCGCGCGAGGGCCGTGCGCCAGTGGTCCTCGATGCCCCGCCCGGCGAGCACTTCATGGAGCGCCACCTCCCAGCCCAGCTGCACGGCCAGGAGCTCGATCAGGGTGTCGTTGGGGCGGCCGCGCAGACCGTCGTCCCACACCAGTCGCGCGGCGTAGGCGGCCCAGCCGCCCACTCGCATCAGCAGACGATGCAGGTAGAGCTCGCGCCCCGCCTCGGGGATGCCCAGGCGGTCCAGGGCATGGCGGGCGGCCTCGAGCGGGTCCCGGGGCAGCCCTCGGACGGCCCGCCGGAACCCGGCGAGCCCCATGACCTCGGGCGTGCGGTCCCAGCTGGCCTCCTCCCGCCAGGAGCCGTAGACGCCTGCCCCGGGGTCCACCGAGGCCCACATCACCTGCCCCTCGTCGAAATAATTGCCGGCCCAACTGGAGACCCGGTCCACGATCAGGGCGCCCCAATCGTCGCCCGTGAGCGCTGCGCCGACATCCGCCACCGTCGGGACGCGGGGCGTCACCGCCTCCGACTCGCCGAGCTGGCGTGCCTCGCTCAGGAAGGACTCCACCGCCCGCGACCCACGTCGCCCCCGCTCCGCGAGCGCGGCGGCGATGTCCTCGCGGCCCATGCGGCCTTCGGCCAGGGCCTCCAGGTAGAAGCGGATGGGCATGGCGGTGCGGGCACCCGCGGTCTTGGCCATGCGGTCGGCGACCTCCTCCAGGGATCGGTCGGCGAACCCCAGGTAGGGATTCACGGCCACGAAGCTGCCCAGGGGCCACACCGGGGCAATCTTCGCGCAGGCCTGCTCCAGGGCCTCACGCGGGGCCGGGCCGGCCGTCGTTGGGCAGGGCGCGGTGGATGCCTCCTGGGCCGCGATGTCGAGGGAGTCGGTAGGCGTTGTGATCAACATGGTCATGCTCCTCCGCCGCTCGGCGGGTTGTGCGTGATGAGAAGGATTCGATGCCTCAGGCCCGGACCGGGCGGCCGCGCAGGGCACCCACCAGTCGGTCGAAGGCGGCGTTGGCGTACAGGCCGTTGCGCAGGTGCAGGGCGAGCCGCCGCTGCCACGCGGACTGGGTCCGAGCCGGCCGGAAGATCTGGAACAGGGTTGCGATGCCGAAGACCACCACCACACCCCAGATGGCCGCCTGCACGAGGGGCGCCTGCTGGCTCGCCACCGGGAGCACGGGCCCCAGGACCAGTGCGAAGCCGTGCTCCAGGACGAAGAAGGCCGTGGCGACGCCCACGCCGAGGAGGGCAGAGCGCACCACCGCGGCGACCTCGCCGTCGGAGTCCAGGGTCGGGGCGATGATCTGGGCCAGACCCATCACCAGGATGATCCCCAGCGGCAGGGTCCCCTCGGCCAGGTGCAGGACCTGGGCGAAGCCGTAGAAGATCCCCAGCGCCAGGAGGATGCTCAAGGCCACCCGCACCGGGCTCCCGAGCCGCCGCGGCAGGGCGATGTTCGCCGCCCGGGCGCTGTCCACCACGCTCCCCGAAGACAGGAAGGCATGGGCCTTGTAGAAGGAGTGGGCGACCAGGTGCAGGATGACGGCCGCGTAGACCCCCAGCCCGCAGATCATCAGCATGAAGCCCATATGAGCGGCGCTGGAGTAGCCCAGGCCCACCTTGATGCTGTGCTGGGTGAGCAGGGCCTTGGAGGCGAAGAGGGCCGTGAACCCGCCCACGGCGATGAGCAGCACGGGGGCGTACAGGGCCTGCTCCAGCACCGGGGACAGGCGCACGGCGAGAAAGGGTCCGGCATTGAGGATACCGGCGTGCAGCAGGGCGGAGACCGGCGTCGGCGTCTCCATCACCTCCACCAGCCAGCTGTGGGTCGGGAACTGGGCCGACTTGAGGATGGCGGCCACGGCGATGAGCAGGGCCGAGGCCTCCACCGCGGTGGGGATCGCGCCAGCCGCCGACAGCTCGCCGAGGGCGGTGAACAGGGCCCCCAGGTCGCCGGTGCCGAACTGCCCATAGAGCAGGGCGGCGGCGCCGATCAGGCAGGCATCGCCGAGCCGTGCGGCGATGAACTTCTTACGTGCGGCCACCACCGCGCCGCGACGCTCCCGGTAGAAGACCAGAAGCTGGTGGAGCGAGACGCTGGTAAGAATCCAGGCGGCCACCAGCTGTCCGAGGTTGCCCGACAGCACCAGGAGCTGCACCGAGGCGATCGTGGCGGTGAGCCGGCCGAGGAAGACCCCCTGACGCGGGTCGCCGTCCAGGTAGGTGCGGCTGAAGCGCACGATATTGAACCCGAGCAGCGCGATCATGCCGAACATGATCACGCTCAGGGCATCGAGCCGGATGGCGAGGCCGATACCCGCGACACCCAGGGTCGGGCTCTGCAGGGACCCGTGCTGGGCCACCAGCCAGCCGGCCACGGCGGCCACGGCGATGGCGAGGCCCGCCGCACCGACGCTCAGGCGCTCCACCAGCCGCGGGCGGGGCCCGGGCTGGCGGATCGCGGCCAGGCTCACCAGGACGAACGCAACGGGCGAGGCGAGCGCGAGGAGTGTGATTGGGTCGGTTGTCATGCCGAAACCTCCGGGTTGCGAATGGGATGCGGTGGAGAGACTGAGGCCCGGCTGGATGAAACTAAAATGAAATAATTTTCTCGTTTCCATAACCTATATTTCATGTCTGGCAACACGGGACAACGGGCATGCGGGTCACCCTGGGACAGTTGAAGGCCTTCGAGGCGGTGGCGCGGCTTGGGAGCTTCTCCCGGGCCGCGGAGGAGCTCCACGTCACCCAGCCGGCGGTCTCCAAGAAGGTTCGGCTCCTACAGGAAGAGGTCGGTCTGCCGTTGCTGGAGCACATCGGCAAGCGGTTCTACCTCACCGAGGCCGGGAGCGAGCTCCTCGCGACCTGCGGGGACTGGCTCGACACCTGGAGCCGCTTCGAGCAGACCATCGCGGATCTCAAGGGGCTGAAACAGGGCCGCCTGCGCATCGCGGTGGTCACCACCAGCAAGTACTTCATGCCGCGGGTGCTTGGCCCCTTTTGCGAGCGCTACCCGGGGATCGATATCGCCATGGAGGTGGCCAACCGCGACCGGCTGCTCGAGCGGCTCGCCCGCAACGCCGACGATCTCTACGTGATGGGCGTGCCCCCGGAGGGCTGGGAGATCGAGTCCGAGCCCCTGATGGCGAATCCCCTGGTCGTCCTGGCCCCGGCCGCCCATCCCTGGGCGGGACGCCGCCGAATCCCCTTCACCGACCTGGCGACCGCCGTCTTCGTGATGCGCGAGCAGGGCTCGGGCACCCGCATCACCATCGAGCGGGAGTTCTCCGAGCGGCGCGTTCCGCTGAGGGTCAAGCTGGAGCTGGGCAGCAACGAGGCCGTCAAGCAGGCCGTTGCCGGGGGGCTCGGCCTTGCCATCCTCTCCCGCAGCTGCCTGAGCCTCGACACCGGGGCGCCGGAGCTGGTGGAGCTGGACGTCGAGGGCTTCCCCATCCTGCGCTCCTGGTACGTCGTACGCCCCAAGGGGAAGCAGCTATCGGTGGTGGCGCGTGCCTTCCTGGAGTTCCTCCATGAGCACGTCAGGCTGCTTGCCAAGTGCTGATCGCACGCGACCAGGCGCAGGGCCGAGGAGACGCTGATTCATTGCCTCGCTGGCGCTTGATCAGCGTCTCCTTCTCGGTGGGACGGCGTCATCGGCACCGTGTCGCGACGCTCCCGGGGGTGCCCGGAAAGCGCGAAGGCGTTGTCATCAGGCACGCCGATCGGCCCGCCAGGCCGCCGGGGTGGTCCCCGACCAGCGCCGGAAGGCACGGGTGAAGGCGGCGGCGTCCGAGTAGTCGAGCACCTCCGCGACCTCCACGACGGACAGGTCGGTCTCACCCAGCAGCTGTCGGGCGATGTCGTAGCGCACCTCCTCCACCAGCTCCTTGAAGGTCAGTCCGCGCGCGCGCATGCGCCGGTTCAGGGTCCGTCGGTGAATGGCGAAGACCCGGGCAACCTCATCGAGGGAGCCCTGGCCCCCCAGCACCAGGTTGCGCAGGACGCGCCGCACCTGGTCGACCAGGTCCCCCGCCCCCATCGATTCGAGCTGCGCGACGCGCGCCTGCAGCAGCGCGCGCAGCTGTGGATCCGCGCCCGGCAGGGGCTGCTCCAGGCAGGCGGCCGGGAACACCAGGGCCGCGCATTCGGAGTCGAAGCGCAGGGGAGCGCGGAAGATGCGTCGGTATGGCTCCAGATCCGTTGGGCGGGCGTGACTGAAGACGACCTCGGTCGGTATCCAACCGGGACCGCACAGGGCCCTCAGGATGTTGAGCTCAATCGCGATGGCCCCGTCGTGGATGTGTCGCGTGCCCTCGATGCCAGGCTGGTAGACCGCATAGCCCAACATCGCCCGATCCCCCTCGATCCTCAGGAAGGGGACCGCCCCCCGGTCGTGCAGGTGCAGGTGCAGGATCAGATTGTCGAGGGCACTCCCCACCGTGGGGGAGTGCTGAATCAGCATCCCCACGAGCCCGAGCGCCTCCAGCCCCCTCCGCTCCCCCGCCAGCAGCCCGAACTGGTCGCAGCCAGAGCGAAGGGCGCAGAGGGCCAGGAGCCGGCCCAGGGCCCGGAAGCCGAGGAAGTTCTCCGGGTCGTCCATGAGCCGCAGATCAACCCCTGCCTCCTGAAAGACCTCGGCCGGGTCCTGGCCGAGCTCCCGCAGCAGCGATGGGACGGCCATGACGGGGCCCACACGCAGGGCCCCATCCGTGACGGCGGCGAGTTGGGCAAGGGCCCTGGGGGGAAGCTTGCGTGGCAAAGTGAACGGGTCCTGACGCTAGAGACACAGGCAGTATGAACTGGATGCACCCGGGGACTGAAGCCCCGGAAGCGCGCCTTCCCTTTCTGTCCGGGGCGCGGCAGGCCGGCAGCACCGATGGGACGACCGGTCCGGAAAGGAGGCCTTCAGGCACAGCTCCGGATCCCGCACAGCCGCCATAAAAGGACACCCAGGGCGACCAACAGGGACAAGGCGGCAGCCACGGCACCCGGCCGCTCCCAGGCGACCATCACCAGACTTACCCCGCTGATGGTGATGAAGATCAGCGGCGGCAGGGGGTAGAGGGGAACACGGAAAGGGCGGTCCAGACGCGGTGCGCCGCGGCGCAGCTTGAGGACCCCCGCCACGGTCAGGAGGGCAAACAGGGACAGGGTGAACCCCGCGAAGGTCAGCACCGCCTCGAAGGAATCGGTGAGGATGAGCGCCACCGCCAACCCCTGCTGCACCAGCACGGCCCGGGTCGGGGCCCCCCGTCGGTTCCGGGCCGC
>Ga0316577_10000831_pt1 | contig 13456 bp, 24 predicted proteins | sample S5NA_FD_203073 | JGI IMG/M metagenome (GOLD analysis project Ga0316577, IMG submission 203073) | Rhizosphere microbial communities from salt marsh grasses in Alabama, United States - S5-7_050615r2r1 | ecosystem: Host-associated > Plants > Roots > Rhizosphere | place: USA: Alabama | collected... | reverse complement strand
TGCTGCGGCAAGCCTGACTAACTGCGTTGTCCGGGGATGATGAAGTCTTGCCCAGACTGGCAGTCCCTAGAAATTTATAGAATTTCAGGAGAAAAAAGAGTATGTTGAAAGGGCTACTTGGTAAGAAAATCGGCATGACCCAGATTTTCGATGATAATGGAGCGGCTATTCCCATTACAGTCATTGAAGCTGGGCCTTGCTATGTTACCCAAGTTCGCGATGTGGAAACCGATGGTTATACTGCAGTGCAGCTCGGGTTTGGTGAAGTAAAACCTAAACGCCTCACCGGCGGCCAATTAGGGCACCTGAAGCGCAATGATTTACCACCATTGCGCTATTTACGTGAATTTCGCACAAAGAATGATGCGGAAATTAATCCAGGTGATCCAGTCTCCGTTACAGTGTTTGAGGTCGGTGACCATGTCGACGTGATCGGAACCAGCAAGGGGCGAGGATTTGCAGGTGTTGTAAAGCGCCACGGTTTTGCTGGTGGTCCTAAAACACATGGTCAGTCGGACCGCCAGCGCGCGCCTGGCTCAATTGGGGCGACATCAGGTACAGCACGTGTGTTCAAGGGAAAGCGTATGCCGGGTCAAATGGGCAACCGGCGAGTTACATCCCAGAACTTGAAAGTTGTATTGGTAGATGAAGAGCGCAACTTGATTGGTGTGCGCGGTGCAGTGCCAGGCCCTAAAGGTGGCTTGCTGGTTATTAAGGAAGCGCGCAAACAGTAGCGTTTGGAGCAAATCGATCATGAATGTAGATATTCTTAATATGAAAGGCAAGAAGGTGGATGAGGTTGAATTACCTGCTGAAATCTTCGAAGCCCAAATCAATGTTGATTTGATGCACCAGGCTTTTGTCCGTCAAATGGCGAATGCGCGCCTGGGGACGCATAATACAAAAACCCGCAGCGAAGTGCGCGGTGGTGGTAAAAAACCATGGCGTCAGAAGGGTACCGGTCGTGCCCGTCAGGGCTCAATTCGGTCAGCTCAATGGGTTGGTGGTGGCAAAATCCACACACCAAAACCTCGCAGTTACAGCAAAAAGATGCCTCGTAAAATGCGGCAGGCCGCTTTACGTTCGGCGCTTTCTGCCAAAGCCGCGCAGGAATCGATTGTTGTTCTGGATCAACTGAGTTTACCAGAGATCAAAACCCGGTCAATGGCAGATGCAGTACGTTTGTTGGTCGGTGACCAAAGTGCGTTGATCTTAATCCCGGAAAAAAATCCCGACTATGATGTTGTCGAATTATCGACCCGAAATTTGCCGGAAGCAAAAACGTTGCATGTGAATTACCTCAATATTCGCGACCTGTTGGGTTACGATAAGATCATCCTGCCGGTTCAGGCATTGGATCTTATCTCAGATCACTTGGGTAAGGAGAGATAATCATGACCACAATTTATGATGTTCTTCGACGCCCATTGCTGACAGAAAAATCGAGTCATCAATTTTCAAAGTTAGGCCAATACGCTTTTGAGGTTTCTTCGGATTCAACCAAGAGCATGATCAAAGATGCTGTTGAAGTATTGTTCGATGTAACAGTAGAGCGGGTAAATGTGCTAAATGTACCTGCTAAACGAACTCGCCGGGCTCGCAGTCGACGTCTGGAAGTTCGACGAAGCGGCTATAAAAAGGCGATCGTTACCTTAGCCTCTGGCGATCGGATTGATGTGTTCGAGGGAGTACGGTAATGGCAGTCAAAAAATATAAACCGACATCACCTGGTATGCGAGATCGTACCGGGTATACCTTTGAAGAAATTACGAAGAGCGAACCTGAGCGCTCGTTGATCATTGAGCAGCGAAAGCGTGGTGGACGGAATGCCCAAGGCCGGATTACAGTTCGGCACCGTGGCGGCGGTCATCGCAGAAAAATTCGCCTGGTTGATTTCAAACGTAATAAACGGGATATTCCAGCCCGCGTGGTAGCAATTGAGTATGACCCGAACCGTACTGCACGGTTAGCTTTGCTCAATTATATGGATGGTGAGAAGCGATACATATTGGCACCAGTTGGATTACAGGTTGGTGATACAGTGATGTCAGGTACGAATGCTGATATTCGCCCAGGAAATAGTTTACCGATCAGTAATATCCCAACGGGTACGATGATCCATAATGTTGAGCTAAAAGAAGGCCGCGGCGGACAGCTGGTTCGTTCGGCTGGTGGTGCCGCTCAATTGTTAGCGAAAGAAGGCGATTACGCACACGTTCGTTTGTCGTCTGGCGAGGTCCGATTAGTTCGCCAGGGTTGTTATGCTACAATCGGTCAGGTCGGAAACCTGGATCACAGCAATATTAAGCTGGGGAAGGCCGGGCGTAAACGACATCTTGGCATTCGACCTACTGTTCGAGGTTCGGCAATGAACCCCAACGATCACCCGCATGGTGGTGGTGAAGGTCGTTCACCGGTGGGTATGCCAGGACCCAAAACACCTTGGGGAAAACCTACACTGGGTGCCAAAACTCGTCGAAATAAAAAAACGGATAAATATATTATCCGCCGCCGTGGCCGAAAGCGCCGCTAATAGTACGATTAATTAGGAGACAGAAAGATGTCACGATCTCTGAAGAAAGGGCCGTTCATCAGCCCTAAATTGCTAAAGAAAATTGAAACCATGAACGAGCGCGGTGATAAATCCGTGATCCGTACCTGGAGTAGAACAAGTGTGATCTTCCCCCAAATGGTTGGACACACGATCGCGGTTCATGATGGACGTCGCCATGTGCCGATCTATATTACTGAAAATATGGTCGGACACCGTTTGGGCGAGTTTGCCCCGACCCGAACGTTCCGTGGCCATGTTGTAGAAAGGAAGAGGAGATAATTGCTATGGCAGAAGATATTCGTGCTCACGCACGTCATGTCCCAATTTCTTCTCAGAAAGTTCGCCTGGTTGTTGATTTAGTACGTGGTCAGGGTGTTGAAGATGCATTGAATATTCTGAAATTCGTACCGAACCAAGCAGCACATCCTGTTTCGAAGGTGATTGCCTCTGCGTTAGCAAATGCTGAGGAAAATTTTGGGGTCAGCCGCGACGACCTATATATTCATCGTATTTATGCGGATGAAGGCCCAACACGTAAATGGCGCCGATTTGGTGCGCGTGGCCGCTTCAAGCCGTGGTTGCGTCGTTCATCACATGTCACCGTCATCCTTCGGGAACGGGAAGAGGATTTCTAAAAGAGTATTACGAGACGCAGGAGAAAATATGGGTCGCAAAGTTAATCCAATTGGTTTTCGTCTAAAAATTAATAAAACTTGGGATGGCCGCTGGTATGCTGAAGGTGATGATTACGTTCAGCAACTGCATCAGGATTTTGAAATTCGCGAAAAGATTCGCGAAGATGCTCCCAGGGCTGGAGTTTCACGAATAGAAATTGAACGTTTCCCGGGCAAGGTGAAGATTATCGTGCATACGGCGAAACCCGGTGTATTGATTGGTCGAAAAGGCGAAAATGTCAAACAACTACGATCGACGCTGGAAGAACTGGTCGGAAAGAAAATAGATCTTGAGATCAAAGAAATCGAATCGCCTGATACCGATGCACTGTTAGTTGCTGAAAATATTGCCGGGCAACTGGAAAGACGTATTAGTTTCTCACGAGCCATGAAGCGCTCGATTCAGCAAGCAATGCGTCAGGGTGCTGAAGGTGTTCGGGTGCAAGTCTCAGGTCGTCTGGCTGGGGCCGAAATGGCTCGAACCATCCACATGCGTGAAGGACGAGTTCCTCGTCAAACCTTACGTGCAGATATTGATTATGCCGTATCAGAAGCGCTGACCACCTATGGACGGATCGGCGTCAAAGTGTGGATTTATAAAGGCGAAATCTTGCCACAAGTTGAAGAAAATCTGCAGACCACTGAAGGCGTGTACGTCAGCGAGTAGTTCAGCGATTGTCAGTGGTTGAGAAATCTAGTTAGAAGGAAAGAGGTAGTCAACTATGTTGATGCCAAAACGTGTCAAATATCGTAAGCAAATGCGCGGTCGCATGAGAGGCAAAGCTAGCCGTGGAGCAGAAGTTCACTTCGGAGATTTCGGACTTCAAGCTTTAGAACCTGGATGGGTAACAGCCCGGCAGATCGAGGCTGCTCGTCGTGTGATGGTACGCCAGATGCGTCGCCGTGGAAAAGTATGGATCCGTGTTTTTCCGGATAAACCGATTACCAAGCGTGCGGCTGAGAGCCGTATGGGTAAAGGTAAAGGTAGTGTAGAATTTTGGGTCGCAGTCGCCAAGCCAGGAAGGGTTCTATTTGAGATTGGTGGTGGTGTTCCAGAAGATGTGGCTAAGGACGCATTGCGTCTGGCAGCTTATAAGTTGGCAATCAAAACACAGATTATCCAACGTGAGGTAGTAGGAGAGGAATCATGAAAGCTGATGAAATACGGAAAATGTCAACGGATGATATCCTCAAACAGATGGATGAGACCCGCGAAGAATTGATGAATCTCCGGTTTCAACAAGCCACAGGTGAACTTGTTGATTATACAAGGCTTCGAATTACTCGTCGATTGGTGGCTCGTCTTCGAACAATTTTGAATGAACGGGAAAAAGAAGCTGTAATGGAAGGTGAAGCATGAACGAACGTCGTCGATTGACAGGTGTCGTAGTTGGGAACAAAATGGATAAGACGGCTGTGGTGGAAGTTGCCCGTACTTATCGTCACCGACTTTATCGGAAAGTTGTTTCCAGCCATAATCGTCATAAAGCTCATGATGAACTCGGTTGCCAGATTGGTGACCAGGTTGTCATCGTTGAGAGTAGACCACTTTCAAAGACCAAAAGATGGGTCGTTGAAAAAATATTGTCAAGCGATATTCGAGCCCAAGAGCCGGTTGAGGCAGAGGATGTGGAAGAATGATCCAGCAAGAATCTCGATTAAAGATAGCCGATAATACGGGGGGACGCGAATTGCTCGTTATCCATGTTCTAGGTGGAACAAAACGCCGCTATGCGCATGTCGGTGATGTGGTGGTAGGTACGATCAAAGCAGCGACACCTCACGGTTCGGTCAAGAAGAGTGATGTCGTCCGTGCCGTTATTGTTCGAACGAATAAAGAATGGCGTCGTGAGGATGGCTCGCATATTCGGTTCGACGACAACGCTGCAGTGATCCTTGATAGTGATGGTATCAATCCCAAGGGTACTCGTATTTTTGGCCCGGTTGCCCGAGAACTCCGTGAAAAAGGTTTTATGAAAATCGTGTCCTTGGCGCCTGAGGCTCTTTAGCGCCAGTGATATCAGCAGGAGTAAGATAAAGTGAAAGCAAAAATAAAGAAAGGCGATACGGTTGAAGTAATCAACGGTCGCGAAGACGATAAAGGCAGACGTGGTGAAGTGATTAAAGTGACCCCCAAACGAGGGCGAATCACTGTGCAAGGCGTGAGCATGCGAAAAAAGCATCAGAGCCAGGTTCAAACCCAGGGCCGAAGTTTTACGCCAGGCATTATCGAATTTGAGGGTCCGGTTGATATTTCGAACGTTATGCTGGTATGCCCAAAATGCGACGAGACTACACGAGTAGGAATCCATCGTGAAGAAGATGGAACCACACAGCGTGTTTGCAAAAAGTGTAGTGCGATGTTTGACTGAGATCGGTGAGAGTGAATCATGAGTCATTGGTTAAAAGAACGTTATCAAAGTGAAATCGTGCCGGCCTTGAAGGATAATCTCAATATCGAGAATATCATGGAAGTGCCGCGCGTTCAAAAAGTTGTGGTCAACATTGGTGTTGGGGAAGCTCTGGATAATGCCAAGGCCCTTGACGCGGCCGTGGAAGACCTGACAAAGATTGTTGGGCAAAAGCCGGTGATCACCCAGGCACGCAAGAGCATTGCCAATTTTAAACTTCGTGAGGGGCGCTCGATCGGAGTCAAAGTTACTTTACGTGGAGAGCGCATGTGGTCTTTCTTGGACCGTATGATGAACGTGGCGCTGCCTCGTGAACGTGACTTTCGTGGGATTTCCCCGGACTCGTTTGACGGGCGTGGAAACTATACTTTAGGTTTTCGAGAACAGTTGGTTTTCCCAGAAATCGATTTCGACAAGATCGATAAAATACGTGGTTTGGAAGTTAGTATTGTGACAACAGCTCGAACAGATGAAGAAGGCCGAGAGCTACTTAAGTTGCTTGGTATGCCTTTTAGGAAGGAAGGATAGATATGGCGTCAACTTGTATGAAATATCGCGAGGAAAGAAGAAAATATAAGACTCGCGTTCGTAATCGTTGTCAGAAATGCGGACGGCCACGGGGCTACATGCGCCGATTTGGCTTGTGCCGAATATGTTTCCGAGAGATGGCGCTGGCGGGTCAAATCCCCGGCGTTGTAAAGTCTTCCTGGTAGGCGAGTGGAGGTTATTACGAATGAGTGTAAGTGATCCGATTGCCGATATGCTGACTCGTGTCCGCAATGCTGTCATGGCAGGCCAGAATATGACTGCGATGCCCAGCTCAAAGATGAAAGCAGCGATTGCTCAAATCCTCAAAGAAGAGGGTTTTATTAATGATTTTGAGGTAGTAGATGGTGAACGTCTTGGACACAAGGTACTGCGTATCCGCCTGAAATATATTGGTGATCGTCGTACTCGCCGTCCAGTGTTGACCGGATTAGAGCGTGTGAGCCGCCCTGGCCGCCGAGTTTATACCGGCAAGCGGGATATTCCTTGGGTATTATCCGGAATGGGCATTTCAATTGTCTCCACGCCGAAAGGTATGATGACTGGCCAGAAAGCCCGTAAGATGGGTCTTGGTGGCGAAGTTGTTTGTAAAGTTTGGTAAATTTATCAGGGATTAGAGAGAAATAGATCGTAGCGAACAATTGCGTTCATTGTTCTCTAGTCGCTTAGGAGGTTGACTGTGTCACGAATTGGTCGAATGCCAGTAGAAGTGCCGCAGGGAGTAGATGTGGAAATTAAGGGCTCACACATTCGTGTTAAGGGTCCCAAAGGTGAGTTGGAACATACATTTCCAGCTGCAATGGATATTTCCATGGAAGATGGGCAAATCGCCGTTAAGCGTCCCTCAGATGAGAGTACACATCGCGCCCAGCATGGTATGACCCGTGCTTTGATTAATAATATGATTGTTGGCGTAAGCCAGGGATTTGAGAAGGTCTTGGAAGTCAACGGAATTGGGTATCGAGCCGAATTAAATGGTAAAAATTTGGTGCTCAATGTTGGCTATTCACACCCGGTCGAAGTTGAACCCCCTTCGGGTATCTCCTTCGATGTAGATACCCGTACTCGCCAGATCAAAGTTCAGGGTCACGATAAAGCAGTTGTCGGACAGGTAGCTGCTGATATTCGAAAAGTACGGCCCCCTGAACCCTATAAGGGTAAGGGAATTAAATATTTAGATGAACGTATCCGCCGTAAGGCTGGAAAAGCTGGTAAGGTGTAATCTATGGCTAAGAATAAATCTCGTTCCGCTGCCCGGGCCAGGCGTCACCGCCGTGTTCGGAAGTATATTTCCGGGACTCCCGAGCGGCCTCGCTTAAATGTTTTCAAGAGCTTGAACAGCACATATGCTCAAGTGATTGATGATCTATCTGGCCATACATTGGTTTCTGCCTCAACTATTGACCGCGATTTGCGCTCAAAGATGAAGGGTCTAACCAAAACAGAACAAGCCAAAGAAGTTGGTTTAGCACTTGCCGAACGTGCAAAACAACAAGGCATTGAAACTATTGTCTTTGATCGTGGTGGCTATCGTTATATTGGGCGAATAAAAGCTTTGGCGGAAGGCGCCCGTGAAGGTGGCTTGCAGTTCTAAGGCTGAACCAGGAGAATAATATGTCGAACTATCAAGCATCTTCCGATTTTGAAAAAGAACTTGACGAGCGTGTCGTTGAAATCAACCGTGTTGCAACTGTCGTCAAAGGTGGTCGCCGGTTTTCATTCCGGGTTACCGTCGTAGTTGGCGATAACAGCGGCAGCGTTGGGTACGGTGTTGGAAAAGCGAACGCAGTACCAGATGCGATGCGAAAGGCAACCGAGAAGGCTCGAAAAAACATGCATCGAGTTGCAACCTTTGGCTCAACGATTCCTCATGAAGTAGTTGGTCAAATAAGTGGCGCAAAAGTACTACTCAAACCAGCATCAGCGGGTACAGGTGTGATCGCAGCTGGTGGTGTGCGCGCAGTACTTGAAGCCGCAGGCGTTTCGGACATCCTGACCAAATCATTAGGAAGTGCCAATCCGCTAAACGTGGTGTCTGCTACCATGGACGCACTTGATCAGCTGAAATCTCCTCAGCAAATCGCCAGTGAACGTGGTATTCCTGTAGAACAGGTTGTACCGTATTGGGATCGAGGAAAGAAAAATGGCTAAGAAACAAAAAGAAAAAGTACTTCGAGTCACTTTGGTGAAAAGCCCAATTGGGTATACCCAGCGTCAAAAGGATACAGTCCGTGCTTTAGGTTTGCGCCGTTTGAATCAGACTGTGGAACACACTGATTCAGCCGTGATTCGCGGAATGTTGAACAAAGTAGGCCATTTAGTCCTGATTGAAGAGTAGGATTTATCATGAAATTGCATGAACTACAGCCAAATGAAGGCAAAACAAAGAATCGCAAACGCGTTGGCCGCGGAATTTCCGCTGGTCAGGGGAAGACTGCTGGCCGTGGCACGAAAGGTCAGAAGGCTCGTGCCGGAGGCGGAACCAGTCTTTGGCATCAAGGCGGCAACCTGCCTTTTTTCCGTCGATTGCCCTTTAAACGCGGTTTTACAAACATTAATCGGATTGAATATAACGAGGTAAATCTTGATCAGTTAGTCAGCTTTGGCGCTAATCAAGAAGTGACCCCTGATTCCCTTGCGGCAGCACGCCTGCTACGCGATGAAAATAAACCGATTGTTATTTTAGGTCGTGGAGAAGTTAATGCTGCCTTAAAAGTGCGTGTTCACAGAGTCACAAAAGGTGCCCGCGAGAAAATCGAAGCCGCTGGCGGCAATGTAGAGATTATCGAATAAGGAGCCTAAAAATATGAAGCGCTCTGCTTGGCGTTACCTCTGGACAGCAAAAGATATCCGCCGCAAACTCTTAATCACTTTGGGAATTTTGGTGATTTATCGCCTGGCTGCTCACGTACCCGTACCGGGTGCGGATCGCGCTGTAATTGCCCAAATGATGTCTGGTGGCGGTGCAGAAACGACTTTATTGAGCATCATGAATATGCTGTCAGGTGGGACGGTGTCTAACTTCTCAGTCCTGGCAATGGGTGTTTATCCTTATATTACTGCCCAAATTATTCTGCAATTGCTTGTTCCAGTTGTTCCAGCATTGAAAGCCCGAATGGAAGATGATCCTCGAGAGGGTCAAAAATGGATGGAAAAATGGACGATGATATTGGCGATACCAATGTCTGCATTGCAGGCAATTGGCCAGATTAATATCTTCAGTACATTTGCTGGTCAGCCAATCATTACGGATTTTGGCTTTGGCAGTGTTAGTCAGGCGATGTCTTCTCTGGCGATTGTTGCCAGCATGACCGCAGGTACAATGTTCGCAATCTGGTTAGGTGAATTGATTTCTGAGTTTGGTATCCGCAACCAAGGACTCTCGCTGCTGATCTTTGCAGGAATTGTTGCATCGATTCCGCAGAATTTTGCACGTTTGCTGAACCCAGCCTCATTTGCTGATGCCTATATGCGTTGGGTTGTGTTGGGAACGATGCTCGTTGTAATTGTGTTGATCATCTTTGCGATTGTTTTTGTACAGCAAGGTCAACGCAATGTCCCAGTCATGTATCCCGGACGTCGAGTTGGCAACCGCATGTCAATGCCGGTCAAAGGGACTTTGCCTTTGCGTGTCAATATGGCAGGCATGATACCGATCATCTTCGCCCAATCACTTTTAACATTCCCTGCGATTATTGCTAACTTCTTCGTAAATTCAGAAACTACCTGGGTTAGTAATTTAGCGCTGTCAATTTCTAATGTCTTTGGCGGCAGCAGCAACTGGTATTGGATTCTGTTCTTCCTGATGGTGGTTGGGTTTACTTTCTTCTATACGGATGTGCTCTTTGCACAACAGAACTATGGAGAAAATCTCAAACGTGCTGGGGCGCGTATTCCTGGTGTTAGTCCTGGACCTCCAACACAGCGCTACCTGACACGAGTGCTGCGCAGGATCACCTTCCCAGGTGCGGTTTTTCTGGGTTTTATCGCGATTGTACCGTTTATCATTGGTTTGGTTTTCCAATTGGGTCCCAACACGAATATCATGTTGGTATCCACAACTGGATTGCTGATTGTTGTAGGTGTTGTGCGCGATACATTCTTCAATATCAATGCCGAACTCAAGTTGCATGGTTACGATGAGACCTTGCTGGTGCGTTGAGGTGAGTTGAACTTATGTCCCATTTTATTGTATTGCTAGGCCCTCCAGGGGCTGGGAAAGGTACTCAGGCTAAGTTGGTCTCCGGGAAGTTAGATTTACCTCATATATCAACAGGTGAAATTTTCCGAGAGAACTTGAAGAATAATACGAAGTTAGGTGAGCTGGCAGGTGATTTTATTAACCGCGGAGAATTGGTGCCAGATGATGTAACCATCGCTATGGTCGAAGAACGACTATCTCGACCAGATTGCAAGAAAGGCGCGCTATTGGACGGATTCCCGCGTACTGTGGCACAAGCAAAGGCCTTGGATCAGTTGCTCTTAGATATGGGTGGCAGTGTGATCGCGGTCCCATATATCAAAGTTGCTGAGAATATTCTGATTGAGCGCCTGACGGGAAGATGGACTTGCTCCGTTTGCAACCGGGTGTATCACGAGAAGTTCAATCCCCCCAAAACAGCGGGTCTTTGTGATTTCGATCATGCCGAACTAAAACAGCGTGAAGATGATAAAACCGAAACCGTAACCAAGCGCATTCGCGTTTATCTTCAGCAAACGAAGCCACTGATTGATTATTATCAGCGGAAAGGGATATTAATTGAAATCGATGGTTCCCAGTCTATCGATGCAGTCGCGGCTGATCTGTACGAGGCTCTTCCGAAGGAGTTATAGATGTCCTGGGAGCGTGGAGTAGTTATAAAAACAGCTGAAGAAGTTGAGATCATGCGAGCAGCTGGACGGATTAACGCACTGGCGTTAACTACGGTTCGCAAGATGATCAAACCAGGCATCACAACTGCGGAACTGGATGCTGCTGCTGAAGAGGTGATACGCGACCATAAGGCAATCCCCACTTTTATGGGATACCCTGGCCCTTATCCTTATCCAGCAACACTGACTGTCAGTATCAACGAAGAGTTAGTCCATGGAATTCCTGGTAAACGGCAGTTGAAAGAGGGCGATATTGTCTCAGTAGATTGTGGCACGACTTTCAATGGTTTGGTCGCAGACTCGGCTTTTTCCGCAGGAGTCGGTGAAATTTCACGGGAAGCGAAAAAGTTGCTGGATGTTACCGAAAAAGCACTTTATGAAGGCATTAAACAGATGCACCCCGGGAACCGGATTGGCGATATCTCTGCAGCAATACAAATGTACGTTGAAAAGCATGGCTATAATGTGCCGCGAGAGTATAGTGGCCATGGGGTTGGTCGCCAAATGCACGAGGCTCCCCAGGTGCCCAACTATGGTCGCAAAGGGCGCGGGATGGTTTTGCGGGCTGGTATGACGTTAGCTGTTGAGCCAATGGTACTGGCTGGAACATACCGAACGCGCGTACTTCCAGATCAGTGGACTGTAGTATCGTACGATGGTGCATTGACTGCTCATCACGAACATAGTATAGCCATTACGAATGGAGAGCCAGATATTTTGACCAAGTAGAAGGTCATGGAGCGCAGTTGGGATTTTCTCCACGAAATTTATCCAACTGCTCTGGACGGAAGCGAAAAGCGCAAGTATAATCAAAGCTTTGGCTGGGCTGAGTTGATCGGCTTTTTGCCAGGAGAGAGTAGAAAATGAAAGTTTCAGCATCCATAAAAAAACGCTGCGCCAAGTGCAAAATTGTTAAGCGCAAGGGCAGATTATATGTAATTTGCGAAAATCCAAGACATAAACAGCGACAGGGATAAAGGACTATGGCACGTATTGAAGGTGTTGATCTTCCGCGCAATAAGCGTGTGGAAATTGGTTTGACTTATTTATATGGGGTTGGGAAAACTCGTTCTCGGGAGACACTTGCCGCGACGGGTATTAACCCTGACACCCGTGTTCAGGATCTTACAGAAACTGAAATTAACAGCTTGCGTGACTATATTACGCAAAGCTATAAAATTGAAGGCGATTTGCGACGGGAACGTCAGATGCAAATTAAACGCCTGATAGAAATTGGTAGTTATCGTGGTTTGCGCCACCGCCGCCATTTGCCAACTCGAGGTCAGCGATCCAGGACAAATGCCCGGACTGCTAAAGGCCCCAAGAAGACGGTAGCTGGTCGTGGCCGTCGGCGCGGCGCGGCTAAGAAATAGCTTGAGAAGATTTCCTGGCATTTGGATAATGGGTTAACAATTTTATTTGTCCAAATTATCTGAAGACAGGGTTACTGGTTAGAGATTCCAATCGCAGACGGGACCTTCCTCCCTCCGTGGCTGGCTGTAATATGGATGCTCTTCCAAAGATGCAGGCACAATAAACAAAGAATAAGTGCGAGGTAGTATGGCTCAAAAACGCTCTGTGCGCCGCCAAGGAGGCGCCCGAAAAACTAAACGCACCTTGTCCTCCGGGCAGGTGCATATATATGCTACATTCAACAATACCATTGTTACCGTGTCAGATAAACAAGGTAACACGGTTTGCTGGGGCAGTTCTGGATCTGCTGGATTCAAAGGCTCCCGCAAAAGTACGCCTTTTGCAGCGCGTTTGGCCGCCGAACAGGCAGTCAAAACTGCAATGGGGATGGGGTTGCAAGAATGTGATGTCTTCGTAAAAGGGCCTGGCCCTGGCCGTGATGCGGCTATCCGAGCGGTACAAGCATTGGGTATAACCGTAACATCGATTACGGATTTGACACCCGTGCCGCATAATGGTTGTCGGCCTCCTAAGAAGCGCCGCGTATAAATTCGAATAATTAGAAGAAAAGGAAGAAAGATCCATGGCAAAGTATCGTGGGCCAGTATGTAAATTGTGCCGGCGAGAAGGCGAAAAGCTGTTCTTAAAGGGCGCGCGTTGTTTTACGCCCAAGTGTTCCTTTGACCGGCGGAGTTATCCACCGGGACAGCACGGACGCACAGCTCAATTCCGCCGCCGGCGCGAATCAGATTTTGCTCGTCAGTTGCGAGCGAAGCAAAAAGCTCGTCGTATTTACGGTGTGTTAGAACGACAATTCCGCCGCTATTATGATGAGTCATTAAAACGTCGTGGCCTGACTGGTCTCAACCTGCTCCAAATTTTGGAATCCCGTCTAGATAACGTAGTATATCGAATGGGATATGCAGAGAGTCGAGCAGATGCACGTTTGTTAGTTACACACGGTCATTTTGATGTCAATGGTCGTC